>Ga0335072_10004718_pt1 | contig 20141 bp, 20 predicted proteins | sample Lox_Sample_21_FD_206725 | JGI IMG/M metagenome (GOLD analysis project Ga0335072, IMG submission 206725) | Soil microbial communities from Loxahatchee National Wildlife Refuge, Florida, United States - Lox_Sample_2.1 | ecosystem: Environmental > Terrestrial > Soil > Wetlands | place: USA...
AATGGCATTACCCATCGTCACGTTCGGCAGCTACTCCGGCAGGAAGCCCGAGATGATCGCCATCAGCGGCGACAGCGGGAACGTGGTGACGAACATCGACTGGACCTCCTGGACGGCCACGGGCGCCACCGCGGAGGGCGTGTCGGGCTGGAACAGCTGCGTTCCTGACTGCGCCCAGGGATCGGTGACGGAAGTCCCCACGGGGATCACGCTCTCCGATCCGGTGAACGGCCAGTTCACCGCCATGCGTGAGATTCGTCAAGGATCGGCCCTTGTCATGACGTACCAAAACGAGGATTGGCCGCTTAACGCGGACCAGACCTCTGGGTCGTAGCAGCCGTAACCGGAGGCGGGTTCCCTCCGTTGGAAGATCAAAATCGATTATCCCGAACGGTCCCGTGCTTCCCCAGTTCGGCGACCAGGCTCTCGACGTCGGCTATCCAGCCGGTCAGCTCGGCGGCGGTCGGGGCCAGCTCGTATGGGTGGTAGTGGCAGGCCCTGGACAGGGCAGAGTAGGCGAAGGCGGCCTGGCGGGCCTCCGGCGCGGAAACATAGGCGGGCAGGCAGGCTAGCCGGGACCACATACTCGCCTGCAGCATCGGAGCGGTCGCCGAGGACGCCGCCCACCTCGCGTCAACCGCGTCCTCGAGCGCCTGGCGTGTGAGGAAGGCAGCCGTTCGCGGCCACACCCCGGCCATCGACGCGTCAGGGCGGCTAATAAGCGACCGGGCCTCCGCGAGCAGCTCGGCGGGGGTCAAGGCAGCTTCTCCGAGATCTTGCGGACGAGGGCCCTGGTGTCTTCAATCAGGCCGGCGAGGTCGCCGGCGTATCCATCGTGGGCGCCCTTGTTCAGCGCTTGGTAGGTGTTGTCATGGCCGGATCCCCACTGCTTGTTAAGGTATCCAGGCACGCTGGCGTCCGTCGCCTCGCCGAACAGGGCGAGTTGCGCGATGCCACGCAGGTTCACTCGCTTGCCGTTCGGCTCCAGGGACCCCTCGATATCGCTCCGGCTTCGCCCCTTGCGCAACGCGGCGCGCCAGTAGGCGCTGGTGAACGCGGCTTCGACCGCCGTCCGGCATAGCCCGGGAATCACCCGCTCGGCGACCTCAAGGGGAATGTCCTGGTCCTTGTTGAGCGCGCGGGCATCCTTGATCGCCTGGCTACTCGCGTCCAGGCACTCCCGGACGGTGACCTGTGACTTCGGCTGCCGGGTCACTTCGAGGACGGTGGAGGGGACGCCCAGGTCCTTGATAGCGGAAGCGAGACGGTTGTCGTGAGTGAAGACGATGACCTGTCGTCGCCTGGCGACCTTGTCGAGGACCTTCGCCAGGCCGTCGACCTTGGCGGGATCCATCGCCTGGACCGGATCGTCGATGACGAGGAAGTTGAACGGGCTGTCCGGCATCGTCGCCCGAGGCACGAAGATGCTCAGCGCGAGGGCGTTGATCTCCCCTTGGGACATGACCCCGAGGGCCGCGCCGGGCGAGCCGTCGACGCTGACATCGAGATCGAGGCGGCGCGTGGTGTTCGCGCCCACAAGGCGGAACGCGCCAAGATCAACGTTGCTCTCCTGCCGCAGATCAGCCCAAATCGTGCGGGACTGTTCTGCTAGCGGGGCAAGTCGCCGGTCGCGCAGGTCGTCTATGGCGTCCGCCAGCCACTTGCGCGCGCGCTTGAGGTAACTGACGGCCGTCCCGCCGGATACCGCCTTGGCAGCGTCCGCGCACCAGGCGGCCACGTCGGCGGCTATGGGAGCCCACTGGTCGTCCCGGCTGGCGACCGCCTCCGCGGCGGCGGTGGCAACGGCGGTGACGGCGGAGACCAGGACAGGAAACTCGACCTCAAGATGCTGCGCCAAGGAAGCAAGGCTCTCCGGAGTGGTATCGGAAGCTTCCACCCCTCCTGCGACGGGAGCTATCCAGGCCGACCATGCCTGGCGAGCCGGCGCGACATCGACCACAGTCACTTTCCGGTCGTCGGCGAGCGCGACCGGGGGTGACGAGAGCAGTGCCACCACGCGTCTCGCGGCCGCGCGCGCCTTTTCGAAAGCGTCGTCAGCGGCGACCGCCTCACCCCGAAGCCGGTCCCGGTTCTGCTCTGTAGCGGCCCGCCATGCCGCAGTTAGCGCACCGGGGTTGCCGCAGACTGGACAGTCGCCGTCCCCGTGCGCGTGATAGTGCCCGAGGGCGGCGTCGAGCAGGGCCACGAGGCCGCGCGCCTGCGCGGCGTTCGTCCCGGCAACATCCCGAAGCCCGTCCGCCGCGGACCGCGCATCCGCGATCGTCGCCTCGACTTCCTCCGCGCTCGGAGGGGTCAACTGGGCTACGCCGCGCAATGCCGCCAGAGCGCCGCCGTCGGCCACCGTGGCACCGGTGGCCGCGGCCTCTGCCCCCGGGATGTCCCACTTGGATGGAGTATTGCCGGAAAGCGCAGTCAGGCAGGCCTGCGCTCGCTCGTCCTGGCCGGCGATCGGCTGTATCCGTGTGCGCAACGCCTCGAGACGCTTCTTCACGGTCGACAGCTCGTCCTCACGGACCTTGCGCGCCGCGTTCAGCCGTCTGTCGGCGCTGGCGAGATCCTCGAGCCCGAGGACCGAGGCGAGTAGGTCATGCAGCTCGGACTGCTTTCCGAAGAACGCCTCAAGCTCGGCATGGGAAAGGAATGGCCGGTACTCCTTGAGGTCTGCGTCCCAACCCAGAGCCGACAGCGGGGCGCGCTTCTCACCCGCCCGCTGCAGCCATACGGTCGACCCAGTCAGGTCGCTGTTGGCGGTCCATGACCGGCAGACGGTCGCCTTTCCGCTGCCCTCGATGAAGAACTCGGCCGCGATCTCCGTGTCGCCTCCGGCGTGCTTGGACCTCCAGCCCTCTCTAACAACGTTCGGGACTGGCGGCGCCCACCGCATGAGGGTCCCCGTGAGCAGCATCTCAAGGCCTTCGGCGAAGCTCGACTTCCCGCTTCCGTTCCGCCCCACCACCAAGGTCAGCCCTGGCCCGGGCGTGACCTCCAGGGTGGCGGCCGGCCCAATGCCACGGAACCCGGCAACCGTCACCGAGCGCAGGTAGGCCCCAACCGGCTCGCTCGCCGCCGTCCCGGCGGTCGCGCTGCGGGCGTACCGATGCGCCGAACCGGCGTCCAGCTGTCCATTGAGCGCTTCGTCGCCGTCGAGAGCAGCCAGCAGCAGTTTTTCCGCCTCGGGCGAGAGCGAGTCTTCGGCGAGGCGCTCAAAGACGGCCGAGAGCAGCGCGTCATCCATAGCCAACAGAGGTACCAGAAGGAGCCGACACCCGCACCCTCAGGTGAGGGGGAGCCAGGAGTCAATCTAGTTAGACCCTGCCGACAAGCGGTGTCAGCTGTGTCTCAGGTCTGCAGAACCGTTTCCGCCACCCGGCCAAGCAGCTCAGACAGCGCCTGTTCGAATTCCAGAGTTCCGTCCGAGGTGCCGCTGACCATGTGGCCTATCTCGTGCAACAGGGTGCCCGCGTAACTGGCGATTCCGATCAGCTGGTCGCGTCGAATCACGATCCGACGCTCACCCGATTCCCACACTCCGAGAACTGGGTTCCCGGCATCGTTCAGCCGCATCGTCTCAGAGATGAGCACCGCGACCCTGCGTCCGGATAGGTCAACGTGAGCGAGCGCGGCGATCTCTCCGGTTCGTGCGAACACAGCCTGCTCTGACGCAGTCATTGCCCCGGACTCCACGAACGTGAAGGAGAAGCTGTCGTTCCACTCGTCGCGATAGCGGTTCAGATCGACTATCGGTCGGCCGTCCAGATCGGTGAGGCTGCCGAGTGACCGCGCGATGTCATCCGGTACCACCACGACGCGGTAGCCATCGTCCTTCGCGTATCTGATCTGGGCCGTGTTCTCGGCGAGCTGCCAAGGGGTGACGAAGATGACTTTCTCGTTGGTCTGGAGCACCCGGCATGCATGCAAGGCCACGTCGCGCCAGCTGAGCTCATCATGAAGCCGCCCCAGCGAGTAGGCATTCAGATCTTCAGCGAGCGGGGTCGCGACCTGCGAAGACCTGCTCGCCGTAAGGATGGCCTTGACCCGGTCAGAGTATGCGGAGCGGCCAACGTTGCTACGTTCACGGTTCAGCGCCCGGCGGAGCGCCGCGGACAGCTTCGTGATGTTGTATGAGAACAGGAAGTTCGGTTCCTCGGCGACGAACAGCCCTTTGACGTAGATGCGAGCTGGCTGGCTCGGATCGGCGCGGGCCAGGACGTCACCAAATTCCGTTGATTCCAACAGGCGTTCGTCGCTGTAGCGGAGAAAGAAACGGCGAGCCTGTTCGACATCTTCGTCAGTGACCCCGGTAAGCACGATATGGCTGCCTACCTGACGCGGATCCGCGGGCGGAGCTACCAACGCGTGCAGCGTCACAACATCCGGAAATCCTTCCTTTGGCCGTCGGCCCGTGGTGATGACGGCGTGCGGTGAGTAGATGGCCACGCCTACTCCCCGTCGGTCGAACACAGCGAGCGCGTCCTTGAGGCCCATGCCGAACTGTCCGATGACTCCAGGGTGCGAGCGCTTCTCCGCGTTCTCATTCTGCGTTAGGTGTTCGTACCGAATCCCACGGCCCGCGTCGGCAATGTGCCAGTAACCGGCGTCGTCCTTGAAGATCGCTGGATCTCTCGTGCGAGTGAGCGCTTGCTCGTCGAGTGCGTTCGCGATCAACTCGCGGATCGCGAACGCTACCGACCAATGCTCCAGAACCTTCTCGACGTTCAGGTCGAAGGCCTGGCCACCTTGGCCAGAATTAGCAGAACCGGTTACGTTTCCCATCATTGGATTAGCGTGCCACAACGTACGACCCAAGTCGCTCCATCTCGGAAGTATGCGAACTTCAGGATGTGCGGCAGAATCCATAGAGCGATGGAATCGAGATTAGGAGGATCTTAATAATTTGCCGTGTGCGGCTTGGCTCAGTGCCCGGTAGAGCAGACGCTGATCGCCAAGACGATGGCGCAACTCATGCTCCAGGCCGCCGATGGGATAGAGGTTCTGCGGAGCTCGCGAGTCCTTGTACGGGGCTGACGCGAACCGGCCCAAACACGCCTGACTCAGGTCCGCGAGCCTGATCACCTCAGAACGCGGCAGGTCCGCGGCGCATTCACCGCGCACAATCCCCGCCCAAGGCGCGCCGGGAGCGCACGGGAGGCGCAGGTACCAGCTGTGCCGGTCCCACGAGGTCCCCATGAGGAACACCGGGGTGCGCTGACCAGGTGCGAGCTTCCCCACGAGCGCGTTGAGCTCAGGGGGCAGGTACGTGCTGTGGTGCGACTTGATGTAGCCGAGGGCGCGCGGGAGATGCTGACGCCCGCGAAGCGGCCCGTCGATGATGAGCAGATCATCGTCGGCCGGCAGGCCATGGCCATGGCCATGCACCGACGAGCGCGCTGCGACCGCGGTGACCATCTCAATTTCGGCCAGGCGGCGCTGGAGTCCCTGAGAAAGCCGCGCCATCAGCGGGACGCCGGCCGAGCCGCTCCCGATGTAATGCGCTTGATAGCGGCCAGCCCGGGTGACGATGTCGTTCGCGTGGCGCGCGACCGAGAACAGACCGCGCCGCATCTCCGCCATCACCAGATGCGCCTGCTCTCCAGAGCAGCACACCACCCCGGCCGCGTAGGAGGCACACAGGGCCGCCGTCGCGTCGGATGACGGGGCCCCGTCCGAGACCTCATCGTCGATCCAGACGCGGGCTTCAATCCGGCGCACACCGTCGACGAAGAGGATCGCCGCGGGCAGCGCGCGGTCGGTCGTGGCGTCGATTGCCTGCCACCTGCTCGCCGGCACTTCCACGTCGACCGCGACGGTCGCGGTGGACTCCTGCAGTTGCTCTTCGAGTTCGAGGCTCGCGCCGTACGACGGATCCCAGCCATCGACGGCGAAACGCATCGGCTGCCCGGTAGAGCCCGCCTCAGCCGGAGGCGCTATGTCGCTGATCATGCCGTGAGCTCCTCCTCGTCCACGATGGCGAGGCCCTCGCGGGCAACGGTCGACGTCCGCGCGTTCCTGCTGACCCGGTACCTGACCGGGACCCGTTCGGCGAGCGCGGTTACGTGGGTGACGACGCCGACCATGCGGCTCCCCTGGGCGAGGGTCTCCAGCGTGGTGGCCACGACCTCCAGGGTCTCGCCGTCCAGGGTGCCGAATCCCTCGTCCAGGAAGATGGAATCAAGCCGGGCCGCGCCCGCCGCGGCCAGCGCGCTGATCTGCGATGACAGGGCGAGGGCAAGCGCCAGGGACGCCTGGAAGGTCTCGCCACCGGACAGGGTGCGGACCGATCGCTTAGCATCCGCGTCGGCGTGGTCGATGACGAACAGGTCGCCCTTGTCGTGCGTGAGATCGAACTGGCCGTTCGTCAGCGCGGCCAGCGTCTCCGAGGCGGCCGTGACCAAGTCGTCCAGTGCCTCGCTGACCAGCCACTGCGGGAACTGCCTGGCCTGGAGGAGGTTACCGAGCATGTGGGCCACCTGCTGCTCCTCCTGGGCGGCCCGCTGCTTCTGCACCAGGTCCGCGGCCTCAGCGCGCCGCTCCTTGATCCGGCTCGTCCTGGCTCTGGCACCTTCGAGTGCGCTCGCCACAGCGGCGGGCGCCTTGTCCTGGACCGCTTCGGAGGCGAGCTCGATCCCGGCGTTGGCTAGGTCTCGGCTCAGCTGCGAACTCAGTTCGACGATGCTCGCGCGGGCGAGGTCGGCGGCGCGTTCCGCGGTCGCCGTCTCCTGCTCGCGGACCTTCGCCTCCTCCTGTCCCCAGGTCAGCAGGACCAACCACGCGTCGAGAAGGCCCCGGCCGTCAAGGACCGGGGCACCGAGAGCGACCACGCTGTCGCGGGCGGCCGAGAGCTGCGAGCGTGCCGTTTGCTCTTCGTCCCTCAACGCCGCAAGCGCCTTATCTGCGGCGATACGACGTTGACGGGCCGCATCCAGGACCGTCTTGGCCTGGTCGGCCGCCGTCTCCAGGCGCTGCAACAGGGCCAGCCGCTCGGTTATCTGCTCGTCGTTCGGTTCGCACTCAAGCAGCCCGTCAAGTTCACTGATGCGAGCGGAGACCTGACTTAGCTGGGCTCGGGCGCGTTGGTCGTTCTCGGAGGCTATCTTCGCCTCTTCACGAAGACGGGCGAGAGCTCGCTCAGCCTCGCCGAACTCGGCTGCGAGCTTCCGATACTGATCGGCGGTGGCCTCTTTGGCTGCCTGCGCCTCAGTCAAGGCTGCGGCTCGTGCTTGGGCCTGCTGTCGCGCCCACTGGGCCAGTGCCGTCCACCCGGCGGCCAAGTTCGTGTCGTCCACCGGCGGCGCGCCCAGCTCCACGAGAGGGTCTCGGGCAGTCCGCAGCGTATTCCGGGCACTCGTCAGTGCGGCCTCAGCCTTGGCTTCCTGGTCTACTGCTCCCCGATGGCGTTTCCTCGCCTCTTGCGCTTCGCTTGCGGCTCGTTCGGCGGTCTGCTGCGCCATAAGCCGGGCCTGCGTCAGGGCCGCGACCTCAGCGAGCGCACGAGCAAGCTCTTCGTCTGCGAAGGCGGCCTTCGCATCGGCGACCGCATGGACGCCCGGTAGGGAGAAATGCGCCAGCTGACCGGACAGAATACTGCTCAGGTGGCTGGCGAGAGCTGTTCGTCGTTCACCACGGGCCCTGAGGCTGGCATTGGCGTTGGCGGCGCTGGCGTCAGCCTCACGGACAGCAGAGCGCGCAGCGTTTACCCTGTCCTCCGCCTCGTCCAGGTGCGCCTGAGCCGCGTCGACCGCGTGAGCGACGAGAGGAGCCGGTAGGGTCCGCACGCTCTGCTCGCATACCGGGCAAGGCTCTCCAGCAACCAAGTGCGGACGCAGTCCGGCGACTACATGGTCACGCCGCGCCTCCTCTACCTCGGCCTGACGCTGGCGACGTGCTTCCTCCGCGGCAGCCAACGCACCCTCGGCTCCTACCAGCGCGGTGGCGGCCCCTTGGGCGGCACACTCGGCGGACGCGAGGTCAGCGAGAAGCGTCCGCAGCTCGCCGAGGTCACGAGTGGCCTGGCCGAGGGATGATTCCGGCGCAGCCGCAGCCAACGCGGAGCGGGCCGCGGCGTCGGCCTGCTCTGCTTTCTCCAAGGCGTCGACCGCGGTTCTCGTGGCCCGCGCGGCGGCCGAGCGTTGCTCATCCAGCTCGGTAACACCGCCGGGAATCGACACGGCCGCGAACCTGGTGTGCTCGCCGGTCAGAACGATGACGCGCTCGGCGGCGCCCTCAGCGGCGCGGAGCGCCTCATCGCGTTTGGTCCGCGAATCATCCACGGAGGCAGCGGCGTTATCCACCGCAGCTGACGCGCGTTCCGTCTGCTCGCCGAGCTTCGTCACCTCGGCGACCAGTCCCGGCATGCCGCCCTGGAGACGGGCGTACTCAGCACGGCGCTCCTTGGCCAGCTCGAGTGGTGCCCGCTGCGGGCCACGGGAGAGTTCGTCCCGGGCGGCGGTGTCGGCGTCCTCCGCCACCCGCTCGGCGTCCTTCCGATTCTCCAGGTCGATCCGGCCTGCCAAAAGATCCGCATCCAGCTTCTCAACCCCGTCCGGAACGCGCAGTGCGGACAGTCGTGCCTGCTGGGCGCGGAGCTCCTGAAGCTTGCCCTCAGCGGCCTTCAGCTCCTCGCGCCGAGCGCTGATCAGCGGCAACGTCACCGCTGCCCGCTCGCTGAGGCTGACCAGCGCAACCTCAGCAGCGTGGGCGACCTTCTCAGCCTCGGCCGTGGCGTCGGCGTAGCCGAGCAGTTCTTCACCGTAGGTGGTGGCGCGTTGCTCTGACACGTTCGCGCGCTGGTTCGCCTTCATCATCATCAGCCGGTAATGCTCCGCACCAAGCAGCCGAAGGAGGATTTCCTGGCGCTCACTCGGCTTGGCGTGCAGGAAGTCAGCGAACTGCCCCTGCGGCAGCACCACGCACTGAATGAAGTCCTCGTACTTCAGCCCGAGCAGCTTCTCCACCGCGGCGTTGACGCCGTCGATGTCCTTGGCGATCGGGAAGGTCTCGTCCCCGGGCTGCGCCGAGCCGCGCGGATCCGCGAGTCGCTCCAGGCTGGCGGCCCGCTGATTGACCGTGCTGCCAGCGCGGCGCAGCTCGCGGGCCACGACGTAGCGCTGCCGATCGACCTCGAAGACGAGCTTCACGGTCGCCCGGGCAACGCTCGGCGCGAGCGCCAGGGACACCATCCCCTTGCGGCCCCAGCGGGGCACCGACCCGTAGAGCGCGAACGTCATGGCGTCGATCACCGTCGATTTGCCCGAGCCGGTCGGGCCCACCAGCGCGAAGAAATCCGCGTCGCTGAAGTCGACGTGCGCTTCGTCGCGGAAGGAAGCGAAGCCGTGCATGTCCAGGGTGATCGGACGCATCGTTGGACCCTCTTCCCCGTTAGCTCGCTGCCGACAGGTCGGCACTATCGGCGCTGGTGACGTCGTCGTGCAATTCCCCGAACAGGGTCGCGACCCGAGGGTCGCTGACGTTACGGGTAGCACAGAAGTCACCGAACAACTCGGCGGGCGTTCGCGTCGTGCGACTCTCCCCGGAACCCTGCCTCTTAGCAGATCCCTGGTCCGCGAACTCCGGGTCGATCCGTACCTCAAGCGCGTTCGGCAGGACCGCCATGATTTCGTCACGAAGCCCGGCCCGGGTCGGCTCGCGCAGGTACACCCGCAGGTAGTCCTCGCCCAACCCGCCGGCCAGGCCCTCCAGTTCGGCAAGCGTGCCGTGGACGGTCCGAAGTCGCCGACCAGACGTGACCGGGATGTCGGTGACCCGCGCCGGGATTCCGGGGGCCGCCTCGACGAGGCACACGACGCTCCTGTTGTCCTGCTCGCCGAAGTCGACCGCGAGCGGCGAGCCGCTGTAGTGCACCGGCGCCTGGGCGGGCAGGCTCTGCCGCCGATGCAGATGGCCGAGCGCGACGTAGTGGGCCGAGATCGGGAAGATCGACGCCGGAACGCTGTACTCGAAGATCGACTGCGCGGGCCGCTCACCGCCGCCAAAGACACCCCCCACGCAGGTGACGTGCGACATCACAATGTTGACCGCGTCGGCGCTGAACCCGGTCGTCAGCGACGTGACGATCTGCCGGACCATCTCGTCGTAGGCGCGGGCGTTCTGCGAGGGGGTGTGGGAAAGCATTAGTTGCAGCGCGGGAAACGACTTTCCAGGACATCTGACTACCTTCACCCGGAACTCAGGCCGCCGCCAACGGCAACGTGCGAATCGACCTAGTGCCTGAGACCACGGCCTCGAGTGGCGGCACCCTGTGTGGACTGCACGCTAAAGTGATATTGGCAGATCAGCGCATTGCCCTCTTAGGCAGTGCAAATCTCACCGTCAAGGCCCTAGTGAGTAATCTCGAACCGGGCGCAATTCTCCGCGATCCTGATGTAGTACGGCGCGTCGACCGCCACTTCCGCTCGTTGATGCAGCCAGGGTTCGGCATTCTCCAGCGGATCACAGATTAGCGAGCTGGCTGCCGTCATTGGGCTGCTTTCGAATCATGCGGCAGGCTCGGGAGGGATGCCGCGCGCATCCCTGCTTAGGCGCCATAGCTCCTCCTGATCTTCCCAGCCTTCTTGGTGGGCGATCTCGACCCCTAGCGAGGCAATCGACCAGGCCGCATCGCCTACGTAGAGTTTCCATTCGCCGTTTCGAGTCGGCTTCCAGAGCAACGCTTCCTGCGGAAGGGGGCCGATTTTCGCCCATTCGGCGCTGGCCGCATTCAACGCCGCTCGGGAGCGTCCCAGCGCCAAGTAGCAACACATCTGGTTGTACGTGTTCGTCGCCGATGACGGATATCCCATATTTGCGGCAGCCTCGAGGTGATCCAGGGCCTGGTTCGGGTCGAGAGGAATCAGGCAAAAGCCGAGATTATTCCTGATTCCAGGATCATATGGCCGTTGAGTTATGCCGAATTCGAACACGGCGACCGCTTCCCGGAGTCGCCCTTGGTGAAGCAGATTTATCGCATGCCGTGTCATTTCGGCAGATATCGAGTCGCCGACGCCTGGGGGCTTCGTCTGGTAGACAGCGCGGCGTGCGATCTCCTCGACCAGGTCCCTCCGCGTTACCGCACGATCATGCATGAGCTCATCAGGGCACGGCGATGATATATCTCCGTCGAGCCATTTAAGCTCATTATGGAGCGAGGTCGTTCCCCAATCTCGGTAGAAAGTTTTCGCGAAGTGGTCTACCATCCACCGATACTGTTTATGCAGCTCGGGTTCGTCGTCAAGAGTGACAGAATCAGCCGCCAATTGGCCACGTTGAGGCGCGGCCAAGGTGATGACGTCATCGAGAGAAGCATTTCTTACCCACTGCCGTATCAGCGGAATGACCGGAAGAACCAAATCGTTGAATCGATCGCTTATTTCGTTGGTGCTTATATCTCTGACGGACGGCAGCGGGGGATCGACGAGAAGCGCGGAGCACCAGCCCGTGGCATCTACTTCGTTGGCCGCAGGGTCTGCCCCGAAGATCAACTTCACCGTAAGCGCGGAGACGATAGGTGCCACGACCTCCTGGGTCATCCCGTATCGGATCAGGGCTGTGGCGTCCAACCCCCGGGCTGTCAACTCAGTGGCGGCGGCCTTGATGGTGGTCCGGCGCCTCTCCGCTGCCGTGGACTGAGCCTCTTGACTCCGGTCGATGAGCCGGAGGATCGCGGTGACGAGGCTCACGGTCCGCCACTTGGCCGAAGGCTGTCGGTCGGCCTCGCAGAGGTAGCTTTCGGCAGCATCGAAGGGTTTCTCGTCGTTCACTGACAGCATCTCCGTATGGAGTTACATCAAAGTAATTTACCAACGACGTATGATTCTGACAAGATCGTGGGTATGATCGTACCAGTGATCCTAGCTGTAGGCGGACAAGATGTCTGATCAGATCTTTCAATCATCCGATCTGGCCAACAAGCGGACAGAGGTCCTGGAAGCAGCGCGCAACGGCCAGGCTCGGGTACGAGACAAGGACGGGACCAGCCTTGTGATGCTTCCCGAGAGCAGGCTGCGGCTCCTGGAGACACTCACAAAGTGGTGGCAGGCATACATGAAGCTTGAGGCGCTCCTGCATAGAAGCGAACTGCCCCGAGCAGGGGAGCTGGGCGATCTCGCCTGGCTGCGCACGTTCGACCGTGAAGACTTCCAGGAGTTCGTCAGCGAGCTGCATGATGCTCTTGTCGCAGCAAACGCGGACGAGGACAGTGCGGTGCTTGACGAGTGCATCAAGACTTGGCGAGTCACGGCACGCCAGCTCGAGGACCCCCTGCGTCGCTCCGTCCTGTACGGAACCTTCACGCCGGAACACTACATTGAGGCCAACAGGCCTGATGTCGGCAAATAGTGCGTATGACCCGAACGTTCCTGCCAAGCGTCCCGGCGGTAGGCCCGAGGAACGGCCTAGGTACCGGGTGCTGGTGCACAAGCGCTTCCTGAGCCACTACGACGAGCTGGCGGAGCGAGTGGGTCTCAAGCAAGCACAACAGTTCTGGGACCACGTGTCGCAGGATCCGGGCAATCCGGACCCCATCGCTCAGACGTGCTATCTGAAGGGGAGGGCTGGACGACCTCAGGGGCAGGGATGGTCTAGGACCATCCACTACGAAGTCAGCAGCTCTGCTCGGATCGACTACCAGTTCTGCGATACCTATAAGACCGAGCCCGACGGCGATCCCCACCCGGTGATCGCTATCCTGACTATCAACTACAGCAGCCACTGACGCCCTGCCCTGAAGTTGCGATCGAGAGGTGTCCATGGATAGCCGAGTCATTGACGGCATCGTAGAGTCATTGATGTCTGGCGACTTGGACGTCGATGACTTCATGCGGGCGGTTCAGGAGGGCATCGAAGCACACGAGGCATCCGGTGGAGAGATCCAAGGCAACCTCCTGCCTCACGAGCCGGGCTGAACACCTTCCTTCCGTTCTTGCTCGAACAGCTAGACCGTTCCCCAACGACACCTCACGCCAGACCAGCGGTAAGGCCGTCGCGTGGTTGACTCGATTTCGCGGACGGTGCGGGTCACCGTGGGCCTGAGGTCCTCCGCGGTGGGGAGGGGCCTCGCGGACCTTGGCGGGAGGCGGCGCCATTCGTGACGGCGAGCGGGGTGCTGACGCCGCGCGGGGCGATCTCGACCGTGAGGTCGTCGCGGCCGACGACTAGGAGCATGCCCAGGGTTGGATCGTCGCGGCTTTGGTCGCGCAGGTGGTCGGCGACGAGTGGACGTAGAAGTTGAGCTTGCCGACATGCTCGGGCTCGAAGCGGCCTAGCTTCCACTCGAACACCACGTAGCGATGCAGACGGCAGTGGTAGAAGAGCAGGTCCACTCGAAGCCGCCCGCTGGCGAGGGTTCCTTTGATGGAGTCGAGCAGCTCGTTGTACTCGGTGGTGGAAGTGATTGAGTCGCTGATTAGCACCACCATTTTGACGCCGCATCCTTGTCGGCATCACGCTAGGGCAGCGCTGCAGGCCATTTCCGCTGATTCGGAATCGATATTCCTTACGGATCGCTTATCCGGATTATCGCGGAGACGTCTGGTTTCACACAGGCCACTTGGTGCCTCGCCGGATCCTGACGAGGCACCAAGTGGGGCATGGTGAGGATCAGTCCTGTGGCTCCAGTTCCTCGGCGAGACGCCAGGTCACAACCGCAGCGTGGCCTGGGTCGTAAATGTGCTGCTGGCCGACCGTTGTGCCATCGCCGGTGTAGTGCCGCCAGGCGAGGCCTCGTTCCATGAAGATGCCGATCTTGCTGCCGCAGACTGCGCAGACGGGCTCGGCTTCTCCGGTGGAGCCGGGATTGTCGTCGTCGGACTGGGCCACGTCCATCGAGTGATCAAAGGCGTCCGGTTCGAAGACGCTCAGGAAGATGAGGGCCGCACTCAGTTGCTCGGTCGTGGCCGCGGCGACGCGATCGAGCCTCGGGTGCGTACCGAGGGGTGGGATGGGGAGCGCGGATTGGGCGTCCTCAGCGATGATTGACCTCATGGTCATCCCTCCAGTGGAGCTGGCTGGGGTGGTCTAGGGTCGTCGCTGGTGTTGGCGCATCGGCGGCGACCCGCTCGCTTTTGCGGGCTGTGCTGTCAATAATAGACGAATTTCAGTTTGTGGCCAAATAGCGAGCGGGTGTGTCGTCGTACAGAGGTTCCTCAATTTTGGGTTACCTGGGGATATGAGATAGCTGTGTGGTTGGTGAGTCGGCCCGGACCGTTCGGGATGACGGAGAAGAGTAGCGATCGGGTCGGCGGGGCGATCGGACTGCGGAACCGACGGAGACCTTTCGCTTTTTATTCGGTCTCGCTGATGGTCGGGATCGGGCTGGGGTGGGAAGTGGGTGTACTCGTGTACGGGGTCAGCAGGCTGGTTGGCGGGGGCGGAATGGTGCAGGTGGGGTCCGGCGGCGCGTAGCAGTCCTGCTGCGGCGTGTGGGCTGGCTGGGGCTGGGCGGGCGCGACAGAAGGTTGCGTGGCTACAGCCGTCGGCGGTGCGGTCGTCGCGGTCAGCTTTGGCCGCGCGCTGTGAGTTGGCTTGGGCATGGCCGATGGCGAGTGCGTCGGCCGCGCCGGGAGCGATGCCACGGCGCTAGGCTGGAGTGTGCTCGCGGTTTTAGCGTGAGCTGATGGACCGGATGAGCACCCGCTGAGCGCGACCGCGATAGTTGTCACCACGGCAAGCACGATTGCGGGCGCCGGGCCAGTCACGCCCATCCCACGCCGCCCTCGGCGTGACATGCGACCTGCGTTCGCCGGGGCACTGCCTGGAGACGATTCCCGGCGGCCTTCGGAGAATGTCCGAACTTCTTCAGTCACGCGCGAAACCTACCAGCCCTGAAACCCGATGATGAGCAAGATACTCATCCGACAGCGACGTTGCCGACGCGAGATGGCGGTGTGGTCGAGGGGAAACCACGCGTGGGTTCGGGATGGCGGGTCTATCGGCGGCATTCAGGCGCAGCAGCGCCATTACAAGATGCGGAGTAACTTCGTGCTGCCTTAAACAGCAACTTACTGTCGATCGCCGCAGGACAGACGGCCCTAAGTTGCTGTTTAAGGCAGGGAGGCGATTGACAGCAACATCTGACCGGTACCGGGAAACCGTCGATGCCGCCCTACCGGGCCGCAGCCAGCGGGGGCGCCAAGTGGGCTGATGCGGTCCCACAACTGCGGGCCGCCTGGCATGGGACATGAGATGGGTGTGCCGTTGATGAGTCGCCGCGGACCGTTCGAGATAACAGAGAAGAGTAGCGATCGGGTCGGCGGCCGGTCGGACTGCGGAACCGACGGGGACCTCTCGCTTTTCTACTCGCTTGAGGGGCGGATGTCTCGGCGGCGGGCGCGGGAATGGATCGCGGCGAGGGCGGAGTAGTTCACGCCGTCGGTGGTTTCCAGGTCCCAGATCATCTGCAGGTGGTCCTGCCAGGTGCTGGCGCCTTCTGGCAGGAGGGATACCAGCATGGCGGCCGCGGTCCAGGCCGGGAGGATCATGAACTCGCCCGGGGGGAAGACCTGGGCGGCGGGCTCGCGGTCGACGACTACGCGGGCGAGGTAGGTGTAGACGGCGTCGCTGGTTGCGGCGGGCGGGCCGGTGTGGGCGATCTTCTCACCGGAGTTTTCCAGGCCGTGGACGGTGAGGTTGGCGAAGACGCGGATGACCTTCTCGGATGGCGGCCAGGGCGCTTCGGTCCGGTGGTGACCTCTGGCTTTCCTTCCCTTCTGGTCATACTTTGACCAGGTCGTTCTGGCGATCACGGTAGCTACCGGGGTAGTATCTGTGGTATGAAGTTGAGTGTCAGCCTCCCGGAGGAAGATGTCGAGTTCCTCGACGGTTACGTGCACGTTCAGGGCATGGCATCGCGGTCTGCGGCCCTGCACAAGGCCGTCGGCTTGTTGCGCGCTGCCCAACTCGCCGACGCCTACGAGGACGCCTGGACTACCTGGGATTCTTCCGATGAGCCCGGGACCTGGGATGCCGCCCTAGCCGACGGCCTGGACAGCTGAATGAACCGTGGCGAGATCGTCAGCGTCTCCTTCGACCCCGTCCGAGGATCGGAAGCCGCCAAAACGCGCCCCGCCGTCGTTGTAAGCAACGACGCTGCCAATGCCACAGCCACCAGGCTCGGCCGGGGCGTCGTCACTGTAGTGCCGGTGACCTCGAACACCGCACGGATCTACCCGTTCCAGGTCTTCCTGCCAGCACGCCAGACCGGGCTCCAGCGCGACTCCAAGGCCCAGGCGGAGCAGGTCCGCTCTGTAGCAGTCGAGCGAATAGGCGAACGACTGGGACAGCTGCCCGCAGCGCTCATCGCCGAACTAGACAGCGCGCTCCGCGTCCATCTCGGCCTATGACGACGCTCAGCGTGGCCGTCGTCAGGACTGGCTGAACGAGGTCGTAACGGGACGGCCTGGATCCGCGCGCTCCCCAGCGGTCTGCGTGCCCACGCCGACCTGACCAACGCAGGACCGGACCGGACTGCTACCACCAGGTCAGCGGCCTTGCCAGCGCGGGGGCCTGCCTTCAGCCATGGCGAGGCGTGCTTCTTTGAAGTCTTCTGACTTCAGACAGCGGAGCTGCCCTTCGAGAGCCACCCGGAAGCTCTCCTGCGGGCTGCGGTGCCATGCCGCGTCGATCGCCTGCCTGGCACCTCGCACTGCCAGCGGCGGCTGGGCGGCCAGCCGCTCGGCGAGCTCCGCCGCGGCGGCTTCGAGGTCGTGGCCGGGGACCACCTTGTTGGCCAGCCCGATCCGCAGTGCCTCGTCTGCGTCGACGATCTCGCCAAGCAGGATCAGCTCGCGGGCCCGGGCCTCACCAACGATCCGGGGGAGCCGGACGGTTGCCCCCATGTCGGGCAGTAGCCCGAAACGGGTCTCGATCAGGCCGACTTTCGTCCCCTCGGCGAAGATCCGGAAGTCGCACGCCAGGGCCAGCTGCAAGCCAGCGCCGTAGGCATGACCTCGTACGGCAGCGACGCTGGCGCAACCGAGCTCGGGGATCCAGCTGAACGTTCCCGCTGCGGCCGTGCCCTCGGCCATTGCCTGCTCTTCGTCCGTCCGGTCGGCCCACTCGCCCAGCAGCCCGGTCATCCCCTCGGCCAGGTCGACGCCGGCCGAGAACACCGGCCCTTCCGCGGCGACCACCAGGCAGCGCAACGTCTCGTCGGGCAACAGCTCCGCGCCCAGCCTGGCCAGCTCCTGCCACATCAGCGGATTCTGGGCGTTGCGCTTACCGGGACGGGCCAGGGTCACGGTGCCGACTCCGCCTTGGCGCTGGTAGCGGATGGTCTGGTAGTCGGTCACAGGTAACTCCGGGCCTCGGAGGGCACCACGTGAGGCCGTTCTGGCGTGCAGGCATCGGGCATCGGACCTACTTCTCCTTCCCTTGCCTCCGTTCATCCATACAGTACTGTATGGATGAACGGCCGGTCCATCCGGAGGCGGGACGTGGCCACCCGCACGAATACGAGGGAGAGACGATGGCGGCGCCGACCCGCACCCCGCGCAGGGAGTGGATCAGGCAGGGGCTGCGACTGCTGGCCGAGGGCGGCCCCGACGCGGTGCGCATCGAGCCGCTGGCGAAGGAGCTAGGCGTCAGCCGGGGCGGCTTCTACTGGCACTTTGAGGACCGCGGCGCGCTGCTGACGGCGATGCTCGACACCTGGGAGCAGGCCACCACTGAGGAAGTGGCCGAGCGCCTGGAGAGTGAAGGCGATATCCCCGCCAAGCTGCGGCGGCTGTTCACGCTGACCTCTCCCGGCGTCGTGAAGACCGACCTGGCCATCCGGGACTGGGCTCGGCGAGATCACGCGGTCGCCGAGCGCCTGCAGCGCATCGACAACCGGCGCATGGGCCACCTGCGGGCGCTGTTCGCCGACTTGTCGACCGATCCGGCGGAGGTTGAGGCCCGCTGCCTGCTCACCTTCTCGCTCCTGATCGGCAACCACTACATCACCGCTGAGCACGGTAGTTACAGCCGCACCGATGTGCTGGAGCTTGCCCTGGTCCAACTCGCGGACCAGGAGCGGGCCGGACCATGACCGTGTCTGTAACGTTCCGCCCGTCTCGTCACATACCTGTCATCCGATAGAAAAGCGCAGGAAGCAGCCCCGGCGCACGCTAGTGGCAATTATCTGTCGCGCGACAGATATCTGGGTCCGCTAGCCATCCAGGGGCAGCCATGACGTCCACGACGGAAACCATCGAACAGCCAGTTGAGCACGCCGACCTGGCGCGCTTCGGATACAACCAGGAGCTGCACCGCCGGGTCGGCAGCTTCGCGTCCTTCGCGGCGGGGTTCTCCTACGTCTCCATCCTCACTACCGTCTTCCAGCTGTTCTTCCTCGGCTACGGCTTCGGCGGGGCGGCGTTCTTCTGGACCTGGCCGATCGTGTTCATCGGCCAGATGCTGGTGGCGCTGAACTTCGCCACCCTCGCGGCGCGGTTTCCGATCTCGGGCGCGATCTTCCAGTGGTCGTCGCGGCTGGCGGGCCAGACGTTCGGCTGGTTCACCGGCTGGATCATGATCATCGGGCAGATTCTCACCGTGGCCGCGGCGGCCATCGCGCTGCAGGCCGTGCTGCCGTCGATCTGGTCGGGCTTCCAGTTCCTCGGCGGGAACTCCTCGCCCACCTCGGTCAGCGGCGCCAGGAACGCGGTCCTGCTCGGCGTCATCCTGCTGGCCGTCACGACCGCGATCAACATCATCGGGATCCGGCTGATGGCGATCATCAGCAGCACCGGCGTGGTCCTGGAGATCCTCGGCGTCATCGCCATCGTGATCACGCTGTTCGCGCACGCCAAGCGCGGCCCGTCGGTGGTGATGCACTCCACCGGCGCCGCCCCCACGCCCGGCGATCCCTACATCTGGGCCTTCCTGGCCTCCGGGTTGATGGCCGCCTACGTCATGGTCGGCTTCGACTCCGCGGGCGAACTGTCCGAGGAGACCCACGCGCCGCGCCGGATCACGCCCCGGACCATCATCCGCGCGCTCATCGTGTCCGGCGTCGGCGGGGCGCTGCTGCTGATCGCCGCGCTGATGGCCGCGCCCAGCCTGACCGACGGCAACCTCGCCACCGTCGGCCTCCCGTACGTGGTCGAGGCGGTCTTCGGCGCCACCGCCGGGCGCATCATCCTGGCCGACGTCGTGATCGCGATCATCGTCTGCACGCTGGCCTGCCAGACCTCCGGGGCGCGGATGATGTACTCGATGGCCAGGCAGAAGGCGCTGCCGTTCCACGGCGTGCTGGCCAAGGTCTCGTCGCGCACCGGCACGCCGATCGTCACCTCGCTCGTCGTCGGCGTCGGCGCCGCCCTGGTCCTGGTGGTCAACCTCGGGCAGAGCGCCGTCTTCACCGCGCTGTCCAGCCTCTGCATCGCCATGCTGTACCTCGGCTACCTGGGCGTCACCGCGCCGCTGCTGCTGCACCGGTTCCGGCACGCCCGCGGCCAGGCGAGCGCCGCCACCGCGGAAGGAACCGACGAGCACGGCAAGCGGCTGTTCAGCCTGGGCAAGTGGGCCATCCCGGTCACCCTGGTGGCGGTCGTCTACCAGGTCCTGGCCGTCGTCAACCTGGCCTGGCCGCGCAGCTCGGTCTACGACCTGACCGGGCACACCTGGTGGCTGAAGTGGAGCGCCGTGCTGTTCATCGGTATCACGCTCGTCGTCGGCTACCTCATTCACCTGCGGCTGCGAGAGGGCAAGATGCACATCCCGCACGCCCGGCTGCGGCAGCCTGCCGCTGAGCCGACAGCCGTGGCTCCGGCCTCGCTCGCGGAGCCGGAAAGCGCCTGAACTCCACCAGGAAGGAAGCACTCAACCCGCCATGGCCAAAGTAGCCCCCGAGCACGAGACCGAAACGGTCGCCCTGGCTCGCGCGGACGCGCGGGCGCAGGGCGGCCGGGTCGCTGACGCGATGCCGTACCTGCCCGCCAGCAGCACGCCCCGCCCGCCCCCCGGTGTGGAGCCCAGCGCGCTGACCTGGGCCGAGACCGTCGCGGGGGGCAACTACACCCACAAGGTGGTGGCGCGCGGAACGCGCATCCGGCTGGAGGACGTGGCCGGCCAGGCGTGCGCGCACGTTCTCCTCTACAACGCGCTTGAGCCATGGGAGCGGCTCAACGTGGCCGACACGGTCAAGATCG
>Ga0335072_10004719_pt1 | contig 20141 bp, 18 predicted proteins | sample Lox_Sample_21_FD_206725 | JGI IMG/M metagenome (GOLD analysis project Ga0335072, IMG submission 206725) | Soil microbial communities from Loxahatchee National Wildlife Refuge, Florida, United States - Lox_Sample_2.1 | ecosystem: Environmental > Terrestrial > Soil > Wetlands | place: USA...
CCGGACGGCGCGGGCGACCGCGCCCACATGGGCGAACTGTACCGCAAGCTGCACGGTTCCGAAGCGGGCCTCGGCGATATCGTGTTGAAGGCCTACGACGACACTACGTCGCTGATGGCCTCGCGCCGCGCCGAGATGCGTGAGTTCGATCCCAATGCGCAGATGAAGGACCCCATGCAATTCACCCTGACCGCCCTGACTGGCGATCAGTTGAAGCTTTCCTCCCTGCTCGGCAAAGTGATCGTGGTGGATTTTTGGGCCACTTGGTGCGGACCGTGCCGCGAGCAGCACCCGCTCTATGGCCAGGTGGAATCGAAATTCAAGGATACCGGCGACGTGGTGTTTCTTTCGGTGGACACCGATGACGATCACAGCCTGGTAAAACCGTTCCTCGAAAAGGTGAAGTGGGACAGCCGGAACGTGTATTTCGAGGACGGTCTGCAAAGCCTGCTGCGCGTCTCCTCCATTCCCACCACGGTCATCTTCGGCAGGCACGGCGAAGTGGTCAGCCGCATGACCGGTTTCCTGCCGGATCGCTTCGTGGCCATGTTGACCGACCGCATCCAGGAAGCGCTGGGAAACCCGCAACCGCTGCCGCCGCTGAAGAACGCCATTTCGCAATGACGCCCGCGCCTTTCCGCCGCGTGATCTGGATCGTGCTGGACAGCGTCGGGATCGGCGAGATGCCGGACGCGGCCGCGTATGGAGATGCCGGCAGCGACACGCTCGGCCACATCGCCGCCCGGCGCACGCTGCATCTGCCGCAAATGGCGCAGCTCGGCTTGGGCAACATCAAGCCGCTCGCTCATGTGGGTCCGGTGGATGAGCCTACCGCCGTGTTCGGCCGCTGCGCGTTGGCCTCGCCGGGCAAAGACACCACCACGGGGCATTGGGAGATGGTGGGGATCCATCTGGCCAAGCCGTTTCCGCTGTATCCCCGCGGATTTCCGCCCGAGATCATGCAGGAATTCGAACGCCGCATCGGGCGCGGCACGCTAGGGAACTGCGCGGCGTCGGGCACGGAGATTATCCAGCAGTTGGGCGAAGAGCACATGCGCACCGGCAGGCCGATTGTCTACACCTCCGCCGACAGCGTGTTTCAAGTGGCCGCGCACGAAGAAGTGATCCCGCTGTGGGAGCTGTATAAGATCTGCGAAAGTGCGCGCGAAATCCTGCGCGGCCCGTACGAAGTGGGACGGGTCATCGCGCGGCCCTTCGCCGGCGGTCCGGGTTCGTTCACCCGCACGCCCAATCGCAAGGATTACGCCGTGCCGCCGCCCCGCGGCATGCTGCTCGATCAACTGGAAGCCGGCAAGGTCGAAGTCGGGAGCATCGGCAAAATCTTCGACGTGTTCCTGGGGCGGGGAATCGGCGAGCACGAGAAAACCAGGAACAACACGGACGGCATGGCGAAAACTCTCGACATGCTGGCCGAAATCGAGGCTGGCTTGCTGTTCGTCAACCTGGTGGACTTCGATCAGCTCTATGGCCATCGCAACGACGTGGAAGGCTACGCCAAGGCGCTCGAGGAATTCGATGCCTGGCTGCCGTCGCTGTATGGGAAGCTGTCGGACCACGATCTGCTGATCCTGACCGCGGACCACGGCTGCGATCCCACCACGCCGTCCACCGATCACAGCCGCGAGTATGTTCCGCTGCTGGTTTACCGCCCGCGCAAGCCGCAAGGCGTCAACCTGGGCCTGCGTTCCACGCTCTCCGACATCGGCCAGACGGTGGCGGAAAATTTCGGCGTCAAGATCCAGTACGGAGAAAGCTTTCTGGAGGCGATACAGTGAAGCGCATTCCTATCATGGCCGGGAATTGGAAGATGTACAAGACACCTTCCGAGACAACAGCATTCTTCGAGCGCTTTTGCCCGCTAGCGCAAAAGGCTACCCATTGCGAGATCGTGATCTGCCCGCCGTTCGTGGATCTCGACGCTTCCATCCGGGCCGCTCACGGTTCCCATGTGGAGATCGGCGCACAAAATCTGTACTGGGCCAAGGAGGGCGCCTACACCGGCGAGGTGTCGGCCGGGATGCTCGCCGCCGCCGGCTGCCAGTGGGTGATCGTGGCGCACAGCGAGCGGCGCCAGTACTTCGGGGAGACCGAGGAAACGGCGCGGAAGAAGATTTGCGCCGCGCTGGAGGCGGGTCTCAAGCCGATCTACTGCGTCGGAGAACACCTCCAGGACCGGGAAGCAGGCAAGACGCAAAATGTTTTGCATCACCAGATGCGAAACTGCGCCTGCAAGCTGGCGCCGGAACAATTCCAACGGATCGCGATCGCTTATGAGCCGGTCTGGGCCATCGGCACCGGCAAGGTCGCAACCCCGGAAATGGCAGCCCAAGCCCACGCCTTCATCCGCAGCCAGGTCGGCGAAGCGTTCGGCGCCGCCGCGGCCGGCGCCTGCCGGATCCTGTACGGCGGAAGCGTGAAGCCCGACAACATCGCGGGCCTGATGGCTCAGGAGGAAATCGACGGCGCGCTGGTGGGCGGGGCGAGCCTCGATCCCGCGTCGTTCTCGGCCATCGTAAACTTCTGATATGCGCTTCGCTCCGCTCCTGCTCGCCGCCGCGCTGCTGCATGCCGAGGCCCCACAGCTGCCGGAGCCGTATCAATCCATCGCCGGACTGGCCTACGCCGCGCCGCCCGAGTTCGCCGCGGACGCCTTGCTGCGCATGGTGGAATTCGGCGGCCTGCCCGATAAGGGTCCGAAGCGCGACCTGATCGAGCAGGCCTTCCGGCTGGCGGCTGCGGCGAAATTCCCCGTCCGCATGACGGGCCTTCCCGGCACCACCGCCGACACACGCTCCGGCTCGCTCAGCCAGGCGTACGCATTCGGGTTCGACGCGCTGTCGCTCCAAAGCCGCGCCGTGCGCGACATGCTGCCTGTCGATCCCGCGAAGGCGCGCGAACTATTCGGCGACATCGCGCCGCCGATGCTGGCGCCGCTGACCTGCGACGACGCGCTGGTTTACGATGTTGCGGATTACTATCGGGCGCTGGAAGGCGTCGTCAACCTGGCGTTTACCCCCAAGGAGCGCGCCAAACAGGAAGACGTGAGTTTTCTGCTGGACTATCTGGGCCAGGCCGCATCGCCGGCGCAAATTGTCGCGCTGGTGCCGGTCGTGCAGAGCGCGAGCGTCACGCCGCCGCAGCGCGAAGTCCTGTGGGCCAAGCTGAACGGCCTGCTGGAAAACCTGCAGCCGGACGAACGTTCTTTCTCGGCGTCCCTTCCGGCTTTGGACGCCCTGAACGTGCCCGAAATGAAATCGGCATTGGCCGCTTACCAGCAACGCGGCCATGTCTGCGAGCACGATGCCGGCGCCACGCCCTCCTCGGGCAAGAAGCCCGGCCAGCAGGACCCGGATGCGACCCCGAAGGTAGAGCCCTACTGGCAGTCGACGGCGGCGCAGCAATTGTTCCAGGACGGGCAAAAACTCCGCTTCACGCCCCGGAAGGGCCTGCGCAACGAAGCTGACCGCTCATCGCCCGAATTCCAGCAGCAACTCGACGATTATCTCGGCCAGGTCAACGGGTGGACGCCGGGCCTGGAGAAGTCGGAGGCCGACTTCTATCACGAGAAGTGCGACGTCTATCAGTCGCTGGTCGAACTGGTGCCCGCCGGCCCTCAGCAAGAGCAGCTTCTGGACGACTACGTGTCGTTCCTGAGCAATTCCAATCTCTATCTGCAGAGCCCGGTGGAATGGTTCGTGGGGCCACAGGCCTTGATGGAACGCGTACAAGGCGACGGCCAGGAGCTTCGGGAGGTATTCGACGCTTTTCTGGCCTCCGGCAATCCGGTGCTGGCGCTGGAAGCCAAGCTGCGTCAAGTGATTCGCACGAGTACGCTGCAGTGGTTTACGAGCCAGCGATAGAGACACGGGAGCGTCGGGGATTCGCCTTATGCCGGACACCGGTGAATCCGCCGATGTCACGAGGGAAGCGTCTCATGGACTCCAATCCACCCCGGAAGGCCGGCCACGCATTCGAACTGTTTCTCTACACGGCCATCATCCTGGAAACGGGCTTGGCGGCTTTCTTCTATAAGCTGGCCTTTCAAGACCGCGGGCTGGGTTCGCTGAAGATCTATTTTGCCGTCGGATACTTCGCGTTCCTGGGATGGGCCATCGCGCAGCTAAACCGGTTGCACCGCAAGCGGCAGCTGCTTGAGACCGAAGCATTGGAAACCGAACCGGCCCCGGAGCAGGAAGTGGAACCTGAACGGGCCCGGCAGTTTCAACCCGCGGCATTTCAGCCTGCACCGGCGCCGCGCCGCGAACCAGTGCGTCCGGTGCTGGGGCTGACCCTCGCGCAACTGGCCATCGTGGCGATCGTCTTCGGGACGGCCGTCGCCACGTTTAGCTGGGCATTTACAATCCTGGAATCCGGAAGGTGAGGGCGGCCTAGGCAGCGGCGGGTGCGGGGTTGTTCTTCAGCAGGCGGCTGACGGTGTCCGACGGCTGTGCGCCGTTCTTCATCCAATACTGAATGCGTTCGTGATTGAGATCCACCACGGGCGGCTGGCTCACCGGGTTGTAGAAACCCACTACTTCCACGGAACTGCTGTTGCGCGCACGTTCTTTGTCAATCACCACGACGCGATAACTCGGTTTTTTCTTGGCGCCGAATCGCGCCAGTCGAATCATTAACATTCTCTCTCCTACTGTATCATTGGCAACTTGAGTTTGCCCAGGCGCTTGCCCAGGAAGCCCCCGCCGCCGGTAATGCTTTTCATCATTTTGCGCGCTTGCGCGTACTGCTTGAGCAGCGCGTTGACATCCTGCACAGTGGTGCCGCTGCCTTTGGCGATGCGCCGCCGGCGCGCCCCGTTGATGATCATGTGATTGGCGCGCTCCCTGGCGGTCATCGAATCGATGATGGCCACCACGCGCGTAATCTCGTTCTCATCCACCTTGACGTCCTTCAGGTTCTTCATCGGGCCGATTTGCGGCATCATGCCCAGCAGCGATTCCAGCGGCCCCAGCTTGCGGATTTGCCGCATCTGATCGCGAAAATCCCCCAGCGTAAACTCATTGTCGATGAGCTTGCGCTGCATCTCCTCGGCGTCTTTCTGATCGATATTCTCCTGGACTTTGTCGATCAGCGAGAGCACGTCGCCCATGCCCAGGATGCGCTGCGCCACGCGGTCGGGATGAAACGGCTCGAGCGCGTCGAACTTTTCGCCCACGCCGACGAACTTCAGCGACTGGCCGGTGATGCTGCGAATCGACAGCGCCGCGCCGCCGCGTGCGTCACCATCCATTTTGGTCAGAATGATTCCGGTGATCCCGAGACGCTTGTGGAACTCGTCGGCGGACTTGACCGCGTCCTGGCCGGTCATCGCATCGGCCACAAACAGAATTTCCGATGGCGCCAGGCCGTCTTTCAGTTCCTGCAGCTCCAGCATGAGCTGGTCGTCGATATGCAGGCGTCCGGCGGTGTCTACCAGCAGCACGTCGCGGCCGGTCTGCCGGGCCTCGCGCAGAGCGGAATGGGCCAATTCCTGGGGCTTGGTCTCCTCGGGCGTGCCCTCGTAAATCGGCAGCTTGATGTCGCGCGCGATCACGGCCAGTTGCTTTCGCGCGGCCGGGCGGTAGACGTCTACGGAGACCATCAGCGGGCTGTGGCCGTTTTTCGAAAGCCAGCGCGACAATTTGCCCGTCGTGGTCGTCTTGCCGGAACCCTGCAGACCCACGATCAGGATGGTCGTCGGCGGCTCGTTGGCCATCCGCAGCTTGGATTGATGGCTGCCCAGCGTCTTGATCAGCTCATCGCGGACGATCTTGACCACTTGTTGTGCGGGCGACAGGGCTGTGAGCACATCCTCGCCCATGGCCTTGCCCTTGACGGCCTCGATGAACTGCTTGACGACGCGGAAATGGACGTCGGCCTCCAGCAGCGCCACGCGGATCTCCCGCAGCGCGGCTTCCATGTTTTCGGCCGTCAATTTTCCTTCGCCGCGCAGATTTTTGAAGACCCGCTGCAGCTTGTCGGATAAGTTATCGAACATGATTTACTTCGGAAACACGCCGGATCGAGGGCTCTTTCAATTATACGCCATGGGCCCGCGCTACGGCGTGGGCAGCGCCTTCTGGTAGAAGTCCGCCATGGCCTTGTGCAAGCTGTCCAGGCAAGCGGGCTTGGTGTAGAGCATGTGGCCCGCATCGCAGTAAGTCAGGCTCAAGTGATCACTCAGGGCCGGGGCCAGGCCCAGGTGACTGGCCGTGTATTCGGTGGCGAAGAATGGCGTCGCCAGATCATAGTAACCCGCGGCGATCATCACTTTCAGGCTCGGATTCTGTGTCATTGCCTGGCGCAGCATTTCGGCCACGTCGACGTACCGGTTTTGGAATTTGTCGAAGCTCCACGGCTCGACCTTGTCGGTGAGCACCTCGTAAGGCTCGTCGGTAAAGTACTTGAGTTCCGTGCGCACGTAGTTGTTGAACATGGCGGTGTAGACGCCCTGCACGGAAGCGTAGCTGGCGTCGTAGTCCGGGCGCGCGCCGGCGGCGTCTTCGTCAACGCCCGTCAGCCGGCTGTCGTAGCGGCCCAGCGTCAAGCGCTCCTTGCGCAGCAGTTCCTTGCGAAAGCGGCCGGGAGCCACGCGCAGATTGGATTCGTCGATGAACTCCTCGGAGAGTCCGGTGAGCCGCGCGAGCTGCTTGATGACGCTCGCCCGTTCGGACGCCGTGATCTTATCGCCCTTCATCAGCGCAGAAGCGTATTCGCCGCCCGCGAAACGCCGCGATTCGCCGATCGCCTTTTCGAAGCTGTCCTGCAGGTCCCTGGGAAGCTTCTTGTGATACCAGGCCGCCGCCGTGTAGGTGGGGAGATACAGCGCGTAAGGCAGCTCATTGCCTGGTGCAAACGAGATGGTCTCGAAGTTGAGCACCGACGAAATCAGCGTGATGCCGTTCAGGTACAGGCCGTCGTTGTCGAGCAAGTATTCCGACAGCGCGGAGGCGCGCGTGGTTCCGTAGCTTTCGCCGGCCAGAAACTTCGGCGAGGCCCAGCGCTCCGCGCGCACCGAATAGAGGCGGATAAACTCGGCCACCGACGCCAAATCGCCATCGAAGCCGTGAAACTGGGCCGCTTTTTCGCCCGGAGCCGGGCGGCTGTAGCCGGTAGTCACCGGATCGATGAACACCAGGTCCGTGAATTCGAGCGCGGTGTCCGGGTTGTCCACCAGACGATACGGCGGTTTGGGCTGCTCGCCGTCCGGCCCCATCGCAACGCGCTTCGGCCCCAGCGCGCCCAGGTGCAGCCAGACGGACGAAGATCCCGGGCCTCCGTTGAACGCGAACGTGATGGGCCGCTTGGAAACGTCCGGGACATCGTCGCGCGTGTAGGCGACATAGAAAATGCTGGCCCACTGCTTGTCGTCCTTCTTCAGAATCAGCGTGCCCGTGGTCGCGGTGTAAGGAATCGTTTTGCCGTTGAGCTGAATGGAGTGCTGGGTTTTGACCGTAGTTTCCTTCAGTGGCGGCGCGGGTTTGGAGCCGGATTCCGCTCCTTCAGAAGAAGCCGGCTTGGGATGTTCCTGGCCGCTCAAAACGGGCGCGAGGAAGCACGTTGTGGCAAGGAGGATCGCGATTCGCATGAGACCCCTTCGATGCCCATCATAGCTTGGTTATCGGGGCCTGGTTATCGGGCTGCCCGTGCTACACTCAGCGTCAAAGCCCTCCGATGCTGTTGGCTTACTTACACAGGGTGGCTGCCCGAGAGAATCTGTCGGCCGAAGAGGCGCGCCAGGCGATGCTCGCCGTGCTGAGTGGCGAAGCGACGACGCCTCAGATCGCCGCGTTCCTGGCCGCTCTGCGGACCAAGGGCGAGACCGCGGATGAGCTGCTGGGATTCGCGCGCGCCATGCGCGAAAAGGTGGCGCACATCGATGTGCCCGTGGATTCCGAGCCGCTGCTCGATACTTGCGGCACCGGCGGCGACGGCGGCTCGACGTTCAACATCTCAACCCTCGCGGCGTTCGTGGTGGCGGGCGCGGGCGTGCGCGTGGCCAAGCACGGCAACCGGTCCATTTCGAGCCAATGCGGCAGCGCCGACATTCTGGAGGAGCTGGGCGTCCACGTCTCCGTCACTCCCGAAGAAACTGCGCGAGCGATTCGCGAAATTGGCATCGGCTTCCTTTTCGCGCCGCTGCTGCATCCGGCTATGAAACACGCCCAGCCCGCGCGGCTGGAGCTGAAGATGCGCACGGTGTTTAATTTGCTCGGGCCGCTGACCAATCCCGCCGGGGCTACACACCAGCTGATCGGCGCACCGTCGCTGCACGCCGCGGAGTTGATGGCCCATGCACTGGCTGGGCTGGGGCCGGAGCGCGCGTTCGTGGTCCACGGCTGCGATGGCCTGGACGAGGTAACCACCACCGGCGAGACTGTAGTTTTCGAAGTCATGCGGAACGCCGTTTCGAAGTTCCGCTGGACGCCGGCGGACTTTTGCGTGCCCCAGGCGCGTGGCGCCGATCTGGCCGGCGGCGATCGCGCCCGCAACCGCGAGATCGCCATCGCGGTGCTTCAAGGCCAGACCGGCACGCAGCGCGACATCGTGCTGGTGAATGCCGCCGCCGCTCTGCTCGCCGCGGGTATCGCGGAGAGTCCTCGCGAAGCGATGCAGCACGCCGGGAAGTCCATCGATTCCGGCGCGGCCTGGGCCAAGCTACAGCAGTTAGCCGAATTTACCCGCGGCTGAGTACGTACTCGGCCAGCTGCAGCATGTTGTCTACGAGAATGTCCGGCGGATAGTCCCGGAACGTCTCCGGCTGCAGCCCATAGGTCACGCCGCAAGCTGTCACACGGGCATTGCGCGCGGTCTGCACATCCACGCCGCTGTCGCCCACCATGATGGTCCGATCGCGCGCCGCGCCGCTTTCGCCCAGCAGGGTTTCAATGCCCACCGGATCCGGCTTCTTGCGCTCGAAGCTGTTCCCGCCGTAAACCTGAAAGAAATGCTCCTGCAAGCCGAGTCCCTCTACCAGAGAACGGCTGAACCGCACCGGCTTGTTGGTCAGCACCGCCATCCGGACTCCCGCGCCGCGCAGGTGGTCCAGAGCTTCGCGCACACCGGGATACGGTCGCGTGTTGTCCAGCATGTGCTCGCGGTAATAGCTCAAGAAATATTGGACTGCGCGCTCGACGTCGGCTTCGCTCGCTTCCGGCCCCAGAGCGCGCCGCACCAGGACCGGCACTCCGTTGCCCACATAGGAAGACACTACTTCTTCGGAAATCGATTCCAGGTTCATCAAGGCCCGAGTGGCGTTGACCGAATGCACCAGATCCAGCTTGGAGTCAATCAGCGTTCCATCCAGATCGAAAATCAGCAAATTCATTCCTGGCGCGGGCTCCCCAACTTCTTGGCCTCCTGCTCGGACCACATTTTCTTCACCCGGTCGCGCGTGTTATGAAACGCGTCCTGGACTTCGTGCGGCGTCATGGCGGCCATCACGCCGGAAACGTCGATTACATAGGGCATCAGCCTGGAATTCACCACGGAGCGCGGCGGCGGCGACGGCGCGAAGGCCAGCAGCACCGTCACCAGCGCGGCGGCGATGATCGTGCCGCGCACTAACCCGAAGGCCCCGCCCAGCAGCCGGTCAAACCACGACAAGCCGATCCACTTCAGGAATTTGGCCAGCAGGCTGCCGATAATCGCGCCCAACAGCAGCAGGACCACGAAGATCAGAAAGAACCCAATCAGGTTCGCGAGCGCTTTCGAGCTGACGTAGTCGAGAAAATAAGCGCCCACGATCCCGTAGGACCAGAAGCCGGCGAAGATGCCCACCAGCGCCGCGATGAAGCCTACGCCCACACGCGCGAAACCCGCCGCGAATCCGGTCATCACGGATGCGGCCACCACCAGCAATAGCAGGATGTCTACCCAGTTCACAACGTCTTTCCTGTCAGGATACGATACGCCTCACGGTATTTGTCGCTAGTGCGTTCGATCACCTCTGGAGGAAGGACGGGCGCGGGCGGCTGCTTGTTCCAATGAATCGATTCCAGGTAATCCCTGACATACTGCTTGTCAAAGGACGGCTGCGGTCCGCCGGGCTGATAGCTGGCTTGCGGCCAGAAGCGCGACGAATCGGGCGTGAGCACTTCATCGGCCAGGATGAGCTGGTCCTTCAGAAACCCGAACTCGAATTTCGTGTCGGCGATGATGATCCCGCGCGTTTCGGCGTACTGCGCCGCCCTTTGGTAGATCGCGAGCGTGAGCGTGCGAATGCGGTCCGCAAGCGGCTCGCCGATCCGCTGCGCTACCCTGTCGAACGAAATATTTTCATCGTGGCCAGACGTCGCTTTGGAGGCCGGCGTGAAGATCGGATCGGGCAGCCGGTCGCTCTCGCGCAGCCCCGTGGGCAAGGCAATCCCGCAAATCTTGCCGTCGCGCTTGTAATCCTTCCAGCCGGAGCCGGAGACGTAGCCCCGCGCCACGCACTCCACGTCGATCATGCTGGCCCGGTGCACCAGCATGGACCGCCCTTCCAGTTGATCGCGGTAGGCTTGAAACTCCGCCGGGTAGTCGCCGACGTTCGCCGACACCAGATGATTCGGCACGATGTCGCCCAGCAGGTCCAGCCAGAAAAGTGTCAGCGCCGTCAGCACGCGGCCTTTGTCGGGAATCGGCGCCGGCAGGATATAGTCAAACGCGGAAAGCCGGTCCGTGGCGACGATCACCAGGTAATCGCCGGCAGCGTAGATGTCGCGAACTTTGCCCCGGGCGCGCAGCTCGACGCCCGGCAGGTTGGTTTGAAAGATAGGGGCCAATCTCTACTGGTATCACGTCGGCGCGGATTTTTCTAATCGGTATTCCGTAACCGTGACCTCCCGGCGGACGCGTAAGATTTGCCGCGTTACTCGAAGGTTTCGCACACGCCCTCAAGTGCTTAGCCGTTGGCGCTGCTCGTGCACCCGGATTCGAAGAAAGGAGTCACAACGGTTCTATGAATTGGGACAGAATCGAAGGCAACTGGAAGCAGATGAAGGGCAAGGCCCGCGAAAAGTGGGGCCGGCTTACCGATAGCGATTGGGAACAAGTGGCGGGGCGAAAGGACCAGCTGATCGGCAGAATTCAGGAACGCTACGGCATTGCCAAAGAACAGGCGGAAGAACAGGTGGACCAGTGGGCTCAAGCACAGGCCATGGAAACTCACGAACCCGCTTCTCCGAAACAGCACGCTGAAAAGCAGCACGCTGGCCGCCGCTAGCCATTTTTTTGTTCACCTCCACATGCTCAGGCCGCCTCTCGGGGCGGCCTTTTCTGTCCGTATACTGGAAGGATTGCGCCTTCTTCTCTTCACCGAGCGATCTGTGCCATGCCCCGCTACGTAGTCACCGGAGGAGCGGGATTCATCGGGTCGGCATTGGTCCGGGTTCTTCTGGCGCGCGGCGGCGAAGTGCGCGTCGTCGACAATCTGCTCACCGGTTTCGAGAAGAACCTGGCCGAAGTACGGTCGCGCATTGAGTTCAATCGCGCGGACATCCGGGATTACGGGGCCACGGCGGCCGCGGTCCAGGGCGCGGATATCGTGTTTCACCTGGCCGCAATTCCCTCCGTTCCGCGCTCCATCCGCGATCCGGTCCCCTCGCACGAAGTCAATATCGACGGCACGTTCAACGTGCTCCGCGCGTGCACCGAAGCCGAGGTAAAGCGCGTGGTCTATGCGGGCTCTTCTTCGGCGTATGGCGACACGGCGGTCTTGCCGAAGGTCGAAACCATGCCGCCGAACCCGAAGTCACCTTATGCGGTCCAGAAGCTTGCAGGCGAGTATTACGCGCGCGCCTTTCACTCCTGCTTCGGCCTGGAGACCGTCGCCCTGCGCTTCTTCAATGTCTACGGCGAGCGCCAGGATCCCTCCAGCCCGTATTCGGGCGTGTTGTCGCTGTTTATGAAAGCCCTCACAGAGCGCAAGCCGCCCGCGATTTTCGGCGACGGAAATCAAACGCGCGATTTCACCTACGTGGAAGACGTCGCGGCGCTGTGTCTCAAAGCCGCGGCCGCGCCCGGCGTCGCCGGCAAGATATACAACGCCGGCAACGGCAATCGCTATTCGCTGAACGAGGTATGGGAGCTTTTGCAGAAGATCGAAGGCATTCGATTACCGCCCCAGTTCGGACCGCCCCGCGCAGGCGACGTGCGCGATTCTCAGGCCGACACCACCGCTGCGCGGCGTGACCTGGGGCATGAGCCGCAGTTCACACTCGAAGAAGGACTGCGGCGGACGCTCGCGTGGTTTCGGACGCAATAGAGCCATGCTGGATCTCATTCGCGACACCATCCGCAAGATCCCCAAAGGCAAAGTCGCGACGTACGGCGACGTAGCCAAGGCCGCGGGTTTTCCAGGAGCGGCGCGTCAGGTCGTCTGGGCGCTGCACACGTCGCACGGGCTGCCGTGGCATCGCGTCGTAGGCGCGGGCGGCAGGATTTCGCTGCCCGGCGCGAACGGACTGGAACAGCGGCTGCGGTTGGAGACTGAGGGCGTGCGCTTCCGCGGCGCGAGAATCTGGATGGAAAAGCATCAGCACCAGTTTCCAAAGCGCGCACCGCGGCGCCGGGTGAAGAAGGCAAGCGCCTAGATCACGCGCAGCACGATCTTCCCCCGGGTGTGGCCGGTGGCGTTCAGTTCATGCGCCTTGTTGGCTTCCGAGAGAGGCAGTACGGCGTCCAGGATGACCTTGACCTTCCCGGCGTCCACCAGCCGGGCGATCTCGGCCAGCTGCTGCCCGTTGGCCTGCACCATCACGCCGGCTCCCCGCACGCCATGCGCCTTGGCCTCTTCTTCGGACGGCGGGCCAAGAATCGACACGAGGATGCCGCCCTTTTTGAGCGCCTTCCAGGACCGCGTGCGAACTTCGCCGGCCATCGCGTCCAGGACCATGTCGGCGTCCTGGATGACGTCTTCAAACCGCGCGGTCTGGTAATCGATCGGCTCGTCGACGCCCAGCTCCCTCAGGAATTCCAGGTTGCAGCCTGAAGCGGTTCCGGCCACGCACGCGCTTTTGAGCTTGGCGAACTGAACTGCGAACGTGCCCACGCCTCCAGCCGCGGCGTGAATCAAAATCTTTTGACCCGCGCTCAGCCCTCCCGCCTCCAACGCCTGCCAGGCCGTCAAAGCCGCCAGGGGAATGGCGGCGGCGTGGACATGGTCCAACGACTTCGGCTTCAGCGCGATTTCCGACGCCCGCGCCGCGATGTATTCCGCGTAGGCGCCCGCGCGCGAAATATCCGGACGAGAATAAACCTCATCGCCCGGCTTCCATGGAGTGACGCCCGCGCCCACCGATTCCACCACGCCCGAAAAATCCCAGCCGATTACGATCGGCAGCGTGTAGTTCAAGAAACCTTTCGCATAGCCGGCGCGCACCTTCCAGTCCACCGGATTCACGCCCGCCGCGTGCACGCGCACCAAAACCTCGCCCGCCGCCGGCTCGGGCCGAGGGCAATCCTCGTAGCGCAGCATCTCCGGGCCTCCGTAGCCGTGCAGGCGCACCGCTTTCATCGTTGCCATCAAATCCTCCTGCTATTAGAAGCTTAGACTATCAGGGAAGATTCGCCGGAGTTACTGCATACTGGTAGGAAGTGTTCCATTTCATCGAGAAGCAGATTTTCAGCCGGGTTGTGTCCTTTGTGGGCGGGCGCTGGGAGCTTTCCGTCCCCACCATGCTCGAAGCACCGAAGCAGTCATCGTTCGGAGAGCTGGCCATCCCGGTGGCGTTTCATCTGGCCCGGCAGCTCAAACGCGCGCCCGTCAGCATTGCGCGCGAGATGGTCGAGAACATCGGCCCGCTCGAAGGCGTTTCTGCTCTCGAGGTGGCCGGCAACGGATACATTAACGTCCGGCTGGATCGCGGCGAGTATGGCGCAGGCATCCTGCAAGGCAAGGGCGAGGCCCGTGAGGCCATAGCGGGCAAGATCATCGTCGAACACACCAACATCAATCCCAATAAGGCCGCGCATATCGGGCACCTGCGCAACGCGGTGCTGGGCGACACGTTCGTGCGCATGCTCCGCGCCAGCGGCCGCACGGTGGAGGTGCAGAACTACATCGACAATACGGGCGTGCAGGTGGCGGATGTGGTGGCGGCTTTCCACTTCCTGAGAAAGATGTCGTACGGCGATGTCGTCGAGCTAATCGGGCGTACCCGATTCGATTACTACTGCTGGGATCTCTACGCCGAGGTCTCGGCGCACCCGGAATTGAAGGAATGGCGGCAGCACGCTCTGCACGCCATTGAACATCGGGAAGGTGAGTTGGTCCATCTGGCGTCGAAGGTCAGCGAAGTGATCGTCGGTTATCACCTCAACACGATGGCGAGGCTCGGTGTTCGCTATGATCTGCTTCCTCGCGAGAGCGACGTCGTGTGGCTCAAGTTCTGGGAGACGGCCTTCGAGCAATTGAAGGAGCGCAAGGCGATCTACTTCGAGACCGAGGGCAAGAACAAAGGCTGCTGGGTGATGCCCGCCAGCGCGTTCAAAGAACAGACCGGTGAGGATACCGAAGACAGCAAAGTAATTGTGCGTTCCAACAACACGGTCACCTACGTTGGCAAGGATATCGCGTACCAGCTCTGGAAGTTTGGATTGCTGCCCGGTAAAGATTTCTTCTACGTGCTATGGCCCGAGCATGAGGTCTATGTGACTACGGCGGAGCCGCAGCCGCAGCTCGATCGCGAATTCGGGCATGGCGATTCGGTCTACAACGTCATCGATTCGCGCCAGTCTTACCTGCAGGACGTTGTCGTCGCCGGGCTGCGCGCGCTCGGCTACAACCAGCAGGCTGACCGGTCCGTTCATTTTTCTTACGAGATGGTCGCTCTGTCTCCGCGCACCTGCGTCGAGCTGGGCATCGAGCTTTCTGAAGAAGATAAGAAGCGGCCGTACGTCGAAGTCTCCGGCCGCAAGGGCTTGGGCGTCAAAGCCGATGACCTGATCGACAAACTGATCGAGAAGGCGCAGGAAGAAGTGGACTCGCGGCATCCGGAAGCGCCCGCCGCCGAACGCCGCGAAGTGGCCGCACAAATCGCCGTCGGCGCGCTGCGCTACTTCATGCTCAAGTACACGCGCAATTCAGTCATCGCATTCGATCTGCAAGAAGCCCTCAGTTTCGAGGGCGAGACCGGACCGTACGTTCAATACACCGCCGTGCGCGCCCGCAACATCCTGCGCAAACTGGCCGAGCGCGGCGAGACGCTGCCGGATTTCGCGAAAGCGCTGGATCAGGCTGCCTTCGCGCGCCAGCTTGCCGACGAAAATCTCTGGCAGCTTCTGCTGTTGGCCTCCAAGGCCGATTCAGCGATCGACCGCGCGGTGGCTTCCGGCGAGCCCGCGCACGCCGCCAAGTACGCGTTCCAACTGGCCCAGGCGTTCAACAGTTTCTATCACAGCTATCCGGTGCTCACCGAAGAAAACGCCGAAAAACGCACTTTCCTTTTGTGGATGACCGACTACTTCCGCAGCCAACTGGCGCGTACCCTCGCCGTGCTCGGCATCGCCGTGCCGGAATACATGTAGCAGCACGGGGACAGACGGATGTGTCCCCACGGCGCCGGGGGTGCGGGACAGACGGATCTGTCCACGCGCGACGTCCTAAACACTTGTTCTGGAGGTAATCTGCCGCTTGAGACAGATTCGTCTGTCCCGTGCTGCGTCTACAATGGAGTTGCATGGCACAATCGAATAGCTTTGGAGCAGCTTCTACTCTCACCGTTGGCAACCATCAATACCGTTACTACTCGCTCGAATCTTTGGAGAAGCGCGGCCTCGCGAAAATCTCCCGGATCCCGTATTCCATCCGGATCCTGCTGGAGAATTTGCTCCGCTCGGAAAACGGGCAGACCGTCAAAGCCTCCGACATCGAATACGTCGCGAAATGGCAGATCGGCGGCCCCGCCCAGGAAATCAACTTCAGTCCCGCCCGCGTGCTGCTGCAGGACTTCACCGGCGTGCCGTGCGTTGTCGACCTGGCCGCCATGCGCGACGCGCTGCGCGATATGGGCGCCGACCCGAAGCGCGCCAATCCGCTGATCCCCGCCGACCTGGTGATCGACCATTCGGTGCAGGTCGATCAATTCGGCTCCAAGGACGCTTTCAGCATCAACGCGTTGCTTGAGTTCCAGCGCAACCAGGAGCGCTATGCGTTCCTGCGCTGGGGGCAGAAGGCTTTCGAGAATTTCCGCGTCGTGCCGCCCGACACCGGCATCGTGCACCAGGTGAATCTCGAATACCTGGCGCCGGTGGTTTTCACGGATCGCAGGCAGTCGCCCGTGCTGGCCTATCCAGATACGCTGGTCGGTACGGACTCGCACACCACCATGATCAACGGCCTGGGTGTCGTCGGTTGGGGCGTCGGCGGCATTGAAGCCGAGGCCTGCATGCTCGGCCAGCCCATCTCGATGCTGTTACCCGAGGTGGTCGGCTTCAAGCTGACCGGTAAGCTGCCGCAAGGCGCAACGGCTACGGATCTCGTGCTGACCGCAACGCAGCTGTTGCGCAAGAAGGGCGTGGTGGGCAAGTTCGTCGAGTTTCACGGACCGGGCGTAGCTTCGCTGCCCCTGGCCGACCGCGCCACCATCGCCAATATGGCGCCCGAGTACGGCGCAACCATCGGCTTCTTCCCCATCGATCATCAGTCACTCGATTATTTGCGGCTTTCGAATCGCCCGGGCGATCTGATCGCGCTGGTAGAAGCCTACGCGAAATCCCAAGGTCTTTTCCTGCTGCCAGATTCGCCCGATCCCGAATATACGGACGCATTGGAACTCGATCTCGGCAACGTCGTGCCGTCGCTCGCCGGCCCCAAACGCCCGCAGGACCGCATCAATCTGCCGGACGTGAAGAAGAACTTCCTGGACACGCTGAATGCTCCGGTGAAAAGCGTGGAAATTTCCTCCAACGGCTCGAAGGCTACGGTTCAGGACGGTTCCGTCGTCATCGCCGCCATCACCAGTTGCACCAACACCTCCAATCCGTCAGTGATGGTAGCCGCCGGACTGCTGGCCAAGAAAGCCGTCGAGAAGGGCCTGAAAACCAAGCCGTGGGTGAAGTCGAGCCTGGCGCCCGGCTCCAAAGTCGTTTCCGATTATCTCGACGACGCCGGCCTGACTCCCTACCTGGAACAACTGCACTTCAATCTGGTCGGCTACGGCTGCACCACCTGCATCGGCAACAGCGGACCGCTGCCCGAGCCGGTGGCCGAAGCGGTGCAGAAGGGCAAGCTGACCGTCGCCGCCGTGCTCAGCGGCAATCGCAATTTCGAAGGCCGCGTGAATCCGCTGGTGCGCGCCAATTATCTGGCTTCCCCGCCGCTGGTGGTTGCCTACGCGCTGGCCGGACGGATGGATATCGATCTGCAGAACGATCCGATCGGCGCCGCGAGCGATGGTAAGGACGTTTATCTAAAAGACATCTGGCCTACCCCCGAAGAAGTGCAGGCTGTGGTGAAGCGCTCCGTGCGGAGCGAGATGTTCCACAAAGAATACTCGGAAGTTTTTCAGGGCGACGAGCGCTGGAACTCCGTGCAGGTGCCCGCCGGCGATCTGTACGAATGGAGCGACCGGTCCACTTACATCCGCAAGGCGCCCTACTTCGACAACATGGTCGACCCGAAGACGTCTGTGCACGACCTCGCCGGACTGCGTGCGCTCGCTTCGCTGGGCGATTCCATCACCACCGATCACATTTCACCCGCCGGCAACATCGCAGTCGACAGCCCGGCGGGCAAATACCTCATCGAACACGGCGTCAAGCCCGCCGACTTCAACTCCTACGGCGCGCGGCGCGGCAATCACGAAGTCATGGTGCGCGGCACGTTCGCCAACATCCGATTGAAGAACCTGCTCGCTCCCGGAACCGAAGGCGGCTGGACGACGCACATCCCTTCCGGCGAGAAGATGACCATCTACGACGCGTCTATCCGCTACCAACAGGAAGGCACGCCGCTGGTGATCATCGCGGGCAAGGAGTACGGCACGGGTTCGTCCCGGGATTGGGCCGCGAAGGGCACGTTGCTGCTGGGCGTGCGGGCGGTGATCGCCGAAAGCTTCGAGCGCATTCATCGTTCCAACCTGGTCGGCATGGGCGTGCTTCCGTTGCAGTTCCTGCCCGGCCAAAATCGCGAATCGTTCGGTCTGACCGGCCTGGAGCTTTACTCGATCGAAGGCGTCCCGCAGGCCATCGCGTCGGGTGCGAAAGCGCGCGTGCGGGTGGACGGCAAGACGTTCGAAGTTATGGTGCGGATCGACACGCCGCAGGAAGCCGAATATTACCGCAACGGCGGCATACTTCCGTATGTGTTGCGGCAGCTGGCCGCGAAGTAGCTATGACGATCTACTAATCGAGCACGCGGACGAACTCGGCGATGATGCGGTACTTGTCCTCGTCCGGATCGAGGTCCCAGGAAGGGTAATCGGGATTGAGGGATTCCAGCCGGATGCGCGTGTGGCGCCACTCGCCGCCGGCGCTCTTCTCGCTGAGATATCGCTTCACCGTGTAGCTGTTGTCGGCGCGATTTTCCACCAAAACGAGCCGGCCCTGGCGCGATCCCGCCACGCCGTGGCGGAACACGCACAGCGCCCCGTCGGGAATGAGCGGCTCCATGGAATGGCCCGCGATCTCGGCGATGAACATGTCCGGCGCCAGGCGCAGGTCTTCCGGCGTTTCCATCCAGGCCTGTTCGGAGATTTCTTCATTCTCCAGGAATTTTCCCGCCGCCGCGCGCAGCGAGTAGCGCGGCAGATGCGTGCGGAACTCCAGCACCTGGCTCGGAACGTTCTTGCGATACAACCGGTCCAAGGTGCGCGCGAAACTATCCACCAGAACCGCTTCGCGATCCGTGATGCGCACCGCTCCCGCCAGCGTCGACTCCAGGTACTCGAACAGCTTCGCGGCGCCAATCTCGCGCGCCTTCGCGGCCAGGTCGTCGGCCAGCGCTTCGAGCACTTCCAGGTCTTCGTCCTCGGCCAGGGTTTCCATGTCGCGGCGGAAGCGGACATGCAGCTCGTCGGCTTCGGGATCCTGCAGCAGCACGCCGATGTTCACCTGGCCGCGGCCCGGAATATCGGCCTGCACCAGGCAGTACTTCCCCTCGCGGGTTTGAGCGATAGCGGAGGCGGACATAACGGGCTTACTGCACTTATCGGCCGGATTCCGGCGCCCAATAGCTACGGGGAGAACGGATAGTAGCCCTTCCGCGCGCGCACCTTCACGTTGGCCAGGTCTACCTTCACAATGATGTTCCGGAACTGCTTGTTGGCGTCGGTCGAGTCGGGCGTATAGCGGATGATGTATTGCGTGGTTACTTCGCCTACTACCGCCTCCACGGCCTTATACATCCCGTTGGCCAGTTCGGCGGCGTACTGCCCCGTTCCGACCTTCAGCGCGTAATTGCCTTCGTCGGACGGCGTCGAGAGAAACCCGGCAACGTCCGCATAAGGGTCGTTGAGCGGGTATTCCACACGCCCTCCAGTCTCCTCCGCCAGCCGTGTCAGATTCGCGGAATCCGGATTGTCGAAGCCGAAGGCCACCGTACTCACGCCGTAGATGGTCACCAGGTTGCGTTGGGCGATCTCCAGCGCTTGGTCCAGCGTCTTGCTGCTGGCATTGTCGTGCCCGTCGCCGATGATCACCAGAACTCGCCGCGGCTCAATCGGCTCGCCCTGGATCAACCTGCGGTTGGTGCAGGCCATGTAGATGGAGTCGTACAAGGCCGCGCCCCCGCTCGGCCTCAGCTTCTCCAGCTTCTTCACGATCGGGTCCGGGTCCGAGCCGGTATTCACCAGCAGGTCGGCCGAGTTGGAGTAGCCGATCAAGTAGCCGCTGAACTTCGGATTGTCGCCCGGAATCAGATTCTGCACTAACTCTACTGCCGCATCCTGGTAATTTTTCCAATGCAGCCGGCTGGAATTGCTCAGGTCGACCAGAAAGCCGACCACCACCGGCTGGCTGCGCTCGCGGGTGAAGAATTGGATCTTTTGCTGTCTGCCTTCGTCGAAGATCTGGAAATCCTTCTCGTCCAGGTCCGAAACAAAGCGCCCTTTGATATCCGTGACCGTGATGGGCACGATGACTTCGTTGACCTGCACCTGGATGGGCGGCTGAGCCGGGACTGTACTCGTACCGGCCGGGGC
>Ga0335072_10004720_pt1 | contig 20138 bp, 15 predicted proteins | sample Lox_Sample_21_FD_206725 | JGI IMG/M metagenome (GOLD analysis project Ga0335072, IMG submission 206725) | Soil microbial communities from Loxahatchee National Wildlife Refuge, Florida, United States - Lox_Sample_2.1 | ecosystem: Environmental > Terrestrial > Soil > Wetlands | place: USA...
CGGGATCGCGCGCGCGCCCGGCTTCACAGGAGCCTTCAGATCAAACACGGCCACGGCATCCGATCCCGAATTGGCCGCGTACAGCGTCCCGCCGTCATCGCTCACTGCCACTGCGTCCGGCATCGCCCCAAAGAACGACTGCCCTGGCAGCCGCGTGTCGTAAAGCCCGGCCAGCCGCATCGCCGGTCCTGATACCCGCACCGCCGCCACCGCATCGCGGTTCGCCAGCGCCACATACAGCGTCTTCTCATCCGGGCTCAGCACCATCGCAATCGGATGCGAACTCGGCGACGTCGGCCGCTGCGGCGGCAGCAGCGCCAGCCGCTGCGCGACCTTGCCGCTCTTCAGATCCAGCTCTGCCACTGCCGACCCGTTCCACAGCGACACCCACGCGCGCTGGCCATCTTTGCCCGCAACCACAGCAATGGGATAAGTGGTTGGGACAACCGGCCCGCTCGAGAGATCGAACCGCGTCTCCAGCTTTCCGCTGGCCGCATCGAGCAGCAGCACGTCGTCCGAGTACTCGTCGGCAACCAGGATCTTCTCCGCTCCGTCCGCGCTCTTCACTACCGCAATGCCCGCCGGCGCCGGAATGGCCTTGGTCTCGGCCAAATCCAAATCGCCGTGATTCTGCTTCTGGCTCCCGGTCAGATCGCGCAGGGGCACAGCAATAAGCCGCTCCGGCTTCAGGCCATCCGCACCTGACGAATCCGGCGCGAACGTATAAACCGCAATCGCATTCCCGGTCTGATCCGGCTTTCCGCCCTCCGGCGCGCTGATCGAATCGAAGCTCACGTACAGGTGCGACCCATCCGCGGAAAACGCGATTCCCGAGTAGTAAGTCTGCGGCTGCAAAATCTCCGTTCGCGGCTCCGGATAATCCGTCAGGTTGCCCGTGCTTGTGTCCAGAATCGCAATCGACTGCTCATAGTTCGACTCCACCGTCCCAAACCCTGCGTTCACCAGCGCCAGATAGCGATGATCCGGCGACCAGGCCGCCGACATCGGCAGACTGTTCAGTGGCTGGGGCGATCCCGGCACGGGTCCCACGATTTCCTTACTGCTGGGAAGGTGAATGGTCTGGGCGGCAATTCCCGCCACAAAGGAAAACAGCGAAACGCTGGCGATGCGCAGCATGCGAGAAGTCATTGAATCCATCGTCTCCAGAGTGCATGAACACGGCGTAAACGGGCACGGTCTATGCGATCCAGACAGCCCTGCCTGCGGCGGCACGATCGTAACGGCGATTTCACCCTGTTCCCCCCGGCCTTACAAAAGTGTTACATCCAGCCTGCCAATCCGGCTGCTACGTTGGAGGAAAGCAGCGCACATCGACGCCGCAAATCCATTCTCCACGAAAGTCTGATTTCCCTCATGTCAACTCAAGTTGCAATCCCCGAAGCAGAGGAACTCAGTCTCTCTGCGGCTCCAGCGGCACCATCTGCGGCGGTCCTTCCGCATGAAGATCGCACTCACGCCATGCCCAGGCTCGGCCGCAAAAATCAGAGCGGAACCAACTGGTTCACCACCATTTTCATGGTCATCTTCCATGTGGGTGCGGTCGCCGCCCTGTTCATGTTCACGTGGAAGGCCCTGATCTGCGCGCTGGTCCTCTGGGTGCTCGCCACCAACGTGGGCATCGGTATGTCCTACCACCGGCTGTTGACGCATCGCGGCTATCGCGTGCCGAGGTGGCTGGAATACACCCTCGCCGTCTGCGGCACCCTTGCCCTCGAAGGCGGCCCGATCTTCTGGGTCTCGCTGCACCGCGTGCATCATCAGCTTTCCGACCACGAAGGCGACCCGCACACCCCGCATGAAGGGGGCTGGTGGGCTCACGCCGGCTGGATCCTCATCGGCGACTCGCTCAATTCTGAAACCGAAGCCCTCGCCCGCTACGTCCCCGATCTCATGCGTGACCCCTTCATGGTCTGGCTCAGCAAATACCACTGGGTCCCGCAGGTCGTCGCCGGCCTGGCCTGTCTCGCCATCGGCGGATGGCCTGCCCTGATGTGGGGCATCTTCCTGCGCACCACCCTTGGCCTCCACGCAACCTGGCTGGTCAACTCCGCCACCCACATGTGGGGCTCGCGCCGCTTCAAGACCCGCGACGACTCGCGCAATAACTGGTGGGTTGCCCTTATCACCGGCGGCGAAGGCTGGCATAACAACCACCACGCCCACCCGGTCTCCGCGCGCCACGGCCTCCGCTGGTACGAGTTCGACATCAACTACTACGGCATCTGGCTGCTGGAAAAGGTCGGGCTCGCCCGTCAGATCCAGATCGCGCAATTCGATCCAAAGAACCCCCGCCCGTCCGGCGCGGCATAGCAACTCGCAAACCGGTTTCTAGGTGCTCTCTGCGTAGTCCTCGGTGGTGGAGTTTTTAGTCCGATCCCGCCAGCAACCTGCGAAAATAAAAAGGCCCGCCCACCGTGGCGGGCCTTTTTCCCATGCGCGTTTCCGGTCGCCGCCGCAACATGGTTCTCTTCACCCTGCTGGGCGTGTGTCTGATCGGCGTAGCCGTCGTCCTCAACGTTGGCTGGATCGTTCTCAACTGGCGTCGGGTCCTCCCCATGGCCATCGGCATCCCGTTCTTCGCGCTGCTCATCGCCGGCGTCGCCATCAACACCGTTTTTCTGGTCCGCGAAATCCGCCGCAACGAGCGCCACGACGCCTTCCTCAGCGCCGTCACCCACGAGCTCAAAACGCCCATCGCCTCCATCCACCTCTACCTCGAAACCCTCCAGCGCCGCCACCTCGACGAAGCCCAGCGCTCCGAGTTTTACTCCCGCATGCTCGCCGACAGCGACCGCCTTCTCGCCACCGTCGAGCAGGTGCTCAAGGCCGGCGAAGTCGGCCAGCGCGCCCGCTCCGACGTCCGCGTGTCGGTTGACATGCGCGCCCTGGTCGAAGAGTGCATCCACACCACGCTCGTTCGTCATCATCTCGAAGACAAAGCCATCACGCTGCGTGTTGCTGAAGCCCAGCTTCCCATGCTCGTCCGCGGCGATCCCAACGAGCTGCAGACTGCAGTCCTCAACGTTCTTGGCAACGCCGTCAAGTATTCGCCCGATGGCGCCAACATCCGCGTTGCGCTCACCATCGAAGACGATGCCTGGGTGCGCGTCAGCGTTACCGACCAGGGTATCGGCATCCCTGCCCCCCATCTCAAACGCATTTTTCGACGTTTCTATCGCGTGCCCAGCCGCACCGTTCTCGGCACCAAGGGCACCGGCCTCGGCCTCTACCTTGTGCGTACCATCGCACGCCAGCACGGCGGCGACGCCATAGCCGAGAGCGACGGTGAAGGTCGCGGTGCGACGATCAGCCTCCAGCTCCCCCGCATCCTGACTCCGCTCCTGGGTCACGAGTGAAGCATGGCGCGCATCCTGATCGTCGAAGATGAAGCCAACCTCGCCGAGGGCCTGCTCTTCAACCTGCAGGCCGAAGGTCACGACGTCAGCATCGAAGGCGACGGCGACTCGGCGCTCCACTCCCTTCGCAGTGAACCTTTCGATGCCGTCGTGCTCGACGTGATGTTGCCCGGCAAAAGTGGATTTGAAGTCGCCAGCGCTCTTCGCGCCGACGGCAACTTCGTTCCCGTGCTCATGCTCACCGCTCGCAGCCGTACCCAGGATGTCGTCAACGGCTTCGCTGCCGGAGCCGACGACTACCTCCCCAAGCCTTTCGACCTCACCGTTCTGCTCGCCCGCCTCAACGCGCTCCTGCGCCGCATGCACTGGCCCCGTGCCCCGGAAAAAACCTTATCCCCCTCCGACGACCCCTCAACCTTCGCCTTCGACGGCCGCCACATCGACTTCGACACCCTCGAACTCCACGCCCTCGGCCGCACGGTCCGGCTCACGCTCATGGAAGCCGACCTGCTCCGTCACCTCACCCGGAATCGCGAGCGCATCGTCTCCCGCAAAGAACTTCTCGAACAGGTGTGGCACGTCCGCGAAGACACCGACACCCGCGCCATCGACAACTTCATCGTGCGCCTCCGCCGCTATATCGAAGACGACCCCGCTGCGCCAAAATACCTCCAGACGGTGCGCGGTGTCGGCTACCGCTTTATGCCGAACCCGGAGTAAAACCATGGGTGGAACCTCCAGCTCACTCCGCACCCTTCAAGCCGCTGCCGCATCTCGATAAAGGGGAGAGATCATGAAAGAGATAACGCTCCGCGTTGAAAATATGCACTGCGGAGCCTGCGTGCGCCGCGTTTCCCAGGCGCTGGAAAAAGTCGGTGGAGTCACCGTTGACGAGGTTCGCATTGGCGCCGCCCGCGTCCATGCGTCCGATGACCTGCCGGAGACGTCTATCGTAAGCGCGATTGAAAAGGCCGGCTATACGGCTGTCGTCGAGCAGTGAGGTTGGGCCAGCAATGCCAGCAACAGAAATAGAAAGAGCGGAGAAGAAACCAAAGGCAGCGGCTGACAGTGGGGAGATCTCCACCATCACCCTTCCGGTCATGGGTATGACCTGCGCCGCCTGTCAGTCGCATGTCGAACGCGCGCTTCGCGCCACCTCTGGTGTGAGTGAAGCCACCGTCAATCTGCTCACCAACTCCGCTCGCGTCATGTTCGACCCCACCGTTGCCAAACCCGAGGACCTGATCGCTTCGGTGCGCGACTCCGGCTACGACGCCGCGCTGCCCGTCGATTCCGACTCCGCCGTCCCGGCCGAAACGGCTGCAGACGAAGGCCCATTGCGCGCCAGGGCCATCTTTACGCTCGCCGGCGGCGTCTTCGTCATGCTGCTGATGAACGCGCACCACTGGTTTGCCCCGGTGGCGCCCCTGCTCTTTGAGGTTTCTCCTCGCACCCTTCAGTACGTCATGCTCGCCATCACCCTGGCCGGCATGACTTGGGGCGGCGGTATCATCTACCGCCAGGCCTGGACCGCTGCCATCCACGGTGGCACCAACATGAATACGCTCGTTGCTCTGGGCACCGGCGCCGCGCTCGCGTACTCGCTGGCCGCCACCACCATGCCCGGCGTTTTTCGCCGCCACGGCCTGCACGCCGACGTCTATTACGACGCCGTGCTGCTCATCATCGGCTTTCTTCTGCTCGGCCGCTGGCTCGACGCCCGCGCCAAACGTCGCACTCTCGACGCTCTGCACGAATTCATGAAGCTGCAGCCCCAGTCAGCGCGCGTCCTTCGCAACGGCCAGGAAGTCGAAGTCCCCCTGGCGCAGGTCATCGCCGGCGATATCGTTGTCCTCCGCCCCGGCGAACGCGTGCCGGTCGACGGCGTGGTTCTCTCCGGCGTCACCTCCATCGACGAATCCCTGATCACCGGCGAATCGCTGCCCGTCACCCGCAAATCCGGCGACCGCGTCATCGGCGGCTCCCTCAATTTCGACGGCGCTATCGAATATCGCGCCACCTCCATCGGCGCCGACAGCGTTCTCGGCCAGATGATGCGTCTCGTTGAAGAGGCTCAATCCTCGCGAGCGCCCATGCAGCAGCTTGCCGATCGCGTCAGCGCCGTCTTCGTGCCGGTTGTCCTCGCCCTCGCCGCCGCAACATTCCTCATCTGGATCTTCGCCGGTGGCGGCTCCGGCCGCGCCTTTGCCGTCGGAGTTGCTGTGCTTGTCATCGCCTGTCCCTGTGCCATGGGACTCGCCGTTCCCGCCGCCCTCACCGTCGCCATCGGGCGCGGCGCCCAACTCGGCATCCTCTTCAAAGGTGGTGAAAGCATCGAGCGTCTTGCCCGAATCGATACCCTCGTCCTCGACAAGACCGGCACCCTGACCGAAGGAAAGCCCGAAGTCGTCGCGGTCCAGTCTTTCGGCGGTGCCTCGGAAGACGAAGTGCTCATGCTCGCTGCCGCCCTCGAGCAGCGCTCCGAACATCCCCTCGCCCGCTCTATCCTCGACGCCGCAGCCAAACGCAGCCTCGCGATTTCTCCGGCCGACAACGTCCGTGCCATTCCAGGCAAAGGCATTCAGGGCATGGTTGGCGGCAGCCGCATCGCGGCAGGGAACTCGGCTCTCCTGACCGACCTCGGCTTACCCATCCCGGCTACCGGCCCCACCGAACCAGGAACCACGACCATGTATCTGGTGCGCGACAGCGTTTTGGTCGGCGTCATCGAAGCGCGCGACACGTTGCGCGCCACAGCCGCAGCGGCCATCGCCGGTCTGCGCCGCATCGGCGTCAGCAGCGCCATGCTCACCGGCGACACGCCTGCCACCGCCGAAGCCATTGCCCGGGCCGCCGGTATCGACCAGGTTTGGGCCGGCCTGCTCCCCGATCAGAAGCTCGACAAGATTCGCGAACTCCAGCGTCAGGGTCATCGCGTCGCCATGGCCGGCGATGGCATCAACGACGCAGCCGCCATCTCCCATGCCGACGCAGGGCTTGCCATGGGCACCGGCTCCGATCTCGCCCGCGAAGCCGGCGACGCTATCCTGCTCCACGGCGAACCCCGCCAGATCCTCGATGCCGTCCTTCTGGCTCGCCAGGCGCTCCGTGTCATGCGCCAGAACCTCGGCTGGGCCTTCGGCTACAACCTGCTCGGCATCCCCATCGCCGCCGGCGTCCTCTACCCTGCCTTCGGCATTCTGTTGAGCCCGGCGATCGCGAGCGCCGCCATGGCTCTGAGTTCGGTCAGCGTCCTTTCGAACAGCCTGCGGCTGCGCGGATTTACGCCGCGCTAGAGCGCCCTACCCATCATTGCGTTGTCATCCCGAAGCGAGCTCGGTGGGGCATCAGGCGAGTGATCAGCGCATGCCGCTAGATTTCACACTCACTACTGTTGCCGGATTGGGCTAAAACACAATGCCCGACTTCAAGAGCCTCGAAGAAGCCAACGAAGTGTCTGCTGTTCGCCTCGTTAGTAAGCGCCAGAGAGCAAAGGTCGGCGACATCTTCCGACTGTCACCCTTGGAAGGCATATTCCTTTGGGGAAGATTGATCAAAAGAGCGAAATTCTTCGGCGTCAACACTGAATTCAATCTTGTCTACATCTACGATGCGATCGGTCCTGATCGCCCCTCGCCAAGCCTACTGTCGCCTGGGAATCTGATCATCGGCCCTTCTGTCGTCAATGATCTCGGCTGGGCGCGAGGATATTGGGAAATCGTGGCTTCTGAGTCTCTCGATCCTGTGGACATTCTTGACCGACACTTGTTTATTCGGTACCACGGAACAGGCTCTGCGCGCGATTACGACATCGTCGATGAGCAGGGACACACGGTTTCATTTTCGAATGTTCAAGAGAGCAGGCTCGCACAATCTGGTTTTGGGAACTTCAACTCAATCGACTGGAAACTCAGATCCGTGCTACGTGAGCGTGGACTCATCCCAGTTCCATAAGCGTCGATTTCGAGCGGAATACCGGCATTGCAAATTTTGATGCCAGCCGCTGACCGCTTCTTAGCGAACCGCCTCACTAGCGGCCGGTGGCCACGCCAGGCGGGCCCTTCCCGAATCCCACGATAAACTGATAAACGGTAGCCCCAACATGCGCATCCTCACCCGCTACATCCTGAAAGAAGTCGCTTCCCATGCGGCGATCGGGGGTGCCATCTTCACCTTTGTCCTCTTCATCCGGTACCTCCCGCACCTGCTGGAGATGATCGTCCGCAACAGCGCCTCGCTCGGTTCGGTCTTCGAAATCGTCGCCCTCACGCTGCCCGACATGTGCACCGTCACCATTCCCATGGCCGTACTGGTCGGCATTCTGCTGGGTCTCAGCCGCCTGGCCGCGGACAGCGAAATCACTGCCATGCGGGCTTCCGGCATCGGCGTGTGGAGCTTTGTGCGCGTCGTCGGTCTTGTCGCGGTCGCTGCCTGGGGCGTCAGTCTCTGCAACACTCTCTACTTCGCCCCCCACTCGGCCGCGGCGATGATTCGCCTCGAAAATTCTCTCGCCAACGCCCAGGCTTCCTTCGAGGTGCAGCCGCGCGTCTTTTACGAGGACTTTAAGGACTACGTCCTCTACGTCCAGGATGTTCGCTCCGGCACCGGTGCCGCGAACTGGCGTGGGATCTTCCTGGCGGATGTCACGCAGCCGAACGCTCCCAAAATCACCACCGCCGATCGCGCCACAGTGGTCAACGGCCCCGCCCAGACCATGACCATGCGCCTGCGCGATGGTACTGAAAGTCAGGTCGTCCCCGATCAGCCCGGCCAGTACACCATCTCCACCTTCGGGCAGACCGACCTGCCGCTCCAGACCGGAACCCAGGAGGATGTCCGCCTCGGCCGCAGCGACACGCCCATCCTCGCGATGAGCAATCACGAATTGCTGGCGCGAACCCACCGCAAGAACGGGATCAACTACGCTATCGAATTCCAGAAGCGCCTCGCCTATCCTGCCGCATGCCTGGTGCTGATGCTGGTTGGCGTGCCCCTCGGTATCTCCTCGCGCCGCGGCGGCAAGGGCGCAGGCTTCGTCCTCACCATCGCTCTTGTCTTCGTTTATTACTTTCTCTCCTCCACCGGCACTGCGCTCGCGCGCCAGGGCAAGTTGCCCGTCTTCCTCGGAGTTTGGCAGGCCAATTTGATCTTTGCCATGGGCGGCATTGTTCTGCTTCGTCAGATGGCGACCGGCGGCGCGGCGATCTCTGCGCTCACCTCGCTCGGCAACTGGTTCCGGCTGCGCGCCGAAGAATCAACGCTCTCCGCCGAACCTGTAAAGATCACCTCCCGTAAACGCGCCCCCCGCGGCCGCTTCCCGCTCATCCTCGACGAGTATGTTCTCCGCGAATTCGTCATGACATTTGTGATGGTTCTCGTCACATTTGTCATGCTCATGCTCGTTTTCACCTTCTTCGAACTTCTCAGCGACATCATTCGCAACAAGACGCCGCTGGTCACCGTCGGGGCCTACCTCATCAATCTCACCCCCAGCATGATCTATCTCATTACGCCGCTCAGCGTTCTGATCGGCGTGCTGGTGGTCTTCGGCATCATGAACCGCAACAGCGAGCTGACCGCGATGAAGGCTACTGGCGTCAGCCTCTATCGCATTACGGTGCCGGTGGTGGCCATCGCCGCCATTCTCTCCGTCTCCCTGTTCATGTTCGACGAGTTGTACCTTCCCCAGGCCAACCGCCGCCAGGAAGCTTTGCGCAACGTCATCAAAGGCAAACCCGCTGAGACCGTCGAGCATCCTGGCCGTAAGTGGATCTTCGGCCAGCAGCGTCCCGGCAGTCCCGGCCGCATCTTCTATTACGAATACTTCGCCGTTGACAGCAGCAACCCCGATAACGCCGCCTTCGGCAACATCTCCGTTTTCGAATTCGCTCCCGGCTCTTTCAATATCTCCAAACGCATCTTTGCCTCCAGAGCCCACTGGGAGCCCGACCTGCACACCTGGGTCTTCGAAGACGGCTGGGACCGCACCCTCGATGGTGCCGAAATCACCTCATACCAGGAATTCCAGGTGAAAACCTTCCCCGAACTGACCGAGCAGCCGGCGTGGTTCGGCAAAGAAGTCCGCCAGTCTTCGGAAATGAGCTTCGGCGAACTGGCCGGCTATGTTCACGACCTCCGCCAGAGCGGATTCAACACTGTCCCTCTCCGCGTGCAGCTCAACCATAAGCTGGCCTATCCCCTCATCACACTGGTCATGGCCGTGCTCGCCATCCCCTTCGCAATCTCCATGGGCAAACGCGGCTCCCTGTCCAGCATCGCCATCGCCATTGGAGTTGCTGTTGCCTATTTTGTTGTTTCAGGATTCTTTGAGGCGATGGGCAATGTGAGCTGGTTGCCTGCATTCCTTGCCGCCTGGTCCCCGGATTTCCTCTTCGGCCTTGCCGGAGCGTATCTCCTGCTCCGCACGCCGACATAAACGAGAACGAGACGAATGTTTAGAAAACTCCAACCTCTGCTTCCGTACATGCGCCGCTACTGGCGCGGCTATCTGTGGGGCTGCGTCTGCACCGTCCTCGCCAACGTCATCTGGGTGCAGTTTCCGCGTGTCATCGGCCTGGCCGTCGACGACCTCACCATTCGCGTCACCTGGAACAAGATCTTCGGCTACGCCGGTTTGCTCCTTGCTGTTACTGTCGCCCACGGCATCCTGCTCTTCCTCATGCGCTGGATCATCATCGGCATCTCGCGCGACATCGAGTTCGATCTCCGCAACGACCTCTTCGCGCAGCTGGAAAAACAGTCCGCCTCGTACTATCACGACCATCGCACCGGCGACATCATGGCCCGCATGACCAACGACCTCAACGCGGTCCGCATGCTCCTGGGTCCAGCTGTCATGTACACGGCCAACACAGTCCTGTTCTTTGCCGGAGCGCTGTACTTCCTGCTTCGCATCAGCCCTTTCCTCACGCTCACCGCGCTCGCTCCCATGCCACTGGCCAGCATTCTCATCCAGTTCATGGGCCGCCGCATCCACGAGCGCTTCGAGCGGATCCAGGCCATGTTCTCCGACATCTCCGCGCAGGCCCAGGAGAACTTTTCCGGCGCCCGCCTCGTTCGTGCCTTCGCGCAGGAAGAAGCCCAGGTCAAAGCCTTCGAACGTTCCAATAAGGAATACATTCGCCGCGCGCTGCGCCTGGTTCGCCTCATGGGCATGCTCTGGCCCACGCTCGAATTCATGCTGGGCCTCGCCATGGTCATCTCGCTCCTTGTCGGCGGCCACCTGGTACTGCAGCACCGCATTCCGGTCGGCGAGTTTGTCGCCTTCACGACCTACATGCTCATGCTCACCTGGCCCATCATCGCCCTGGGCTATGTCGTCAATCTCTTCGAACGCGGCACCGCCTCCGTGGTCCGCATCCACGAACTGCTGATCGCGAAGCCCACCATCGACGACCGCAACGCCGTTCTCTCGTCGGAAACGTCCGAGATCCGCGGGGAAATCGAATTTCGCGATCTGCACTTCGCCTATCCGGCATCGAATGGCCATCCCGTTGAAGTTCTGCGCGGCATCTCGCTCCGCATTCCCTCCGGAACCAGCCTCGCGCTGGTCGGCCCAACCGGCTCCGGCAAGTCCACCCTGGTCAGCCTGATCCCTCGCCTCTACGATGCACCGCTCAACAGCGTTCTCATCGATGGCCAGCCCATCGGCGCCTGGCGCCTCGACCCCCTCCGCGCTGCCATCGGCTTTGTTCCGCAGGAGACCTTCCTGTTCAGCAGCACCATTCATGAAAACATCGGCTTCGGCGTTCCCGGCGCCTTGCCGGACGCCGTTGCCCATGCGGCCCAAACAGCCCACATTCGCGAAGAGTTCGACCTTTTCCCCAATGGCTTTGAAACCACGGTCGGCGAGCGGGGGCTGACCCTGTCCGGCGGCCAGAAGCAGCGCACTGCTCTGGCTCGCGCGATCCTCCGCAATCCGCGCATCCTGATCCTCGACGACGCACTGGCCAGCGTCGACACTTACACCGAAGAGCAGATCCTCGAAGAGCTGCGCAACGTCATGGCCGGACGCACAACCATCCTGATCTCCCACCGTATTTCAACGGTGCGCCACGCCGATCGCATTGCCGTCCTGGTTCGAGGTCAGATCGTCGAACTGGGTACCCACGAGGAACTCCTCGCCCGCAATGGCTACTACGCCGGCCTCTTCCAGAAACAGCTCCTCGAAGAAGAACTGGCTGTTACCCACTAAGCGGTCTACGCGGTCCAGCTCGATCCCATCGCATCGTCTGTCGGAGCCTGCGGTGCCCCCGTAAGCACCATGGCCGGATCGCCCACACCATCGCGCTCTCCCAACATCCGCAGTACCTCAGGATCCCGCGCTGAGACGGCCCACGCATCGCGCACGTCGCGAATACAGCCGATCGCCTCCCGGAAACGATCCGCCGACTCCAGGCGCGATCCTTCCAGGCACAGCGCGAAGATCGACGCGTAGAACTCGCTCAGCACCTTCGCCGAATTCCCGCCCACATCCGGGCGTAGCCGCGACTGCAGGTGCATCAGGATCTCCAGTACTCTGCCGATCGCCGCCCGCCGCGCCGCCGGGTCCCGGTTCTCCACCGCGCCGATAGCGTGATACAGAAACCGCATCATCCCGTCGTACAGCGCGACGATCAGTTCCACCGGATTCATCCCGGCAATAGCCTGTTGCTGGTAATTCATATCCCCCCGCGTCATCTTCTCCATCAGCCGTTGGAGTTCTGGCTGTACCCGGTGATCGCACTGTAAATTTCGTCGACGTAGTTAATCTGCTGAGGAATTTCCTGCAGCGTGAAATTCGCCTGGTTCAGCTCTGTCGTCAGCTGCGTCTTCCGCGCACTGATCAGCGTCTCCTGGGTGGAAACGTTGTTGTTTAGCGCGGTTTCCTGCGTCGAATTCTGCTGCAGTGCGAGATAGACAGCCCCGTTCGGGGCCGTATTGCCCAGATTGTTCAGAACGTTCGTCAGGTTCGCCCCAAATGACTTGTAGCTGGTCGAGTTCGCCTGAAACAGGTTCATCGCGTCCTGATAATTGCTGTTCAGCATGCTGTCCAGCGTGCTGCTGTCCAGCGTCAGCGTCCCATCGGCGCTCTTGCTCGCCGTGATTCCCAGTTGCGCAAGCCCTGTGATGGCTCCCGAAGACTGGGTGAAGTTCGTTGCCAGTTGCAGGGTCTCCTGCAGAATGGCCAGCGTCGGATTTCCGTATAACGGCTCTGCTGTACCCGATGAGCTGTTCCCCTCCTGTGTTGTCAGGTCCCCAATCACTTTGTTGTAAGCGGTCACAAACGTACTGATCGCCGACTCCACCTGGCTGTTGTTGTTGGTGATCTCCACCTGCACCGAATTCCCGGCCGGTGCGCTCAACAGCTGCATCGTCACCCCCGGGATCGCCGTCGCAACCGTGTTCGAACTGCTCGTCATCGAGACGCCATCCACGGAGAAGATCGCATCCTGCCCCTGCTGTGCCTGTGCAATGCTCACCGAGGTGCTCGTCGTCGCGTCTGTCAGAGCGCTGGAGTCGATCGCGACCGCCCCCGATCCGCCCGCGGCGTTGCTCACCAGGCTCAGCTTTGAGCCGGTCGCATCCTGAACCACGGTCGCCTGCACGCCGTACTCTCCCTGATTGATGTACGAGGCCAGCGTTGCCAGAGTGTTGTTCTGCGCAATCGTGTTCCCGTCGCTGTCCTTCGCGGTGCCGTCGGAGATCGTGATCGTCTGGCCCGCGATCTTCAGCGTGCCGCTCAGCGTGTCACTCGTACCGAGATCTCCGCTCGAGTAGGAATAGGTCTTTGCCGTCTGCGTCACCACCACCGTGTGCGTGCCGGCCACCGCCGCCGACGTCGCATTCGTCAGCGCTACCACCGATTCGTCCGAGCTCGACCCTTCCTTGCCCGAAAACGTCCCCTCGAAATCGGTAAGAGACTGCAGAGCCGTCGAGAGCGAACTCAGATCCGTCCCGATGTTCGTCAGCGCCGTGTCCTCGGACTGCAGCGTGGTCAGCTGATTCTTCCACGGCGTCTCCACGGCCTCCAGATTCGTCACAATCTGGTTTACCGTGCTCGTGACGTCGAATCCCTGCCCGCTGGTCGGCGATCCGAATGATAGTCCCACGCTCCCCATAGTGTTTTTATCGTCGCTTTCCTCATTGGCATTACTCGCACCCCGTCTTCTGCACCTTCGCGACCTCGGTTGTCTTCCCGCCCTTAGAAGCCGCTAAGAAAAAGCGGGGAGCCATGGGCTCCCCGCCGTTGAAGCTGGTGTTTGGGTTACTGCAACAGCTTCAGGACCATCTGCTGCGTGCTGTTGGCCTGCGCCAGAGCCGAGATGCCGGTCTGGGTCAGGATTTCGTACTTCGACAGGTTCGAAGTCGCCGATGCATAGTCTGTCGCGGTGATGGTGTTCTGCGCCGACTGTACGTTGGTCTCCTCGGAACTGGCGATATTCGATGCCGCCGTCAGCGTGTTAATGTTGGCGCCCACCTGGCCGCGCTGGTAGGCGACGGCGCTGATGGCGTTGGTCACGGTCTGCAGAGCCGCTTCCGCGTTGGCCTGCGAAGCGAGGCTGGTTCCGGTCAGGCTGGTGCCTACCGTGGCGCCGGCCGATGTGCCGCCGGTCCCCGTCACGCCGCCCACCGTTGAGGTGATCTGCGTTCCCTGCATCGAGTTCAGAGCAGAGGACCCGACGCTGTCCTGCGACAGGGACCCAACCGTCACGTTGTAGTTCTTGCTGCCCGCGCTGGTTCCGTCGCTGGTGTAGATGTTGACTCCCGCGGCGGACTGGGACAGCTGCTGGACCCCGTTGGTCGCGGCGTTGGCGATCGTGAAGCCGGTAATCCCCGCTGCTACGCCCGCCGCCGACACGCCGATGGTGAGGTTGTCGTTCAGCGGAGGAGGTGTCGTGGGAGCAGGATTGGCCGGCAGGTTGACCGGTGTCATGCCCACCACATAATTGCTGCCCAGGGCGGTCTGCAGAGCCGAGACCAGATCGGTGTTGCTCGTGGACTGTCCGGCCAGGTTCACGACGATCGGCGTGGTGCTCGAGCCGCTCGGCGTCAGCGTGAAGCCGCCCATCACCGCGCTTCCGGTGATGTTGGCCTCGGTGATCTGCGACTGCGACAGCGCGTTGTTGCCCGTGCCGTTAGCGATCGAGATGGAATCAACGTTGGCATTGATGCCGGCCTGGTTGATGCTCATGCTCACGGTCGTGTTCTGGTTCACGGTTTGGGCGCTCACCGAGTAGTACTGCGCATTATTGCCCAGTGCTGTCGTGATCGCGGTGACCAGATCCGCGGCGTTGTGGTCTGTGTTGACACCGCTGCTCAGGTCCACCGTGATCGCGCTCTGTGCCGCGCCGGCGATGGTCTGGTTGATGGTCAGTTTGCCGCCCAGCATCTCATTGCTGGTGAAGGTCAGCGATGCGGTGTTGGATGCCGCCTGGGTAATGTTTCCCGACGGTGCCGCGTTCCACGAGATGCCGGTGATGTTGTTTGTCGTCGCCGCCGCCGTGAGTCCGACGCTCAGCACGCCGGTGGTGCTGTTATAGCCCACCGTGTAGTTCGGGTTCGCGCCGTTGCCGTTGAGCGCCTGATTGACGACGCTCGCCAGATTGGCGGTGCTGGTGCCGTTCAGGTTGATGGTGGTCGGCGTCAGCGCCGTCGTAACCGCCGAAGTCGCCTGGGTCATACCGCCGCTCTCGGTGAGGGAGGTGATGCCGGCGGCGGTGCCGCCCGCGGCCACTGCGATGCTCAGCGAGCCGGAGCTGTAGCCCACCGTGAAGTCGCCCGCCCAGGCGCCCAGTCCTGCGTTGATCGTGCTCACCAGGTTGTTGGTCGTAACCCCGTTCAGGTTGATGGTCTTGGTCAGCGTTCCAGGAGGCGTGAAAGTCGCGGCCGATGCGTCATTGGCGATGCTGGTCGCACTGATCCCGGCCGTGGTGCCGGCGGCGCTGACCGCGATGCTCAGCGCACCGGTTCCGGAGTTATACCCGACAGTGTAATCGGCCGCGTTCGCGCCCAGCGCGGCGTTGATCGTGGCCACCACGTTGGCGGTGGTCTTGCCGGTCAGATCGACGTCCACTGTGCCGCCGGGGCCGCCGGTTGTGGTCAGAGTGAACCCACCCGACAGCAGACTGTTATTGGTGATCGTGGCCGACGAACTCGTTCCGGCGTTCGTCCAGCTGAAAGCTGTCGGAGAACCCGCTCCGGTTACGCCCGCGTTGCTGGTAATCGTCAGCGAGCCCGCCAGCGTGTTCCCGCTGCCGATGGCTCCGGTGACCGTGGTGGTTGCCTGGCCGGCGAAAACAACCGCCGAAGCAGTGCCAGCCGTTGTGCTGGTCAGCCCCGTCAGAGTCAGCGTGCCGCTCAGGGAATCCCCATTGGCGACCGTCATCTGATACGTTCCCGCGGTCTGCGCGGCTGCCGCGGACCCGGTCTGCGTTGGAGCATTAAAGCCCGTCAGATTGTCCGCGCCTGCATGCGTGCCCAGACCGATCTGGAGCTGGTTGCCGTTAACCACCGTAACGGTATAGTCCTGCGTGCTGGCGCTGCCCGTTGCCTGCGTATTGATCGCGTCCTGCAACTGGCTGGCCTGGGTGGCAAGATTCGTCGATGTGATCGCGGTGCCCAGAGTCACGCTGATGCCGTTCGGACTGCCGCCGTTGTGCGTTGGCGTGAAGGCAAAGGTGCCGGACAGCTGGGATCCATTGGTAATCGCCGAGCTGGTGATGACGCCGGTGGTGCCTGCGCCGCCCGCCGTCCAGGTCAGCGCCGTCGGCGAAGCTGCAAACGTGCCGCCCTGCGTTGCATTGGTCCCGGCTGTCGTTCCGCCGGCCACGATATTGCCGCCCGCAACCGCCGCGGCAGTCACCGCACCCGGAGTGCTGCTGGCCGCTGAGTTGGGGGTGGTTCCACCCAGCACGTTCGACCAGGTCAGCGCGCTCGCCGTCTTGTCAGCTCCGAAAACCTGAATGCCGTTGTACTCCGTGGTGCCGCCGATGGTGTTGATCTGGCTCAAAATGTCCTGGTATTCCTGATCGGCCGCGCTCATCTGCGAAGAGGTCAGGGTTCCGCCGCCGGCTTCAGTCGCCAGCGTGACGGCCCGGTTCAGCAGGTTGGTCACCTGCGAAAGCGCTCCGTCGGCGACCTGCAGGAATCCGACGCCCGCCGTCGCGTTGCTCGAGGACTGTGTCAGCGCGGAGCTGTTGGCCTGCAACCCGTTCGCAATGGAAAGACCGGCCGCGTCATCGGCGCCCGAATTGATCCGCGATCCGGAGGACAGCTGTTGCAGCGTGTTTTGCAGGTTGGTCTGCGTCGTGTTGAGGTTGTTCTCCGCGTAGATCGCCGAGATGTTGTTCAGGACTCCTAATGGCATAATATTTCTCCCTTGTTCAATAGGGTTCCTGAACGGAGCGCTCGGTTCTTGCGCCTTTGCCGCCCCCGGGAACCGCTTGACTCAAGCTCTTCATCGGCCCTCGATGACCGCTCTTTATCCCTGCGCCTCTCTTTGGCAACCAGCGTGCATCCGCTTCCTGCTGCCCGCTGCCGTAATTCAGCCTCATCTCCCCGCCGAGCCCGCCGATAAGGTGAAACAGGCGGGAAGACGCCCAACGATGATCCACCTCACCCGTCTCAACGGCAATCCGCTGGTCGTCAACAGCGACCTCATCAAATGCGCCGAGTCCTCGCCGGATACCATGCTCACTCTCATCAACGGCGAGAAAATCGTCGTCCTTGAGAGCTGCGAGGACGTGGTGAGCCGCATCATTGCCTGGCGCGGCCAGGTTCTCGCCCAGGCCGCCACCCACCTGCAGGCCCTCCCCTGGACTTCCGGTGCGCCCCTGCCTGGCGTCTCAGCACCCGAACCTGGCTCCAACGGGAGCTGAACCATGGACGCAGGCTCTCTCGGCGGTCTTCTCCTTGCCCTGGCCGGTATCCTTGCCGGACTCCTGCTCGAGGGCGGCCACTTCGGCCAGGTGCTCCAGCCCACCGCAGCGATGATCGTGTTTGGCGGAACTCTGGGCGCCGTCATGCTCCAGTTTCCCTTCCCGACCGTTCGTTCCGCCGCGGTCCGCCTCCTGCGCGTCTTCTTCCATCGTGGCGGCGGCGCCGAAGCGCTGCTTCGCACCATCGTCACCTTCGCAAACAAAGCCCGCCGCAAGGGCATCGTCTCTCTCGATCAGGATCTGCCGCACGTGACCGACCCCTTCCTCCGCCAGGCCCTCATGCTGGCGGTCGACGGCACCGAGCCCTCCGAGTTGCGCCGCATCATGGAAGTCCAGATCGACAGCCTCAGCGAAAACGAAGCCCGCATTCCTGCCGTGTTCGAATCCGCCGGCGGCTTCTCCCCCACCATCGGCATCATTGGCGCCGTCATCGGCCTCATCCAGGTCATGCAGCATCTTGACCACATGGACGAGGTTGGCCGAGGCATCGCGGTCGCCTTTGTCGCCACCATTTACGGGGTCGGCGCGGCCAACCTCTTCTTCCTGCCCGCCGCCGGCAAGCTTCGCCAGCGGGCGCGCGACGACCAGCGGCTCCGCGAAATGGCTCTCGAAGGCGTCATCTCCATTGTCGAAGGCATGAACCCGCGCATGATCGAAATCAAGCTGGCCGGTTTTCAGGGTAGTGCGACGCCGCCGCGGCCCAGCCCGCGTCCTGAAGCTGTGTCCGAGAGGCGCGCTTGAAATTCGGCCGGCTCAGGTCCCGGCGAACCTCCGATCATGTCCACCACGATCGCTGGCTGGTCTCCTACGCCGACTTCATCACCCTGCTCTTCGCCTTCTTCGTCGTTCTTTACGCCAGCTCGAAGGCCGATCAACAAAAGCAGTCCCAGATCGCCCACTCCATCCAGTCCGCCTTTGTTGCCCTTGGTCTGTTTCCGCACTCTCTGACCGAGAACAGCGCAGATCATCCCGGTAATCCGCACGATCCGGTCGCGCCCGTCAACGTCATGCTCGGCGACGATCTGTCCGCCTCGCCGGAAATCCAGCAGGATCTCGAGCGCCTCCAGTCCCGGCTCGCGACCGCCCTCGCGGCTCAGGTCACCCAGCACAACATCGCGCTCAAGCTCGGCCGCGACGGTCTCGTCATCTCTCTGCGCGAATCCGGGTTCTACGACAGCGGTTCCGCGATCCCGCATCCGCAGTCCAAACCCACCATAGACGAGGTCGCCGCCATCCTTGCCGCCACCCCATACGACATCCGCATCGAAGGCCACACCGACAACGTGCCTATCCATACCACACAATTTGCCTCCAACTGGGAGCTCTCCACGGCCCGCGCCACCGAGCTGGCCAAGATCTTCATCGTCACCTGCCACCTCTCACCCGCCCGGCTTTCCGCTGCTGGTTTCGCCGAATATCACCCCGTCGCCAGCAACGATACCGCCGAAGGCCGGAGCCAGAATCGCCGCGTCGACATCATCGTTCTTCCCAGGGTCAGCGTCATCCCCGCGCAACAACATTGACGGGCACGATCCGGATGAACTGAGCTCTGTGCCCTGACTTCAAAACCCCAGCACCGGATGCGGCACATACGCCGCCTCCAGCCCTGCCATCTCCTCCGCCGTCAGCTTCACCGTCAGCGCTGCTACCGCGTCGTCCAGATGATGCGGCTTCGTGGCTCCCACGATCGGCGCTGTGATCCCCGGCTTCGACAGCATCCATGCCAGGGCCAGCTGCGCCTGTGGAACTCCACGGTTCCTTGCCTGCTCGCTCAGCGCTTCGACAACCTTCTGATCCGCCTCCTCGGTCCTCGAATACATCGTGTTGCCGAACCGGTCCGTATCCGAGCGCTTCGTCGTCTCGCTCTGCCACGGCCGCGCCAGCCGTCCTCGTGCCAGCGGGCTCCATGGAATCACTCCGATCCCCTCGGCCCTGCACAGCGGTATCATCTCCCGCTCCTCTTCCCGATAGAGCAGGTTGTAGTGGTTCTGCATCGACACGAATCGCGTCCACCCATGCTGCTCCGCCAGATACAACGCCTTCGCAAATTGCCACGAAGACATCGACGAAGCCCCGATATATCGCACCTTTCCCGCCTTGACGACATCGTGGAGCGCCTCCAGCGTCTCCTCGATCGGGGTCTCATCGTCCCAGCGATGAATCTGATAGAGGTCCACATAATCCATCTGCAGCCGTCGCAGGCTCTCCTCCAGCTCGAAGAAAATCTCCTTGCGCGAGAGCCCGCGCCCGTTCGGCTCGTCCCGCATCACGCCCCACATCTTGGTCGCCACCACCACCGACTCGCGCCGCACGTTCTTCTTCAGGAACCGCCCCAGCACCTCCTCGCTGGCTCCGCTCGAATACACGTTCGCGGTGTCGAAGAAGTTGATTCCCAGGTCGAGCGCCTGCTTCAAAAACGGCTGGCTCTCTTCCTCGTTCAGCGCCCACGCGTGCCGTCCTGCCTGCGGCTCTCCCGGCGCCGGCGGCCGGCCGTACGTCATGCATCCCAGACAAACCCGCGAAACCTTCAGCCCGGTCCTGCCCAAATTTACGTATTCCATCGACGCTCCTCGTGTGGTCTTCTCCGGTATAAACGAAAATGCGGCATCGCGCAGAGTGCCGCTGCACAGCGCGAGTATCTGGCACCCAGGTTAAAGTCTCTCCTGCATCCTGCATCCTGCATCCTGCATCCTGCATCCTGCATCCTGCACCCTATACCCTCAATCCATGCTCGCGCCCCGCCGCCTTCGCTCCATGTATGAGCGCCTCGTCCAGACCTGGGGCCCGCAGCAGTGGTGGCCCGCGCAAACTCCCTTCGAAG
>Ga0335072_10004721_pt1 | contig 20137 bp, 16 predicted proteins | sample Lox_Sample_21_FD_206725 | JGI IMG/M metagenome (GOLD analysis project Ga0335072, IMG submission 206725) | Soil microbial communities from Loxahatchee National Wildlife Refuge, Florida, United States - Lox_Sample_2.1 | ecosystem: Environmental > Terrestrial > Soil > Wetlands | place: USA...
CATGAAGAAGAAAGCGTTGCATGCAGCGCACTCCAGGCCGGGATCAAACCTCGGCGTAGGGTTGGATGTTGCTGGAGGGGTGGTGGTTGGTCCGCGAAGGCGGGTGCAAACAAATTCATGCTCTCTGTGACGGCAAACGCGCCGCGTCTTTCCGCATCTAAGCCGTATGTTTCAACAGACCTGGCCTGAAAGGCAGGCCGCGAACGGCAGACGAATCCTCATGAAGATCAACAACCTCACTCGATTCATCCCCGTGGCAGCCGCGTTGCTTCTGTGCCTGCCGGCATTGCACGCACAGAACCTGAAGATCACGATTCCGAGACACAGCGAACTGACGCCGGTGCAGCGCCTGAACCGCGAGGGCGTGGAAGAGGTGCGCAAACAGAATTACGGAAAGGCGGAGGAGCTGTTTTACAAGGCCTACCTGTACGATCCGTCCGATCCGTTCACGCTGAACAATCTCGGGTACATTGCCGAACTGCAGGGCCAGTTCGAGCGTGCGCAGCGGTTTTACAAGCTGGCCGCCGAGCAGGGCACGAACGCCGTCATCGACGTGAGCAGCGAGAAGGAACTGAAGGGGCAGCGCATGGGGTACGCGCTGGGCAGTTTGCAGGATTTGCCCATGCGTTTGAACCGGATGAACTTCGACGCGATGACGCTGCTGTCGCAGAATCGAGGGTCCGAGGCGTTGCAGCTTCTGCTGGCGGCTTTGCGTCTCGATCCACACAATGCGTTTACGCTGAACAATCTTGGCGTTGCGAGCGAAGCCGTCGGTGACTACGATCAGGCGCTGCGCTATTACGCCGCAGCGTCGGCGAGCGGTTCCTCGGAGCCGGTGGTCGTGACCATGACGGGCGCCTTTCGGGGACGACCGGTCAGCCAGATGGCGGGGTCGAACGAACAGCGTCTGCAGCAGCGGATGGACGATCTGAGGAGCGACCAGGCACGATCGGCGCTGCTGGCGTCGCGCGGCGTCGCGGCGGTGAATCGCAACGACTGGGCCACCGCGCGCAAGGATTTTGTGGAGGCGTACCGTCTGGATCCGTACAGCGCCTTCTCGCTCAACAATGCGGGCTACGTATCGGAACGGGATGGCGACGTGGAAACGGCGCAGTTCTTCTACGCGAAGGCGCAGCAGGCGGACAACGCACATGCGGCGATTGGGACAGCGACGCGCCACGGGGCGGAAGGGAATCCGATGGTGACCATCGCTTCGAACAACGATCAGGACATGGAGCAGAAGCTCGAACTGGAGCGCGAAGTCCGGCGGCGCCAGAGTGGTCCGATCCAGTTGCTGCACCGCGACGGCACGCCCGTCACTCCGCCGAAACCGGCTCAACCCGATGCTCAGGATGGAAGCCAGCCGGGGACACAACCCCAGCAGCAGCCGCAATAGTCAAATTTCACTTGAGGGATTCCTGCCGCGATGTCGCATTCGCCTACTGCCTCTCCGTCCAGAAAGAGCATGTTGCTTCTCTCGCGCCTGCTGCTGTCGCCGGCCTTCGCTGACGCGGCAACGGCCAGCAAAAGCAGTCTGCTGGATTCGGAGCTGCTGAACATCCAACGGGAAGACTTCGCGCAACTGGTGGCGCTGGCCAGTTCGAACCACGTCATCGTGCGAGGCCTGGTCCGGTTCCTGGAGTCGACACAGAACAGGAAGGACGAGGAACGGGCATGGTGGGCTGAGGAAGCGCTTGCGGCGGAGCGCGCACGCATCAACAGGGCAATCCCGATGCTGCGAGCTATCTGTACGGCTCTCGAGGAGGAGAAGCACCACGCGGTGGTGATCAAGTCGCTGGATCACTGGCCTGATCTGGGGAGCGATCTCGATCTCTTCACAACCGCTGCGCCCGAGGTGGTTCTCGAGCTGATGAAGCGCCGTTTCGAGGCGAGCCTGGCTCACCGGAGCTGGGGCGACCGGCTGGCGCGCAAGTGGAATTTCCTGATTCCGGGACTGCCGGAGGCAGTGGAGATTCATGTGGGGCGCCTGGGACAAACGGGCGAGCAGACGGTGCTGGCTTCGTCCGTGGCACGGCGGGCGCGGCAGATTCAGATCGACGGCATCCCGTTTCGAGTGCCGCATGTCTCCGACCGGCTGATGATCTCCACGCTGCAGCGCATGTATCGTCACTTCTACTTCCGTCTTTGTGACATCGTCGACAGTGCAGAGCTGATTGAAACGGGCGCCATCGATTACGAGGATCTGCAGAGCGCGGCGACGGCCGCCGGGATTTGGGAAGGGGTGGCAACGTATCTGGTGATCGTGGCCGATTACGTGGGCCAGTATCGCGGCGCCGGGCTGCATTTGCCGAATGAGGTGATCGCCGCGGCACGCTTCGGCGGGGAGAAGATCTTCTACGCGAAGGAATTCCTGCGCGTTCCGATTCTGCCACAGTCGGCGGGGCTCTATGGATCGCAGCTCGGCGGACTGCTGCGCAAAGGGGAACTGGAAAGCAGCGTTCGGCTGGGGCTTTTGCCGGCACTGGCCGGGGCTGCGCTGGTCGGGCAGAAGATCACCGGGAGCGATAAGGGCATCTGGTAGCGAGCGGGAACCGTTGTGCTGATTCTTCGACTGCGGGGCGCAGAGACCTACGTCAGCATTCGCTCTTGAGCCCCGGAGCGGCGGGGTAGGGGTGAGCGGAGGGGGACTCGGTAAAGCGGCCGAAGTCCGCGCCAGTGGCAGCGTGAACGCTGCCGGCGAATTCCAGAGGCTCCAGGGGGCCCTGCGTGTCGAGACTGCAGGCATCTTCCACCGGGAGGCCAGGCGCACCAGTCAGAAAAGCGTCGTCCTGCGGTTTCGGCACCGCATTCCGGCGTGCCGCTTGTCCATCGCGAAGCGCGCTCTTGCATTTTTGCAGTTCGAACCAGCGAAGATAGTTTCGAATCACGCAACTCATGGTCATGCGGACGCCGGCCCGGTAATTGTGCTCCGCCATGCGGCGCTGCAGCTCGGCCGAGGTCAGAATCGTGATGAGCTGGTCGGCCAGATCATCGGCATCACCGGTCTGATAGAAGCTGACCGCCATATCCTCATCGACAACCATTTCCCGCAGATCCTGAATGTCGGCAGAAACAATGGGGACGCCATATTCGCAGGCCTGGTGGGCGGGACCACTGGAGCCGGTGGCCGAGTCATAAGGCATGACCAGGACCGATGTCGACTGGTAAAGGTCCGGGATGTCCTCCTCGGCGACATAGCCGAGGAAGTCGATGGGCAGGTGGGCGGGCTGAGCGGCGCGGATCGATTCCCAGTAGCCGGCGCGGGTGTGATGATTCGCTCCGGCGATGACAAGGCGGGCATTCGGAACCTTCGCGAGAACTTTGGGAAAGGCCTGCATCAGGGTTTCGAGCCGTTTGTAGGTGCCCCAGTGCCCGATGGCGAGGATGCGCAGATCCGGGTTGCCGCGCCGGGAGAAATCGGGAGGCGTCGGGGCGGCGGCGAAAGTGCCGTGTGTGCCCAGCAGGACATTTTTCGCCGCATACTTCGACATCAGGGTGCGGTGATAGCCGGGAAGGAGAACGGAGACCGAATCGGCCTTGAGCAGGGTGCGGGTGGCCATATCGGTTCCAAACTGGAGCATGCGATTCTGACGGACGCCCGCGGCGGAAAAATCCACATGTTCGAGAATGTGGTGGAGCGTGATATGGGTGAAGAAGCCCAGGGAACGAATGAGGGCGGGCGCGGACAATCCCGCAAAGGCCGCGACGGGATTGTCGGGGGTCGCGAAGCTGGAGAAGACCAGATTGAACCAGACCACATCGGGCTTGAGCCGCCGCACGGTATGCGCGAGACGCAGCGGAGTCTTCAGGCTGTTGAAGTCCCAGCAGCGGATGACATTGAAGCCCGGCAACTCGGACTGCTGCTTTCCATCGAGCGAATGGCCTTTGTGGTTGGTGGCGAACTCGTAGGTGGTCAGCTCGTCCGCCAGGATCGTCAATTCGACGTCGGGATGGCGGCGCAGCTCACGCGCAATATGGAATGCATACTCATTCAACTGCCGGCCGCTGGGAGGAAAGGTTCCAATCAGGCAAATCTTCATCAGGTTTCCTTCAGAACAAGGTGATGCTTACGTAGGGTCTGAACTGCTGGTTTTGCCCACCTGTGAAATTGAAGAAGGTCTCCTGTTGCACTCCGGCCGAGAAGCGGATGGGATACTGCAGGACAACATCTCCGGTTTCGTCTTTGAACTCCCGGTGGAACGGCAATCCGTACGAGACGGAAAAACTGGTCTGGATCGCGTCGTAGGCGTGAAACTCGCGGTTGTTGGAATAGCCGCCCCCGGCCTGAAGACCCCATCGCGGCGTGATTTGATACGCGAAGGTGCCGGCGGGATGGAGATCCTGAGCGATTCCCGAGCGCGAGCCGACAGTGCGCCAGGCGCGCAGGTCCTCGAGGATCCCTTTGACGTCGATGTGATCGCCGAAGCGGCGGTCGAGACCGATATACGAGGAGGTGTAGTAGTCCTCGATGGCGACGGGGCTGAAGGTCTGATCGCTTTCACCCCAGCCGGTAACGAGGGCGGTTCTGCCCCAGGGCGCGCCGACACGAAAATTGACCGCGGCCGAAAAAGCAGTTGAGTGCTCGTTGCTTTCTGTGAATGGGCCGGTCTCGCGCAGGACATAGCCATCCACCGCAACCGCATTGGCGAAGGCACTCGTGGACATGTAGGTGAACCAGCGGAAGAGATTCTGATTCATCTCTACCGGCTGTTCGGAATCGCGGCGGACGGTTTCCTGAATACCGGGGTTCAGGGTAATGACGTTGTTGCCGATGTGGAAGGTCGGATTGGCTCCCACGTTGAAGGAGTAATCCGTGGTATTGCGGCTGACGATGGAGTTGGTGGCGGGCACGGAAATCGTGCCGTTCGCATTGCGGACCTGGAAGAAGCCACTCATGGGCGGCGCGGCGCCGGCGTGCAGGTGAAAGGCAGCCGTGCCGAGGGACTGGAGCGAGGAACGGGGCGGGGGGAGAAGGGAAGTGTCGGTGGGGGGAACGGGGAAGGCAGCGTCGAGCTTCGAGTCGAGAACGTAGACGGTCGTATCTTCGAAGATCGGAGAAATACCGGCATTGGACAGAACGCTGAAGTGCTGGTTCAGCCGCAGCCCTTCGTCGGCTCCCGTCTGCAGCAGATTCTCTTCGGCAGTCTGATCCTCGCCGGCGGCGTCGGCGGCCTGCGCAAAGGCGGTGAGCGCCAGGGGATTCTGATGTTCCTGGCGGTAGACGTTCGCCTTCGCCAGGAGGTACTGATAATCCGGCGCATCGTCGGGGGAAGTGCTGATGGCCGCGAGCTCTCCCTGGGCCCGGGCGGTATCCCCGAGAGCGAGGTATGTATTGGCTAATCCAACGCGCACATCGGTATCGGATGCGCCTGCGGCCTCGGCACGTTGGAGCCAGGTCTCCGACAATTGGTAATCATGCATCTCGCGGAAGAGGTCGGCGGCCTGGATAATCTCCGCGCCGGTGGGCGGCCGCGCTTCGCCAGCCTCGGCTTCCATCATGGCCAGCGCGATTTCGCGACTGGCATCCTCGGTGTGATCCTTGTGGGCCATCATGTCGGCGATGTCGAGGCGCACGCCGACGCGGTCGCTGCCGGGCATGGTCAATGCTCTGCGGTAACGCTCCATCGCGGCATTTTGCTCCCCGAGGTGGTTCAGAGCCTCGCCGGTGAGGAGAAAGATTTCGGCGGCTTCCGATGGATTGGCGGGGTTCCTGGTCGCCGAGGCCGGTTTGATCATCGCCCGCTCTTCGGCGATTTTGACGTATTGCATGGTTTGGGCGGGGTTATCGAGCTCGGCCCAGGAACGAGCAAGCCAGGCGTAGACCATGGTGTTATTGGGATCGAGCTTCTGCGCGATGTTCAGCTCATCGACGGCGCTGTGAAACTCGCGCTCGGTGAATAAGGTGCTCGCCAGAGCGAGGTGCAGGGACGAATCGTTGGGCGTGATTTTGATGGCTGCGCGGTATTCCGTCGCAGCTTTGGCCAGTGCTCCCTGCAGGCCGTAGGCCGTGGCCCGGATCAGATGGACCGGCAGGCCGTCGCCCAGGCCGATTTCTGCCAGAGCGACCTGGCGCAGGGCCAGCTGCGGCTTGCGCAGATCCAGAGCGGTGTAGGCCAAACCGAGATGGGCCTCGCTGTCCTTCGGATCGCGCTTGAGTGCCGCTTCAAAATCCGCCTGGGCCAGCTGGGGCTGGTGCAGGTCGTGGAGGACATATCCCCGGTTCGTATAGGCGGTTTCTGCATTCGGGTCGCGCTGCAAAGCTTCGCTGAAATCCTGACGCGCTTCTTCGAGCTGGTCGTTGTGCTTGTGGACGTAGCCCGCGAGGAGGGGAACGTCCGGCTCCTGGGGCAGAATCGAATCGTATTTTTTGGTCAGGTTCAGCAGATCGTCGTAGCGATCGAGGTGGAGATAGTCATAGCCGAGATAGACCACGACGTCGCGGTCCTTGGGGAGTTGCCGGATGGCTCGCTCGCCAAGGGCCGCCGATTGCTGGTATTGACCGCGGAAGCTCAGGTATCGCTCTTCTTCACGTAAAACCTGAGGTTCTTCCTCCATGTCTTTCGTGGCACGGTGGAACCACACATCACCGGCATCCAGCTTATGGCCCTCAATGTCGGCGTTCAGTCCTCCGGCTACTACGAGAGCATTGCCGGGCGCGAGCGCATAAGCCCTGGCATAGGCAGCTTCGGCCTTCGCGTAATCGTGACGAGACGTGTCCATGTCTCCGATGGCGAGCCACGGAATGTAGAGCGTCGGATACGCCTGCGCCAGGCGCTGGAAATATTTTTCGGCATCCTGATCGCGTCCGACGGCGCGCGACGCATAGCCCATGGAGGTAAGGGCGAAGCGATTCTTCGGATCCATGGCAAGAATCTTTTTGTAGACGGTGATCGCATCCTCGGTATTCCCAAGTTTCATCAGCAGGTCGCCATCGAGCTGCAGGCTGTTGGGATCGGTCGAGTTGATGGCGAGCGCCTCGTTCATGTCGCTTTTGGCGCCGTTCAGATCGCCGTCGTTCATCTTGATGAGCGCACGCAGACGCAGGAACGATGCGCGATCGGCGCCCAGCTCATTCAGGCCGGCGATGGCGGTGCGTGCGGTCGCGAGCTGCCGACTGGCGGCATCGGTTTGGTGAAGATCGCGGTAGAGCTCCATCAGGTCCATGTGGAGCTGGATGGGGTAAAGGGGGCCTTCGACGGGATCGGCGGGCAGATGCGCGAGGGCGGCCTGATATTCCCTGGCCGCATCGTCGTCACGCTCCTGCATGCGCGCGATTTCTCCGCGCAGGGCATGCAGCCGGTAGTGTTCGGGATCGATGGTCGCGGCTCGCTGGAGATAGGTGTCCGCGTTGTGAAGGGATCCGACGGCCACCTCGGCCTGTGCGGCGGAAAGCTGCAGGCTGAGGTCCTTCGGCGCGGCGTCGGCGACCTGAACGTAGAGTCTGGCCGCTTCGGCGGTGTCGCCATTCAGCTGATAGGTGTACGCCAGCTCGGCCTGCACGTCGGGCCGTGGAGAACGGATCGACTTGAGAGCCGCGATAGCAGCGCCAAAATCGCCAGTCGCCCGATAGTAGCCGGCCAGCGAGCGCTGGACATCGGGGTTATTGGGTGTCCGGGCCCTGGCCAGTTCCAGGTAGTGATGGGCTTCGGGGAGATTGTTGGTGTGCTGATAGGCCAGAGCCAGCAGCAGTTCGGGGCGCGCGTTCGGCTGCATGCGTTCCGCCTGGCCGAGAGTATCGATCGCACCCTGATAATCGCCGCCGCGCATCTGGAGATCGCCGAGCAGCACGGTATCGTCGGTCTGCCGTGGATCGACGGCGATGACTTTTCTGAGCAGGTCCTGGGCTTCTTTGGTGCGTCCGACGACGGCATAGGTCTGTGCGAGGCCAGAGAGCCCGAGGGTCGAGGAAGGCTCGAGGCGCAGGCCGTGGTTGTAAGCATCGATGGCGAGGCCAGGCTTTGAATCGAGGCGCGCGGCGTAGCCCAGCAGGAACCAAAGCTGAGGATTGTTGGGAGCCGACTCCGCAGCGCGCTGCGCATAAGTGACGGCCTGAGCGTGATCGCCACGCTTCAGTGCAGCTTCCGCGGCGCCGGCCAGGCGAGCATTCTGGATGTTCGATCCCCACCCCAGTTCTTTCTGCGCGGATTGCGGCTGATTCGGAGCAGGTTGGTTTTTCGAACCATTATCGGAACCGACTTTGTAGGTTTGCGCGAAGGAGCATCCAACAGAGAAAGCAACCATCAGCAAAACTCTGAAAAATCGGGAGCAGCCAGATCGAGCAATCGCGTTCAAGGTCTCACCAGTGACATACACGAATACAGGCGTTGGATGCCAGCGCATCGATGAGCGTTGGCCTCTGATTGCTCGATGGAGAGTGTTCATCAGACAACCGCGCACGCCGCATACGAATCCAATGCAACTTCGTGAGGCATTCTTTGCAAAAGCTAGAATCCGTCGCACCGTCTTCACGGCCCATCCCGATGAGCCTCATTTTGCTGGCAGTGTTTGCAGTTCACCTGCCGCTTTTGCTGATGCAGCTGCCTTTGAAGTCGTACGACACGAATTTCAATATCTTTTTTGCTTCACACTACGTTCATCACTGGTTCAATCCCTGGAACCCGAAGTGGTACGCCGGTTTTTCCCAGGCGACGTATCCTCCTTTGCCGCAGCAATGGGTGGCCGTGGTTTCGCACCTCACGGGCCTCGATCTCGCGTACATGACCGTGCAGTTCGTGGCGATCCTGCTGCTGGTGGTCGGCGTTTATCGGTTTGCGCTGCTGTGGGTAAGCCCGCGGGCAGCATCGTTCGCGGCACTGGCGAGTGTGTTTCTCGGCGCAGAAAGCTTTCTCGTCTACAACGCCGGCCAGTTGTCGACGACCTCGGCGGCGCCCCTCTATCTGAACGCGCTGCCCTACATGTTCGAGTGGATCCGCCACGGAAGGAAGAGTTCCTTTGTGAAGGGGTCGGTGCTGTTCACGGCTGCGGCGGCGGCTCATCACGCGACATTGTTGTTTGGCTCGATGTTCTTTGCGATCCCGGTACTGGCGCTGGTGCTGATCGATCGGGAGGAGGGCGAGCGGGTATCGACGGGAGCCTTCCTGGGACGGACCATCGCGATGACGATCGTGGTCGGTGCGGCCGTGGCGGCGGTGCTGCTGCCGTTCTGGATTGCTCTCATCCACTATCCGGTAACACAAACGCCCATCCTGCACGGAAGCCGCGCGAATTACATCCTGAGCCCGCAATGGGGAGTGAACTACTTCCTGGTGCCCTATGGGGCGCTGATTCTGGCGCTTCCGTTCATCTTTCTGCGGGGTTCGGCCGTGCCGCGGCTGCGCCCGCTGCTGCTCGGATTCTGGCTGGCGTTTCTGATTGGACTGGGCGGTACCACGCCAGTGGGGCACTGGTTGCTGGGCCGCGCCTTCGACGTGCTGACCTTTGAGCGATTCAGCTACTGGGCCTCGCTGCTGGCACTGCCGTTTGTTGGACTGCTGGCCTCGGAGCTGATCGGCCGCTACCGGGTTCGCGCCATTGCGGGGCTGGCCATTGCTGCCACCGCGACCTGCGCCGTTGCCGTGGCGTGGACCGAGTATCACTCAGGGGACGCTGAGGACTTCCAGGTTAGTTCAGTGGCGAACTGGCTCAATCGCGACGGTCATGACAATTACCGCTACGTGACTCTGGGCTTCGGGAACAAATTCTCCCGCCTGTCGGTGCTCACGGACGCGGGGAGCGTGGATGGCGAGTGGAATTCCGGCCGCATGCTGCCGGAGCTGACCGCTCATGGCGGGGCGGCCCTGACCAACGCGAAATATTTCGGCAAGGACGGGCTTGACTCCCTGCGCGCGATGCTGGAGCACGCCGACCGCTATGGTTTGAAGTGGGTGTTCGTGCGCGATCCCTACTACGATCCGCTGCTTTCCTTCGGCGGATGGCGGAAAGTGGATGAACTGAATAACGACACCATCGCGGTGTGGACCAAGGATGGAGTTCCTCCGGCGCGGCCGGTCAACGCGCCGCAAATGCCACCGGCATGGCAGGGAATGATGTGGGGGACGCTGCCCTTTGGCAGCAGTCTTCTGGCGATTCTGGTCGTGCTGATTCCGGGAGAACGCAGGGAAGCGGAGGACGTTGAAGGAGATCGCACAGAGGAACACTACGCCGCGGGAAGGATGGTTTCCTGATGGGTGGACGTCTTCTGGCTTTCGTTCTGGTCGCCGCGACGGTGGCGCTGATTGTGGTGGGCACGATGTGGCCGGTACCGGCGGCCGCGGCCTATGCCGGAATCAATCGCACGGGTGTTGTTCTCTCCGCTGCGACGCCGCAGGGGGCGGTCAACGATCTCGCTCACACCATCGGGCAGCAGAACTGGGGTCGCGCGTATTCCATGCTCGACAACAAGAGCCAGTTCACGCAGCAGGAATTCATCGCCGATCTGCGGGGCAGTTATCCTGGCCTTCGCACTTACGCGACCCTGGACAATTTCGAAACGCAGCCGCTGCATGAATCCGATACGCAGGCGCAGGTGCAGCTGCGACTCCGCTGGTCCACCGTGGTGGGAACGTTTTTCGATACGCGCATGGTGCAGGTGGTGAAAACCGGAGATCACTGGTCTCCGGAATGGCCGCTGGTGAAGGAACAGCGCGTTCCTCCGCAGGTGATCCCGGTGAACTATCTGCGCTGGGATGTGATCTATCGCGGTCCGGGAGACGACTGGGGTGCGCAGGATGTGGAAGCGCCGCACGTGCGCATCGTCGACATGCGGCCGGTGCAGCGAGCCGCGGGCGTGGCAGTTCTGGGTGAGTTGCTCAACGAGGACGTGGTACCGGCATACGTTTCGGTGAAGGCCAGTCTTCTGCGCAAGGACGGGTCGACACTCGCCACGGAAGAAGCTTTCGACAAGATTTCGCATCTGCTGCTGCCCAAGCAGGTCACGCCCTTTCTGATCATGTTTCCGGATGCGGAGCTTTCCGACGTGGACAGCATCCACATGGATCCGACTTCGAACCTGGTCGCGGCGTCGGCGGATCCGGTCATCGAGATTCAAAACCAGAAGGTGAGCCCGGCACCGTACTCCGTGTTCAGCGGCGATGTTTCGAATCAGGGCGGACAGATTGTGAATATCGCGCACGTGCTGGCGACGTTCTACGATCAGAGCGGTCAGCTGGTGTGGGTCGGCGATCAGTACATCGATCGCGCGCTTCTGCCGCAGACGCCCGTGCCGTTCAATATTCCGATCCCCGAGGACCTGGCCAGAAAAGTCAGCACGGAGCGGGCGGTGGTTGCCACCTACAATTCGGGCGAATTCCAATGATCCGTCTGGCTTTTTGCATCCTGGCTCTGATCGCCTTCACCGCCATTCTGGTGTGGGGACAAGACGACGCGCTGAATGTCCCCAAAACGGTAAACGCAGGGGCTGCATTTTCCATTCCCACGACGGGGAGCGGGAAAGGCACGCTGTGGATCGTCGGCCCCGATCAGGTGGTGAAGCGCGAGGTCGACCTGGGGCAGCCGATTGCGATCGCGGCCGGCGATCTGGATAACGCGGGTCACTACGTTGCGGTGCTCGCGAGCCCGTCGGGGACGCAGACGGCACAGTTCGACGTAACAGCGGCGAACCAGCCTGCGTCGATCAGTTTTCTGGCGCGCCCGTCGCGGCTTCCTGTGGATCTGCAGAACGGCATCACCGGCGCCGTCTACGTTTTCGATTCGAATCGCAATTTGATCACGACGCCGCTGCCCGTGACCTTCGAGCTCTCGGTGGCCTCCGCGCCGACGCAGACGCGGACCGTGACGACCGACCAGGGAGCAGCGTGGACGGAGATGGCTTCCGCACAGAAGGCCGGCAATGCAAAGTTTCTGGCGCGGGCCGGCGATGTTTCCGCGACGCGCGTCATCGAGCAGGTTCCCGGCACCCCGTGCGATCTGAAGATGACGGCGCACAAAGACGGAAACAAAGTGGGCCTGGTCACCGATCCGCTTCGCGACTGCAGCGGCAATCCTGTGACCGACGGGACCATCGTAACCTTCACGGAAAGCTGGAACGGGGGCCAGACGACGGTCGACGCGCCTCTCAAGCATGGCGTCGCCCAGGCGGAGGTGCCGGCTGTCCTGGGAGCACGACTCTCGGTTGCAACCGGCGTGGTGATGGGGAATGAGATCCGCTGGGAGGGTCAGCCATGACGCGGCAGCTGCTGGTGCTCGGTCTGGTTCTGGCGGCGACGGGGGCATTCGGAGCGGACGATGGAGCCGTTCGGGTAGAACCGACAAATTTGCAGGGCCCACGGCCGCTGGCGAAGCAGACCGAGTCGGCCGTGATTCGCGACTATCTGCAGGCGTGGCAGGGTTTAGACGCAGCTATGACCCAGAATCGCCCGGATTTACTGGATGAAAATTTTGTCGGTCTGGCCAAAGAGAAGCTGACGGCTACGATTGCGGACCAGGTGAAGGCGGGATTGCAAACTCATTACCAGGAACGCACCCACGACATCAAAATTATTTTTTACTCACCGGACGGGCTATCCATCCAACTGGTAGACAACATCGAATACGATGAGCAACTTCTCGATCATGAGAAGGTTATTACAGTACAGCCGGTCCACGTTCGGTGTGTGGCCGTGCTGACCCCGACCGAAGTGCAGTGGAAAGTGCGCGTGTTCCAGACCGAACCGCTCTGATCGGCGAGGCACGCAGATCGGCCTGCTCTGGCAGGCAATCGCACGACCGCAAGGAAGCACGACCCAGAAAACTTTTGGTTTACCACGAGGTTCGCTCGTGGCTGCCGTGTGTAATCCCCAGGAGGAGTCGATGATTTCGGTCGTCGTACCGATTTATAACGAGGAAGAGAACATCAATCTCTTCCATCAGGCTGTCGCGGACGCTTTGCAGGACATTGGTGAGGACTGGGAAACCGTCTACGTCAACGATGGATCGAAAGACAGCTCGCTCGATTTGCTGAAGGGTCTGCAGGAGGATGACTCGCACGTCGTGGTCGTCGACCTTTCCCGCAACTGGGGCCACATGGGCGCCATCTCGGCGGGGTTGCAGACGGCGCGAGGCGACGCCGTCGTCCTGATGGACGGCGATTTTCAGGATCCTCCGGAGGTCATTCCGCGTCTGGTTGAGGCCTGGCGGGGCGGGGCGCAGGTGGTGATTGCCTCGCGCCGAAGCCGCCAGGAGAGCCGCAAAGTTCTGGCCGCCCTGTTTCCGCTGTTTTACAAGGTGCTGGGCGCCCTGTCCGATTTCCCCATACCGCTCAACGTCGGCATCTTCGGCCTGATGGACCGTCAGACGGTGGACTCCATCAACGCGATGCGCGAGAACAACCGGTACCTGCCGGGTCTGCGTGCGTGGGTCGGTTATTCCACCGCGGTGGTGCACTACGACCGCCAGGATCGCGCTGCGGGCGAGGGCAAGCTATCGTTCATCAGCCGTATCAAGTATGCGATGGATGCGATCACCAGCTTCAGCTACAAGCCGCTGCGGCTGTGCTTTGTTTTGTCGGCGGCGTCGTGCGCAATTGCCGCGCTGGCAGCGTTGATCAGTCTGATCGCCAGCGCGCCCTGGAATGCGGTTGGCTGGGGACTGGCTGCGGCGGTCTTTCTTGTCGGCGGAGCGCTGCTGCTGTGCATGGGCATCCTCGGCGAATACCTCGGACGCGTCTATGATGAGGTCCGGCAGCGCCCGCTCTCGATCATCAACAAGGTCTACTATGCATCGGCGGCCGCGGCTCTGGAGAATATGCCGGAGTACGAAGAAGAAGAGCACCCTTCCAGGGTCCTGCGCATTGCGTAGCGGGCAGGGTTTAGGGGCCCTTGTGCGCAGCAATCACGGTGTTGATTGCTGCGCTTCGTTTTTGCAGGTCGGAATGCCCGGTTCGACGGCGGTTCCTTCTTCGTAGTCGTTCCAGGTATCGATCATCAGGTAGGGGAGCGGCTGGTTCGGCGGATAGTATTTGCGCCAGAAGTTGAAGGTATCGCTGAAGGTCTGGCCGCAGCGGGCGGAAATATGCCGGTTCAGGCTCCATGAGGCCCTGCGATCATCGAATTGAGCCCAGGCGCCGCCGACCGCAATCTTGTCCGGATACTTCGAGATCATGGTGGAGTAGAAGCTGGCCAGATAGTCCGCGCCCCAGTTGCTGCCGTCCGGAGCCCACCCTTTGCTGCCCGGATTCACCCAGGCGTAAAAGCCGTCGAAGGCGCCCGCATTCGGCCCAGGGATATTCTCGTAGATCAGGAGCGGGGCCGGATTCCATTTGCCGACCTCCTCATGGAGCCGGTTCCAGTCCGTATGCCCCCCTTTGGGGAAGATGAAGATCATCGGACGGCCGTCATCGGTGAGGTAGGCCTCGCGGCCGGGCGCGTTGGGCGCCAGATAGGTGTCGCGAAAGGTGATAAAGTCCGCCAGCGTTTCGTCGGTCGCGCCGTCCTCGCGATCCGTCTCGTCGTACATCATCGCAATATGAAAGTGCTCTTCGGCCGCGATCGGCTGCAGCAGCTCGTAGGTACGCGCATTGAAGGGGTCGCGATCGCCATACCAATCGACGACGAAGGCGTAGATACCCATTTTTTTCGCAGCGCGGATCTGCCTGCGCAGTTCGTCCGGATCATGCGAGGAGTAGCCGATGGAGATGTGCTGGGGGTGCCCGAACCACGGTTCGTAGAGAGCCAGAAGTCTCGGCGAGATCCCGGGAATGCCTGCCCGCAAGGGCACCGCTTTGCGCGATGACGTTTCGGAGCATCCGTGTACGAGCAAAAGAAGAGCAAGGACAACAGTGGACGTTCGTATCATTTAGGTGAAAATCTTTCAGACGCGGAAGACGCATCGATGGTTGTCCGGTGCGGTGCGATCGGAGACCGCCCGGGGAGCAGCCACGGCAGGGGCGACCGCATCCAAGTGGTCAGTCTCAAGAGGGAGCTCCAAGGCCTGCGCTTCGGCGTGCTAGCGACCTCGAGAAAGCATTGAACCTGCGAGGCATCCGATCGCGACCGCGCCCCAAATAGTGGACAACGGCCCCGTAAAACCACCTCGGACTCTGCACGCCCGCATCGTGTCGGGAAGTTTCGTTCTGCTGGTGGGCTCCGGGATTGCGACAGCAACCAATTTTGCTTACAACGTCGCGGTCGCTCAGTTTCTGGGCCCGACCGATTACGGGCACGCCACCGTGCTGTATACGGTGCTGACCCTGGTGTCCGCAGCGACCCTCTCCTTTCAGATCGTCTCGGCCAAAATTATCGCGCGACAGGGTTCCGACGAGGGAAAGCGTGCCGTCTATCGCGGGTTTCACCGGGGAGCATGGATCTGCGGTTTTCTTCTGGCCGGCGTGTTCTTCGTCTATCAGAAGCCGATTGCGGACTATCTCCATTTGCCCTCGTCCTCGCTGGTCGCATTGCTGGCGGCCGGGGCAGCGTTCTATGTCCCGCTCGGCAGCCGGCGCGGCTACATCCAGGGAGTCTGCAAATTTCGTGCGCTGGCGATCAATGTAGTGGTCGAGGGTGCGGTTCGCTTAGGCGGCTCGCTCCTGCTGATGCGGCTGGGCTATGGAGTGGGCGGGGTGATCACGGCGAATGTGGCCGGAATTGCCGCCGCGTATGCAGAAGCGATGCCCTGGAGGCGGATTGCGCGCATCACGAATCCGCTGCTGTTCCAGGAAGGCCTGCGGGAAATCAGCCAGGCGCTGGTGTTTTTCTCGGGCCAGGTTCTCATCAACAACTGCGATATCGTCCTGGTGAAGCATTTTTTTCAGGGCACCGAGGCCGGCCTGTATTCGGCGGTGGCGCTGGTCGGGCGCGTGATCTACGTCCTGTCGTTCGCGGTGGTGAACACCATGTTCCCGATCGTGGCCGGCACGAGCCGCGAGGAGCGGCGTGGATTCACGGTTATTGCCACGCCGTGTCTGCTGGTGCTGGGCATTGGCGGCACCCTTGCCATCGCGCTCTACCTGACTCCGGCATGGCTGTGGACGCGCTTCTACGGCAGTGGCTTTCATCTCAGCGGACCTTACGGCCTGCCGCATCTGCTGGCAATCTACGCCGTGATGTCCACCATCTACTGCCTCAGCATCGTGGTCATCACCTACGAGATGGCGCATCGCCTCGCGAGAATCAGCTGGCTTCCCCTCGTCTACAGCGGAATCGTGGTTGCGGGTATCTGTCTCTTCCACGGTTCGCTGCAGGAGGTCATCTGGGTTCAGGTGGTCCTGATGTCCGTGCTGTTGCTGATTGTCTCCATCTCTTTTGTAGTGGTGACGCTGAGGGACAAGGGGATCAGTGAGGTTGCAGCCCAGCCGGGGCCGATCCGCATTTTGCGGCCGGCTTCGGAAGACGAAGTGATCGCAGAATTTCTGAAGAACGACTTTGACGGTCCTGCTTTTCACGAGTATCACCAGGCGCTCCGCAGTCTGGTGATGACGCCCAACCTCGCCGACCCACTGGAGAACAACAAACGCAAAGCCCTTTTTTTTATCCGCCATCTCGCTTTGTGGAAAGAGCTGCCGCCGGAGACGCAGTGGTATGAGGTGGAACTGAATCTGGAGGAGCTGGAGGACGTTCGTTTCTTTCCTCGGGCTCACTGGCGAAAGCTGGCGCAGGGCGACTTCTCTGTGACCGCCGTCGCCGAACGCATGCGCGCCGATCCGGAGGCGATGGATACGCTGTTTCGCTCCAAGATGGACGGGCTTTCGGAGAGGATCTCGTGCGGCGATCCGGAACTGGGTGTGGTGGTTCTGATCGGGCTGAACGAAAACGATCCGGTCACGGTGCTGGACGGGAACCATCGTCTGATGGCGACGATCCTGTCGTCGCTGGGCGATGTGGAGCGGCTGCGCTTCTTCTGCGGCTTGTCGTCGCGGATGAGCGAGTGCTGCTGGTACAACACCAATCTCGTCACCCTGACGCGGTACGCGAAGAACGTGCTGACCCATCTGGCGCGCGATCCGGAAGCCGATCTGGCGCGCCTGCTCGAGAGCACCGGGGAGCGTGAGGTTTTGGAAACGGGTCCGTGAAAGGAGGGTAGGGAATTGGCAGAGATAACAACCGGGATGCGTCCGGTGGCAGTGAAACACCTGCCGGATGTGGTCAGTGTGCAGCAGAAGCTGGCGTTTCTCCACGAAATCGCGGGGATCATGAACACCAATCGGCCGCGCCTGGTGCTGGATTGTTCGCGGCTGCGGGAATGCAATACGTCAACCATTCATCTGCTGCTTCATTGCCTGGAAGAAGCCATGAAGCGGAACGGAGACGTGAAGCTGGCGGCGGTTCCGACCCCAGCGGGCGTGATGCTGGTGACCACCGGCGTGGCACGTTTGTTCGAAACTTTCGACACCACGGAAGAAGCCGTAAGCAGCTTCCACCAGCTTCCGCTGCCGGCCGAGAAGCCGTCCGCGAAACAAACCACCCGTTCCGAACGGGCCGCGTAGGTTTGAACGCGAACGACCGGGAAATCGGGAGAACGACCATGAAGACAGCACCTCAGTGGCTGTACAGGGCCTTAGCGATAACGATGGCGATCCTGCTGGCCTTCCCGCTGGGGGCGGCGGCATCGGCGCAGGAAGTCAGCCCCACAGCACCCACGAAAGCCCCGGCACCCGCGCAGGCGCCGTCTCAGACCGCGAACACACAGCCGAATCCGACGGGAAACACGTCGGCCGAGGTAGCGGCACTTCCGGACAGCCCTGACCCGGTGCCGGAAACCGAGCCTGGAGCGCAACAGACTTCGGCCAATCCACAGCAGCAATCCACGAGTCCGCAGCCACAACAACCGGCCAGTCCGCCGCCCGCTCAGCAGCCGGCAACGCAGCAGCCGACGCAACCCATGGGAACGGCAGCGGCTCCGGCAGAACCGGCGGGCGGTGTGGCCGCAACCCGGCCTGCGGGCGCCGCGATCGCGCCTGGAAAACAAAAACGCAGTCACACCCTTCTGATCCGCTGGAGCCTGATCATCGGCGCCGCCGTCGCGGTGGGAACGGTGGTTGGATTATCGAGCGCCAGCCCCAGCCGGCCCTAGGGGCGCAGGAGGGAACTGGCGGTTCGCGAGGAATGACACAATGGGCCCGGACAACACCCGATTCGTCACCTTCTCCGGTATCGACGGCGCCGGAAAGAGCACGCAGATTGAGGCACTGCGCAACCGGCTCGAAGCCGCCGGAGTGCGAGTCCGCATCCTGACGTTCTGGGATGACGTGGCCAGCTTGACGCGCCTGCGGGAAACCGCCGGCCACACCCTCTTTCGGGGCGACAAAGGCGTCGGAACCCCGGAGCGGCCCATCCATCGGCGCGACAAGAACGTCCGATCGCGCATCATGACGGTGGTCCGCTGGGGTCTCTACTTCGCAGACGCGGTTTCTCTGCGCCTTGGGGTCCAAAGAGCGCTGCGAGGCGATGCCGATTTCCTTATCTGCGATCGCTATGCGTGGGATGAGCTGGCCAATCTGACGCTGCACCATGGGCTCACTCGCATGTACATCCGCCTGATCGTACGCATCGTGCCCCGGCCGGATGTCAGCTTTCTGCTGGATGCCGATCCGATTCAGGCGCGGGCGCGCAAGCCGGAGTATCCGCTCGATTTTCTCTGTACGTGCCGGGAGGCTTATCTGGCGTTGAGCGAACTGGTGGGAGGAATGACCATCATCGCGCCCGGACCGGTTGGGGAGGTGGAGGCAGAGGTGCTGAGCCACATCGCCGTGCCAACTCCTGGGCGGGGCCGGCGACCGGTGTCCACCAGTGCTGAGAGCGGCGCGGCTGCCTGACCCTCTCCGACTCATCACTCTGTAACGGAAAATCATCTCGCCCGCGTTACGTAGTCGCCTTCGAGTCTGATATGCAGGCAGGAGGGGAATCTGCGCGATGCGGGTCCGGCGAACCCCACGGTGTCCACAGAGACACGAACCAGGCGAGCACGAGCCTGCGAATCTTTCTTCCGCGGCACACACGCTTAACCTGATGAGCGAGACGCGTCACCGGCTGGACGAGCAGGGATTGTACGTCTGATAACAGATATTCTGTTAACTCGAGCTCCAGCCGGGCCGCTAGGGCTTCTTTTCGCCCCAGGCGCCGCTGGCTGCCTGGACGGACAGGGCGATCCGGTTCCCCACTCCTACCTTGCGCATCAGGCGCGCCACGTAAGACTTCACCGTCTGCTCGCGGATGCTTAGCGCCTGGGCAATCTCACGATTCGAGCGCGCCAGCACCAGCTGCTGGAGGACTTCTTCCTCGCGTTCCGTGAAGCGCGGGCTCGAGCGCTTGCGCCGTGCCGCCGATCCCTCGATGGCGCGGTCGACGAACATCGAGAGCACGCGCCGAGGCGCCCAGATGGACCCATCGAGAACCGCATAGGCCGCCTGCAGAACCTGGGTCGGCGTTGCCGTTTCCTCGAGCCAGCCTTTGGCTCCGGCGCCGATCGCCTCGAGGATCTTCTCCGGCTCGGAGCCCGATCCGATGACCAGGACCTTGAGACCGGGATGCCGGGAGCGGAGCCTGGCCAGCAGCGCCAGCGAAAAAGCCTGGTCCCGCAACACGACCACTACCAAATCGAAAGCTGACTCCCGAAAGGCCATCGCCCAGTCGGTCGCCACGACCTGAAAATTCGGCTGCTCGGCGAAGATCCCGCGCAGTCCCGCGATGCGCAGCGGCTCAAAATCCAGCAGTCCCACTCGCAGCTTGCGCGTCGCCTGAAGATTCGTTTCCATAACCCCTACAGTTTCGGCAGAACAATTCCCTGCTGTTTTTGATACTTTCCCTTCCGGTCGGCGTAGCTGATCTCGCAGGGCTCGTCCGACTGGAAAAATAAAATCTGGCATAGTCCTTCGTTCGCATAAACGCGAGCCGGCAGAGGCGTCGTGTTCGAGATCTCCAGAGTCACAAAGCCCTCCCATTCCGGCTCGAAGGGCGTGACATTCACGATGATCCCGCAGCGAGCGTACGTGGATTTTCCCACGCAAATCGTCAGAACGTCACGCGGAATCCGAAAATATTCCACCGATCGTGCCAAAGCGAAACTGTTCGGAGGGACGAGGATGGATTCCGCCTGGACGGTGACGAACGACCGTTCGTCGAACTGCTTGGGATCGACGACGGCGCTGTTGACGTTGGTAAAGATGCGAAATTCGTCGGAAACCCGGAGATCGTAGCCATAGGAGGAA
>Ga0335072_10004722_pt1 | contig 20135 bp, 14 predicted proteins | sample Lox_Sample_21_FD_206725 | JGI IMG/M metagenome (GOLD analysis project Ga0335072, IMG submission 206725) | Soil microbial communities from Loxahatchee National Wildlife Refuge, Florida, United States - Lox_Sample_2.1 | ecosystem: Environmental > Terrestrial > Soil > Wetlands | place: USA...
GTGAAGATCTACTCCTATGTGGACCTTCATGGCGTACCTCCCTCGGTTGGAATATCTGTGCTCAGAGCACGTACCAGGAAGGTACGCCTCCCCTTTTCATCCCATCTGAGCGAAGCATCCGAATTGCAGCGCGGCGTTTCTGCCGCGCTGAATCAATTCAGACGCGAGTCGAATGGACCTGCATTTCGTCGCTCAAGGATGGCCGAATCCCTGATCGTGCACCGTGTTGATCCAGTTCTTCCGCGTGATGACATGACGGGGAGATTCTCTGCGACGGTAATCATCGCTTTCGAATTAAGCAACGATGGTAAAGTTCGACATCCAATGGCCGTGTCGGGACCAAAACTGCTGCAGTCGCCGGTCCTTGCAGCCGTCAGGCAGTGGACGTTCAAGCCTTACATGTTGCGCGGAAAGCCAGCCACGGTTGCAACGTCAATCTCCCTGACGGTGAGGAACGACTAGAAGCCTCATTCGCTTGTGCACAACCGGCAACATGGAAGTTACACCGCGACCGTAAAGCTCTCCTCGGTCCGTGTCACCGCCCGGTACAGCGTGTCCCGCTCCACCGGAACCCGCCCCGCCGCCGTGATCAGTCGCATCAGCTCCTGCCGCCGCATCCCCTGCGGAGTCGTCGCGCCCGCGTCGTGGTAGATCTTCTCCTCGATCACCGTGCCGTCAATGTCATCCGCGCCAAAGCGCAGCGCGATCTGCGCAATCTTCGCCGTCATCATCTGCCAGTACGCTTTGATGTGCGGAAAATTATCCAGCAGCAGCCGCCCCACAGCAATCTGCCGAATATCCGTCAGCCCCGTCGTCTTCGGCAAATGGTCCAGAGCCGTATTCTCCGGATGAAACGCCAGCGGAATAAAGGTCTGGAACCCACCCGTCTCATCTTGCAGCGCGCGCAGTTTCAGCAGATGATCGACGCGGTCTTCGTCATTCTCAATATGCCCGTACAGCATCGTCGCGTTCGACTTCAGCCCGATCTGGTGTGCCGCCTTCGCCGTCTCCAGCCACTCGTCCCCATCGATCTTGTGATCGCAGATGATGTGCCGCACCCGATCCGCAAAAATCTCCGCGCCGCCGCCGGGCAGGGAATCGACGCCCGCTTCCTTCAGCCGCATCAATGTTTCCGGAATCGACAGCTTCGCGCGCTTCGCCAGGAACGCCACCTCCACCATGGTGAAGGCCTTGATGTGCACCTGCGGAAACCGTTCCTTCAACCCATGCACCAGATCGAGGAAATACTCAAAGGGCAGATCCGGATGCAGCCCGCCCACAATGTGAAACTCCGTCACCGCTTCGCTGTACCCTGACGCGGCTGTCTCCCACGCCTGCTCCAGCGCCATCGTGTACGAGCCCGCGGCATTCTTGTGCCGTCCAAAGGCGCAAAGCCGGCACGCCGCCACACACACGTTCGTCGGATTGATGTGACGGTTGACGTTGAAGTACGTCACATCGCCGTGCATCCGCTCACGCAGGTTGTTTGCGAGCCACCCAACGGCCAGCACGTCGGGCGACCGATACAGCGACAGGCCGTCGTCATAGCTCAGCCGATCGCCCGCGGCCACTTTCGCGGCAATCGGAACCAGGCGCGGATCGTCAGTCTGAAACGGGTGCGGAATCATTCTCCCTTCCATAATAATTCACGTGGTTCGCCGGCGGCCGCTCGCGCCGAGGCGCGAAAACGCCGGTGATACCATGCCACAAGAACACCAGCGCCGTTCTGACCCACCGATTGCGACATCGACTTCCATTGTTGCTTCTCACCCTCCCCTGCGTTTTGCTGGCTCCCCTCAGAGCACAGCAACCCCGGCAGATTACCTTCCCCCCAATCACCTCCTACAGCCTCGACAAGGCGAAAATCGACCTCCCTGGCGGACTCGAAGGCCAGATCAACCTCCTGCTGCTCTCCTTCAAAGAAGAACAGCAGAACGACATCAATTCCTGGATGTCCACCGCCCAGGCGCTCCAGCACCTCGACTTTCAGTTCCGCTACTACCAGCTTCCCGTCGCCGAGAAGGAGAACTTCGTCTTCCGCTGGTGGGAGACCTCTTCGATGCGCAGCGATCAGACCGATCCGGAAGCCATGCACTGGATCGTCCCCGTCTGGCTCGACCGGAAGAAATTCTTCCAGGACCTCGCCATCCCCAACGACAAGCAGGTCGTCGTCCTCCTCATCGATCGGCAGGGCAAGATCCTCTGGCGAACCACCGGCCCCATGACCCAGGACAAGCGCGCCGCGCTGACGAACGCCGCCGGCGTGCATTAGGGCGCCGCGCGCGGCGCGACGCTAGAAGCCACGGCCTTCAGGCCGTGGAACAGCGACTCAAAAGAAAAGTGGGCTTCAGCCCCGGGCAGGCCTCGTCGGCTTCCCGGCTACAGTCCTCTGCTTCGTTGGACTCACCTCCAACGCCGCCCTCGTCTTCTTCGGCAACTTCTCGTAGACAATCTCCCGCGCCGCCCTCAGCAACTCCTTCAGCTCCGAAGCCGGCAGCGTGTTCCACCGCTCCACCGCCACCCAGTGCGCTCGCGCCAGATACGGGGCAGGGAACACGCCTTCAACCTCGACCAGCTCTGCAAACCGCTCCGGTCCCGCCGCAAACGACAAAACCCCGCCGTGATCGGGTGTCAGGCTGCACAGCGCGAACATCTTCCCGCCAATCTTCTTATCGCCTACCCAGAATACCAGGTTGTCGCCCCACTGCATCGTCTCGCAGACGTTGGGCAGCGACAGCAGGAACGTCCTCAGGCTTTCCGCATCCATGCCGGTACTCTACGCTTCGAGCAGGGATCTGAAGCTGGAAACATCCCGCATTTCTCCCCGCATGCAAAAAGAGGGTGGGAGACTCTCTCCCGCCCTCCTCGCAATCCAGGATTATTGACTATTGGCTACCGGCCAGCCTCGGCCAGATACACACCAAACCACTTCTTTGCATCCGTCCACTCCCTGCGCACCGCAAATCCCGTGCGCCCCAGCATCCCCGCCACGCCTTCCGGAGTGAATTTGTAACTGTTTTCGGTGTGAATGCTCTCCCCCCGGCGGAAACCTACGGTCAGATCGAGCGCCGGAATCGACACTTCCTGCGTGACCAGGCTCTCCAGATGCATCTCCATGCGCGATTCGCGCTCGTTCCAGCAGGCACGATGCCGAAACAGTCCAGGGCGAAACTCCGCGCCCAGTTCCCGCCTGATCCGCACCAACAGGTTGCGGTTGAACTCCGCCGTCACCCCGGCGGTGTCGTTATAAGCCCGCAGCAGCGTCCAGCGATCCTTCACGTGATCCACGCCCAGCAGCAGCAGGTCGCCCTCCGCCAGCTGTCCGCGCAGCCGGCGCAGCAGTCCTGTCGCCTCCGCCGGTTCAAAATTCCCGATGCTCGATCCGATGTACAGGACCAGCCGCCGTCCCGCCACCCGCGGTATCTCTGACAGATCTGTTGTGTAGTCCGATACGATCGGCATGCACGAAACCCGAGGCATCTCCTCACCGATCCGCCGGCGCGCCTCTTCCAGTGCCGATGTCGAAATATCGATGGGGTAGTACTCCACGCGTTCCTGTTTGCGCACGGCCGCGGCCAGCAACAACCCGGTCTTCGTCGCGGTGCCCGCGCCCAGCTCGATCATCGACAGCGTTTTCGCATCCGCTGCTGCGACAATCTCGTCGCCGTATTGCTCGAAGATGCCGCGCTCCGTGCGTGTGAGGTAGTACTCCGGCAATTCTGTGATCGCCTCAAACAGCTCCGAACCGCGCTGATCGTAGAACAGCCAGGGTGACAGCTTCTTGGGAAAGGCCGTGAGCCCGCGGTAGACCTCCGCACCCATCGGCGTCGACACCGCCTCCGGAAGACAAGGAAAGGATGAGAGTGCGTGCATGGAAAATTCGCCTCCGCGATCAGTGCTCGGCCAGCCGAACGCCGGAAAACTGCCAGCGGGTCGCGGGCGCGAAGAAGTTGCGATAGCTCGCGCGGATATGAGAGGCCGGAGTGGCCACCGAACCCCCGCGCAGAACCATCTGGTTGCACATGAACTTGCCGTTGTACTCGCCCAGCGCGCCTGGGAGCGGTTGATAGCCCGGATAAGGAAGATAAGCGCTGACCGTCCACTCCCAAACGTCGCCGTACAGTTGCTCAACCGCGGCTTGCTCCTTGGATGCAACCGGCCCAGCCTGCGGATGGTACTTCTCCCGCTCCAGCAAATTTCCCGCAACCGCAGCCGCTGCCGCCGCTGTCTCCCATTCCGCTTCGCTGGGAAGCGATTTTCCCGCCCAGTGCGCGTAGGCGTCCGCCTCGAAATAGCTGATGTGACACACCGGCGTCCCTAAAAGATCCTCGACCGGCGCAAATCCACGCAGCGTGAACATCTCCCATCCGTTTTCGCCGCGACGCCAGTAGAGCGGCGCCTCCCAGCCTTCCCCGCGTACGGTATTCCATCCCTCCGAAAGCCACAGGTCGGCGCGCCTGTATCCGCCGTCTTCCATGAACGCCAGATATTCGCCGCAACTCACCGGCCGCGACGCCAGCCGGAACGGCTCCAGATAGACCTTATGTCGGGGTGTTTCGTTATCGAAGCAGAACTCCAGCCCCGCGCGTCTGGCCGGGTCCTGATACCCAATCTCCGTCAGACCACCGGGAAATTCCACCCACTGCGCTGGGCTCGCCTCGTGTGCGCCCCGAATCGATTCTGTGCCCTGCACGTAGGCCGGATGCAGCGGATTGCTCCAGAACGCGTGCTTGACGTCGGTGATCAGCAATTCCTGGTGCTGCTGCTCATGATTCAGCCCAAGCACGATCCGTTCCCGCGCCGCTTCCGGCACTTCCCCGGCGGCGAAATCCTCCATGGCCGCGTCCACATGATTCCGGTACGCCAAAATCTCTTCCGCCGTCGGCCGCGAGAATGACGAGCGCAGCTTCTTCTCCGGCTGCTCCGAAACTGCGTTGTAGTAGCTGTTGAACAGCCAGAGGAAATCTCTGTGAAAAGGCTTGTACCCGGGCACGAATTCCCGCAGCACAAACGTCTCGAAGAACCACGTCGTGTGTGCCAGGTGCCACTTGGCCGGACTCGCATCCGCGCACGATTGCACCATCATGTCTTCCGGAGTCAGCGGAACGCAGAGTGTCCGGCTCTGGCTCCGCACGCGACAATATTCCTCGGCGAGTACGGTTGCTGCGAGTACGCTCATCGGCCTGTCCTTCGTTGGAACCTTCCCAGCAGAGAGGAAGAACACCGGGGCTGGGGATGCCCGTCAGAGTACCACCCTCAAGGGTTTCGGATGCTAAAAGTGCCCAACAAGGTTCAATTTTCGGACCAACCGGATGGCCCAAATCCCCGTGGAGCGCGTTGATGGGCGGCGCTTTCGCTGCCGCAGCCGAAGGGGGGAATTTTGCCTCCGCCAGCCCCGGCGGCTCGCGTCTTTCGTGCCCGATTCGCGTCTATTCGGGCATAATCAGAGCGGCTGCCAGCCGCCTCTGGTGGCTACGAGGTTCAGTATGCTCCGCTCCCGCCTTGCACGTTTTGCGCTCTGTGCCTCCCTGGTCGCGCTCGCTGTTCCTTCCACACTTTGGTCGCAGGACCAGCCACCGCAGCAGCAGGGTCCTCGTGGGGGTATGGGAGAGCGTGGCGGTGGTGGCGGCATGTTCATGATGGGTGCCAACAACGCTCACGGCAAAGTCACCGCAATTTCCGGCACCGACATCACCATTCAGGACGAGCAGGGCCAGACCTTCAAGGTCCAAACCGGCCCCAACACCCGCATCCGCAAGGATCGCGAGGAAATCAAGCTCTCCGACATCCACATCGGCGACACCATCGTCGCGGTCGGCAATCTCGACGACCAAACCAAATCCATTGGTGCCATGTTCGTCATGGTGCCCACGCCGGAACAGGTCGCGCAGATGGAGAAAATGCGCGCCACCTTCGGCAAAACCTGGACTGCCGGCAAGATCACCGCCATCAAGGACCTGACCGTCACCGTCGAGCGCCCCGACAAGGTCAGCCAGACCATCGCCGTCGATGAGAACACCACGTTCCACAAAGGTGCGCGCGGCCAGGCCACCGACATCACCTTCCCGGACATTAAGGTTGGCGACATGCTCCGCGCGGATGGCTCCCTCCAGGGGAACAACTTCCTCGCCACCAGCGTAGTGGTCATGGAACCCCGCCAGCCGGGTCAGGGCCGCTTCGGCAACGGTGGCGGGCCTGGATCGCGCATGCGCCAGCAGTCCCAGCCCGACGCACCCGCCGGATCCCCGCCCCCGCCGCAACCCCAGGGCGAGCAGAACTGAACTTCCATGATGTCGAATATGCACCGGCTCGCTCTACTTGTATCTGTCGTCGTTACAGGGTCCATCGCTGTTGCGCAAACGTCGGCTCCCGCACCGGCCCAGCCAGCCGTGCCCGCGAACCCGGCCACAGCGCCTGCCCCTGACACACCATCGCAAACGCCGGCAACCACTCCAGCCCCCGAACCGTCTCAGGCCGCCCCCGCTCCCGCGCAAACCGGCGGCACGATTCACGGCACCGTGAAGGATGGCAATGTCCCGCTCCCCGGCGTCAGCGTGACGGCGAGCAATTCGCTGACCGGCAGGAAATACTCCACCACCACCGATATCACTGGCAGCTACACCCTTGTCATCCCGCAGAACGGACGCTACGTTCTCCGCACCGAGCTCGCCGCCTTTGCCCCGGTCACGAAGGAAGCGCTGCTCAATGCCACCTCCCACGATCAGACCGTCGACTTCGCCATCCTGCTCGCTTCCCGTGCGGCACAGCAGGAGCAGCAGACGAATCTTGCCAGCGCCGCGCGCCAGTTCCTCGGCAATGGCGGTGCGCAGAGCCTCAATCTCCTCGGCGCTGCCTCCGATCTGATCCAGGCGGGCGGTGGCAACGAAGAAGCGGGAGCCGCCCTGCCGTCGATGGCCTCCAATTCTGATTTCTCCTCGGGCGACTCCGTCGCCGTCTCCGGCCAGATGGGCACCACGAATCCGCTTGCCGGCCTCGACTTCGGACGCATGCGCGACAGCGCAGAACTGAACGAATCCCTCAGCGGCGGCCAGGGTGGTCCCGGCGGAGAAGGCGTTCGCGTCGCCGCTGGACCCGGAGGTGGAGGCGGCGGCTTTGGCGGCGGCGGTGGCTTCGGGGGCGGCGGAGGCGGCCGCGGTGGGATGCGTGGCAACTTCCGCAACTTCAAACCGAACCAGCCCCACGGCGCGCTCTTCTGGAACGGCGGCAACGGCGCGCTCAACGCTGAAGATTTCGCCCTGCGCGGACAAAGTTTCCAGCAGCCGGCCTATTCGACGAATCGCTTCGGCGCCACCTTTTTAGCCGCGCCCTACATCCCGAAGATCCTCACCAACGACAAGCACGACTTCCTCTTCCTCACGCTTTCCGGAACGCGCTCCTCGAATCCCTTCGACGAGTACGGCACCGTCCCAACCCCGGCCGAGCGCGGCGGCGACTTCAGCGCGCTGACCACGCCCACCGGAAACGCCATCACCATCTACAACCCGGCGAACTCCGGGTGCACCGCCAACGGCAACACGCCAGGCACGCCCTTCGCGGGGAACGCGATCCCCTCCCAATGCATTGCCTCCCAGGCGAGTGCGCTGCTCAACTACATCCCCCAGCCCACCCTCACCGGACAGACTGAGAATTACCAGCGCCTCACTTCTGCGCAAAGCAACACCACCCAGGTCGGCGTCCGCCTCATGCACACCTTCGGCAGCAATGCCTCCGGCATGAACGGCATCATGCGCATGGCCCGCCAGGTCCTCGGCCAGGGCAATCCCGGCATCACCCAGAGCATGCACGTGAATTTCAACTACAGCCACAATGCCGCCGACAACCTCAACCTCTTCCCGCAACTGGGCGGCAAGACGCAAACGCACCAGTATTCGGTCCAGGCCGGCTACTCCATCGGCAGAGGACGCCTCACGAACAATCTGACCGCCAGCTGGAACCAGACCCACAGCGACATCAGCAACTACTTCTCCAACCTCACCGACATCGCTTCGCAGATCGGCCTGAACGGCCTGCCCGATTCGCCCCAGCTCTGGGGCCTGCCCAGCCTGACGCTGAACCAGTTCAGCGGACTCAGCGAACAGCAACCGCATTTCACGACTTCTGAGACCATCGGCCTCAGCGACACCCTGATCTGGAATCACGGCAAACACAACGTCCGCTTCGGCGGCGACTTCCGCCGCGTCTACAACGACATGATCGGTGACACCGATTCGACCGGCACCTATGTCTTCACCGGCTTCTATACCGAAGCTCCTGGCTCATCGGGCAGCACCAGCACCAGTGGCTTTGCCAGCACCGGCTCGTCGCTCGCCGATCTGCTCCTCGGCCTGCCTCAGGAAACGACACTCCAGGCCGCCTTCCAGGAAACGCATCTTCGCGAAAACGAAATCGACGGCTATGCGCAGGACGACTGGCGCGCCTTCAAAAACGGCACGTTCCTCCTCGGCCTCCGCTACGACTACTACTCTCCCTACTCGGAGGAAAACGATCGCCTCGCCACCCTTGATCCCGGCAATAACTTCACGCAGGTGGGCATCGTCACGCCCAACGGCGTCGGTCCCTTCAACGGCAAATACCCGCGCGACCTCATCTATCCCGAGAAGAACAATTTCTCCCCGCGCCTCGGCCTCGCGCTGCATCCCTTCAAAGACACTGTCATCCGCGGCGGCTACGGCATCAACTACACCGTCGGACAATACGTGAAATTCGTGCAGAACTTTGCCTTCCAGCCGCCTTTCGCCAATGTCCAGACGAATCTCGCGACCAGCGGCGCGCCCATCACGCTCCAGAACGGCTTCCCTGTCCCCGAGAGCCAGCAGATCGGCAACTTCGCCGTCAATAAAAATTACCGCCTTCCTCGGGTCCAGGTCTGGAACCTCAACCTGCAGCGCACGCTGCCCTGGAACATCCTTCTCAATATTGGTTACAACGGCTCCCACGGATCGAGCCTCGACATCATCGACGCGCCAGGCGTCTTCGTCACGACCGCCGGCGGGGTCCAGACCACGACGCTGCCCACCGCCGTCAACAACCCCGCCCTCACTGTTCCCTACGATTACGAAGATTCCCTCGCCTTCTCCAATTTCAACGCGCTCACGGTCAGCGCTCGCAAGCGCATGAGCGGCTTTATGGCGGTCGGCGCGACCTGGACCTATGCGCATTCCATCGACGACGCGACAACCGTCGGTGGAAACGGCGGAACCACCTCCGGCGGCATCGTCCAGAACTGGCAGAACATTCAGGCAGAAGAATCCAACTCCAGCTTCGACGTCCGCCACAAGGTCAGCGGCAACTACGTCTATGAACTCCCCTTCGGCCCCGACCGCCACCTGTTAACGACCGGCTGGGCAGGCCGCGCCCTTTCCGAAGTCAGCTTCTCCGGCGACTTTGGCTTTACCACCGGCAATCCCCTCACGCCGCGTTATGAGGCCAGCGTTGAAGACGTGGCCCGCGGCACCACCAATACCCTTCGTCCCGATCGCGTCGCCGGCGTCTCGCTCACCGCAGGGGGTGGCACGCTGCGCAACTGGTTTAATAAAGATGCCTTCGCGCCCCCCGCCAACACCTACGGCACCGCTTCGCGGTTCAGCATTCCCGGCCCAGCCACGTGGAGCTTCGATATGTCTGGCTCTAAAAGCATCCGCTTCGGCGACACGAAAACCATGGAACTCCGCGCCACCGCCAACAACGTCCTGAACACCGTCCAGTATTCGGGCGTCGATTCGACGCTCGGCTCGGGCACCTACGGCCAGGTCATTTCCACCGGGTCCATGCGCACCTTCTCCTTCCTGGGTCGCTTCAGGTTCTAGAGGATCGCCGATGAAACGCCATCTTTCCGGATTCGTCGCTGCCGTCGCTGCCCTGGCCCTCATCCTGCCCGCATCTCCGCAGGGGGCCGTCCCCGCACCGGCGCAGCCCCAGGACCAGCAACAACCGCCGCAATCCAATCCCTTCACCCTCCGGGTTAACTCCGACCTCGTTCTCACCAATGTGGTCGTGCGCGACAAGAAAACCGGCCAGCTCGTGAAGGGCCTCACCGAAAAAGATTTCACCGTCACCGAAGACGGCAAGCCCCAGCACATCGTCAGCTTCGACTTTGAAAACGTCGACGAGGCCGCGGCCCTCAACGAGGCCACCATCAACGGCGCTTCCGCTAGCGGCATCTTCGCCGCAAAAAGCGGCGTCGCTACGACCGAAGAGCTGCGCAATCATCGCCTCATCGTCATGTTCTTCGACCTGACCTCGATGCAGCCCGATGACATCGACCGCGCCCAGGACGCGGCCCGCAACTACATCAACAAGCAAATGCATCCCGCCGACCTGGTCGCCGCCGTCTCTCTGGGCAACACCCTCTCTCTCGATCAGGACTTCACCGCCAGCAAGAACCTTCTCATCAAAGCCATCAACAGCTACGGCGGTACCGAACAGCAGGGATTCGAAGCCGGATCCACCAGCACCTCCAACCAGGTCGAGGACGCCAGCGCCTACACCCCCGACGAGTCCGAGTACAACGACATCAATACCGATCGCGAGCTCTTCGCCATCGAGGAAATTTCCAAATCCCTCGGCTATCTCAACGAGAAAAAATCTCTGCTTTACTTCTCCGGTGGCATCCAGCGCGACGGCATCGAGAACCAGGCCTCGCTGCACGCCGCCATCAACGCTTCCGTCCGCGCCAACGTCTCCATCTATTCCGTCGACGCGCGCGGCCTCCAGGCCATTTCACCTCTGGGCGACGCCACTACCGGCAATCTGCGTGGCGCCAACTCCTTCAACGGCGCGGCGCTGCAGAATAACCTCGACTCCAACTTCAACAGCCAGGAAGTTATGTCGACGCTGTCTTCCGACACCGGCGGCAAAGCCTTCTTCGATTCCAACGACTTCTCGCCGGCCTTCACGCGCATTCAGAACGACACCTCGGCGTACTACGTCCTCGGCTTCCACTCCACCGATCTGCGCCGCGACGGCCGCTATCGCCGCCTCTCCATCAAAATCGATCGCGGCGACGTCAAGCTCGAGTACCGGCCCGGCTACTATGCGCCGGCCGACTATCAGCACGCCACCAGGGATGAGCGCGAGCGCCAGCTCGAAGAAGAACTGTCCAGCGATCTCCCCGCCACCGACATGGCGGTCTACATGCAGGCCCTCTACTTCCGCCTCGCCGACAACCGCTTCTACGTGCCCATCTCCCTCGTCGTCCCCGGCTCGCAGATCCCCTTCGTGAAAGGCGGCGACCGCGACAAAGCCACCATCGACATCATCGGCCAGGTCAAGGACACCGCCGGTCACGACGTTGGCGACATCCGCGATACCGTGAAGCTCGCCGTTGACCAAAACCAGCAGGTTCGCCAGAAGAATGTCCAGTACACCACCGGCTTCAATCTCCCCATCGGTACCTATCACGTGAAATTCGTGGTGCGCGAGAACGAAACCGGCCGCATGGGCTCTTTCGAAACCGACCTCACCGTGCCCGACCTCAAAAAAGTTCCGCTTAAGATGAGTTCGGTCGTCCTCGCCAGCCAGCGTATCCCTGTCGGCAAAAAGCAGGCGGATTCGCCGCTGATCCGCGACGGCCAGCAGCTGGTGCCCAACCTGCCGCACGTCTTCCGCCAGGACCAGCACATGGTTCTCCTTTACGAGGTTTACGATCCCGCGAAAGCCACGGGTGCCGAAGCCAACGCCGCCGCAGCGAGTGCTGGAGCCGATGCTGCTCCGGCGAAGCCGGCGTCTTCAAAAAGTGACAAGTCCGACAAAAACGCGCCAACGCCGGTGCGCGTCATGACCAGCATCGAGTTTCTTTCCGGCTCGGTGAAGGCCTTCGAGACGCCGCTTATCCAGGCGACCCAGCTCAACGAACCGTCGCGCGATGCCGTGGCCTTTCAGTTCGAGGTTCCACTCGACAGCCTGAAACCCGGCACCTACATCTGCCAGATCAACGTCATCGACGACGCTGGCGGCACCTTCACCTTTCCGCGCACCGCCGTGCTCATCCGTCCGGCTCCGGCCGCGACACCGCCAGCAACGCCGGGCGCTTCCGCTGGCAGTGGACAAGGAAACTGATCATGAAAGCTTGACAATGGGCGACCGGTCGCCAATGGCCGCGTCCCCTCTGGTGCCTGCTCTTCATCATTCACCCTCCATGAACCCACTTCGGCACGTACCCGATTTGTACTCATTTATCCACTGCTTTTTTGTCTCCTGCCCTTGCTACCGCAAAGTGAGCCTGGGATAATCGTGGAGAATTGAAGGAGCGGTGTACCGCCCCCCAACAGTGAATCGATACAGCCGCCAGGATGTCCTTCGCATACTGCGTATCTCCTCCCGGCAACTCAGCGCATGGGAGAGGGCCGGGCTCATGGCTCCGGCATCCGAGTACGGCTTCCAGGATTTAGTTCAGCTCCGCAAGCTGCGCGACCTTCGCGCTCAGCGCATCTCCGCTTCCAACATCAAAGCCGGCGTCACCGCCATGAGGGCCGTCTCCGGGATTGCCAACCCGCTCCTCCAGGCCGGCATCGCGCTGCACGGTCCGCGTTTGGTCTTCCGCCACTCCGGCGCCACCGTCGACCCCATCGGCGGGCAGTTCGAATTCGATTTTGAAGGAGGGGGCTCCCGCCTCGAAATCGTCGAGGAAGCCGCGATCAGCGAAACGCAGGGCCAGACAAAAATCAACGCCCTCTTCTTCGAGGGCGTTCGTTGCGAAGAGCAGGGAAAAACCGACGATGCCGCCAAACTCTACGAGGAAACCCTCGCCCTTGGCGAGCATGCCCCGGCGGCCATCAACCTCGGCACCATCCTCTACAACAAGCGACAGTTCACCCGCGCTGAGCAGCTTTACCGTCGCGCCACCCTCGCCAACCCGGACTACGCGCTGGCCTTCTTCGACCTCGGCAACGCCCTCGACGAGCTGCAGCGCCTGCCCGAGGCGATCGAAGCCTATAAATCGGCGATTCGTCTTTCCCCCAGCTACGCCGATGCGCACTACAACCTCGCGCTTGCTCATGAGCGCAGCAACGAGCGCCGCCGCGCCCTTCGCCACTGGATCGCTTACGTCAAACTTGATCCCGTCGGCCCCTGGTCCAATCACGCGCGCCTGCAGGTCCGCAAAATCCTCGACCGCGAAGAGCTCGCCATCGTCTGGCGCCGCCCCAAAACCGCGCTGCCCGCTAAAAGCTAACGGCTGCTTGCCACGGTCAGGCTCTTCAACGCGATCGCATTCGGACCCTTCCCTGCCGACAGCACCGTGAACAGCGACCCCGTCACCGGCGCTCCCTTTGCCGTATAGCTGATCGTCCTCACCACCGACACATCGCCCGCCCCGCGATCCACCGCCAGCAGCAAAAATCCATTTCCCGATAACGCCAGCGGCCCCGGTCCATTCCCCACCTGCACGGTGTTCACCAACTTCCCGTCGTCAATCGAGTATGCCGCCACCGTGTTGTCGCCCGAGTTGCTCACCCACAAGGTTGAGTTATCCGCATTCACGATCCCGCCCAGCGGCGCCGCGCCCACCGTATACGCGCCACCCACTTCGTTCGCGCCCGTCGCGATCTCTGACATTGTGTCCCCGCCGAAATTCGACACAAAAATCTCGCCGCCGTCCGGCTTCATCGCCAGATGCACCGGCGAAGGGCCAACATCCAGAAACGCCAGCAGCCGATCCGTTCTCTCCTGCGGATTTTGGCCCACCCAGTTCTGGCTCTCCGGCCGCTTCAGCCCCACCGCCATCACCTGATGTCCGCCCGAGCACGCCACAAAGGCCTTCGACGAATCGGGCAGGATCACCGCGTCCGACGCCGCCGGGCACCCCCCGAATACCGCCCGCACCTTCATCTTCGCCGCGTCCACCACTGTCGCGCTGCCGCCGGCCCGGTTCGTCACCACCAGCGTTCCGCCGTCCGGCGAAACCCGCACCACCCCCGGTGTCTCGCCCACGCCCACAGCGCCGATTTCGCGTCGCTTCGTCAGATCGATCGCCGAAACGTTGTTCGACCCCGCGTTGGCGACGTAGGCCCGCGTTCCCGTCCCGTCCACACTGATAGACTCGGGTTCCCGATGCACTCCGATGGTGGCCACTACCTTATTCGTCACCGCGTCGATCACACTTACCGACCCGCTGCCCTGATTCACCACGTAGACCTCATCGCGCGTCGGGCTCACCGCAACATCCACCGGATCCTCGCCCACCGGAATCGTCGCCGCTGTGGTCATATGAACAAGATCCAGCACGGTGACAGAATTTCCGCCTCCATTCGTCACCCATGCATATTCGCGAAAGCCCGCCGGATACCGGGGAAAATGCTTGCGCCAGCACCCGGTGAGCAGCAGCGGCAGCATCAACCCCGCAGCCAGAAGGTGTCCGCGTTCTCTTGTTCTTCGAAGATGGGCTTCCGTTACTGCCACGGTCCGGTTCAGCATACACGCCGCCCGCTCGCGCACAATCTCGCGTCCCAATTTCCACATCGTCAGGGGAGGGAACCGGCCTAGCGCGCTACCGCGACCGCGCTCTCCGCAACGTGAATCCCACGCGGCACGCTCCGGTGCAGCACCGTCGCAATCTGCGCACACTCGTCGATCAGCTGCGCGAACTCCTGCGGCAAAATTGACTGCGGACCATCCGACAAAGCCTTCTCCGGCTGGTGATGCACTTCCACGATCAGCCCGTCGGCGCCTACTGCCACCGCCGCCCGCGCCAGCGGCAGCACCTTGTTCCGTTTCCCCGTTCCGTGGCTCGGGTCCACCAGGATCGGCAGATGGCTCTCCCGCTGCACCGCCGGCACAATGCTCAGATCGAGAGTATTGCGCGTGTGATCGGCAAACGTCCGCACTCCGCGTTCGCACAGGATCACCTCGTAGTTACCCTCGCTCATGATGTATTCCGCCGCCATCAGGAACTCTTCCAGCGTCGCCGCCAGCCCGCGCTTCAGCAGCACCGGCTTCCGCTTCCGCCCCGCCGCCTTCAGCAGCGAAAAGTTCTGCATGTTGCGCGCGCCAATCTGGATCACGTCCGCGTACTCGGCCACCAGCTCCAGCGCTTCCTGATCGATCGCCTCCGTCACGATGCGCAGCCCGAACCGCTCCCGGATCTCCGCCATGATCTTCAGCGCTTCCTCGCCCAGACCCTGAAACGCGTACGGCGAAGTCCGCGGCTTGTACGCGCCGCCCCGGAAAAACTGTGCTCCCGCGGCCGCTACCTGTTCGGCAATCGCAAACGCCTGTTCGTGCGACTCGATCGAACACGGTCCGCCGATCATCGCTACCTTCGCGCCGCCGATCGTCGCATCGGTGCCCGGGAACCGGATCACTGTATCCTCTTCCTTCACCTCCCGGCTCACCAGTTTGTACGGCTTCGAGACCCGGATCACCTCCGCGACTCCCGGAAGCTCCTCAATGTTCCCGCGATCCACCGCCCCCTGGTTGCCGGTAATGCCAATCGCCGTCCGCTGCGCTCCAGGCTGCGGATGCGCCCGATACCCCAGCGCCTCGATATGCTCGCAGACCGCCTTAATCTCTTCCGGCGTCGCCTGCGCCTTCATCACGACCAGCATTTCCGTTCCTCGCTTTCCATAGAAACCCAGCCGGAACCCGGAGGTTCCAGCCACGTCTCCCGGAGCCGCAAAAAGCCACCCCCTCACGCGTTGGCGCGAAAGGTCTGAATCTCAAGTGTAGTGGATAGGAGTCGACAAAGGCGAAGATTCAGCGCAACAACGGGGTTACCAGAGCGCTGCAAACCGGTGACCGCCGGCGGTCGCGATTACTCGTCGCGGTAAAGGTCCCGCCCGCTCCGAGCCGCAACGATGGCCGGGGTCAGAACCATGGCAACAAACAAAACCACGATCAATAGGTCACGCATAGGGTCTTCCATCGTCCGGCAACACGTCTCCGGATCGTGAACCCAGTCTCCTATGCGGCGGACCCCGAACTAAATAGCACTTCGGCGTACGGCCCCTGCGGCGAACGGGTCAGCGCCCTTGCGGAAGCCCTGATTTCAGAGGATTCAAAAAACTTCGCCCTCGCGCAACTTTGGTGCTATGCCCGGGTCCATGTAGTGCGTGAGGGGTCCCGGCGGGCTTCTCACACAGCAACTCTCCTCGGACAACGAGGCCTCCTCGCCAGTTGTAGGTTGGGCGGCCTCGTTGATTTTTGCTGTTCGCAACCCAGCTACGGCTGCCCCACCACCACAATTTCAAACGTGTCCGGCTTCATTTGCGGCCGCTTCCCGCTCACCGCCGGCAGCATCTCCGCCGTGGGCAAAAATATCTGCCGCGTCATCGGATCCAGTCCCATCGTGCGCGCCCCGTCTGCCGTTTTTACCGTCTCTTCCACTTCGAACTTGCCCGCGTTCTCTCCGATCACCGTCAGCGATCCGTCGCGGCAGCTGGCGAAACTCTGGCCATGGAAGACCCGCGTTGCATCCACGCCCGCCCCGATCGGCAGGTCCGCTACCAGCTTGCCGTCTTCGGTGCTCATCACGATCATCTTCTGCGGATTGCGGCAGCCGATGAACAGCCGGTGCGCTCTCGCGTCGATCGCCATTCCCACCGGATGCCCACCCGGTGCCACCGGCCAGCGCGCCACCACATTGCGCGTGTGCAGATCCACAACCGCAACCGTATCTTTGTCCTCAAGATTGATATAAGCCTTGCCGCTTCCGTCCACAGCCAGAAACTCCGGCGCTCCGCCCAGCGCGATCGGCGGATCGATTTTCCCATTCTTCGGATCGATGTCCGGCCTGAACGTCATCAGCGCATTGCCGTCGCCTGAAACCGCCAGCACTTCGTCGGTCGCAGAGTCATAAATGATGCCATCCGCATCCGGCATCGCAGCCAGCTTGCCCAGCACTTCGTAGGTCTTCAGATCGAAAACCAGGATCGCGCCGCTCCCCCCGCCATCGGTGATGAAGCCCCGTCCCACCTTCGGCGCCAGCGCCACGCCGTGCGACCGTACCTGCCCCGGAATATCCCCGAGCACCTTTCCCGTCTCCTCGTCGATGGCCTGCGTATGGCTCGATCGCGTCACAAAGAACCGATGATTCGGCGGGTCCACCGTGACATAATCCCAGCCGCCCTCCCCGCCAATGTGAAACGTCTTCGTCACCTGCCATTGCGTTTGTGCCGTCGCCGGCGCCATGCCCACAACCGCCAGAGAGAGGGCCGCGATAACTACAGGAACCATGCGCATCGTCGATTCTCCTCGCAGGAATTTCCGTTCGCGGGGAAATCCACTCCCGCGCCCTCATGACTCTACTCAGCCTTCCTGAATTCTCCCTGAAGACGCTAAACTCGTCGCGCATGATGCCGTCTCTCAAACTTTCATCGCCCGCCACGAGCGCTTACCATAGAAGCAGCCGCTGCATCCGCACCACGGAGCGGCAGGCAGGAAGGGAAGTTGTGCGCTGGTTTCTGCGTTCCAAGCTTCACAATGCCACCGTCACCGAAGCCAATCTCCACTACATCGGCAGCATTACCCTCGACATCGATCTGATGGAACGAGTCGGCCTCGCCGTCGGCGAGAAGGTCCTCGTCGTCAGCAATACCTCCGGCGCTCGTCTGGAAACCTATACCATCGCCGGCGAGCGCGGTTCCGGCACCGTCCAGATCAACGGCGCCGCCGCCCACCTGATTCGCAGAGGAGAGCAGATCATCGTCATGGGCTTCGAGCTTTCCGATACACCGATTCAGCCCAGGGTCATTCTCACCGGTCCCGAAAACCGCTCACCCCAGCCTCTCTCCGAAGCCGGCTGATCCCCGGGCCGTTCTTCCGGGCCCGGTCCTCCTGAACGTTCGTATCCCGGCTCATCCGCCCTCCTCACGCGGCCACGGCTGCCTTGATCTTCATCAGTGATTCGACCACTGCCGTCGAAACCCGCGCGTATTCGCTCGCTCCTCCCAAAGCCACGGCCTCTCCGGAAATCTGGCCGGCGTCTGCCTTGCGAATGATCTCGCCCGCCGCCGCGTGGAAGTGCGCGTGATCCCGCACCAGCTGCGCAAACTCCGCCAGATTCCCGAAGCGCTGCCCCTTTCCATGCAGCCACTGTCCCAGCTCGCAGCGATCGTCTTTGGCCGTTTCATCCGCATTCAGGCTGCGGTCCGGTCGCGCGATGTACCGGGCCAGCTTCGCCTTCCACTTCGCATGCGCCTCCACCGCCCGGTCGAAGTTCATCTCCGCGCACCCGCCGCCGCTCTTCTCATCGCAGATCCGGAACGCCCGGATGATCCCATCCAGATCACTCGCCAGTCGCGATAAATTCGTGCTCGCCTCCGCCGCTTCCGACGCTGCCCGCGCGTTCTCCTCTGCCAGTTTCGAAATGTTGCCCGCCGACTGCGAGATCTCTCCCGATGCCGCCGTCTGCTCGGTCGCCGCCGTCGCAATCATCTGGATCATCTGCTCCACGTTACGCGAGCCGGTGATGATCGCTTCGAGGCTCGCATGCGCCCGCGACGTCTCCGTCCGCCCGTCCTCGACCGCCTTGCGGCTCTGCTCCATCACTCCCAGCGTCGCCCGCGTCTCTTCCTGAATCGTTCGGATCGTCGCGTCGATCTCCTGCGTCGCCGCCGTGGTGCGCTCCGCCAGCCGCCGCACCTCGCCCGCTACCACCGCAAATCCCCGGCCGTGCTCTCCGGCCCGCGCCGCCTCAATCGCGGCATTCAGCGCCAGCAGGTTCGTCTGTTCGCTGATCTCCTGAATCACCCCCAGCACCTTCCCGATCTCTGTCGATCGTTGCGCCAGCGAGCTCATCTTCTCAGCGGCTCCCTGCGTAGCCGATGCGATCTTCTCCATCGTCGCCGCCGCCGCCTGCATCACCTGGCCGCCCGCATCGGCCTTTTCTGCCGATTCCCGGCTCGCCCGCGCTGCGGTATCCGCATTGTGGCTGATCTCCCCAATCGTGACCGTCATCTCCTGCGCCGCCGCCGCGATCTGGTTGGTCTGCATGGTCTGCGACTCGGTGTTGCCGCTGCTGTGCATCGACTGCACGCTCAGCTCCTCTGCCGCTGCCGACAGCGTGCTCGCGCTCTGCTCCACCGACTGGATCACCGACCGCATCGCCGCCACGCTCGTGTTCAGCGCCGTGCACAGCCGCCCTACCTCGTCCGTGCTGCGCGCTTCGACGCGAACCGTGAGGTTCTTCTTTGCGACCTCCTCCAGAGCCCTCGTCGCCGCTTCCACCGGCGGTGCGATCAGCCGCGTCAGCAGCAGTCCGATCCCCACGCACAGCGCCGTCACCAGCAACCCGATGCCCCCCTCCAGCCACCGCACCACCTGGTTCGCCCCGTCCAGAGCCTGACCGTCTTTGCTGGAAAGTTCCTCATAGTGCCCGGTCATGGCGATCGCCCCGTTCAGCGCCCCATTGAAGCTCCCCAGCAGATCCTGCTCTCGCCGCGCAATCGTCCCGTCGTCTTTTTCTCCCGCCGCCAGGAATGCCTTCTCGATGGCGTCGCTCTTCGCCAGATACTGATCGAAAGCATCCGTCATGGCATGAAACTGCGCCAGGTCATCCGCGTTGGTCGTCACACCCTCAAACGCTGCCTTCGCCGCCGCGTACTTCTCCAGCGCCGCTGCCCGCATCGGCGGATATTTCGTCTCGCAATCCGCATCCCGGCACAGCAGCGACGCCAGTTCCACCCGCCGCACCGTCTGCAACTGTCCGCGCATCTCCGTCAGAGCCTGGGTTGCCACCAGCGTATGCGCGGTCAGATCGCGTGTCAGTGTATCGATACGGAACAGCCCGGCCAGCGCTGCCCCGCCTTCCACCAGGCACAGCAAGCCAATGGCCCCAAACACAACGGTGAACTTCCGGGAGAGTTTCAGGTTTCTCAGAGTCGACATCATGGCGAGAGAGAACACTCCTTCAGTGGGCCAGCGAGAACGCGGCGCACCCGTACTGTCTGCATCGGCGCAATTCAGGGGTTCTTGAGACGCTTTTTTCCCGTGGCCCAGCCCCTGCAGAATCTTCCCGATTGCATATTCTGGTTGCGAACCCAGTTCCTCCGGAGACGCGCGTGACCCCAACCCATCCCGTCCTTCTGCTCGACGAGCCTGCCCGCACTTCGCTCTGGACCGCCCTCGTCGCCGAAATCGAGCACTACCTCCAGTCCGTCGAGCAGCTCCCCGTCGCGCCT
>Ga0335072_10004723_pt1 | contig 20133 bp, 12 predicted proteins | sample Lox_Sample_21_FD_206725 | JGI IMG/M metagenome (GOLD analysis project Ga0335072, IMG submission 206725) | Soil microbial communities from Loxahatchee National Wildlife Refuge, Florida, United States - Lox_Sample_2.1 | ecosystem: Environmental > Terrestrial > Soil > Wetlands | place: USA...
CTGCAAATGAGGAAATTCGCACGTGCCGCGGGCACAGTCGTCCTGTGAGGATAGTAACTTTTTCCCCTGATGGCTCTCTGGTTGCATCCGGCTCCGATGATACAATGGCTTGGCTCTGGAGCATCAATAAAGATATCAACCCGCGGAAACTCGAGGGTCACTCAGATGCTGTTCGATCGCTCTGCTTCTCAAAAAACGGTCAACTCATAGCCTCCGGATCAATGGACACGACAATTAAGTTATGGAACACCAGCACGGGCACGTTGGTTGGGACATTCCAAGGCCACTCAAGTTGTGTAAGTAAGGTAACGTTTTCCCCGAGTGATTATGTTGTGGCATCTGGATCCTGGGACCATACGATAAGGCTCTGGGATTATCAAACAAGGTTCGAATATGAATCAGGAGACCCTTCACACTCAGGGGCCATCGAAGCATTGGCTATATCACCAGATGGGCGGTTGGTGGCATCCGGTTCTCAGGACAAAACGATCAAGCTATGGGATATGGGCACTGGTGCATTACAAAGAACACTTATACGACATCCAGCACCGGTGAGGATAGTCGTCTTTTCGAATGATAGCTCATCCATCGCATCTGCGTCGGGGGATAACATCGTCAGAGTATGGCACACCGACACTGGAAAGGAACGGTGGACGTTCGAGAGTACTCTGGATGCTATTCAAAGCATTTCCTTCTCTCCCGACGGACGCCTGGTTGTAATCAGCTTCAAACGCAACAAGGTTGGATTGTTAGATGCGGGAAAAGGCTCGGTGCTGGCTATCATCACAGAAGACACCAATGCCGTCAAAAAGATTTTGTTTGATGAGAGATGCCTCGTCTTGTCCATAACACCGAGTGAGTCGATCAGACTTTGGGACATAGAACTGCCGCCACCCATCGATCTCTATCAATGGAGGCAAACAAGTTTTACGTCGCACACCGTAATGGCATTATCGCCGACCGGCCAGGTGGCCACATCAACGCCCAATGATGCAGAGACCGAACATGAGAATTCTGCAGATGAGCCATTCCAAATCACTCCTAGAATGCGTTTGGACACCGTGGTCCGGGTATGGGATGCAGCAACTGGAGCGTTACGAAACACCTTCAAAAGTCGCATGTCTTCCATTACGACAATGGCCTTTTCGGCCGATGGCCTGCTCATCGTAACAGGGGATTCGGGCAAAAACGTCGAGGTGTGGAATGCAGTGACTGGAAGCCTACGAAAGACCTTCCAACTTAGCTTATACGCTATCAGCACGATGGCCTTTTCGCCTAAGGGGCTGCTAGCCGTAATAGGGGAGTGGGGAAACAGAATCGAGTTATGGGATACCGCAACTGGAACGTTACAAAAGACCTTTCAGAGTGGCTTAATCTCTGTCAGCACGATGGCCTTTTCAGCTCAAGGTCTACTAGCCGTAGCACAACGTTCAGGCAAAACTGTCAAGGTGTGGGATACCGTAACTAGAACATTACGAAAGACCCTCGAGAGTGGTTCATCCTCTATTAGGACGATGGCGTTCTCAGACGATGATCTCTTAGCTCTGACGGACGTTCGTGAGGGGAAAGTCGAGCTATGGAATGTCGTAACTGGATCACTAAGGAACACGCTTAATACTGACTTTGTTTCTATCGACACGTTGACTTTCTCACACGAAGGACTGCTGGCTATAGGAGGAAATATTGGCAGAGTAATCAAGGTATGGGATACCGCAACTGGAACGCTACGAGAGATCTTTCAGAGTAGCTTATCCTCTATCGGCGCGATGGCTTTTTCGCTTAAAGGGCTGCTGGCCGTAATAGGGGAGTGGGGAAACAGAATCGAAGTATGGGATACCGTAACTGGAACCTTGCAAAAGACCTTCACGATGGCCTTTTCAACTCATGGCCTGCTAGCCGTAGCACGACATTGGGGCAAAAATGTCGAGGTGTGGGATGTAGCGGCTGGAACGCTACGAAAAACCTTCGAGAGTGATTTATCCTCTATCAAGACGATGGCGTTCTCAGACGATGATCTTCTAGTTCTGACGGACACTAGTAAGGGGAAAGTCGAGCTACGGAATGCCGTAACCGGAACGTTATCAAAAGCTTTCGAGAGTAGCTTATCTTCTATCAGCACGATGGCTTTTTCCGCCACTGGGTTGCTCGCCGTAACAGAGCGGGGAAATAGAATCGAGTTATGGGATACCGCAACTGGAACGTTCCAAAGGACCTTCAAGAGTGGCTTATCCCGTATCGGCGGAATAGCCTTTTCAGCTCATGGCCTGCTAGCCGTAGCACAAGGCTGGGGCAAAAAAGTCGAGGTGTGGGATACCGTAACTGGAACGCTACAAAAGACCTTCAAGAGTGACTTATACCCTATTGAGACGATAGCGTTCTCAGACTATGACCTCCTAGCTCTGACTACCCCTGGGGGAAAGGTCGAGCTATGGAATGCCGTAACTGGATCACTAAGAAACACGCTTGATACTGGCTTTCTTTCCATGGACAAGTCGACTTTCTCACCTGAAGGGCTGCTAGCTATAGGAGGGAGTGTTGGCAGAGCAGTCGAGGTGTGGAATGTGGCGATAGAATTGCCTTTAGGTAGGCTTGCAGGTTATCAACATGAAATCGCAGTGATTGCATTCCTTCTTGATGCCCGGCTGGCTACATGGGGACCTGTTGATGGAATGAAGATCTTCTCCCTAAGGTCACTGGAGCGAATGTCAACCGAAGAAACTTTAAGCTCAAATGTGGTTTCTTTGCTATCAGCTTTGAAGCTATCATTGAACTCCTCAAACATGATCAAATTGGGGGAAACCTGCGGCAGAGCAAAGGTTATAGCGTATGAGATCGCCTTTCAAGGAGAATCATCATGTTTCCGGTGCGACGAGTCCTCGTTTGGCGATTGGGATGTTCAGAGAATCAGCAACAAAGCCGTTTCGCATCGTACAACGAAGTCGCCCCTCTTTGCCATTGATGAGACACGATCTTGGGTTGTTTTTCAGGGGTCTAGGCTGTTGAGACTTCCACCCAGCATCCGAACGGACGTCTATTGCTACACTAAGGATGCCATTGTTCTTGGCTCTGGATCCGGACGAATCACAATTTTACGGGTTGATTCTGAAACAACGGGAAGTGAAAATAGGTCAATGCCTTAACTGAGTGTTACACGGCATGACATAAGAAGTAGATCTGTGGACCATGTACTGTGGCTTCGAGCATGACAGCTTGTGCAGCGTTCTCGAGGAGTCTTGGGGCTTGCGGCGAATTAGTTGGTCGAATCGGGACGATGTCCAGAAGTTCAAGCGTGGAGACTTGGATGGGGTCTTCCATATCCATGAAAGCTACCACGATGCGCACGAGGTTTCCTTGAATATGACAGATTACTACCAGGTTACTCATTGAGACGAATTTTAGACTGTTGTCAAGAAATTCTTGGAGTTCAAAACTGTCTTACCTGTGGGCTGCGGCCCAGGATTGGAAGATCCAAATTTCAGCACATTGTTGAAGTGGGCCAGTGAACGGCACAAGAATATGCCGAACAGGTACTGTCTACTGATTCGGGATGGGGATGGTCTGAATCGCCAGATGTTGGTGCGACTCGAGTACAGTCTTGAATATCAAAACTTGGGGCGGTACCTCTGCAAACTGCCAGATGATCCTTCCCAGCCAGCACTCATTGAGCACAATTTTAGCTTGATCAGCTCTACACCGACCTTTTGTCGCTGTGCTGTGCAATGGCATCACAAATATGGCCCTTAGGGACCTCCTACGTATCTGCTAGTTGCGCCGCAATAAGTCGCTCCCCTATGGTGGGTAATAGGCTTGCAAGGGCCACATCGAAAATCTCCAAAATCACAATTTTTGACAACCACCAACACTGTGTGTGATCTTTAGTAGTGAGCCGTTGCAAAGCTCGTACAGCTCGTAGCTGGATAGCTTTCGTTACGCACGGTTACATACCTGTGAACTACGCCTTCCGCCCTAAGGGCAAAGACTAGGGCAAAGTCAAAAGGCCGCACAACTCCCAAGTCCAGTCACGGATCGGTAACTCCTACTCCTAACAAACTTCTATCAGCAGGTGGTATTCCATAGTCTAGCTGGAGTTGGGCTGTCTTCTACAAATAGCCTACCGGACACTACGGTTTCCAATTAGATAGGTACACAAACTCCTCATCTGCTCCCTTGTCAATAAAATGCTGATAATTAACAGGCGGAAATTCTCCAAGGAAGGCCAAACATGAGCCTTAACCATCTCCCTCTCCCTCTCGAACTCTTAGAGCTAATTCTGGCGAACATATTCCTTGATGAATGGAATCGTTATGAAGTTCTCAATCTGAGAACTGTTTGTCGTAAGTATTTCAAAGCGCGTCTTTCGAAAGCTTCCGCTGAGCAATAGGGCTTCAGGTGATTTTAACCAGGAGATTCTGGCGTTGCTATCGAAGCGGGACAAGGTGGGCTGGGAGGTACTACAGTGGGCGGCGTTTTATGGACACGAGAGAGTAGTACAGCGGCTGCTGGAGAAGGAGGCGGATGTTGCTGGGAAAAATAGATCTGGACAGACAGCGCTGTCCTGGGCAGCTTTGAAAGGACACGAGGCAGCGGTGGGGCTACTGCTCGAGAATGGGGTCGACGTGGAGTGTAATTCTCGCAATGACCGGACGCCGCTGTCGTGGGCAGCAAGGAACGGGCACGAGGCGGTGGTGAAGCTACTGCTCGAGAAGGGGGCTGACATGGAGTCCAAAGATGCATACTATGGTCGGACGCCGCTGTCATGGGCAGCCGAGTCCGGCCACGAGGCGGCGGTGAAACTGCTGCTTGAGAAGGGGGCTGACGTGGAGTCTGAATGTTGCGACGGCTGGACGCCGCTGTTGTGGGCAATCGAGTCCGGGCACGAGGCGGCAGTGAAGCTGTTGTTCGAGAAGGGGGCCGACGTGGAGTCCCGGGATACAGAGTATGGCCAGACGCCGCTGTCGTGGGCAGCCGAGTCCGGCCACGAGGCGGTGGTGAAGGTACTGCTCGAGAAGGGGGCCGACGTGGAGTCCCGGGATACAGAGTATGGCCAGACGCCGCTGTCATGGGCAGCCGAGTCCGGCCACGAGGCGGTGGTGAAGCTACTGCTCGAGAAGGGGGCCGACGTGGAGTCCAAGGATGCAGAGAATGGCCAGACGCCGCTGTCATGGGCAGCCGAGTCCGGCCACGAGGCGGTGGTGAAGGTACTGCTCGAGAAGGGGGCCGACGTGGAGTCCCGGGATACAGGGTGTGGTCTGACGCCGCTGTCGTGGGCAGCCGACTCCGGCCACGAGGCGGTGGTGAAGCTACTGCTCGAGAAGGGGGCCAATGTAGAGTCCGTGGATAAAGAGTATGGCCGGACGCCGCTGTCGTGGGCAGCCCAGAACGGGCGCGAGGCGGTGGTGAAGCTACTGCTCGAGAAAGGGGCCGACATGGAGTCTCGGGATATAGATTATGGCCAGACGCCGCTGTTGTGGGCAGCCCAGAACCGGCACGAGGCGGTGGTGAAGCTACTGCTCGAGAAAGGGGCCGACATGGAGTCTCGGGATACAGAGTATGGCCAGACGCCGCTGTCGTGGGCAGTCAAGTCCGGCCACGAGGCGGTGGTAAAGCTGCTGCTCGAGAAAGGGGCCGACATGGAGTCCCACGATACAGAGTATGGCCAGGCGCCGCCGTCGTAGGTAGCCCAGAACCGGCACGAGGCGGTGGCGAAGCTGCTGCTGGAGAAAGGGGCCGAAGTAGAATATAAATCTAACAATGGTCGGACGCCGCTCTGGTGGGCTGCAGAGAAGGGACGTAAGGCGGTTGTAAAGTTGCTGCTCGAGAAGGGGGCCGACGTCCAGTCTAAGGACAGATATTATGGCCACACGCCGCTATCGTGGGGTCGCAGGGGGCGTACACGAGGCGGTTGTGAAGCCGTTGCTCGAGAAGGGCGCCGAGAAACTTCTACATTGGAAAATGCTGAGAAGGCGCTGCTAATCACCTTATCCTCTTTTAGGATATTTACATTCTTCACCATATGGTTCCACCACATGGTGATATCCAAAGATCACATGCTAGTTACTCCTTCATAGGTAGGAGAGTGCTTTCCTTCTCTTCAGGTAAATCAATCAAGTATTTGGCTTTAAAATCGATCCGATGAATTAACCTATCGCTTTCCTGAAGCCCTGTTAGCCCCCAGGATGTAGCTTCTGCTTCTCAACATCCAACTTCTCTGCTTCCTTCTGCATTTTGATGTATTCCTTACTAAAGTGGCAACCATGTACGGAGGTGACCTGCTGTCAAAGTCACTGAAGCTTTCATTTCATAGTCATGTCTTGTCGTACAGCTCCGTGTGAATCACCTTGACCCGCTTTTGTAGCAACCCGATGCCCTACTTGCGAGATCGGATATTGCTAGCAGTGTCCAAGTAGCAAGGGCCTCTAGTTCTATGTCGGTTAGCAATGTGCCTATGGCTGAGAGGGCAACTACTACATGCATCCGTTAGCATCAAGAACGATTTCTGGAAGGAGTGTTGAATCACTATTTACCGCTGCTGTGTGAAATTCTTGATGTGCGAAAGCTTCCCCGCACACTCCGACTTTCACCTATCCCATCCTGGCTGTCCGCAAGTCCTACCTTCCCTTTCCGGAGCTGCATCTCCCTCATAATGAGCACGAGCATCAACCCTGCTCAACCTGTCTGCTAGTGCGCTACAGCATTTCACGCAGTTCTCGCCGTCCAACGTCCCTCAACTACCCGAAATTTGCTGGAGAGCAAACAACTTTGCTTGTCCTACGTAGACTTGTTGGAGCGAAATAGTCCTGGTCGATTAGAAGTACAAAAGTGGTGTCTAGCTCGTGTTATCCAAATGAAATTGCGGAATGCTTGTTTCTTCGAATCTTCGCTTCGACGGCTCGATCCTCTGTTGCCGTGAACTGGGCGATGAGACCAGGAGTCAGGTTATCAAGCAATGCGGGATTGGCGTGATTGTGAAGCCAGCCGGGTTTTTGGCCAGGTGGAAGTAAATGTGCGAGATTCGGCCAAGCGCGGTAGAGAACGCGAACACATATTGTGGAGGAAGGTAGGATGAATATGTTCCGACCAGCTGGCAAGAGCGCTTATGAACCTAGGAAGTAATAATCCAGCTTCAATGAGGACGGCAATCAAAACTCAGCCGGGACTGAGAGGCCCAGAGAACTACCCATGATGCTTGTGACTCCCAGTTTTTGACCAGAGGGACTGATCGCATTACATGTTATGTCGAGCACATTGGTGGGCCATAACCCTCCAGCAGAGCGCTGTAGGGCATCATTCAGTCGTCGGGCACAATACATCACTGAAGCCTCTGGAGCATGTCGTTCTAGAAATCATTCGCTGACCAGTTATCTGAGAGGGATATACCAGTGTCTTCCAGGCGATGGCTCGACCAAACATCTTCCTTGAATATCCAGTCCAGAGGCACGTACAGATTGCATGTCAGATCACAACACAGAGTAATGTAAAAAGTTAACAGACAGTATCAGAGATGGTTGAGAATTATTTAGGATTAACCATTAGGAGTGTCGGAGTGCTCAGGCCTACAACGGCCGAGTCTCAGAGCAGACTATTTCTTTTTGCGTGTGCATTGGAAACCTCAAAAGGCATAAGCGAATGTCTGTCTCAGGTAGTCCTCCCAATCCTGATTCTCTGATGTGCCCAATGCCCTTGCACAATCGATGCCGGGTCATGCATTATCATGCCGCGCGTTCTTGCAATCAATCGTCCCGTCTCTATTCCACCTCCTCATTGGCGCCCTTGCCATGCAACATATCCAAGTCTAAGCGAGTGTGCAAAAACCACCACGTGCCAGCTCACATTGAGCATCAAAGGCACGCAAACCGGGTATCGTAGAAGCGAGTGTCAAGTGTGGAAATTTTGTACAAGCGAAGGTCCCAGGTGGCCGTGAAAAGCGTGCAATCGCTAGCGAGTGCCGATGCAAAAAAGCCTATCCGGCCAGCCGATTATCATTAAAACGCCAGTGCTTCGGACGCGTATCGTCGCAGACCTTAAGCAAGGTGGACAGTAGTCCCCAACGAAGAAAGTTCCAGCTAAGGCGGGTGTCGAACAAGTCGAAAACGTCCCCACATGGGGAAGCCAGCTGGTATTACAAAATATAGTCATCAAAAAGGCGCTCAGATGCAGTTATCCCGAAATATGGGTCCGTTGCCAAGTATAAACTCCGTTCCGAAGTGCAAGGTACCTGGCATAAGGGGGCGAGGCCAGGCGGTTTGTTAATGTCGAGTCTGTGAGTGCTGTGAAGGGGTGTTGTCGAGGATTTGAGGTTACCGTTCGTCGTTTGGATGTGCTACCTCCCAAAGTGACTGCGCGTCATCGGTAGGACTCATTGAGCCCGAAGAGATCGATGATGATGACCCCATGGTCCATTCATCACCAAGATCCATGCTGTCCATTTGAGCTAAGCCGTAGGCGTATCCCGTTGTACAATCCCCTATCTCGATGTAGTCGTAATCCCATCGGAAAGTCTTGCCGGGTTGCAGTCTAGGCATAAAGTTGGCCTTCGCGAAGTAGTACACGATTCCAGCCAGTAGACTACCTCCAACAAGGTCCACCGCATAGTGATGTGAGAGGTACATCGTGGACCACCATAACCACAAGACATATCCGGCGAAGACTGGTGTCAACTGCGGGAACACGTGGCTCATGAAGAGAGCTTCAGTCGTTGAGCAGCCAGCGTGTAGTGAGGGAAATGCACCAAAGACCAGGGGAGACGCGGTGAAGGTAGAGGTGTAGAGGTCAACGCCGAACAGTTTGTCGACTCGAGCAAGTCCCGCAGGTGAGCCAGGCATTGAGTAATTTGCCGGAGCCAGTCCGTACAAGTTCTCATACCAAGGAGGTGAACAGGGAAATAGTATTTGGATGGTAACGCCGATTAGATTCATGTAACCAAAACTGCGGGCGAATGTCGAAGCACTTGTGGGCGGTCCAAATATGAATATGAGGCCAGTGCAGACGACCGGTGCCCCAAAGTGTATGATCCCGTACGGCAGCCATGCCATGACATCCAGAAAGGTATTTTGGTGTGCAGAGAGTATGTTGCTAAGGTTTGCACCGTAGAAGATGTTCTCAAGGGCCGGGAGGACTTTGACCCAGATCGGTGGTCGCCATTCACCCGGGATGAATCTGCGAGGAAAAGTCAGCTCCGCTCGGGAAAGACCACTCATTTCTTGGAATAAGTTGGCAGTGCATGGAATTGGGAGAATTTACCGGCACGCATAGAAAAAGATGAGCCATGCAGCTATAGGGAGGAAAGGGAGGAAGAATTGGCGTGTGATCGGGAGGACGAGGGAGAAGAGTAATAGCGACGCCACCACGGTCTTGACTAGTGCTCCTACGGACTCAATTATGCATAGTGAGAATATTCCCAGAATTGCCAGTATCAGATATTGTCCGTCATAAACCGTCCATCGATGTGACTGAAGGGATCGTAATGTGTCGGCAGGGGAGAAGGAGGTCTGCAGGGTGGTGATGGACGAGGCGGGCGATTGGCGGTTGCGTAACTTCGAGCGCAGCTTCCGCCGTAATCGGTGAGGAACGAGTAGCTTCAATGTCGGCCATGGTAGCTGGATGTTGGATTTCGCAAAGACACTCTGTGGCTGGTCTTTCCACGACCACAGAGGATTGCGCATTGCACCTCCGGTCCCTCACGAGACCACCGCTGCCGAACTCCAAGTACGCCCAGGGTGGGATTTGTTTCAGGTATGCAGTGTGCGGAGACGAAGAGGAACGTCGACGATGGAGAGGGCGACAGGTAGAAGGGAGGATAGGAGGGTAAAGTGATCGAAATTGAGGATTCCGAGCAGGCCGGCGAAGCAAATGACTGAGAAATTGCAGTTGGTGGATGCGGGATTAGCTGAGCGCGAGTGTAGCGGTGGACTCCCACGTAGCCGAGCTCCCGTTGGAAAAGTCAAAGCGTTTGCCTCGTCACTGTGCAAACCTTGTTGCCACGGGGCATTCAAATGATGGCAATTCTTTTCTCTTGCTCGTCAACTTCGAGGCACTGGCATACTTAACAGTGGTTACAACAAAAATCAAGTGGCAGGAGGTTCATATTGGACATGTCTACTAAGCCCTCTTCTCAAGCTCACGGGCTCGCGCTGAGAGCCAATTTCCCCAGCTTACTCACCGAAGGCTTGGCTCGGCTAAGCCGCCTTTTGCTTCTGCTTTTACATCCATCTTGAAGCGTAAACTCTTCGTGACCTCTTCATTAACAATCTGCTCTCCTACTTGCCGTAGCGATAGCTATGTGAACTCTTCCACTGTACAGCGTTTATTGTATAGCAAGCACGCGAGGGCATTGCAGCTGACAGGGCCAGGTCGAGTTTCACAGAGCTGCTGAGATTGACTGGATTGGCTGCACAATGACGGTAGGCCGGTGCGTGACAGGGGGGACCGTTGAAGCCCATTCGCCAACCCCCAAATTCTCTTCGGATCCCCCGGGGTGTCGGCCTCGGATGAGTCAACCAGCGACTCTTGTGCAACCGCCCCGACCGACCGATTCCGGTCTTGTGCACATTTTCTTCTTCCCTGCTAGACGTATTGCACGTATCCTTTGTGTGACACGTGATGCAGCACGAGATGCAGTGTTACCTGCAGCACGACTCTCAACTACATTTCGTCTGGAGGCAGGATCGTCTCTACGGCAGCCGCAGAGCCGGGGCCCCCCCTTGGGGGCTGAAGCACAAAAGATATTCACGAACCCATGTTCGGCCCGGAACAGTAATTGTTGCACCTTGTCCAAACCCTAGACCTGCCCACATGCTGTCTTCCAACAAGGGGGTTTTCGTGGGCCTCTACGCTTCATCGTCCCGCTTCTCATCCCTGGGCATATTGAGACCCATCATGCCCATCAAGTTGCCGCCAGGACCAGCCATACCCGCTTGGCTCTTGAAGCTTTCGAGCAAGTTTTTGGCTAGATTGATATCGATGTTATTTTCTTCGCCATCATCAGACTCATCGCTTTCCTCTTCTACGAGCTTGGTAGCTTTAGCTTTCCCCTTGATAGCTGCTCTTGTTGCCGCAATCTTGCGCGGGGTCGGGTCGAGGTTTAGGACACCGGTCTCATTCAACTCTCCTTCCATGCGTGTCATTATTGACTGTATCTCTTCATCGTCCCCGGAAGAGGTCTCATCAAGCTCTTCGACTTGGTCGGCCGCTTGATTCGAGCGGCCTGCGCCAGCTCTTTCATTTGCCGTGGTGCCCATGAGTTCTTGCATGACCTCGCTTGGCATGCCCATCATCTCTCTCATCATTCTCGTGAATTCGTCCTCGTTAAATGAGGCCTCCTTGTCTTCACCCGCGCTGTCAACTTCCTCATCCGAGTCTTCATCCTCGAAGCCATCATCAGATTCATTGAACAAACCAGCACCTTCGGGGCCAGCCTGGTCGTCATTGAGGAATTGCTCGAACTGTGCGACGATTCGTTGTAAATTCTCCTGCGCTGCCTTGTCGCCGAAGTCGCCGCGCTTTGCCGATTTGTTCCCACTCTTTCCTGCAAGCTCACCCTCGAGATCATCGAAACTGATGTCAAGCCAGTTCTCGTCATCTTCTCTCTTGTCCCATTTAGCAACTTCTTCGTCAGTGGGCAGCTTTTCGTCTCCAGTCTCCAAATCTTCCAGTACCATTTTCATCTCGCGGACGGCGGGTTTGTCTTGATAATGATTGTCCGATAGCAGTATTTCGAAACCGCAAGAAACCTTCATCCCTGTTTCTGCCCGTTTATCCGAATTTGTTTTCATCTTTTCTGCCCAAACAGCGGGTGGAGGAAATTCTTGACTTTTCAATTGTGCATAAGCGACGCGTGGAAACATGACACTGGTAGTCACCAGATCCTCTGGCTGGAAGACTAGCTTTTCATTTTTCTCGACCTGCAGTGGCCTCAATGCGATAGGATCTCGTAGGTAAAATGCTTCGACAGCAGGTGCGATATATGCTGGTTTTTGGCGTAGAAGAAACGCGATCTTTCGAGGGAGCGTGACCAGAGCGTGGTGCATGTTGTCTGCTATCTGCTGAGGGTAGTTTCTAAGTCTGTAGAAAGCTTCTTCTTCGATGCTCACGGAATGGAGAAGTCGCTTCGGTTCCCTCAGCATCACCTGTCGCGCTTCTTGAAACGACAACTTCTCGCTCGTCTGCTTTCTGGATGTCTTTGGTTCGTGCTGAGGCTTGATAATCGTCAGACCACCTTCATGGATCCATACTCTGTTCTCAGCAACTTCTGGTTCTAGCCATCCTGGTAGCGTACCTGCGGCTTCGATGAGGAGGAATTCGCCATCACTGTCCACGATTTTAATCCAGAGGTCCTTGAACTGTTTTGTGAGCTCTCTAAGGAGCCAGACAACTACCCATTCATCCTCAACTGAATCGCCATATTCTGTTCTTCCTCGAAGCAAGCTAGCACCTGCACCAACGCAAACGTCAGTTTGTTGGTGGCTGCACAGCTCTTGGAGCGCGACAAACCTCACCGTCCTCTCTCGCGAGTTCGAGCCCAAAACCTTGCCTCTGCCATATATAGTCCTTCAGCCATTTCTTCTGCAGATCTGAGGCGGCCTTCTGCACGTCTCGCAAACGAAGCCGTGCTTCAGAATCGTTCGTCGGATCGAGGTTTTGGGAGATGATGTATAGCGAGTATTCGACGCAATCGTCAGGCAGTTGGGGTCTTGGTACCGGGTGAAATGATGAGCGGAGCCATGCGATATCTTCATCGGTTGGCGGCATTGCGAATGCTAGAACGTGAAAGGCCCCGGCAAATGATTCATATTTTGTCTGCGGGCAAAACATATGCCAAGGAGAGATAACGCTAATGCAAGATCCCGCTCTGAGCTTAACCGACATAGGTTGAATGTTTTGATGACAAGTCTCGAAGCGCACGACTTCTGCGAATTCCCCATTTGTAGCCCACATCTGCAGGTGCTTGCATTTTGAATAGCTTGCATTTGCTTTCATGGTTCCTGCGCTACAATACCGTCTTCGAGATGCCCGCTGGCACCTACATCAACACGCCCCAAACTTTGGCCGGCAACGATACCTACCTGGCTAATGGGCTCAGCAGACTCGACGAAGTCTCACCAGAGAAGTCCTTTGCATCGCCCTCCAGAAGCCATGACTTGATCGGGCAGATACGAAATGGTCATCGAGGCAATGGCATCAACCTAAAGACCCCACGTGTCGGTGGACGCGACCCACTACGATTACTTCCGAACGGGCCTCCTGCAAAGAGTGAATTTACACCATTGATGAAGAGCGTTACAAAGAACAATCTCAGGCAGTCATCTGCGAAGAAGTTTGGTGTACCGGACACTCCGGCTTATCTGAGGGATGGCGTCAGCCTCAATGGAGCTACACCGGGGTTACCAAAATTCGGCGAGAATTCACAAATCTATGCAGAGCACACAAGCAGTTCTGCTGGTGACGCCGTCGACTACACACCGATGCCACAGAACGCGAGCAGTAGCGCGCAAAGCACACCTCTAGCCCAATTACCTGCCAGAGATGGCGGAGCAGTTATGGGTGATGGCAATATGATGACGCTGAGAGAACAAGAGAATGCAAGCTAATTATTACCTGTTGACTTTCTCACAATCTGCTAACCCACTCTAGATCATTGACAAGATCGAGAAGGAGAATTTCGGTCTGAAGATGAAAATCCATTTTCTCGAAGAAGCCATGGCCAAGCGCGGGAAAGAGTTCAACCAGGCAGCGCTTAAAGAAAACACAGATCTCAAAGTCAACCGTATCACAATGCAACGTGAGCTCCACAAGTTTAAGAAGAACATTGCTCAAGCTGAACGTGACGCCGAAGTCTATCGCCTGCAATTGGAGGAATATCGGGAGCGAATGAAGAGGAGACAAGCTGATGAGAGCGTCAGAATCGAGGTGGAGCGTATGCAAGCCGAGATCAAGACCAAGGATGCTCAGATACAAAAGATGCAAGAGGAGCTCGACAGCGCTGAGGAGAAAGAACGAGTGGAACTTGGCAAGCTGCGTGACGAGATTGGTGACCTTGAGGCTGACCTTCGTGAGCGGGATCGAGCCATTGAGGACAAGGAAGACCAAATTGAAGCATTAAAGGAGACTACCGGCAAGGAGTCGCGCGCCGCGGCAGAACTGGAAGAAGAACTCGAGAATGCCAGGCGCCAAATCGAAGAATTGCAAGAAGATCTAGAACGTGCTGCTGCTGAGGTCAAGGAAGCTAGAGAAGAGCGGCAAGAGGCTGTGGATGAAAAGAAACAGGCTCAAGAAAACCTCGACGAACTACGTGATGAGATGATGAACAAGTCATTCACCACGAAAGGGCTCAGCAGGCAATTGGAAGAGAAAACCAACAAGCTTGAAGACGATCTGCACGAGATGCAGGAGCGCCACAACCGGTTGCAAAACGACTTTGAGGACAAAGTTCAAGGTGAAAAGAGACTGCAAGAGCGACTCCGTGTCCTCGAAAAGGAAGGAGCTGTAGAGCACAAACAACTTCAAAGAGACCTAGAGTCCGTTCAACAGCAACTTGATGCAGCGAATCGAAAGCTAGATAACGCGTCTAAAGAACTCCGTTCCGCTGAACACGAGCTCCGCATCAAGACCGACGAAAAAGACCTACTGCAGTCTCGCCACGACGCTCTTACTACAGAATCTGCCAGCTTGCAACAAGATCTCATCAAATCTCAACGAACTATTCGAGAACTTGAGGAGGCTCTCGACGAAGAACGGCAACACGCTGCACAGAACGATGCTATCCTCCGCTCACAACACAAGACAGAAATTGATCACCTCACTGACCAAATAGATTCTCTACACCGCGAAGTCAGTGCAAAAGAAGGCCAATACGCGTCTGATCAAGAGGAGTGGGAGTCTGACCGACGTACTCTGGAAGCTGCCCGCCAGAAAGCAGAAGAGAAGGCCAACGGTTTGCAACGAACGGTAGCGAAGCTTCAAGAAGCCGAGGGCACTCTATCGAATCGCGAGCTGAAACTGCAACAAGCACTGGAGAGCGAGAAGCAGCGCCACCAGGAAGAGGAGAAAGTTCTGAGTAGACAAATTGAGGACCTCAACAATGATCTAGCCGCTAAAAGAGATGCTTCTGACACCAACCGCAGTGAGCTCAGCAACGCTAAGGAGGAGCTTCGCATATCCATTCGTGAACAGGCCGTGCTCAAAGAGAAAGTAAACCAGCTTGAAGAAGAGATTGAGGTGCTGCAGGCAAATCTGGAAGAGGAGGCCGAATTCGCAGAGCAACAACGAAACAAGAGCATTGAAGGCGTGGATGCGCAGTTGCAACAGGTCCGACAAGAGAAACAAAGCTTACAAGATCAACTGGCGAACGTCAATCTTGAGCTACACAGGACAAAGAAGGCTGTGCGGGAAGCTGAAGCCGACAAAGACGAGCTTGAGGCCAGATTGCGCAGGGCTGAAAAGCCTGCAGACGATACGTTCAATGTTGACTCCGAGAAGAGGGAGCTGCGCCGGACGAAACTGAAACTCGAAAAAGACCTTGATCGCATTAAAGCCGACAGAGACAGCCTTAGCCAGGCTAACGAGGTTCTTGAGCAGGAGATCAATGCTGAGATCGAGAGAGGAACTGCTGAGGAACATCGTCTCCTGCTTGAAATCGACCTTTTACGCAGCAGACAGGCTTCTTCAACGGAAACTCGAGACAGGGAGCTAACGTCTTACAAGAATAAGGCCCAACGCCTAGAGACACGCATTCAGGAGCTAGAAGGCCTGCTCGACAACCAACCGGCCGCCATCGCCTCGCCTGCTGCGGACGTTTCTGGCCTCAGGCACGAACTTTCGGAATCCCGTAAGAATGAGTCAGCATCGAGGCAGCGCGAGACAGATCTAAAAGCAAAGACTCGTGACCTTCAAGCTCAGATCGTCGGCCTTGAGCGTGAGCTTCATGAAGCACGGCTTGCACAGTTTAAACTGAAGTCGCCTTCTACGTCTCCACCACCATCACATTCAAAGGAACTTGCACAACTCCGCAAAGATCTCGTGGACGCTAGATCGCAGCTCCAGGATGCAAGAAACCACAGCTACGCTCTCGAGCGTGCTTCGCGCAAGGTGTCAGTTGACGAGACCGAACGAGCAGATCTACACGCTCTACTGAAGTCTAGCACCCTTGAGGCCGAAGGCTTAGCTCTCAAGCTTGCTAATCGAGAAGCGCAGATAAGTGAGATGAACACCCAACTCAAGCGTCTTAGACGAGAGCGGGAAAGCGTGACGCGCAAGGCGGACGAAGCTACGAGAGAACTGGACTTGCAGCTCGATGAGATGAAAGCCCAGCTTCAGCGGTTGAGAGATGAAAGGGGCACGGCGGTGAAGAGGGCAGAGGCAGTGTCGAAGGAATTGGACTCACTGCAAGCACGGTACGAGAGTGTTGTGGAGAAGTTGCACAGTGGCAAAGGAAAGGCGAAAGAGCATGACAGGGCCATGGAACTGGATATGGAGGTGAAGGGTCTGATGAAGGAGATTGTGTGGTTAAAAGCGAGATATAACAGGGAACTTGAGATGCGAAAGAGACTTGCTTGGATCAAATTGAATCCGCTGAAGACCGAAGAAGCTGGCGAGACTTGGTATGTGTTGTTACTTCTTGTACCCCTTTGGAACAATATGCTTACGTCACACAGGAACGGAATCGACCTGAAGCTGCTTCGGGAATTGGGAGTCCGAGTATCCAAGAACAAGCTGTCGCCGCGGCAGAAGTTCCGGGCTGGCGTGTTTGCTGTCATCGCTGCCGCACGGATGCGCAGTCAAGAGCAGCATTGGCGTGGCGTGAAAGCTTTGGGGGAAGAGCTGGGACGGCAGAAGAACAGAGATAAAGGGGCGGTGCTGGGGAGGTGGGTGAATGCTGCACTTGTTAATTGAGACTTTCTTGCACCTTTGAAGTATTTTGATGCATAGCGTGGCAAGGCGTCTTCGTGGGACATATATGGGCTTCGAGTACTTGATCGACTGGGATGCGGGCCATGCGTTGGTAACCATCAACTTTCGCTGTGTGTTTGTTTGCCTTGTCTGAAAGTCACGAATGATGATACTGGTGTCTGATCCTCTGCTCGTTTTCTTGTTGTGTCTTGTACTACTGCAAAACAGATTCAACCGTGACCGTGTAGGTTTCAGGGGGGGCAGAATGCTCCATTCCCGGCTTGGATCTATCTCTACGGCAAAACACGTCCAGCCTCTCAATTCAATACTCAAGCCCTTTGCTTTTTGTCTGTCATGCACTTTTGTTGTCATATGGTACCAATCCATGCACAATTTTCTCTTTCAAACATTACCTTGGAACGCCAAAGAGGCTAAGTGCAAATGGTTCACACAGCTAATTGGCTATCGTTACCGTCTCTCATCATTCGTTGGGTATGTCCTGCCCTTCCACTTTTGCCGTTAGGTGCATGCTACGTGTCTCTTAACTCGTAAGAAAGCTCGCAATCCGTCCATTCATCCACTTGGTATCCCTCTCATTCATGCCCGCACCGGCAAGATGGCCCCAGATACTCTCAATGGGCGCAAAAGTCCCCTTCTTCAGATACTTGACCTCAATCTCCGAGTCCTCAGGCGGGAAATACTGATCCGTCCGACACGGCATCACCAAGACGTCGGCCTGTACACTGGCCAATGCCTTTCTGAACATCTCATCATCCCCCACCCCGCCCCCTAATGTCGCGACCTCCATCTCCTCTCCCGGAACCACGCGCCCGACATCCCCCATCTGCCACATACGGCCCAAAACCAGCAAGTCCTCCGCATCCCAGCTCACAAACGCCTCCTCGCTGGCCTTGACGATAAACTCCTCGACATCCTTGAACCCCAACCCGGCATCCGCATTCCCCTTTTCCCCCTCCCTCGCCTCCCCCCGCTTACTCCACCACCGCTCCCGAAACCACGTCGCGCTCGCCAACCACGCACTGTAAGCCCTCCCAAACGCCCTCAACCCCCTCTCGGGCCGCAACTTCTCCCAGTCCCCCTTAAACTCGCCCTCGCCCCGTCGCTTCTTCTCCTTCATCTGCGTCCACGCCACGTAATCAATGGCGTTCGTCAGCCCGCCAATCGGACCCTCGAGAAAGGCATAGTTGTGCGGACTCGTGCGCGCACTCCCGCAGATCGGCACCACCTTCTTGACGAAATGCGGGTACATGACGGCCCAGTAGTAGGCCTGCTGCGCGCCCATGCTGAAGCCAACCACGGCCTCGAGCTCCTTGACCCCCAGGTGCTCCGTGAGCAGCTGGTGCTGCGCCCGGATGCAGTCCTGGTAGTGCAGCTCACCAGGCATGGGGAAGAGCGGCTTGTTGGACGGCGACGAGGACTCGCCGTTGCCGAGCATCGCGACTACGACGACGTGGTAGTCTTTCAGGCAGTCATGCGGCGCGGTCGTGAAGGAGAGGGTCGTGTTGATGCGGCCACCGTAGCAGGTGGGGATTAGCACGACCCCTTTTGTCGAGGAGGGGTTGATGGACTTGTAGGCGACTTTGAGCTCGTGGAGTGTGGTGCCAGAGGTGAAGGTGAAGGACGGGATGGCGTAGTACTCGATCCCCGTGGCGTCGTAGGCGTCTGAGGTAGGCATCTTGGGACAGTGCTTTCGAGGAGGATGGGGAACAAGGATAGCGTGGAGGTGGCTAGGTCAGTTGACCAGTTTGTGCGGATGTGGACAGAGTAAGAACTGGAAAGATTGGGAAGGTAGCGGGGTGTATCTGGAAGGGTCAAAGAATCAGGTTGAGTAGAACGGAGGAAGGGAAAACGCCCCCGAAATAAAGACAAACGACCTTGCAGAAGGAATCATAAAACTGTAACACCAAAAATGTTATCAATAAGCTTGAGTAGCAGCAACTTAGATCCGTTGCGGATGACGCTCGACAATTGTGCATGCTTCTAGGCGCCCTTCTCCGCAGACGTCATCTTGAATCTAGAAGAGGAAGCTCACTGGGACTCAATACTAAGCATTGTCTAAACTGGGACACGGGAGCGTTCTGCAAGAAGTTGCACAGCCGTGCTATAGTAAGGTCTAGAATTGGCGTATGAAAAAGTTACGACGAGTAAAAGTCCAACAGGTGTACTAATAACTGATCTGCCCCTGAATCTTTCGTGACTCTATTTCAAGCAGCGCGTCTATTCATGCATTCATACCTCATGTAGAACGCAAAAACGATCTTTGTCAGCTGGTATGTGATAGCTGCCCGAACGATGATTCAAGCAAGGTATGTAGTCCTGCTAAGTTCAAGCCACTTCAAGCAGGCGATATGCCGGGCTGCTCCACAATGCTGGCTTGCTCCGTAGGCTTAGCTGACTCATCACTTGGTGTATCTTCTTGCTTGTCCGGAGGAGGTGTTTATGTTGCGGCTTGTTGCTCACCCGCAGACTGGCTTTCCCATTTTGGCGGCCTGGCCCATTCCTTCTCCTGCCACGGCCCCATGTCACTGAATTCGCAGCCACCGTCACATGAACAAATCCCACCGAATTCCATGGGCAAGTTCTCCTTTGGTACCTGAGATAGCAGCTCCGACTGATAATATGCACCCAGTATGTGAATCTTGTTTACTGTGACCGGGTCTAAAAACCCCTTCACAACGCTCCACACTCCACTGAAGCCCCATGGGGCATTGATCAGGTACAGCTTGCCCAGGCGTTCGGGGTAATGGTCCTGTGAGATGGCGGATGCTTGTCTCAGGTATCCATACACCGAGCTCACTTTCGAAATGCCAACTCCTTTCAGGTCCATGATTGTGCAGCAAGTTTCGAGCAGCTTACCGGCCTTGCGAGAGCACGCCGGGAGACGCGGATCGGCTACTTTCTCGTATTCGACGACAAGATTCTGAAGCATGCGATCTCCGGTGGTGATCTTGTACATGGCGTTGAGGTCGATTTTGCCCAGCTTTTCAATGTAGACTGGACGGCCGTCCTGGAAGAGGTGTTAGTGTGTGCGAAGAATGTATAGTAGGGTTGGAGTGGATAATGAGGAAGCACAAGTCCGAAAATGCTGCTGCGAACCTTGTCTGTCTTGTGGTAGTATTGTGGATAATACTCAAAGACTTGCGGCTTTTCAGTGTACTCGAAAGTGCGGACGAGATTGTCGACTCCGCCTCCGAATTCCTCCCTCCACTTTTCATTGGCAATGAACCT
>Ga0335072_10004724_pt1 | contig 20130 bp, 16 predicted proteins | sample Lox_Sample_21_FD_206725 | JGI IMG/M metagenome (GOLD analysis project Ga0335072, IMG submission 206725) | Soil microbial communities from Loxahatchee National Wildlife Refuge, Florida, United States - Lox_Sample_2.1 | ecosystem: Environmental > Terrestrial > Soil > Wetlands | place: USA...
CGAAGGCGCTCGCGACCCCGCCGATGAAGCGGAGCACCAGGAACGCCGGCATCGCGCTCGGCAGGGCCATCGCCGCGGTGGACACAGCGCTGACAGCAAGCCCCGCCATGAACCAGCGCCTGCGCTCACCCGCCAGGCGCGGCATCGCCACCAGCACGGCACCGGCGAGATAGCCCAGGAAATTGGCGGAGGCGATCAACCCAGCGGCGGACGCGGTCAGCCCGAGCGCGGCGGCCATGTCCGGCAGGATCGGGGTATAGACGAACCGGCCGATCCCCATCCCCGCCGCCAGTGCCAGCATGCCGCCCAACGCTACGTCGGTGCCGGAGCGGCGGTGCCTCGCCGGCGCGGTCGTGGCCCCGGCGGCCTGGCTGGTTGCGCTCATGGTCCCGGTCTCCCCCTGGTGCATACGCACAAGAACTGGGGCGGCCACACGATCAGGAAAAACGGTTAATAGTGATCAAAGCCATCTGCGGTGGAGATGGCCGGAGCGGTCTCGGCCGCCGCACCGCCGCTGGCCGGAGCGCGCAGGCCTATTCGGCGGCGGCAGGCAACGCTTGCATCGGCCGCATCATCGCCAGAAACGCGCTGAGAGCGCTGGAAATGCGGGTGTCGCTGCGGCGGATGAAGACGGTGTCCACCATGGCCTCGTCCGCCGGCAACGCGTGGACGGCGACACGTCCCTCCTGGCACACCGGCCCCACCAGCGCGCGCGGCAACAGCGTGATACCGAGATTGGCGGCTACGCAGCCGAACAAGGCCTCGACCGTGCCGAACTCCAGGATGCGTGGGGCGGCGATGCCGCGGCGGGCGAGGAGTTCCTCCAGGCGCTGGCGATAGGAACATCCGGCGCGCAGCACCACGATACGGACATCGCCGCCTGCCGCCAGGGCATCCAGCGACCCGATTGCGGGGGCGGTGAGCAAGGCCAGTTCCTCGCGATACACGGTGGTCACATGGAGTTCCGGATGGGCAACGGGGCCGCAGACGAAAGCGCCCTCCAGTTTGTCGTCCAGTACTTGCTCGATCAGTTCGCAGGTCGTGCCGGTGCGCAGGGTCAGATCGACGGCCGGATAGGCCGCAACATAGGCGGCTAGCGGGCGGGAGAGGCGCAGTGCGGTGCTGGTTTCCAGCGCGCCGATCACCAACGGGCCTTGCGGCGTGCCGTCGTCCTGGACGGCGCGGCGGGCTTCCTCGAGCAGATGCGCCACGCGCCTTGCATAGGGCAGCAGGCGGCGACCGGCGGCCGTGGGTTCGACACCGCGCGGGAGGCGACGGAACAGCGGCGTGCCGAGTTCTTCCTCGAGCTGATGGACGCGGGCCGTGACGTTGGATTGAACGGTGTGCAGCGCTTCGGCGGCTCGGCTGATGCCGCCAAGCCGCGCGACGGCTTCGAAGATCCGCAGGTCTGCCGCGTCCATGACGAACAAAATGGCATAGGGGTTAGGGATGGAAAAGGTGCGGCAGTTGGCGCTGCGTGCGCGCCGCCCTAAGCCCCGCGCCCATGGACGCGATCCAGGTAAGCCACCTGACCAAGCGCTACGGCGACGTGCTGGCGGTGGACGACATCAGCTTCACCGCAGCGGCCGGCGCGACCGTCGGTTTGCTGGGCGGCAACGGTGCGGGGAAGACCACGACCATCGCCATGTTGCTCGGCCTGCTGGTGCCGAGCGCCGGCAGCATCACCGTGCTGGGGCACGATATCGCGCGCAACCGTTTCGCGGCGCTGGCGCGGATGAACTTTTCCTCGCCCTATCTGTCGCTGCCGCAGCGGCTGACTGTGGCGGAGAATCTGCGGGTCTATGGCCATCTTTACAATGTGCCACGGCTGGAGCGCCGGATCGCCGAACTGGCGGAGGAACTGGAGCTGCGCGATCTGCTGAACCGCCCAGCCGGGCAGCTTTCGGCCGGCCAGAAGACCCGCGTGGCGCTGGCGAAGGCGCTGATCAACCGCCCGGCGCTGCTGTTGCTGGATGAGCCCACGGCCAGCCTGGATCCAGATACCGGCGACTGGGTCCGCACCTGGCTCGAGCGGTACCGTGCAGAGAGCAACTGCACCATCCTGCTCGCCACGCACAACATGTCCGAAGTCGAACGGCTGTGCGATCATGTGCTGATGCTGAAGCGCGGCCGTATCGTTGACCGCGGCAGCCCGGCTGAATTGCTGGAACGCTACGATCGGGACGATATGGAGGAAGTGTTCCTCGATATCGCCCGCGACCGCCGCGCGCGCGCCGATGTTGCGGAACGGCAACCAGCGGCAGCAAAGGCCTAACTGGCACGACGAAGCGCATCGCAGCGGATGGGCTTCGTCGTGCCAGAGGATGCCGTGCAACGATCAGTGATGATACCACCACCAGCCGTGACCCGGATGGCCGGGCGTCTCCACGACACATCCGCCGAGCATACCGGCCACCGCGATCAACGCAGCGAGACCGAGCATCTTCGAGCGGTTGGATCGCTTCGTTTTTGCGCGAGATACTGACGAACGATTACGTGAAATCATCGGGTTTCCACCTTGTTAGTCGATGACGCAAGGATCGGGTGCTTTGATCCTCGCGTCAGATGGTGGTCCGCGCCGGCGGCGAAACAGCGACGCGATCTGGGTATTTTGGTGGCGGCGCCAGGCGGTGCCCGAGAGGCCGGGGTGCGCACGATCGTGCGAGCAGAGGTGTGGGATCGGGCGGATCTCTGTTAGTCCATTGGGAATACGCGGTGTTGTCCCGCTGTTCGGACATTCACGGTTTCTTGCTGCATACGAGAGTAGGAACGAATTCGCATTGAAGGCGGTGAAGGGGCGCGGTAAGTGCGCCGGGAACCCGGGGCAAGCCTTGCGGCGTACCCTCGGGGCCGGTGAGGGCGTACCCTCGGGGCCGGTGAGTAGGCTACCGGCGGATGGAGATCCGGATCTCTATCCGCTACCTACCCCACCGGAGGCGAAACACAAATTCACGCATGTGTCGTCGCCGTTTGCGGCACGATTGCCACGGCCCGTAAATAACCGGGTATTCCTCAACAAATTGCTAAAGCCAAGAGGGAAATCACTGCGTCGGTCGATGCGCCGACTCGTGCATATCGCAACGTACAGGAGCGCAGCGACGAAAAGGTCATAAACCTCTCCCACGCAGTGGGAGAGGTCGAGACGCCGACGGCGTCGAGGGTGAGGGTGATCGGAACAATAACGTGCCGACCCGATCACCCTCACCCTCGACGCTTCGCGCCTTGACCTCTCCCGCCGTAGGCGGGAGAGGTTTTGTGGGCGCCACGACATTTAGAACGCTATCCATGCAGCGCTGCCAGCGTCTGCGCATTGGCGCGGATCACCAGCATGCGGCGAATCTTCTGCGTCGGTGTCAGCAAACCGTTCTCCACCGTGAACGCCGGCACAAGAGCGTGCTTGCGAATCCGCTCGGTGACTGACAGCCGGTGGTTGGTGCGGTTCACCGCCAGCGCGACCGCGACATCATCGTAGCCGTCGGCCGGAACCACCAATGCCGTCAGTCCCGCACGTCCATCCCCGGCAACCACCGCCTGCGCGATCTCTTGCTCCGCCATCAGCATGCCTTCGATCTTGGCAGGCGACACGTTCTCGCCGCCGGACAGCACGATCAGGTCCTTCTTGCGGTCGGTGATGCGCAGATAACCGTCCGCGTCCAAGGCGCCGATATCGCCGGTATGCAGCCAGCCGTCGCGGATCGCCGCCGCGCTGTCATCCGGGCGGCGCCAATAGCCATCCATCACCAGGTCGCCGCGCACGAGGATCTCGCCATCCTCGGCGATGTGCAGCTCCACGCCTTCCAGTACATGGCCGACGCTATCGATACGGATCGCATCCGGCGGATTGGCGCTGACGATCGGGCCGGCCTCGGTCTGGCCATAGCCTTGCAAGATCTTCAAACCCAGCGCGAGGAAGAACCGACCCACATCCGGTTCCAGCCGCGCGCCGCCAGAGCATGCGGCAACCAGCCGCCCGCCGAACCGTGCACGCACCTTGGCGCGGACCAGCCGGTCCAGCAGCGGATCGAGCAATTTCTCGGCGACGGAGAGCGGCGTGGCGTCGAGCCGCTTCAAACCGGTTTCCATCGCGCGCTGGAACAGGCGCTGGCGGAATGGAGATTCGCGTGCCACCTGGGTGAGGATGCGGTTGCGGATCACCTCCAGCACGCGCGGCACCACCGTCATGATGGTGGGGCGCACCGTCAGCATGTCCGCGGCCAGGTACTCCACGCCACGGGCATAGACGATTTCCGTGCCGATGCTGGGCAGGAAGAATTGCCCAACGGTGTGCTCGTAGCTGTGCGAGCAGGGCAGGTAGGACAGGTAGGTTTCGTTATGCAGGTGCAGCGGACGCAACAGCTCGAACGCGCCGCGGCAATTCGACAGAATGGAGCGGTGCGGCAGCATCACGCCCTTTGGCGCGCCGCCGGTGCCGGAGGTGTAGATCAGGCACGCCAGCGTGTTGGATGGAATCCCGGCGGCGTCACGCGCGACGTCGTCGGGTGGGTCGGCGTCGGCGACCAGCACGGACCAGGGCAACATCCCGTCTGCCTCGTCGGGCGCATCGGCAGCCCCATCCATCACCACCAGCAGATCGAGGCCGCCCGCGACCCGTCCTGCCTCCTGCAATCGCGCCGCCAGCGCGGCCGACGATACGATCGCCACCCGCGCGCCGCTGTCGCGCAGGATATGGGCGTGGTCGGCCACAGTGTTGGTGGTGTAGGCGGGCACGGGAACCGCGCGGATCGCCATCAAGGCGGTCTCGGCGATCGGGCATTCGGGGCGGTTCTCCGACACGATCGCCACACGGTCGCCGGCGGCGACCCCGGCGGCGCGAAGCTGGCGGGCACAGGACGCCGCCATGCGGGCGAATTCGCCCCAGGTGATGCTGTGCCACTGCCCGTCCCGGAAGGCGCGCAGCAGGGGCTTGTCGGGCCATGTGTGGGCGAGGCCGAACATCATCGTGGCCAGGTTCGGCCAGGTTGGATAGGTCTCCACGTCTCCTCCACGGCGCGCCGCAACCCTTTGACGGCGGCCCCTACTAGCCTACATGGGCCAGGAACGCAGCAATCCGAGGACCGTCATGCCAGAGACACATGCCGCCGCCGTGAGCACGGACGCGCTGCCGGCCTGGGATTTGTCCGACCTGTACCCCGCGCCGGATTCGCCACGGGTGGAGGCGGACTTCGCCCGTGTGGACAAGCAGGCCCGGGCCTTCGCAGCGTCCTATGCCGGGAAGCTGGCCGACCTGCCCGGCGCCGCGCTGGCCGCCGCCATCGCGGAATACGAGGCGATGGAGGAGGTGCTGGGGCGCCTGCTGTCCTATGCCCAGTTGTTGTTCGCCGGCGATTCGACCGACGCGGCAATCGGCCGCTTCTACCAATCGGTCAACGAGCGCGCGACAACCGTCAGTTCCCAGCTTCTGTTCTTTTCCCTGGAACTGAACCGGCTGGATGAGGCGGCGCTGGACGCGAAACTGGCGGATCCCGCGTTGGCGCACTGGCACCCCTGGCTGCGCGATCTGCGCGTGTTCCGCCCGCACCAGCTGTCCGATGAACTGGAAAAGCTGCTACACGAAAAGGAAGTCACCGGCCACTCCGCCTGGAACCGATTGTTCGACGAGACCATGGCCGGCATGCACGTCTCGATTGGGGATGAGGCGCTGACCGTCACCGATGCGTTGAACCGACTCTCCGACAAGGACCGTGCGGTACGCGAGGCCGCGGGACGCGCGATCGGCGCCGCCTTCGGCGAACGGGTGAAGCTGTTCTCGCTGATCACCAACACGCTGGCAAAGGACAAGGAGATCATCGACACCTGGCGCCACTACCCTCGCCCCGGCAGCGCGCGCAATCGTGGGAACATGGTGGAGGATGAGGTTGTCGATGCGCTGGTGACCGCGGTGCGCGGCGACTATCCGCGCCTGGCGCATCGGTATTACCTGATGAAGGCGAAGTGGCTCGGCTTGCCGAAGCTGATGCATTGGGACCGCAATGCGCCGCTGCCCGATGACGACGACCGCGAGATCGAGTGGCCCGAGGCGCGCGAGCGCGTGCTGTCCGCTTATGGCGCGTTCAGCCCGGAGCTTGCGTCCGTCGGCAAGCGCTTCTTCGATGCAGCGTGGATCGACGCGCGGCTACGCCCCGGCAAGGCAAGCGGTGCGTTCGCGCATCCCACGGTGCCGAGCGCGCATCCGTATCTGCTGCTGAACTACCATGGCCGCACGCGCGACGTGATGACGCTGGCGCACGAACTGGGGCATGGGGTGCACCAGGTGCTGGCCGGCCACTCACAGGGCTATCTGATGTCCGGCACACCGCTGACCCTGGCAGAGACCGCATCGGTGTTTGGCGAAATGCTGACGTTCCGCGCTTTGCTGGATGCGGCCGATCCCAAGCAGCGCCGCATCATGCTGGCGTCCAAAGTCGAGGACATGCTGAACACGGTGGTGCGCCAGATCGCGTTCTACCGTTTCGAGACGCTGCTGCATGACGAGCGGCGCTCCGGCGAGCTGCTGCCCGAGCGGATCGGCGAATTGTGGCTGCAGGTGCAGACCGAGAGCCTGGGGCCAGCCTTCGAGTTCACACCGGATTACAGCGTGTTCTGGGCCTATGTGCCGCATTTCATCCACTCGCCGTTCTACGTGTATGCGTACGCGTTTGGCGATTGCCTGGTGAACGCGTTGTATTCGGTGTTCCAGAACGGGCATCCGGGGTTCCAGGCAAAATATCTGGACATGCTGCGCGCCGGTGGGTCGAAGCGGCACAAGGAGCTGCTGGCGCCGTTCGGTCTTGACGCGTCGGATCCAGCGTTCTGGAAGAAGGGGTTGGACGTGATCGCTGGATTCATCGACGAGCTGGAGAGGCAAGATGACGCCTGACCGCCTGTGCGCACACTTGGGGCGTCTGAGCGGCATGGCCGCCTGTGAAATTCACCACGAAGACACGAAGGCACGAAGATTGTTATTAACCTTCGTGCCTTCGTGTCTTCGTGGTGAATCATGTGTGCTACCCCCAGACTCCAAACGCTGCATCGGGACCACTTAGATGGCCGAGGGCAGCAACATCCTGGGGGAACTCCGCCGCATGGCGCGCACGTCCGGCGCCGTTGGCGGCATTGCAGCGCGCGTCGCCGGCGCGCGTATGTTCGGTATCAAGACCGACCGCGCGTCGCACGCCGAGGATCTGCGCGTGGTACTGGGCGGGCTGAAAGGCCCGCTGATGAAGGTGGCGCAGTTCCTCTCCACCGTCCCCGACGCACTGCCGTCCGAATACGCCGAGGAACTCGCGCAGCTTCAGTCCAACGCCCCGCCGATGGGCTGGAACTTCGTGCGCCGCCGCATGGCCACGGAACTCGGGTCCGCCTGGCAGTCGCGCTTCCGCGAATTCAGCCATGAAGCAGCGGCGGCAGCGTCGCTGGGGCAGGTGCACCGCGCGCGCTTGCCTGACGGCACCGACGTCGCCTGCAAGTTGCAATACCCCGACATGCCCAGCACGGTGGAAGCGGACCTGCGGCAACTGAAGCTGGCGATGGCGATCTATCATCGCATGGACAACGCCATCCAGCATGAGGAGGTCTATAAGGAACTCACCCAGCGCCTGCGCGAGGAACTCGACTACGAACGCGAGGCGGCGCAGATGCGGCTGTACGGGCTGATGCTGGGGGACGATCCGCTGGTGCATATCCCTGTACCGATTCCGGACTATTGCACCAAGCGGCTGCTGACCATGACCTGGCTGGACGGCCGGCCGCTGCTGCACCGCCTGCAAGAGGACCCGCCGCAGGAAGAACGCAACCGTATCGCTGAAGCACTGTTCCGGGCGTGGTACGTTCCGTTTTACCGCTACGGTGTCATCCACGGCGATCCGCATCTGGGCAACTACCAGATGCGTCCCGACGGTTCGGTGAACTTGCTCGACTACGGCGCCATCCGTGTCTTCGGCGCGCAGTTCGTGCGCGGCGTGATCGATCTGTTCGAGGCGGTGCGCGACAACGACGATGCCAAGGCGCGCCACGCCTATGCCACCTGGGGCTTCACCAACCTGACCGACGAAAAGATGGCGGTGCTGAACCTGTGGGCGCGATTCCTCTATGAACCGCTGGTGGAAGACCGCGTGCGCCGCATCCAGGAAACCGACGATCCGATGTTCGGCCGCGAGGTGGCCGAACGCGTGCACGCCGGCCTGAAACGCACCGGCGGCGTAAAGCCGCCCCGCGAGTTCGTGCTGATGGACCGCTCGGCAATCGGCCTCGGCGGCGTGTTCGTACGGCTGAAAGCCGAGCTGAACTGGAGCCGCATGTTCCACGACCTGATCGCGGATTTCGACGTGGCCACGCTGGCCAGGCGGCAGGCGGACGCACTGGCGCAGGCGCAGGTGCCCCCGGCCGGGTAAGTATCGGTACCACCGTCAGAGCCAGGCAAATCGCCTGGCGCGCGCTTCGCCGGCGATCCGTACCACTGGTTGACGCGACCCTACCCATCGGTATCGTACGCGGCGCCTGCGTAGGGAGCCGCCGCCCATGCCCGAACTGAAGCCGATCACCGTCATCTACCCCGTCATGCCGGCGAAGGACGAAGCCGAGCGCGCCGCGCTGCGCCCGATCGGCCGCAACCGCCAGCTCTACCAAAACGCGATCCACGGTGCGTCCGACATCGTGCGCGCCGCCGACGAGATGGGCCTGTGGGGCATCGCCACGATCGAGCACCATTTCTGGTCGGAAGGCTATGAAGTAGCGCCGGCCCCCAGTGCGATCCAGGCCTATTGGGCCGCGATCACCAAACGCATCAATGTCGGCGTGATCGGCTATGTGATGGCGACGCACAATCCGATCCGCGTGGCGGAAGAAACCGCGGTGATCAACCAGCTTGCGCAAGGCCGTAGCTTTGTCGGCCTGGCGCGCGGCTACCAGTCGCGGTGGACCAACGTGATCGGCCAGCATTTCGGTGCCCGCGCCACCAAGTCGCCCACCGCTGCGATATACAACGTGCAGACCCAGCTCGCCGGCTTCTCGCAGGAAACGACCGGAAAGCAGGACCTCGACGACGACGCGCGCAACCGCCGCATCTTCGAAGACCATGTCGAGATCATGCTGAAGGCCTGGACGCAGGAAAGCTTCGACCACAAGAGCGGCAACTGGCAGATCCCCTATCCCTACGATACCGGCGTGGACGATTGGCCCTTGGCGCGCGCCGGCGTGACACAGCGCCTGGGTGCGCAAGGCGAAATCGATGCGGACGGCCACACCCGCCGGGTGGCGATGTGCCCGGCGCCGTGGACACAGCCGCATCCGCCGGTGTTCGTCTCCGGCAGCGGCAGCCCCGACACCATCGCGTTTTGTGGCCGGAACGGCTTCGTGCCGACCTATTTCACCAACATCCAGTCGGCCGGCCCGCTGTCAGAGCATTTCCGCAGGGCGGCGGCCGCATCGGGGCGTTCCTTCCTGCCGGGCGAGAACCAATGCATGGTGCGGTGGATCCAGATCGGCAAGACGCGCGAGGACGCCCTGCGGCGGATCCGGGAATACGATTTGGACATCTGGAAGAACTTCTATGCCGCTATGGGCCGGCGCAAAATCGAGAACGACGACTATTTCGGTTCGCTGGTGAACTCGGGATTGTTCGTGTTCGGCTCGCTCGAGGAGGTGCGGCACGAACTGCTGGAGCAATGGCGGGTGTTTCCGGCGGAATACATCACGCTGATCAACCACTACGCCCAGACACCGAAGGAGGTGGTGGTCGAAACGCTGGATACGTTCCAAAGGCATATAAAGCCAGCGTTGGACGAGGTGATTCACAACGCCCAAAGGCAGGCAACCTGAAAACCTCGCCCACGAAGTGGGAGCGGTCGAAGGCGCGAAGCGCCGAGGGTGAGGGCGATCGGGTCGGTGCGCTTTGCAGTGTACCGGCCCGATCACCCTCACCCTCGGCGCTTCGCGCCCTCGACCTCTCCCGCGCCGAGCGCGGGAGAGGTTTCTAAAGCCCCGCCCGCAAATACTGCGGTGGCACCTCCGGCTTCACCCCCAAAGCCTTCGCGGCCCGCAGCGGCCACGCCGGATCGGCCAGCGTCGCGCGTGCCACCAGCACGACATCCGCGCGGTTGTTGGCGACAATCTCGGCGGCATGCGTCGGTTCGGTGATCAGCCCCACCGCGCCGGTGGCGATGCCGGCGCCATGCTTCACCGCTTCGGCGAACGGCACCTGATACCCCGGATGCAGGGACGGAATCCGCTGGTCCGCCGCCACGCCGCCGGACGAGCAATCAATCAGATCCACATCCCCCCGCGCCGCGATCCGCCGGCACAGCGCAACAGTGTCCTCGATCGTCAGCCCGCCCGGTGCCCAATCGGTGCACGACAGCCGCACCCACATCGGCAGGTCATCCGGCCATTCGCCGCGGATCGCATCCAGCGTCTCCATCAGGAACCGGCTGCGCCCGTTCGCATCCCCGCCATAGGCATCGTTGCGGCGGTTGGAGATCGGCGACAGGAACGAATGCCCCAGATAGCCGTGCGCTCCGTGCAACTCGATGATGCGGAAACCGGCCTCGCGCGCCATCCGCGCCGAAGCGGCGAACTGGCCAATGATCTCGGCGATTTCGCCGGCCGACAGCATGTGCGGATCGGTGGCGCCGGCGACCATCGGGATGGGGCTTGGCGCCAGCGGCACCCAGCCGCCCTGGTCCGGCGGAATCGGTGCGCCGCCGTCCCACGGCCGCTGCACCGAAGCCTTGCGCCCGGCATGCGCGAGCTGGATGCCTGGCACCGCGCCGCCACGCTCTATGATCGCGACCACGCGGCGCAGCAGCGCCTGGTGCGCCGCGTTCCAGATGCCCAGGCAGTGATGTGTGATCCGCCCCACCGCGGAGACATGCGCGGCCTCGGTGAAGACGATGCCGGCGCCGCCCATGGCGCGCGCGCCGAGGTGCTGGATGTGCCAATCGTCGCCCAGCCCGTCGGTGGCGCTGTACTGGCACATCGGCGACACCACGATGCGGTTGCGGGCGGTGACCGAACGGAAATTGATCGGCTGAAACAGCAAGGGCGTGTGCGGCATGCGGTCGTGGTTCCTTGTATGGGTCGAGGCGGCGGGTCATTGCAGCGTGCGCAGTGGCGACGCAACCTCCTGCCCGTCGGAGATGGTGTCTGCCGCACGCTGTGCAACGATTGCCGTGAACGCCCGACCTTGGAGGTTGCCCATGCCCCAGCCCGATCATATTTCCAAGCTCGGCGTGCCCGATGCCGGCACGCTGGATGACGACCTGCAGGCGATCTGGCGCAAATGCGTGGACAAGCTCGGGTTCGTGCCGAACGTTTACAGCGCCTACAGCCTGAAGCCGCAGCGGCTGCGGCATTTCATGACGATGTACAACGAGATCATGCTGTCGGAGTCCGGCCTGTCCAAGCTGGAACGCGAGATGGTAGCGGTGGTCGTGTCGTCGGCAAACCGCTGTTATTACTGCCTGGTCGCGCACGGCGCCGCGGTGCGCATGCTGTCCAGCGACCCGGAGCTGGGCGAGATGATGGCGCTGAACTACCGCGTGGCGAAGCTCGATCCGCGCCAGCGTGCGATGCTGGATTACGCGTGGAAAATGACAACCACCCCGTGGCTGGTCGAGGATGCCGACCGCGACGCATTGCGACACGTCGGGCTGTCGAACGAGGACGTCTTCGACCTCGCCGAGACGGTGGCGTTCTTCAATCTGTCGAACCGCATGGCCTCGGCCACGGATATGATGCCGAACCGCGAGTACCACCACGCCGCCCGCGGCTGACAACAAAAAGGGGTGAAACGATGCTGTTCTCGTGCCTGCCAGAGGGTGCCCGCATTCCGGGCCGTTTTCCCGGCCCGCCGCATCCGCGCGGCAAATGGTTCACGCTCGACATCCACTGCCATTGGACCAGCCCCAAGGCGGCTTCAATGGTGGACGGCAACGAGGCCGTGTCGCGCTGGTTCCTGGAGACCGCGGCCAATCCACAGAGCCAGTCGGTGAATCGCCAAAACGCCGTGCGCACGCGGCCGCAGGGTACGTCGGCGGAACAACGCATCGCCGATATGGACCTGATGGGCATCGACATGCAGGCGGTCTCGCCGGCGCCGCGGCAAACGTATTACGGCGCCGATCCGGATCTCGGGTTGGCGACAGCGCGCGTGCTGAACGACGAGATCGCCGATATCGTCGCGCGCCATCCCGACCGCTTCACCGGTCTGGGCACCATTCCGCTGCAGGCGCCGGACCTGGCGATCGCGGAGCTGGAGCGGTTGCACAAATCTCTCGGCATGCGCGGCATCGAGATCCTGACGCATGTTGCCGGCGAAGACCTGTCGGCGGAAAAATTCCGAAAAGTGTTCCAGCGCATCGAGGAACTCGGGCTGCTGGTGTTCATGCATCCGGACGGCTTCACTGAAGCGCGGCGTTTCCATGAGCACTATTTTGCCAACGTCATCGGCAATCCGCTCGATACCACGGTCGCGCTGCATCACCTGATCTTCGGCGGCGTGCTGGAGGATTGTCCCGGGCTGAAGCTGGTTGCCGCGCATGGCGGGGGGTATCTGCCGGCATATGCGGGGCGTATCGATCATGCGGCCTCTGCAAGGCCGGATACCGGGGAGAAACTGAAGGAAATGCCGGGCGTCTATCTGCACCGGCTGTATTTCGATTCGCTGGTTTATACGCACGCGCAGCTTGAATACCTGGTGGCGCATTATGGCGCCGATCACATCCTGGTCGGCACGGACTACCCAGCGGATATGGGCGAAATCGACCCGATCGGATTCATCGAAGGCGCCGCGGGTCTGGATGATGCCACGCGGCGGGCAATCCTTGGCGGCAATGCAGCCCGGCTGTTGGGAATCGAGGTTCCCGAGGCGGCGTAACGTCGCTGCTGATCGGGTGCCGTGTCCATGTGTCCTTGCGTACCTTGTCCACATGTCATTGCGAGGAGCACCACATGTCATTGCGAGGAGCGAAGCGACGAAGCAATCTCGGACGGGCGGGCGCACGGACGATCGTGCCCCGCAGAGCGAGATTGCCTCGCCCCTTCCGAGCCTAACGAGAAATAAGAGCATTCACCCTCCCCTTGTGGGAGGGCGCGGGAAGAGGGGCGCGTACAACCACCGGCGATCCGGTTCGACCCCGCCCCCTAACCCCCTCCCACAAGGGGAGGGGGAAGCTCTGCTCCCATACGCGCGGTTTCCTCCAGCCGTGGGTCGGCCGCCCCGGCCGGTGGCAACTCGCAATCACACCGGTCCTGCACGGTCACCAACGCCTGGGCGATTGATCTGTCAGAATCGTCTCGGGACCCTGCCGCCTTAACCCTTGGTTAACCCCTTCCGGCGCATGGTTCCCCCGGGTCCCATGCGCCAGGACGGCGCAACCGTTACAGGCTGTTCTGCCATGCCGACCGAACTCAGCGTGCAAGCTGTCGGCCCGGTTCTCGGCGCGAGTGAAAACCCGGCCCAGCCGAAGCCGGAGACATTTACCCCACCGGCGCAAGCACCCCCGCAACCGCCGGCGATGGTGATCGCCAACCCGACGCTGCGTTTCGACGTGGCATCGGGCCTGGTGGTGATCGAGTACCGCGATGCCAACGGCGATGTCACCACATCGATCCCCACGCTGCGCCAGCTTGAAGCCTATCGGCAATGGAGCCAGCCACTGCCCGGACAGGCTGCGGCTCTCGCCCCCGCTTCGAGTGGCCAGGCCTCGGCGAACCGCAAGGCCTGACCCGAACGCGTCGCCGGAACCATCTCCATGTCCTTGCCGCGCCTGCTGCTGGCCGACCGTGTAAAAGGCGCGCAGGACAGTTTCTTGCGGCCGCTGCTGCCGGCGTTGCGGCGTGTGTATGACGTACGCTTCGTCTCATTGCCGCCGGGCGACGCGCTGGCGGCGGCAATCGCCGAGGCCGACGTGGTGTGGCTGGAATGGTGCTGGGACCATGCCGTGTGGGCGACCACATCGGGCGTTCTGGCGGGCCGTCCCTGCATCTTGCGTCTGCATTCGATCGAAGCGCTGCAAACCGACTTTCCGGCGCGCGTGAACTGGTCGCGCGTGCATCGACTAGTGGTGGTCGGTGGCGACATTGCCGCGGTGCTGACCAGTCGCTTCCCCACCGTCGCCGGCTCTGTGCGGATGGCGCACATCGCCAATGGCATCGACATGGTGCGCTTCGCTCCAGGCGCGCCGGATCGCTTCCGCATCGGCTGGGTCGGCCATGTGGAGCCGAAGAAAAACCCGATGCTGCTGCTGCAGATCGCACATCGGCTGCGGCAGGTGGATGCGCGCTACACGATCCATGCCGCGGGCGCATTCACCGATTTGCGCACGCTGCGGTACCTGCAGCACGCGATCCCGGCGCTGGGCCTGGAAGCTGTGGTGCGGTTCGAAGGTCCCGTCCGGGACATGCCGGCGTGGTATGCCGACAAGGGGGTACTGCTGTCCACCAGCATGTACGAAAGCTTTGGCATGGCGATCGGCGAAGCGATGGCGGTGGGCGCGTTCCCGGTGGTGCACGATTTCCCCGGCGCCGCGGACTTATGGCCGCCGGAATGTCTGTTCCTGGCGATCGACGATGCCGTGGCGCTGATCCGATCGGCGCGGCCCGGTTTGTACCGCGCGTGGGTGTCGGAAAGATACGCGCTGGAGCGGCAGGAAAGAGAGGTGCTGCGGGTCTTGGAAGAAGTAACCTCTCCCTCGCTGCGTTGTTCGCGCGGCGCGGGAGAGGTCGGGACGCGAAGCGTCTGGGGTGACGATGATCGGGAGGGCACGCAGCATTTGCGACGCTCGTGCGGTTAGACAATAGCGTACCGGTCCGATCACCCTCGGCGCCCCTGGCGCCTCGACCTCTCCCGCCGCAGGCGGGAGAGGTTATCTTGGTTATTGGACCGTCGAATGCGGCGTGGGGATGATCCGCTGGATCACCGCAGCCGAGCGGTCCAGATATTCCGGCACGCGCGGCGCGATCTGGGTCTTCCAGTACTCGCTTTCATACACCGCCTTGTACAGTGCCTCCCGCTGCGCCTCGCTCTCGAACCGCCGCAGCCACACATAGACCGACGGATCCGTCTCGCCGCGGAAGCTGCCGCAGATCACCATGCCCTTGGAAACCTGGAAGGGGATGATCTCCTCCTCCATGATGCGCACCCATCCGTCGATCCGGCCGGGCAACACCTTGTATTGCCGCAATTCATAGAACGCCATCGCTCCGTCTCCTCTCAGCTTGCCACGTAGTCGCACTTGAAGCCGTCACCCCAGCGCTTGATGTACCCGCGCGACGGCGAGGGGAAATGCGCGAAACAGCACAGCGTGCTGGTGTCGCAGTAGGTCTCCAGGAACTTGCGCCGCGTCGCCGCGCCCTGCTTCGCATCGTAGTCCACCCGCATCCACAGCTCGGGATATTTCGCCTGCAGCGGCGAGTGGATCAGGTCGCCGGTGATCACCGCATCCTTGCCGCCGCGGCCCAGCTTCACCGCGTAGTGGTCGATGGTGTGGCCCGGCGTCGGCAGCAGCGATACCAGATCATCCACCGCGTGATCAGACTTGATTATGTCGCAGGCCTTCGCCTCGACGATCGGCACCACGCTGTCCGCGATCTGCGGCAGCCCGACCTTGTCGTTCTCCGCCAGCCAGTAGTCCAGCTCCGTCTTCGAGAACAGATAGCGAGCCTTCGGAAAGGTCGGGACCCAGCGGCCGTTTTCCAACCGCGTGTTCCAGCCGATATGATCGACATGCAGATGGGTGCACATGACGATATCGACGTCGTTCACTGTCAGCCCCAGCGCGGCGAGTCCGCGCATCCACGCATCGTCCTTCTTCTGGTGCCACAGCGGACGCGCGGGGCGATCCTTGTCGTTGCCGATGCAGCTATCGACCAGGATGGTATGGCGCGGTGTCTGCACGATGTATGACTGGAAGCACAGCACCAGCATGTCCTGCGCATCCAGCGCGCCGGGGGCAAGCCAGGACCGGTTCTCGGCCAGCACCTCGGGCTTCAGGTCCGGCAGGAACTCCAGCGCCGGGGTGAAGCCGCATTCCATCTCCACGATGCGGTGAACCGTCAGGTCGCCGACCTTGAATGTGTTTGCTGCCATGGCCGTGGTCTCCTCCCGTGATCTGCCGTTGCGCGTCGATGCTAGCGGCGGGGCGGCCGGCGGACAAATCGGCAGAAGCGAAGATCTGGCGGAACAGGGCGGCGCGGTGGCGGGTCACCAATCGTCAGTTCAGGCGTAACGCAATATGTTTTAACGGCAAGTCACGGGGCAGTTTCAATTACTTTGTGGGGAGCAGACCGTACATAATTTGCAGCGCATTCCCGCTGTATCGACCAGGACTGGATGGTCATCCTGATCAGAATTCTAGCTGGCGGATGATTAGTAAGATCGGTCTCTGCCTCCGTGCCGGGTGAAGACCGCATGGTTGATACGTGAATGTTGCCGCAACAGCATGCAGATTGGTCGCAACGGGGGGCCGCGACGGGTCACGGCCCCGGCTAGGCCAGGCCGGCGCGACGGAACGCCTCTACGTAATGATCTCGCTCAGCGTCATCCCTGATCGGCATTTGCTCCGCGATCCAGGCGAGCGATACGTTGGGCTGAGCGCGGCGCAGTTCCTGAAGCGCGGCCACGGCAGTTTCGGCATTGCCGGCCATTGCAGCCGCGGCAGTCAGCACGCGGTGGGCGCCCACGAAATCCGCTCGCTGGCGGATCGCCTGGCGCGCCAGCCGCATCGCCTGGTCGTAATCGCGTCCGACAAATTGAGCATAAGCAGCCATGCCGTAATAGAGGCCCGACAACGGATCGCGCGGGCTCAGCCGCAGCGCGCGATTCGCGGCCAATGCTCCTTCCTCCCACCGGCCGCAATAGGACAAGGTCAGGCCGTAGTAGCCCTGGGCCAGGGAAAAGCTCGGATTAAGGTGCAACGCCAGCTCGAGTTCGGTCAGGGCATCGTCGAACCTGCGCGCGAACAAACAGACGCACCCCAGCGCGAAATGTGCCCACGGATCCGCCCCGTCCGCTTGCACCGCTGCAAGTGCCGCGCGGCCCGCGATCGGCGCCACAGTGGCCATCTCCGCCCAGCCCATGTGGGCACTGAACATATAGCTGGTGGCGAGCACGCCGAGCGCCTGACCGTAATTCGGATCGATCATGGTCGCCTTTTCCAGGAGCGCCTGCGCGACCACGTTGTCCTGCCGTGTCAGCCGCCAGTAATGCGACAGCGCGCGCATCACCAAGTCCCACGCATCCATGTTCTCGGGCGCTTTGCGCTGGGCGCGAAAGCCCTCCGCCTCATAGAGCATCGGCTCGATGGCGGAGACTATTGCCTCAGTGATCTCGTCCTGCACGGCGAACACGTCAGCAAGGTCTCGGTCGTAGCGCTCGGCCCAGATGTGGCTTCCGGTACCCACGTCGTTCAACTGTGCCGTGATGCGCACGCGCTCACCGCTTTTGCGCACGCTGCCCTCTATCACATAGCGAACGTCGAGTTCGTCGGCGATCTGCCTCATGCGAACCGCCTTGCCCTTGTAAGTGAACGAGGAATTGCGTGCTATCACGAAAAACCAGCGCAGCCTGGACAGGTCGGTGATGATGTCCTCGCTGATACCATCGGAGAAATACTCCTGCTCTGGATCGCCACTCATGTTGGTAAAGGGCAGCACGGCGATTGCGGGCCGGTCCGGCAGCAGCAAGTTCTGCCGCGATGGCTCATGGACTTCATGCGTTGCCCCCTCTCGGGGGATCGCCGGTGCGTCGCGATGTGGTTCTGTGCTCACCGCACCGGTGAAGCGAAACCCCTTGCGCGCGATCGTGCGGATCAACTTCTGCTCTTCGCCGCTGTCCCCGATCGCCTTGCGTGCGGCGTTCACGCGGCTGGCAAGAGTGGAGTCAGACACGATTCGCCCGCCCCAGACCGACGCGATGAGATCGTCCTTGCTGACGACGCGATCGCGATTGTCGAGCAAATAGATCAGCAGGTCGAAAACCTGCGGCTCGACAGCAATCTGCTCCGTACCCCGACGCAACTCGCGCCTGTCGGCGTCGAGCGTGAGGCCGGCAAAGAAAAACCTCATATAGTGCGCTCCTGATCGGCCGCCGAAGGAATTCTCAGGCAAAAATCAGTCCTATCTGAATGAAAAATTTAGCATCCGCCAAAGTTTTTTGGCAACGTGGCCGGCATTATGGAATCCGGCCGACGCGCAATGTCTCACGTCGCCGAAATGTCCGCCCGGCAGCGGGTGTCAAAAGGAGAAGTCCAATGCCACTGATACAGGTTCGCGTTATCAAAGATGTGTTCAGTCCGGAGCAAAAGAAGCAGATCATCGGCAAGCTCACGGATGCAATGGTCTCGATCGAGGGTGAGAACATGCGCGGCGTCACGTGGTGCGTGGTGGAAGAGGTAGAGAGCGGCGATTGGGGCATCGGTGGCAAGGCGCTCACCACCGCAGACGTGCACGCTCTTGCTCATGGAAAAGCTGCCTGACAGCAGCACCGAATTATGTGTGTGCCCACGAAAAGGTCAGACGGGCGTCAAGCGTCGTGCCTGGCGCCCGCCCGCCGCAGCTCAATCGGCATAACGTACGATCTATGAGGGAATGCTCTGGTAGGCTCAACCAGCCCGCACCCGCCCGGGTGCGTGGTCTCACCAACCTGTCGCTTCATAGAGGGAATGGGGCGCGAGCTGCCGCGTTGTTTTGCGGCCGCTTTCAGAGCCAGCCAGCCAGCCAATCCAGCGACGAACGGATTGGATCGAAAGTCGAATTTCGAATTGACCCGCTTTCCCGACAACGGACTGCGCGCCGCGAAGCCAGGATCAAACCGGCTCCGCGCGATCCATGATCATCGCCGCATAGGTGGCCTCGGCGACGGACACGCCATCCACCCGCGCCACGGCGCTGAACTTCCACACATTGCCGCGGTTGCGTTCCTTGGTGACGTGGATGCGCAACTGGTCGCCAGGCACCACGGGGCGGCGGAATTTCGCCCCCTCGATCGACATGAAATACACCACCTTGCCGGCCGCTTCCGGACCCAGCGTTTCGACCACCAGCACCGCCGCGGTCTGCGCCATGCTCTCGATGATCAGCACGCCCGGCATCACCGGGTGGTTGGGAAAGTGCCCGGCGAAGAACGATTCATTCACCGAGACGTTCTTCACCCCGATGGCGGAGACGTTGGGCACCAGATCCACCACCCGGTCGAGCAACAGGAACGGATAGCGGTGCGGGATCGCATGCATGATGCGCGCGATATCGACCAGCGGCACCATGGCGCCGGCGGTCCCAGCTTGCTCTGCCGAACTCTCGACCTCCGGCTCCGTGGTCGCGTCCATCCTGCCTAGTCCGTCTCAGTCTGCGTCCCAGCCTCGCTCCCGGGCGCCTGCTGCCGCCTGGCGCCGCGCACCAGCCGGCGGATGGCGGCGATCTCGCGAAAGAACGCCCGCACCGGCTGGGCCGGACTGCCCACTACTTCAGCGCCTGCCGGCACATCCGCCATCACCCCGGCCTGCGCACCAATCCGTGCCTGCCGTCCGATCCTCAAATGCCCCGTCAATCCGGCCTGGCCACCGAGCATGACGTGGTCTTCGAGAATCGTGGACCCGGAAATGCCGGCCTGCGCAACAATCACGCAGCCTCGCCCGAGGCGGACGTTGTGCCCGATCTGCACCAGATTGTCGAGGCGGGAGCCCGCCCCGATCACCGTATCATGCAACGACCCGCGATCGATGGTACTGTTGGCGCCCACCTCCACGTCATCCTCCAGCACCACGCGTCCGAGCTGCCGGACGCTGTGGAAGCCTTCGGCCGTGATGGCGAAGCCGAAGCCTTCCTGGCCGATGCGGGCACCGGGGTAAACATAGACGCGGTCGCCAAGCAGGGCATGGGAGAGGCTGGCATGGGAGCCGATGCGGCAATCGGCGCCGATCACGACGCCGTCGCCGATCACCGCCAGCGGGCCGATGCGGCAGCGCGGGCCGATTTCCACGCCCCGGCCGATCACCGCGAGTGGGCCGATTTCGCTGCTGGGATGGACCGTGGCATCCGCGGAGACCACAGCGCTGGGGTGCGCGCCGGGGGAGAGCGGCGGCAGCGGAAAGAACAGGGCGGCAACCCGGGCCCAGGCGGCGTAGGGTTCGGGGGTGA
>Ga0335072_10004725_pt1 | contig 20130 bp, 19 predicted proteins | sample Lox_Sample_21_FD_206725 | JGI IMG/M metagenome (GOLD analysis project Ga0335072, IMG submission 206725) | Soil microbial communities from Loxahatchee National Wildlife Refuge, Florida, United States - Lox_Sample_2.1 | ecosystem: Environmental > Terrestrial > Soil > Wetlands | place: USA...
ATTCAAGGTCTTTGCTTTGCTCGAGACACAAAGTCTGGAAATGCTGACTCAAACCATTATGGATATCCTCTTCCAATTATTCCCGTCATGGAGACATATACTCAGAAGGTCGTACGCATTGACAAGCTTGCTACCGGTGGCAAAGATGACGGTCTCCAATATGATACACACTCTCCCAACGTCCTCGACCATTGTGCACCGGCGGAATATATGCCAGAGCTTCTCAGTGAGCCCCTTCGCAAAGACCTCAAGCCATTGAATGTTATCCAACCTGAAGGTCCGTCCTTCAAGGTCAGCGGCGACTCCCTGATCGAATGGCAGAAATGGCGATTCCGGTTGGGATTTACTCCGCGTGAAGGAGCAATTCTTCATGATGTCCGGTACGATGGTAGAAGTATCCTTTATCGACTTTCGCTGTCAGAGATGACAGTTCCTTACGGGGATCCTCGGCCCCCTTTCCAACGAAAGCAAGCATTTGACTTCGGAGATGGAGGAGCAGGTCGAGCTGCCAATAATCTCTCACTTGGTTGCGACTGTTTGGGAGTCATCAAGTATTTCGACGCTATCATGGCAGAACCTGATGGAAGTCCTTCTGTCAGCAAGAATGTTGTCTGTCTACATGAGCAAGACAATGGTGTTGGTTGGAAGCATACGAATTATAGAACGCAGAGAGCTGTTGTCACTCGATCAAGAGAGCTGGTCTTGCAGTTTATCATAACTCTTGGTAAGTCATTTGGTGTTGAAAAGTCAGAGCTATTGTTAATATGATGTTAGCAAATTACGAGTACATATTTGCCTACAAGTTTGACCAAGCAGGAGGTATCGTCGTTGAGACACGAGCCACGGGAATTGTCAGCGTCGTCAACATTGATCCCGGGAAAACCAGCCCCTGGGGTAATGTAGTCTCACCTGGCGCTCTAGCCCAGAACCATCAACATCTATTTTGTATCCGCATAGATCCTGCGATTGATGGTCATGCCAATACCATCATGTCTGAAGAGACATTACCACTTCCAATGTCCAAAGATACCAACCCATGGGGAAATGGGTTTGAAGTCCGCCAAACACCAATCACCAAATCTCAATACCTCGACGCATCTCCTTTCACGAACCGCACAATCAAGATGATCAATCCCTCCAAGATAAACCCCATCTCCAAGAAACCCATTGGGTATAAGTTCATCCCCTCGGCGACCCAATCACTGCTAGCACACCCCGACTCGATAGTTGCCAAGCGCGCACAATTCGCACAACACCACGTATGGATAACAAAGTACAAAGACGGCGAGCTCTGGGCCGGCGGCGAATTCACCAATCAAAGCAAGAAAGAAACCGACGGCGTAGCTGACGCAGTTGCGCGGAACGACAACGTCGAGAACGAAGACGTCGTTGTCTGGAATGTGTTCGGACTCACACACAACCCAAGAGTAGAAGATTGGCCCGTCATGCCAGTGGAGATCCACCAGCTGCATCTACGACCCGCTGACTTCTTCACTGCAAACCCGGCGCTTGATGTGCCAGGGACGAAGAACGAGGCTTCGGTGTTGGTGAATGGAACGCGTCATGCGTCTGAGGAGTGTTGTGCGGGTGGAGATGTGCAGCAGGCGCCGATGTCTCATCTGCAAGGAGAGGGACCGGATATAAGCCCTGCCAATGGATATTCTGTGTCCTCTTAGGTAAAGATGGAATGGACGGGAGCAATAACGAGATAGCAGTTTGCTAGAGTAGATTCTTAACGTACCTTACTATCAAAGCCAGCCCATTACCCCTCAAGCAGGTCTCAGCTCCATCCGCCCTTTCCATTACTATGAGATGATGTTTAAAAAATATCCCAACCCTTTCCGAACATGTACTCGCTTGGGACAACTTGTTCTGCCCTTATTCACCACCACCATTCTTCGTAACGTTATACCTCAGTCTGATTAAGAAATTTCGTGGTAACAACTGGCATTACAGTGTCAGGGCCGTTTACGAAGTCCATCTGATCACTTGAGGACATCCTGTGCTAAAAGGACGGGTTTCGAGCGCCATCAGATGCAACCCAGCACAACACATTACAACTAGAGCCGAAGGTCAGTGTTAAATCCATTGCGAAGGATTTTCTGGTCAGGGTCCTCACTGAGGAGTCCTGATGTCTGCTGGCATTTTTGCTCTTTTCCCGGTCCTTGTTGCTTCTGCAAGAATGATTTTGCTTTTGAGGTTTACAACTAATCTCACTATAACTTTGACGAAGCATAGATGGCATGCCGACCTTGGTTGTTTAGGACTTGATTTCTTTATGCGCAAGACTCCCAAGATCTATATACATTGCTCTCGTCGAGCTGGAAACAAATCTCTCTCATATCCTCGCACAGGTCCGCCGCTCATGGTCCGTTATGCGAGTAGATCTGATGTTTACGGAGATGGACGGGCACTTCACCTTTTGGTGTGTCGGGGATTACCTTCTCAAGCTTCTGTACGATTCATTAGCAGGATATTTCGAGGCGATTCGGCAATCTTCAGAGGTATATTGCTGCGAGAAGCGGTGGGTTGAGGTATAGGATATGACATCGAATACGGAGAATCGGGTTTCACATACCAATTTGTTGAACACGCAGTCGTTGAGCTTCCATTCTGCGGGTCGACACTGCCATAATTGCTGGTTGTTATTGTCTAGGCAGGTCCAGTGCTTGCGGAACTCCTCAAGGCAGTTCTTGTTTATATCTTCAATGCTATAATATTTGCCATTAGCGCTTGGGGTTCTCAATGACAATAAGGGAATGAATATCAGAAACCCCTCTCTCTGCCGACCATATGCCTTCTCTTAGATGTTATTTTGCCTGGATAATACCTTTCTTTTGCAACGTAGCTCCCCTTAAATATAGCAGCTTGCAAAGCAGAGAACACGCGATAGGAAAACGGTACTCACACACTCGCCGCACATCTTGTAACCCTCCTCCCCTCCTTCAAGCAATCCAGCTCTCCCTTCCCGGCGCTCTCCGTCTTGCATTGCATGAAATCATCGTTGTACGCCCTGCACCTCGCACCGATAAAGAAGCTCGCAGAGAGGAGAGGCGCAGACGATGCACCGAGCTCAGCGACAGGCGGGATAGAATCGGGAAGAGGTGTAGTGTCGATGACGGTCTTTTGATTGAAGCTGTTGTATTTCAGTAAGCCATTGGTATCATATATTGAACGCCTCGGAGGTGTTTCTTAGAGCATTTGTTAGGAAATAGAAATATGGAGACATACCGAGGTTGACGGGCAGCCATGATTGCAACCTTTTCTCCTGGACAGAAGTGTTCTGGGGCCTGCAATCGCAATTCCTATTCACCTAAGGTTGAGCGTTAGTCGAGCTTGGAGTGAGGTCAGGAACTAGAAGCCTATGATTGGCTGAGAAGCGAAACTGGGATCGCGACCACTAAATGCTGCTCGACGCGATATTTTCTTAGTGATGTTGTACTGCTCAATGACAACGATTCTCCCATATTTTCGGTGTTACAGCTAGTCAGCGATCAGCGCGAGGGGCTCGAACTGCTCTGGGTTTTGTGTGGGGATTGTATTGAGGGTTCTGGGGGTCGCTGCAGCTCCGAAGCAGCGCATCCGTCGCAGCGTCTGACTGTTAACGACTTTTCCTCAATACGCCAGGAGTATAGCGCTCTGCGACTTACCTAAGGGCTGCTGCCATCATGTCGCTCTTTGGGAGCTTAAATACGAATACGCAATCGCAGCAGAGTGGAGGACTGTTTGGTTCATTGAACACCAATAATCAACAAAATCGACCGCAGCAGGGTGGAGGGTTGTTTGGATCCCTGAATAATAATCAGCAGAATCAGAATCAACAAAGTGGAGGTCTATTTGGGAGTTTGGGCCAGAGCAGCAACCAGCAACCGCAGCAACAGAGCGGAGGGCTTTTTGGAAGCTTGGGTCAGACCAATCAGCAGCAGCAAACGCAACAAGCTGGAGGACTCTTTGGAAGTCTAAATCAGAATAATCAACAGCAGCAACAGCAACAAGGAGGAGGATTGTTTGGCAGTCTGGGCCAGAGCACCCAGCAACAGCCGCAACAAAGTAGCTTTTTTGGCAGCTTGGGGCAGAAAAATCAGCAGAATCAACAGAATCAGCAGCAGGGCGGTGGTTTGTTTGGAAACCTGAACACGAATGTCCCAAACCAGCAGAACCAGCAAAGTCAACTGGGGAGCTTTAACCTTGGTAATTCACAGTTATGGCAGCCAGAAATTCCTCGTAGGATCTACTCTCCTGCTATCACAGGCCTGGCTGACTTCTACTATAGGTCAAAAGAACATCCCTGAGCAAATAGCCACGATAGTTCGTAAATGGGATACCGGCTCGCCAGACTGCGCCTTTCAGTACTATTTCTACAATAAAGTCGGAGAGGACAGGGCACCATATTTTGGGCCGGCACCGAATGAAGATCCAAAAGCATGGGAGGAAGCTCTGTCAAAAAAGCCAGGTCCCGGCTATATTCCGGTCTTGTGTACTGGCTTTGCGCAGATGGGCGAGCGGATAAAGGTGCAGCAGCGCAACCTCGCAACTTTCAACCAGAAACTTCACGAGATCAACAACAGCTTAGAGGCTATGCTAAGCCGGCACGACTTGATTCTCAGCGTGCGGGCGTTGGATGCCAAAAGGAAACATACAATGTTGAAGCAAAGATGTCTGTCGTTGGCAACTAAAGTACAGATTCTAAGGAATAGAGGGTACACTATGGAACATGACGAGCTAGAGTTGAAGGATAAATTGCTATCTCTAGAGAGGCAAATATGTGATCCTGGACTGTCGGCACGTGCGGAGGAGATATGGGCAAGAATGGTTGGCATCAGGGAGCGAGCAAGGGTTCTGAAAGTAGAGATGGAAAAGCGCGCAAATGGGAGCGAAGAAACACTTGACGAGGAAAGTGTGCGGAGAGCTGAGAAAGTAGGTTATCTATATCTATAAGAGCTACAAAACGCTGCTGACATGTCACCTAGGTACTGGAGGCGTACGGGCAGCAACTACAACATATGAAAAAGGAGATCGCCTCGATACAAGAGGATCTCAAGGACTGGGAGAAAGATCATGCGCTACAAATCAACGGACGATGACAGGTTTTAAGTGATAAACCTGGATGCTTTCAGCATGGATAGGGCCTTTTTGTATCATATCAAAGGGCTTTCCTGGGCGCATTAAATCCAAGCATTGTAGAACCATGACATGAGAGGAATTGAGCCTTGCGCTCTCGATTCAGTGATATTGTACAGCTCTGGATGCAGTGCAGGTCTATCCCTTGTACCCAGACTCCAGTAAAATGCCATTATGAACATTCCTCACCACTCCTATCATACAGCTTGCAGAAAACCTAGTCTAGAAGCCTACATTGCCATCATGTAAAAAGCTTTCGAGTGAAGTTTAGGAGACCATTTTCTTCGCGAACGCCACAGCATGCGGTGCTGAAATATAAATATCAGCCATTACCCTTCCATTCACCCTATAGAAATCGAGTTCACTAACAGAAGTAGAGCAGAACACAACCGATGATAACCTTCTGTACGAACCAAGTTGCGTTATCTTCCTCACGTCGAATCTCCTCGGCAGTAGCTTGTGGTGGCGCTGGGATTGACAGGTCAGTTTAGATAGTCACGAATTGTGAGATGCATGAGAGGTGGGTTACTTACGGCCTCCGAACATTTTGAGATGTTGTGATGCTTTGTGTAAGTTGGATTTGGGTTTTGAAGCGGTCGCTGCTTTTCTTGGAGAGTCGCAAGAAAAGGTTTCGAACTGATAGCAGGTGAATCGGGCTATCACGTGGGCGGTGAGCCGGATTTTGCCGTAAGGGATGAAAAGAACGCTAGGTACGTTAGTCGGATCGCGTGTACCTCGCCGAGGAATTTAGAGATGAGTGCTCGGAGATATTATTTTAAACAGCCACTTTCGACTCTACTACAACAAAGTGAAGGAAGATTCGATTAGCGTAATTTAACGCCCGCGTCCATCTTCGCCACAAGTCGCTGAAGTTGACCTCGGTCACCTCTTCAAATCGAGATAACCAAGCGTTAACGTCGTGCGAAGAGCGCTGATCTTCAACCCTCACTGCTTGTTTAAACAAGCATTTCAAAATGTCAGATTCCGACCTAGACAATCACCCATTGTCCCCTCGAGGGGTTGATGACGAGGACGACGATCTAGAACCGCCAGCAGCCAACTCCAATCTCGACATGGATGAATCAGACCTGGACAAAAACGGAGACCTGGATTCCGAGCTCTCTGAAGTCGATGAAGCAGAGTTCGCTGATTTCGATCCTACCACGGTCGCCGTCGCTGCTGACGAAAGACCTGTCACCATCGATGATGAGGTAGCTCGAACATTGAAGGCGGCAAAGCGGAAGCGGACAGAAAGAGACGGCGAAGGGGGGCCAAAGAAGCCTAAAGAAGCAAAAAGAGAGAAACCGAAGAGGAAGAAGATACGGACAGATCTTGATGCGGGTGCTATCGATGACGGTGGAGATGAATATGATAGTGGTGCTGATGGTGAAATTCTTGAGGGCAAGAGAAGACCTAAGCTCAAAAGCACAAGAACCGATGGGGACAGGAGGGATAAGGAACGTGCAAGAAAAAAGGAGCCTGAGCCGGAAGAGAATGATGAAAATCTCACGCCCGAAGAGAGGAGGAAGAGGGCGTTAGATAGAGCCATGGATGCGGCATTGAAGAATCCTAACAAAAGGAGGCGGAAGAAGGATGAAGTGGTATGTTTATCAATCATTATAGCTAGTGGGCAAGCTAACCATTCTTCTAGGATCTTGAAGAAGCCTTTGACGAGGAGATTGCTGCTCTGAAGATTCGTATGGAGCAAGCTTGCGAAGCGGACAATACCGCTCGTGAGCGAGGCCAACCCGCCATTCATAAACTTAAGATGCTTCCTGAAGTCGTCGCTCTTCTTAACCGCAACACCGTCCAGCATTCTATCGTTGATCCTGATACCAACTTCCTCCAATCGGTCAAATTCTTCCTTGAACCCCTCAATGACGGCAGTCTGCCGGCCTACAATATCCAACGTGATCTGTTCGCGGCCTTAGCCCGATTGCCGATTGAGAAGGAGGCTCTGCTTAGTAGTGGAATTGGCAAGGTAGTGCTATATTACACGAAAAGCAAAAGACCTGAGATTGGGATCAAAAGAACCGCTGAGCGCCTATTGGGAGATTGGAGCAGACCAATCCTCAAGCGCAGTGATGACTACAAGAAGCGCAAAGTGGACACGAAAGATTATGATGTTGTGTACGTCCTTCTCCCTACTTACTTACTATATAAGTACTAAACTACGCTAGTGCTGCTCAACTTGCTCTTCGGCCCTCCGCTCTACAGGCTTCGCAGTCTCAAGGGACTCAGCGCTCATCTCTATCCCAAAAAGATCTCGAGAGAGAGCGCCTCCTCGCACCCGCAATCAAAAGTAACAGGGCTAGAATGGAGACGTCAAACGCCAGCTATAGCGTTGCTCCTAGAAGTACCTTCGACACCAGTAGAGTGGATCCAAGCACTAGACCGATTGGTGCAGGCGGGATGGACGCTTTTAGAAGGATGACTGCAAAGCAGGGGAAAAAGAGATCGTGATTGTTTTATGGATTGAGCTCTGCAAAGATAGAAACTTCGATGAGGAACCGAGGACGGTAACTCTTCCCGTTTGCTGCGTACCCTCTCCCGCATGCATTATTGGAAACGGCAGCACTCTACTGGGCGTTACCCTCTTCCATAGTCAAACTTTTCTCTGATTCTGGCTGGATTTAACATGCTTAGGTGCAATGAGTCTGATTTTGAGGCCTGGATCCTTAGCATAACGTGGTAGATAGCACCGGAAGCTACCCATTTCAATTGAGCGGTATCTGGTCAACGTTCTTCAGTCGTACGTAACAAGTGATCGAACTTATAGTTCCAACGTTCTGAAAAATAGCATACCCATTCGTGCAACACCTGTCAAAAAAAAAGAAGCAATATCGAATTTTCCGTACCGTCTTCTTTGCGCTGTCTCCGAAGTTTGTCTGCGAAGCCGAAGCCGCGCCTCGTACGCCTTATTAAGAGATGTAGTGCTATAACCTTAGCATGCTGGTGATGGCGATGGCGATGGCGATGGGTCTTATTTCTCAACTTCGCGGCGCCGGATGCCCTCGGCGTCCTAAAATGCAATAAAGGGTTGACAACATATAGTACTTATCTCCAGTCTTGATGTCAGCAGGTCAAAGCAATCACATGAGTGCCTTTTGACAGCCATTATGGGCACAATTACCATTGACTCTTTGCAAAGAGATCTGTCAAAGATAATGCATATGTCTTGGTGGGAAGTTAGAGTGGAGCATGCTCCAATTCAAGTACAGGAGTACCAAGAGTGTTATAGGGAACGGATCGATTGAGACAACATGAATAGGGCATGGAGATCAAGCCACAAGTATAATTCGGGATAGCGCCCTCGGAGATACTTCCGATACAAATGAGGGGACTGGCAGAATTTGCATTTGTCAGACCGCCATGAATAATGATAATGGACTATAAATTGTAGAAAGGATAACGAAGCTGATATGCCTTGTAATCCATAGCATAAATAAATTTAGCCATCCAATTTCTGATTTGCTCAAGAACAATAGCATTCCGGGGTAGATATGGGCAATTTTCAAAAGTCGATGTTAATAGCAGGGGCAGTTCAGTTTAGCGACGATAAACTCGTTCAGGGTCTGCCCCGCGCCTCGACAATCTTTAGCTCCTCCCACTTTCCGTACCAGCCATTTTATACGTCCCTTGAAGATTCTTCAGGATTTGATGACGATGGTTCATCTGCTTCTATCTCTCCATGGTGGTCTGAAGTCGAGACTGTGTTATCCGAGGCAAACATACGACGTCTCATACAAATATGGATGAGGGAGCCAACCCTTCCCGAAGACGGCGCGGGGCCGGCATAGTCACAGCGAATGCTTGTACGGAATGCAGAAAGAAGCGTTCAAAGGTCTGTACACTTCAGGACCTCGCACATCAAGGTAGAGTACTAAATAAATTCCCAGTGTGATGGTCAAACGCCATGTGGCAGGTGTACGGCCGTTAAGGCCGAATGCGTTTACGAAATACCTGTCCGCCAAAGTAAAGAAACGATGAGGGCGAAGATCGAACTGCTACAAAACCACCGAATGCAGAGTGAACGTGTACTCGGCGCAATATCACAAGGCCACAAACTCCAAGAAACCATAAATCGACTCCGCAATGGGGAAACTTTGGAAACAATTGCAGATTGGTTAGAGCAGACGGCAATTAGGGCAATTGGTAGTGCACAAAACATCACAAAGTTCCCATCGAATGCAAACAACAGTGCTTTTAGTCATACTTTGAGGATGGCTGAGAGTGTTGGAAATTACATGGCATTTGGTGGCTCAGATATGTCTGATGATCTCTCTAGTGGGCAGACGTGGAGCCCATGGCCAATCTCTGAGAGTCCTTACCCACATTCGACACCGGCATATAGTGGCCCAGGCGAAGACGCTATGAACTGGATTTCCGACCTCCAGTCTCAACAGCCAAGCTCAGATGCTCTACCTGCCTCATCCCGCCCACTAGTGGGCGGTTGGTCCCAACGCCCTGTCAGTGCAGAAGAAGTGCAATTGTCGCGTGGGCTTGGCCAGCAGCAAGTATTAGGCCCTGAATATCCGGAACACCCCTCCCGGCCAGGTTCTCCTAATGACACTTGGACTGAGGTGACAAAAGACCTCCACTTGGTAGAGCATCTGATGGCGCTGTACTTTTGTTGGGAGTATCCTACGTTTGCAAGTCTTTCGAAAGAACACTTTATTAGGGACTTTCGAGCCGGGATTCCTAGGTACTGTTCCTCGCTCCTCGTCAACGCTATGCTTGCCTTGGGATGCAGATTCTCAGACTTACCCCAATCACGAGGAGACCCAACCGACCCTGGGACAAGTGGTGATCAATTTTTTGCTGAGGCTAAGAGATTGCTCGCTGAGGATGATCGTAGCTCTTTGACTACTATTCAAGCGATAGGTCTGATGTCAATTCGTGAGGCCAGCTGTGGACGTGATACTGAGAGTTTCTATTATGCTGGCCAAGCAATCAGACTAGCAGTCGAAGCTGGATTACACCTGGAAGTCAATGAGCAAACTGCAGAGTTCGAGCAGCGCGGTGGAGAAGGAGTCCGGTCAGCAACTTTTTGGGGCGCTTTTGCACTGGATCAGTAAGTTCCGCAGAAAACTCTTTTCATATGAACAGTGAAATTTCCATTGGAATATTTCTGCAGTAATTTCATTATGTATATCAATTTGACACATGTATTTCCTATTAAAGGACTGTATTTCAGTAGTAACAGTGCTGACATAACTGTAGGGCTTGGAGTCTCACCGTGGGTAGGATACCACATTTCTCTCGCGCTGCTAGACTTGTGGCCAAGCCGTCTATTATTGATGAGGTGGAGTCCAGTGAATGGTTACCGTACACAGACGAAGGTGTACCAGATACGTTGTCTGCAAACCAGCCAAGTAACGTTCGATCAGTCTATAAGTGTTTCTGTGAACTTGCAGAGCTAGTTCACCAGTCACTGTACGCTTTATACACACCCGGGAGACGCTTGACCTCGAATGAGATACTGGCTGTTTACACACGATACTTGAACTGGTATAGTTGTCTCCCAGAGGCCTTGAGGCTCGGTCATAATTTCACTCCTGCCGTGCTATTTGCCCAGTAAGTCCCCATCCGATCCATCTACCGCTCGTACGTGTCTCATGATGAGCTGCGCTTGGGCGTCTCTTAAATCCTAACACGGACTGTAACATAGCATGTACTACCACTTCGCAATCCTCCTTCTCTTCCGGCCGTTTCTTTACCTCCGCTTTAGCATTTCGCGTGTCTCCCCACGCGATGTTTGCTTGCAGACTGCAGACGCAATTCTCACACTTGTTCGCTCTTACGACCAGCTCTATACACTCAAAAGAACGCCGTCTTTCGTCCCTTATATTGTCCTGGCATCTTCTACCGTTCATCTTGAAAGAGCGACCAACTCGAGTTCGGCATTAAGCTCCTTCCGGCAAGCGGCCAATGATCTGAAGGATATGTGTGTCTGTCATGGTTTTGCCAGACGGGCTCTGAATATCTTGAGGGTTTTAGCAGAGAAATGGGAGACAGGAAACGCCTTGGATGAAGAACCACCAATGCCACTGGAGAAAGTAAAATCTTTATGCGCCCCTTCCTCTACGTCACTGAACTTCTTTTGTCCGATCTTTGTCAATCACATTTCCGGAGATATGGAACCTTCAACACTATTCGCTCCCTTTCCGATGCAAGGGCTTCCGTTGCTAGCAAATGAAGACGAGATGGAGCAAGATGGCTTTACCAAAAGCTAGGTTTTCATTGATATGGCATCCGCCTATGGGTCATTGTGGTATTGAACTTCGCATACAGATTGGATATGGTTTTAGAGGTCTTTGCATATCAGGTCAGGTAACTTGACGACGATGCCGAAAATAATGTAATGCACCACTCACTGGTCACTAATATGTCACTCAATCAACAAGGAGCACAATTTCCGACCGGGAAAGACCTGGGATGACTGTGTTTATTTCAACTTCCGAGATTTCAGCAAATCGGTGTCGGCGCAAAAATCGAAGACCCCACCAAATGGTGGAAATATACTGAGAAAGGAAAAGTGTCCGCGATTGTTCATGGCAAGAAACCCAATCCTGAGACCTGACAGCAAATAAAGATAGTGTTATTGGATGCGTGGCGCCAGAACCCTATCTTGACGCTGGGCATATGTCACATTGCAACTGATTTTGAAGTGGATATGCATGTCGGATAGTCACGACCTTGTCGCCCGGAGATACCTCCGAAACGTTATCAACAAAGATTTGTCCAAGCAGAGCAGTCCATCTCGCAGCATTGGCACGGCATAACTTACAACTCATTTTGTTTTTGGTGGCGGTGTAGGTCCGCATCTCGTCACGCTCACAATATTGAGGCGCGGAAGGTCATGGCTATTCCCGGTCTGAACTCTGGTGGGACATATTTTCATCAATGTACTATGCAGACAAGGCTGCCGCCAAGACTTACCCTTGTAGCCTTTGGACTCATACTGGATCTGCAGGATGCCACACAAATCCATCATCCTGCCAGCCTATAGCTAATCGAGGTTGTCGAGGTAGGCCAATCACATCTCTCACTTGACAGCTGTAGACGAATGCGGGAAAGCGGCAGGGTGGCCCAAGCTGCAGCCACTACGCTAGCTATCGTTGGCAGAGGGGGCTTGTTCTATTGAAGCCAATCAGCAACGACGCAGGCCTTGTAATGGAGGGGATGGAAAGCGTGGCCCCCTAGACAACCTCTTCAAGGGGTCGCAATCGGAGGGACGACGACAGCATCGAAAACTTTTGCGCGAGGCAAAAAGGCTTAGTCAGGCGTGGCCGGGACTGGCCGGCCCACGCCAAGGGTGTCGAAACACCAGCCGAGAAAAGCTGCAGCTCAGGCCACTTTGGGAGGCGGGCCATCGCTAGTGCAACGAAGCACAGTACAGCGCTATGCCTTACCCCTCTAACTCTTAGCCAACGGCATTGACGCCTCCCCTCCATCAAAAGCATCCTGCAGCAAATAGAGATCAACGACAATTTAACCCCGCCAAACCGAGCGTCCCGGCCACCGCCATCTTGCTAATGACAGCTCTCTTTCCTCACTGTAATATATTCGGCCTCTTCCGGTCATGCTCTGCCCATCTTCATCTCAAATGGTGGCCTCATCAATCCGCGTCTACAACGGAGTCACACAAAGTCACCTTATGTTCCTCTCGTGGTTGTCGTCCCACACGAATATGAACCGCTTCCACTGTCTTCCTTCTCCTGCCGGCCTTTTCCATTGAGCCGACCCTGGCCTTGAAGCGACCTTTCATCCTAAGGCTCTACCTGGGATTCTATCCGAGATATATCTATCTTTGAAGAACGTCATTTTGACGCAGAGTGTCAGAAAAAAGCTACGAAAGACAATTTGAAGCAGACTAACTCCAACTTGATATCTCTCCAGATTCCTCAATTACGTCTGCGAGCAGCCTCTCCCGTCTCAAGATCTTTTAACTTCGGCTAGGGTTGGGGCGTGACGTACGATAAAAATCTGATACGATACTCCCCAGCCATTGTCATACCACATCTATGGCGGCTCACTTTCCAAGTCAAGCTCCATTAGTTGACTACTTTTCATTGACTCGGAGGACGCCAGAAGTAGGTAGTTCCCTCGATATATTCAAATGGTCTAATAGAACCAAGCTCTCAAGCAACAGTATGGCATCCACCTATATGCAAGACTGGTCGGAGATTATTTGTCATCAGTGGCCCGGCTTCTTAACTGAGCCGTTGCATAATATCCGTTGCTTAAGAGCCACTGAAAACTATCTGCAGCGGCTGACATTTGTAGCTACGAACAAACGACATACCACCTTCCACTATCTGTGGCGAGTCCCCTTCCAGTGATCCAGCGCTCCAAAGCCCGAGCTCGGATGAATCTTTAGCAGTATCCCCAGTTTCACCGTATACATTAACGTTCACGAAACCGAGTTACGCACTGCCTTCACAACAGGCCGGCATCGATCAGAAAGTAGACCCGTCATTAATATACGGCAGCTCTTTTGAAGATTGGATGCGGTGGGACGACTCAACCGATAACACGCTATATCCTTCAGTCAAGCCAGAGTATATGGACCTAAAACCGGAGCCTGGAAGCCCAGTAATGGAAGCTTTAGAACTCTCAGGTGGTCTCGGTTTTTCCAACATGCCAGGAATGATGTCCAATGGCCTTGACGATGGCTCGGTTGCCTTTCAAGACTCCACCACCGAGGAGCCATTGTTCCAGACTCCGCCAAATATCCAGTCACAACAGAACGACAACTTATATTCGAGTTCCCTTCCATGGTCGACATCACAACCTCGCCATCGAGCCAGCCAACCTATGAATGCCTACCCGCCCCCGAGCACATCCGAAACTTCAAAACTCATGTCCGTCGCCATGCCTCAAAATCAAGCTAAAATATCACCAGTATCGCCTCAGCAACCTGACAACCGACGAAAGCGCAAATCCACTTCCTCCGCTAGTACAAGCTCAAGCTCAGCCTCCTCGAATCCCCCACCTCGCCGGCAATCGGCACCTGTCAAGAAGACTGCGCATAATATGATCGAGAAACGCTACCGAACAAACCTCAATGACAAGATCGCCGCGCTCCGAGACAGCGTCCCTAGTCTGCGGATGACGGAAAAGAAGGATTTTAATGGAGATATTACTGTGCACGAGGACTTAGGTGGTCTAGAAGCTGCGCAGAAGTTGAATAAGGTATGCTCTCTCGGCTGCTTTATATCTTAAGAAGTAAATATTAGGAATAGTTCAAGCAACAAACTAACATGACAATCCGAAAGGCAACTATCCTCTCCAAAGCAACCGAATACATTGCACACCTCGAAAAACGCAATGCCTACCTTTCTAAAGAATGTCAGTCGCTCAAAGATCGCGTCGATGCTTTCGAAATCCTTTTCATGTCGCAGTCGGGGTCCGGCGGGACGAATCATCCACAACAGAACCATAATAAGGCACGGTGGAAGCAGCAACATACACACGCTTCTGCTTCGACAACGAGCTGAGATATTGTTATATGCTATGTGTAATACCATTTGCATAGCATGGAGTGGGAATCTGGAACATCCATTGTTTTAGAAAAGCCGGAGTACAAAAGAAATTACGATCATTTGATGGTGAATTCGAGAGGGCGGTGGTGGGAATTTGCAATCAGTTATCTTTTACGTTACCAGGAATTAACCTCCCTCCTTACTGGATCGTCTTTGGGATGAGGGGCGGGATGAGGATTACAGAACTCAAGAATTATTATCATTCGGACCGACAAAGGAGTTTTTTTTAAAAAAAAATTGATTTAATGATGGAGAGACCATATAATACTATGTTATAATTACTTACCTACCGCTCTCGGGATCTGTCTTCTACTTCTTGGGGAAGGGACAGGGAGGGGAGATACTTAAACCATAATAAAACCTAGTCGCCGCTCACTCATACTCATGCTTATTGCTTATTGCTTGTTGATGACCAGGAGCTACAAGGAAGGGTATAGATGGGACCCCAACCGGGCCCTCTTTTCCGGCTTCACATCACCACAGTTGCTGAACGGGCCAAAATTATCTCCGCCGGGTGCGGTAGGGACCCTGACCATAGTGCAGGGGTGGCTAGGAAAGATTGTGAATATTGAATTGTATGTGCTGTCGTAAAAGAAGCCCCTATCGTTGCTGGACAGCTTGTCGTTATAGAAAGCTCTTTTCATTAGATTATGTACGCTATCGTCACGAATACTATGTATTTCTCACAATTCTATTCTCTTCCTAATCTAATCAAGGCCTTCTATAGAAAATCAAACGAGTTCCAACTATACAAGTCGTCCACGACGTCGTCCCGCTCCTGACTACGGGTTTGTTCTAACTTCGATTGCCTTGACACCTAGGATCTGTCTAGCGTGCTGGAGGTGATTGTATACGTGTCCATCAGCTACTACAGTGCCACGGCTTGTGCCGAAATATACCTCCCCTTTTGGAGAATCCGGGAGGGCGGGAAGATCATTTTTACCATTGGGAAATGCAGAGACATCACTGCCTCGGAGTTGCTAGGAGCTAACGAATATCTTGCACAAAGGACGGGTTCTACAGAAATGCAAGTCTAAACCAATTGCCCCTCTCTATATATATCAACTTCTAACCACGCCGCGCTACAGATATCACAACCCAAAGATAGCAAGAAGGTCCAACTATCACAGGCCTAAGGCGGCAAGAGACCCATACTCTTATAGCCCTGAGATCGCAGCAGAAGCAGCTGTTGCTGTCATGATTGCAATAGGAGGAAATAGATATGGTATGCCTTTGGTGGTGGGGGGGCGACACACTGCGAGATGATCAAGGGAGTATTTGCATAGAATAGGGATATATATAGATATGCGGTGCGTGGGATAATATGCGAGAGGCTCAGCATCTTCTAAGTTAGATAGATGCTAAACAGGCTGGTGAGCAGGCGGTCTCAAGCGTCCTATAAATAGCGAAACAAACTCCCCTTCTACGTCTGCTGCAGCAGGAAATCTAGTCACACGGCCGGTGGAAAGGGTTCTGGAGGAGCTCAGTTATCTGTTTCGGAGCGTGGACTGGGAAGTATTTTACTTGATGCCTGCGAAGGGGAGAAGGGCTAGAGTGTAAGTGGCGGCTGAGGAGAAGTTGGGGTGTGTTGTTGGAGGGGGAAGTGATGTCGTTAAAGGAGGTGTTGTTATTAGAGGAAGGTGTGGTCGTTTTACAAGCTCTTCATATCTTCATCTTCTTTATTTGTTTTGTAACTCGCCTAGACCATATCTAGGTACCTTTGGTAGGGCTTGGTTACTCTTTGCTCTTGTTCTCGTCCTTACTCCTCGTGGCAATGCCCAAATGGGCCGCGAAGGTCTTCATACATTATACAATCGTGATTACGTTCGTAGGCATCAGACCAAAGAATTTAGTCCAGCCTTCACCTTCAAGGAAATTGACGGCACCGATCCTTTCATATACTTTGCTATTATCCTCGTCAAGTGGTCGGAGAACTAGGCATGACAAGCTGTTAACGTTATTGTCATTATTATCATGTTTCTTCTCAGAACGCACTTGGGAGATTGTCCAATTCCGTAAGGTCGACCTGTTGTATACTCGGAGACATGAACACACCTGTTTGTCCAGTCCTTTACGTATAACCTATCAATTATTCTTGGTAGGGGACAATTCTAGGCAATACAGATGACCGACGCTACTATTTGAAGATTGAGGCCTTCGTCTTCACCAGCGAATGTGATCAGCCTCAATAGAATACCTTCAGCTAATTTTTTTTTTTTAAAAAAAAAAAAGATACTACTTCTATACCATATAACAATTTCTCTCACCATCTCCTCATACCCGGGTTGTGATACCATCTACGCTTGTTTCTACCTATCAACTAACTACTAGAACCCATATAGAGATTTTATTCCACCAAGTTACTTATCTATTCATCTTTGCCTTCAGACTACTTGTGAAGCTAATGCTGGAGGAGGCATTAGACTTGTCAGCCTTTACAGAACCTCGAAAATTGGTCTTGAGCTATCTTGGAGCAATAGATAGCGAAGCAGAGATAGTCTGTATTCCGATCGTGAAGCTTCGGAGTGACAAGCGGAGAAAACGCAAGAAACATCCAAGCCACCATGCCATCTTTTCTCTCCGAGTTTTTGGAGATTTTGGGTTTTCGGTGTGCGGAAGTCCTTGCATCGTCAGCTAATTATATCATCAGAATAACTCGAGGTGAGGAGCAACAGCCTCTCGATGTTCTCTTTTCTTGTGTCAACTTGTGGAACATATGAAGCTCTCTATTACTTCTCACAATAAAAATAAGAAGATTGAACTTGTTGTCGTCAAATCATTGAGAGCCTTCACAAGACTTCCGTGCATCTACGGGCTTTGTACACGGAGTCCGCTGTAATTTGCTAGTCACGACAGTGTATAACTAATTATCCCAAATATCAATCTTAGACCGCTCGATTGCATGCACAGCATGATCACGTGCGTTGTGAATCTGATTGTAGTAATAAGTAGCAACTGTTCGTCCAAGTTCTGGAAACCGTAAGGTTTGTGAAGAGACAATCACAGATCACCACCGAGGCTATGAGGATACAATAGATATTCAAGCCTGTAAAGAAGCATGCAATCACGATCATACGGGATTAGGTAGGCGGCTCTGAGAGTAAATAGGTACGAGGCTGAAAGTAAATAAATAATAGGGGACACAGAACAAGGGCCCTGATCAGGCAGATCAAAGTTAGTTCACACTGAGCCTGGTCAGGCAGATCAAAAGTAGTTTACACTGGCCCTGGTTCGCATGGATTTTTATATAACACCTTCAAATCCTCCAATAGTTCCAATGAATTCTGAGTACAACTCATTCGATCTACGCAGTCAATTTCATCACCTTTTCCTAAATTACCTCATCAACTGTATTTGCTTGGAATAGGCGATAATATGTGTCTGTACCACTCTTACTTTCCTGGAAGTCAACTCGCTCATCCTGGCCTCAGATTCACTAAGCTAGCAATCATATTCGGCATCACAACAGTGATACTCGGACTCGGTCAGGTCGTCGTCACGTACCTTATTCGTCAGACTCGGCGTCTACCAGGTGCGTTCCCACTACTGTGCAAAAATTCTTCTATTAATTGGGCTGACACATGTGCTCCCACCAGGCATCGTGCACGGCAGCGACGTATCTCAAACGCAAGCCAATGTGCCCATGCATGAGAGTATCATAAAGATAAAGGTGCTTGAGTTGTGGTCGAGGATCAGCAATGTTCATGAGAATGAGCGGATTGATTGAATGCATAACTTCCTGGCTGCGTGCTCTATATCTCGAACATGCCTAAACGGTCAATGTGGGTCGCGGCGCATAAAAGAGAGAGAGAGAGACCACCGGCACACAAAAGTCACTACACCCAATTTATCAGAGTTGCAGTTTAGAAAATATTTAAGGAAGTTCTCTATTCGCGAAAGATGTTTGTGGTTCGTGACGTTCCTTGATCTCTCGTTTGCCTTCTCACTCCGCAATGCCTAATGCTTGAAGCGATCTCTGACCATTCCGGTAAAGCATCATGATGTAAGCTACGCTAGTATGGCGCGATACTGTCGTGTTTATATTGTGTCCAAATAGTCAAATTATCATTTAAAGATCGGGGACTTGTTAGCGTCATTCTTTGAGAGCCACTGCTCCGCGTAGAGAGCTACTGAAGCCCAAGATACATCACCACTTCACAAGTTGCATTTGCCATCTGGAGCCGCAAAAGAGACGAATTGCCAGCACGGTTATGAGACTTTGAAGGCCAATTTGAGCCAAAGGCCATAGCAGAAGCTCTTTCAGGGCCGTGAAAACAGCGAGATGTACTTACGACAACAATCTTCGATAGCGAGAACAGCTTCTGGAATGACGAGAGAATATCCACTGACGAGAATTTGTATCACAACAGCTTTTCTGCTATCAATGTATGGCAGGGCAGGTTGAAGTGATCTAGCTCCAAACGTGGCCGCCACTACGCCACCGCAATTAGGGGGCACGGCCAACCTCAGACAGTATTTGCTGCTTTGTTGGTGGGAAGGAGTTCCGGCCGGGAAGGAATTTTATAGGACAGAAGGAGGTGAGGACACGAGGATCGGTCCCATTGGACCCATTAAACACACCACACACGAAGCGACATTGCAGGAATTTTCCAAATCTATTTCAGAGTATATGAGTCTACGTGCTCTTCTAATCTCTACTCAACTTCTAATGCGCCGAATGATTTTAAACGAAGCCGCTTCAATAGTTGCAAGTGATAACTTTTTCTTCAAGAAATGAACTCCCCTTTCCTGTTCAGACGCCAATGCCAATGATGGGGTATCTTCCAGAGTCAATACAAGTAGCAATATACGCCTAGTAGACCATGGCTCTGTGGATGACTCCAAGCATAAAGCTTCCTTGCGCCAATATCCAACCTGATTTCGGAAGATTGCATGAATAGCTGCCATTTGAAAGGCATAATTGAAATGGTGCAATGAGAATGGGAAAGAAAGAAAGAAAGAAAAGAATATCTGTGAGACTGTAGGCCACCGCGTCGTAATAAAAATGGACGATCTTAGATCCCCTCAGTCCAAATTAAGACACGAAGTGTAGTCCTCTTAGTTATAGAAAGATGAAGGCGAGGAAGAGGATGTAGCGGCCGTAGGACCAACAGCCGCAGCGGTAGCAGCAGCCGCAGCAGAAGCAACGGAACCAAGTCCAGGAACATAGGTCGTACGAGGAGCAGTCTCGCGTTCAGCTCCACCGTTGAACAAGTAGATCAATTCTTGTCTACCGAGTCTACCGAGACCCTGACTAGCCTTCTCGTCAAGAGCTGCTTCGACGAGCCTCCGCTTTCGATTCTGCAGATCAATGATGCGATCTTCAACCGTCTTCTCCACAAGAATTCGATGTACCTTGACTGGTTTCTGTTGGCCGATTCGATGAGCTCGATCTATGGCTTGCATCTCAATGAAAGGATTCCTGCAAAAATATGTTAGGGCGAGTGACAAAACACATTAA
>Ga0335072_10004726_pt1 | contig 20127 bp, 15 predicted proteins | sample Lox_Sample_21_FD_206725 | JGI IMG/M metagenome (GOLD analysis project Ga0335072, IMG submission 206725) | Soil microbial communities from Loxahatchee National Wildlife Refuge, Florida, United States - Lox_Sample_2.1 | ecosystem: Environmental > Terrestrial > Soil > Wetlands | place: USA...
CTGAAGATTCAAAGACCGGGTTTGGATGGGGTCCGTCAGGTTATGCGGAGCGCTGGGCCGCCGCTTACGGAGATAACGTCATCGGCAACACGCTCGGCAATGCGCTCTTGCCTTCCATCCTCCACCAGGATCCGCGTTATTTCCGGCTCGGTCACGGCTCTACCCGTCACCGCATCCTCTACGCTTTTGCCACATCCTTTATCTGCAAGCACGACAACACGGGCAAATGGGAGCCCAACTATTCCAACGTGCTGGGCAACATGATTGCCGGCGAAATCTCAACGCTTTACTATCCCAACAGCAAAAGCGACGCTACCCAGGCAATTGAAACCGGCTTGACGGTTACGTTTGAAGGCACGTTCGGCGCGGAGCTCCAGGAGTTCTGGCCGGACATTTCGCGCAAGCTCTTCCACAAAGATCCCACCCGTGGTCTCGACGCCAAGGCCGCGGCCGCCGATAGGCAGAAAAAGTCCGCCGGGGGCGATCAGCCGCCGAATCCACCAGCTCCGCCAGCATCGGCGCCCACCGCGAAGGTCCTCTGATCCTGGAATTTCTGTTTCCGCCGGCGCACAATCTGCGTCTAACGGATTAACCGTGTGGCCACCTTCATGCACGGTTCCCTTTGGCAATCAAGGGTCAGGTGAGCAACTTCAATCGCGACGGAGTACCCCGGCGAACAAACGCGTCCCGCCAGGCAGATGGTCTTCCCGCCGCTTCAATCGTGGAGAGTCGATGCAATGCAATTCATGGCTGGTTTCCCCGCCGGCCGTTCTGTTGTGGGCTGTTTTCAGCTATTCTGCCCAGGCAGCCTCGCAAAAATCATTAGCCCTTGTTTCAGACAGCGGAGCCGGCTTGCCCGACGCGCCTTCGCCCCAGCACGACGCTGCAGCTCCCGCGCAGTCTTCCAGCAGTCAAAACCCTCCCCAACCGAACCAGAATTCCGAAACCAGGCCGTCGGCAGCACCGCAGCACAACCCGCCGCCGCAGCCCAAGCGCATTCTCGGCATCATGCCCAACTATCGCGCCGTGAGCGCCGGCGAAATCCCTCCGCCGCCCACACCGCGTGAAGCCTTCAGAATTGCAACCGAAAACAGCTTCGATTATTCCGCTTTCGTCTTTGTCGGCATCACTTCATTGCTCGCCGAAGGGACCAACGCCCACTCCCAGCTCGGCAAAGGGGTCGGTGGCTACTGGGCATATTACTGGCGCGGCTATCTCGACAAAACCGACGGCAACTACTGGGTTGACGCCATCATGCCCACCATGGTTCACCAGGACGAGCGATACTATGCCATGGGCCAAGGCGGAATCCTCAAACGCGGCATCTACGCCGCCTCGCGCGAACTGATCACGCCCAACGACCACGGCAAAAACTCATTCAACATCTCTGAGATTCTCGGCCGCGGCGCATCGCAGGCAATCTCTCTCGCCTATTATCCAAGCCAGACCCAGACCGCCAGCGGTTTTGCCGAAAAATACGCGTACGCCATCGGACGCGATGCCCTGACCAACGTCTTCCGCGAATTTTGGCCCGACATTAACAGTCATGTGCTCCATCGTCATCATCATGAATTGATGACCAAGCCCTCAGCAAACCCTCTTTGATGGGCTAAATGCATGCTCTTGAGACTTTGTCAGAATCGGGTCCTGCTCCTGCTGGTGTTCGCCGTTCCGGCCGCCGCCATTCCCATCAGCGGGCAGCAGACCACCGCCCCAGACACTCAAACACCGGCCGCGGCGGCAGATTTGACTGCAGCTTCGGCCTCGCCGGCAGCCGCCTCCGCAGCTTCATCATCAGTTCCCGACGCTCCTGAACCGCAGAACGGGGCACCGCAAAACGGGGCGTCGCAAAACGCACCGGCTCAATCCAGCGCTCAGCAAACCAAGCGCATCCTCGGCATCATTCCTAACTTTCGCGCGGTCAGCGCCGACACCAAACTGCCGCCCGAGACCGTCAAAGAAAAATTCGTCGATGCCACCGAGGATTCGTTCGATTACTCCTCGCTCTTCATTCCCGCAGCCATCGCCGTTTACAACATGCATGAGCGCACAACTCCCGAGTTTCATGAGGGAGCCGCCGGCTACGCCCGTTATTTCTGGCATTCTGCTGTAGACCAAACCGACGAAAACTACCTGGTCGAGTTTATCTTTCCTGCCCTTACCCGCGAAGACGCGCGTTACTATACACTCGGCCACGGCGGCTTCTTCAGGCGCACAGGCTATGCTCTCAGCCGCGCCGTCATCACCCGCTCAAACTCGGGAGATGAAGTCTTCAATGTCAGCGAGGTCTTCGGCGCCGGCGCCGCCGCGGGCATCTCCAATCTCTATTACCCCTCAGCTTCGCGATCTGCTGGAAACACGGCGTCGGAATGGGCAGAGGACGTGGGGATCGATGCCGCTTCCTTCTGGTTCAGGGAGTTCTGGCCCGACATCAACCGCCATCTCTTCCACAACAAGTACAGCAACGCACCTCCGCAAAAGTAACCGCTCCTCGCATCCTCGCCACGGGTAGCCCCGCTAAGCCGGCTTCTGCGCTATCATTCCTCCATCGCAAAATCAGGCGCCCCCCGCCGAGCCCAAATCCCGCTCCCCTTCCGGAGCATGAAAGGCCAGCCATGGACTCTCCACTTACCGTCATGCTTTTCATCGTTGTCGCCATCATTGCCATCTTCGTACTCGTCACCGTGCTCAAAACCATGTACACCGTGCGCACCTACTCGGCCGGCGTCGTTGAGCGTTTCGGCAAGTTCAACCGCGTGGCGCATCCCGGCCTGCAATTCCTCGTGCCTTACTGCGAAACCGTGCGCATGGTCGATTTGCAGGTGCGCCAGGCCGTGGTCAACGTCGAAACCAAGACCAAGGACAATGTCTTCGTCACCATCCCCGTTTCGGTGCAATACCAGGTCGTGGAATCCAAGGTCTTCGATGCCTACTACAAGCTGAGCAATCCGCAGAGCCAAATCGAAAGCTACGTCTTCAACTCGATCCTCGGCCATGTGCCCACACTCACTCTCGATGAGGCTTTTGAGCAGCAGCAGCAGATTTCAGCCGCCGTGAAGAAAGACCTTGACGACGTGATGGACAACTTCGGCTACAACATTCTGCGCGCGCTCGTCACCGACATCGTGCCCGACGCCAAGGTCAAGGCCGCCATGAACGACATCAATGCCGCGCAGCGCGAACAGATCGCGGCGCAGGCTCGCGGCGAAGCCGACAAGATCCTCAAAGTGAAGCAGGCCGAGGCCGAAGCCGAGTCAAAAGCCCTTCAGGGAGAAGGCACAGCCCGCCAGCGGCAGGCCATCATCAAAGGCCTGCAGGAATCGGTTGAGCAGTTCAAGTCGGCCGTCGAAGGATCAACCGCTCAGGATGTGATGGCGATGGTGCTCATGACGCAGTATTTCGACACCATGCGCGAGGTCGGGGTCACCGGCAAGTCGGCAACCATCCTGCTGCCCAGCTCCCCGGGCACGGTCAACGACCTGATGACGCAGATCATGGCCGGCTTCCAGGCGGTCAAAACGCAATAAAGCAGGGAACAAGAGACCAGGGAAGAAGAAAAGGGTGCCCCAGGTCCCGGTTTTGGGACTTGGGATAGCGCGTCCGAATCGGCCCTCCACTGACTTGGCTAGACCGGTTTCACAGTCGGTATGGCCACTTTCGAACCCTCATCGAGGTGGCTTTTTCTTGGAGAAAAAGCCACTTAGCTTTTGCGGCTCCGGGATACGGTAACTGTGAAACCGGTGTAACTCGCTCGTAGGCTAGCTCGCCAACCTGCGCTCTTCCGCGTAATCGTGCTTATCGCCCGACGCTTCTCCCGACGAGGAGATATCCTCGGCGCCGGTCGCCTTCAGGAAATCTTTCGCCCGCGTGATCTCATCGGATGTGTCGCAATGCACGCTCAGAAGCACCCCGCCATTCTTCACGTGGCCTTCATACCGCTGCGCCTCGTACTCAGGGATGCCCGCGCCGACCAGGGCCCCCACAATCCCGCCCAGAGCGCCGCCCGCGCCCACTCCAGCCAATGTGGCCATGATCGGCCCGGCCGCGATGAGCGGCCCCACTCCGGGAATTGCCAGAGCTCCGATACCAGCTAGCAGGCCAAGCGCTCCGCCCAGTACCCCGCCCGCCGTCACGCCGGTGGCTGTGCCTTCCGGAGCCTTTGTCGCTTTGCGATGGGCGAACTCGCGCGTGCTTTCCGAGTCGGCAACCAGAACCGAAACATCGGAATTGGAAAAACCTGCCGTCAGCAGGTGGTCGACTGCAGATTCCGCCTTCTCGATATTCCTGTAAATGCCATAGACTGCTGTCCTCTTATGTTCCATAAGTTCCTCCGTGCGGCTTTGTGCTCTTGTTTGAGTGGGAAATTGACCGGTGGCGCCCGCTTGCTGCCGGCTACCGGTTGCTGACCGCGAGTTCGTCGTCGATCTTGCTCTCATCGACCACTTGTGCCGCCGTCGAAACCACCTTCTGCCTTTCATCTTCCGATTTCACGGGGCCTTTCAGCGTGACCATGCCGTCCCTGGTAATGATCTTCACGTTGTGCGCGTAGGTTGATAGCGATTTATCCGCTATCAGGGCCTTCCTGATCTTCTGCGTCGTCGCGCGATCGGCTGCTGCATTCGACTGCTGATCGGCAGTCACCTCGGGCTGCTTGTTGTTCCCGCTGTTATCCGGAGCCTGTGCAGAGTAGCCGGCCGTGCATGCCAGAAAGACCAGCGACGGAAGAAGGCTTGAAGTGCAGATTCTTGAAGTGCGCGACGCCATCGAAGCTCCTCTATCGACCAAAGTGCGCGTCCGTGGGCCAACCGCGCCCATGTTGGACAAACCCTCTGATGCCCACATCGCTCTAGACGGTTGGCCGCTCGACAATCGGCGCCGGTGATGCAGCCGGCTTCAATCACCTCTTCCGCAAAAAGTTTTGTAATGTGAACAAAGTGGCGCAAAACTTTTAGAACGGGCCACGGAGTCAGTGTTGCTCCACAAATCTCTCGGGCCCGAGAAGGAACGGAAAGATGGGTCCAGGGTGGCCAGGCGCCAGCCTTGTCTCACGCGTTCCGGTGACTTATCGGCTCTTCCAGCGCGGCGACTTGGCGGGGTGTCCACTGCCGCGAAAGGCCCGGAATGCCCCAGCTTTTACTGAACTGATTAGCTGCGCTTCGCTGGCTTGCTGGCTCGCCGGCTCGCTGACCTGCCGCTCTTCCGATTCTTCTCCATGCGCAGCTTCCATGCCGTATGCAGCGCGCCGCGCAGCGAATCTTCATCAGCGACTGACAGCCGGATATGCGTCGCGCCGCCCGCGCCCCATCCGCCGCGCACCGGCAAAAACAAATCAGGCCGCTCCTCGATGAATTCCGTCTGTGCTTCCGGCGTCAGCATCAAATTGCCGTAGCCCTCTTTCACCGAGGCCAGCGTGGCAAAAATCCGCCCGCCCACGCGAAAGTCCACGGCGCCCATGTGCGAGCCTTCTTCTGCGCCCTCCATGCTCAACGCAATGCGCCGGAAATCTTTCGAAGTCATAAGCGCCTCGGGTCGCAGGGAGCGGTTCCGCGCGGCCCTGCTGGTGGTCAAACGTCAGCTCAGCAAGAAAAGCTGGAAGCTAGGAGCTAGCTGCTAGAAGCTCGTTTTCAAACTCTTCGTTCACCCACAGCTCAAACGCCCTAAACTCCTCGTCGCGCCCCAGAAAATCGCGCACCAGCTCGCGCCCTGGCTTCGATCCGCCCTGTTCGAGGACCGTCTTGCGATAGCGCCCGCCCGCCTCGCATCCCAGCAGATCGGTCTTATCAAACTGCCCGAAGAAGTCCAGCGCAATCACCTTATCGAACGCGTAGGTGTAGTAGTTCGACGAGTAGCCCGTCAGGTGGCCGAAGCTCGCGTACATCTTGTTGCCTTCCACCCACGTCCAAGGCTGGAACTGCCGGTACAACTCGCGCGTCACCACGTCGGGATCGAGCCCCGCCGGATCCTGGTCGTGCAGATCCAGAGACAACGTTGTGTAGTAAAGCTGCGCGCGCACCCAGTCCGCGCGCCCGAACGAGCCCGCGCGCTTCATGCTCCTGATCAGCTCCGCCGGCAGCACTTGGCCCGTCTCGTGGTGCCGCGCAAACGACTGCAGCAGCTTCTCGTCGCGGAAAAACTCTTCCAGCATCTGCGACGGCACTTCGACGAAATCGCCTTCCGTCGCAAAGCCGCTCAGTCCCGCCCATTCCGTCTGCCCGCCGAGAATCGCGTGCATCAAATGTCCGAATTCGTGGAAAAACGTGACGACATCGGAGTATTGCAACAAACCGGGATCGTTCTCGTCGCCCTCGGGGAAGTTGCAGATCAGAGCCGCTTCCGGCATTGCCCTTCCGCGCACTCCGGTCACCACCGGCGCCGCCGAAAACCACTTGTCCTTGCCCTCGCGCGGATGCATATCGAGATAGAAACGGCCCACGCATCGCCCGCTCTCGACGACATCGAAAACTGAGACCGCTTCATGCCAGGCCCGGGCATCGGATGGCTTGAACTCCACCTTGAAAAGCTGCGCTGCCGTCTGCAGCACGCCCGCTTCGACCCGCTCGTAGGGGAAATAGGGCCGCACCGACTGCGAATCGAAGTCAAACTGCGCGCGCCGGAACAGCTCGTACCAGTAGCCTCGGCTGGTGATGTCAATGGCCTCAAGCCCCGGCGCGGTCTTGCGCGCGAACTCCAACACCAGCTTGTGTTCATGTTGCGCGCCTTCGCGGCTCGCCACATCCAGTTTCTTCAGGAACTCCCTTACATTTGCCGCCGACTTCATCATCTGGTCCGCTGTCGCCAGGTCGGCCCAGCTGCGGAATCCCAGCACCGTTGCAATCTCCTGCCGCGTGGTCAGCAACTCCAGCAGAATCTGCCGGTTCGCTGGAAAAGCGCGGGTGTTGTACGCCAGGAACATTCGTTCGCGCAGCGCCGCGCTTGCCGCAAACGTCATCACAGGCTGCATGTCCGGGGGATCGGTGGTCAGCATGACGCGGTCCGCGCCGCCACGATCTTTCTGCGCAGGATGCCGCGCAATGTAATCCGCCGGCAATCCTTCCAGCTCTTCGGGCGAGGCCTCAACCGTCTTCGCGCCTTCCTGAATGTTGCGGCTGAATTCCAGCGAAAGCTTTGTCGCCTTTTCTTGCAGAGCCTGCAGCCGGTCGCGTGTCGCCCGGTCCTTGTCCACGCCAGACAGCCGGTAGCCAAGCAGCGTGCGCTCGACATAATGCCGCGTAGCCGGGCTGGCGCCGTCAAGCTTCATGGCGCAAAGCGCGTCATACACTGCGCGATTCAGGCTCAGCGCCGCGCCCGCCATGGCTACGCGCTGCGCCTCCATCTGCGCCTGGTCGCGCACGGCTTTATCCGCGGCTACGGAATTCAGGATTCCAGCCTGCGCCCCCGCCAGGTTCAACTGCTCGATTGCCGTGTCATACAGCAACAGGGAGTTCTGCGGAGAACGTTCACCCTTAATCTCAAGCAACTCCGCAAGCGCCTTCTCATGTGCGGCCAGCCGCGCGCTTACCCAGGTGGTCAGCGACTCTGCCGATGCGGCTCCGCCCCCCTCCCACGCGTGTCGAGATTCTCCCGCGCCCGCGCTTGCGGGTCCTTCACTGGCCATGATTGCCCTATCCTCCCAGAAACCTCAGCAGTTCCTAGACTAACAGTCATGCCACCATTCCTTAAGGCAAAAAAGGGTGAGCCCGCTCGGCGCAAACGAAGTCTACTTCGCCGCATGCCCGGCGTAAGCATCCAGCCGTTTCTTGTAGAGCAGCAGCACACTTGGTCCGAACGCGAGCAGCATCACGGCAATTCCCGTGACGATGCCGAAACTGGTGACAGTCGGCGCGGAACAGTCGCCGCGACGCCGCACCCACACATGGCACGGTACGGCGATCAGCAGTTCGAGCACGCTGCCCTTCAGCAGCCACGACACAATGCGGCCGGGCGTTGCTGCGGAATTGCGGAACCACGCGGCAAAGACCACTGCCCAGACCGCCCAGAGCGCTGCCCAGATGGCAAAAACCCGGCCCGCGCTCACCCAGAATTTGTCGAGAAACTGATCGTGGTAAACCGCGGCTCCCAGCGTCGAGAGACCCGCAAAAACCAGGAGTGCGACAAGCATCGACGCAACTGCAACCGAGATTGAAATGCGCGCCCTGGGCTTGAGCCGTTTTTGGCTGGCGTCGACTGAGAGAAACACGAGAAGCGCCTGGCCCGACAGAACGACCAGAACCAACACCCACGTCAGCCACTCGCCGAACATTGCGGGCCATTGGTCCGAAAAAATCTGACCGAGGGAATTCTGGTCGCCGGCAAGAATTAATCCGCCGGGTACCAGCAGAACCAGGACAACCAGAACGTAAAACACGCTGATGACAATGCCCCACTTGCGCATGGCACGTCCTCTTTCACTGATTTCGCCATTCATTATGCGCGCGCACCGCGCGTTTGAGCGGCCGGCCTTTTGTCTTTGGCCCATTGTTGCTCAGCTCTCTCGCGCATTTTTTCCTTGATTCCTTGGTTCCGCGCTTCCCGGCGTGAGGAAGGCTTCGATGAGCATTGGCGCTTTGGCCTTGTGTCCTGAAGCCTTCGCTGCCCCGGTCAGAAGTCGTCCAGGAGCCGCCCAAATCGTCCTCGGATGGCCCGGCACGCGCCGGTCCAACGGCTTGTAGATCGGCTATATGGGACCTTGCCGGTTACCCCGGTAATCTCAAATCTTCCAAATCCCGCAATTTGGGGCACTAAAGTTGCACATTCTCGGTTGCAATGAGAGCCATAGGCCCTTTAATATGCGTCAATTGAAAGCGATGCCACTCGCTGTTTCCAGTCCGCCCGAATCAACGCCCGCCTCGGCCCCCGCAATGCCGCGCCTGCGAGTCGGAAAGCTCTGTATCGCCATCCAGGGCGCCACGCCGGCCGACCTTTTTTCCCAGGCCGAAGCTGCGCTCAAGGATTCTGTTTTCATTGAGTTGCGCCTCGATTTTCTGGCCAGGCCGGCGGCTGTCACGCCTGAGCTCAAGGCTTTCCTCACCCGCCACCGCGAGGTCACGGTCATCGCTACCTGCCGCCGTAAAGCCTGTGGCGGCCGCTTTGCGGGCTCAGTCAACGCCGAGATCGAGATCCTCGAGAAGGCTGCTGAGGCTGGCTGCCACATCGTCGACCTCGAGATCGAGTCGGTCGAGCAGATGACCCGGCCGCACCTGGCCAAATTCCGCGCTATGCTTCGAGCCTCGGGAACCTTTCTGCTGATCAGCTCGCACGACTTCTCGCGCACCCGCCGCCCTGACGGTCTATCGCAGACGGCCAGGCGCATCGAAGCCTTCAGGCCCGATTTCGTTAAGGTCGTTACCACCGCCCGCAGCCTGGCAGACAACCTCTCCATCCTGCAAATGGTCCAGAACGAGTCGCTCGATTCGCAGGTTGTCGGCATCGGCATGGGCGAAGAAGGCATCATCAGCCGGATCTTGAGCCCCCGCGCCGGCGCTGCATTCACCTTCGCCTCCGCGACCGACGGAGCCGAAACCGCCCCCGGCCAGCTCGCCGCGCGGACCCTTCTCGATCTTTATCGCCTCGAACAGCTCGACCCGGCCACGCGCATCTTCGGCGTTGCCGGCAATCCCATCGCCCATTCGCTTTCGCCTGCCATGCACCTCACGGCCTTTCGCCGCGAGAACGTCAACGCCGTCATGCTTCCGCTCAAAGTCAAGGCGCTTGACGACCTGCTCACCGTGGTGCGCGACCTGCCCCTCGATGGCGTCGCCGTCACCATGCCCCTCAAGCAGGAGGTGCTGCCGCATCTCGCCAATATGGACCCGCTCACCGCCAAGATCGGCGCCTGCAACACCCTGCGCACCGGCGCTGACGGCAAGCTCTACGGTTTCAATACCGATGTCGCCGGAGTCGTGCGCCCCCTCGAGCGGCGCATGCGCCTCAAGGGAGCGCGCATCCTGGTTCTCGGCGCCGGCGGAGCCGCCCGCGCCGCAGTCTTCGGCCTTGTCGAGCAGGGCTCCGACGTAACCATCGTCAACCGCACCCACGAGAAGGCTGTTGCCCTCGCACGCAAGGCCAAGGCCCACGTGCTCAAGCAGAACGTGCTCGCCAAGCAGAAATTCGACGCCATCATCAACACCACGCCCTGCGGCATGACCGGCATCAAGCAGCAGCTGCCCATCAAAGAGAGCGAGCTCAACGCATCGCTCGTCTTCGATATGGTCTACGCGCCGCTGGAAACGCCGCTCCTCAAGCTCGCAAAAGCCCGCGGTCTCGCCGTCATCAGCGGTCTCGAAATGTTCGTGCAGCAGGGCGCGCGCCAGTTCGAGATCTGGACCGGCAAGCCTGCCCCGGAAAACGAGATGCTCCGCGTCGTCGAGCTCGAGCTGCGCAAACGCGCCCAGCCGTAGCCGCTACCCCGCCAACCCCGTGCGGCCCCGCCAACCTCGCTCACTCCGCCTTCATCGCGTTGTTGCTCCGGTCGTCATCCGGCAGCACATGATCCGGATCCACTACCACCATCGCAATCGGTGACTTGCTTTCCGGTGTCCACGTGTAAGTCCCTTTCGTCATCCACGTTTCTACCGGCAGCAAAATCCGCGTCTTGCTTCCATCCTTGAACGTCGCTTCAACGGTCGTCGGCAACACCAGCTGCCCGCGATTGCTCACGGTCACCGTGCCGCCGTCGATCTTGTCCACCGCAACGTCGTATTTCCAGTTCTCCAGGTACCATCCCCGCCAGAACCAGCTCAAATCTTCGCCGCTCTCGCTCCCCATCTCGCGGAAAAAATCCGAGGGCGATGGATGCTTGTACGCCCAATCGCGAATGTACTTGCGAAACGCCCGATCGAACCGCTCCGGTCCCAGAATCTGCTCGCGCAGCAACACCATTCCGTAGGCCCCTTTGAAGTAACTCACCGGATGTCCCAACTCCCAGCTGTACGAGTCCGCCAGCGCCATCAGCGTCGGCGCATCCGGGTTGTCCAGCACCTTCAGAATCATGTCCGCCGGCTCGCCGCCCGCCGAATACTCGCTGTCCCGCTTGGGACCGAATTTCCCGCCCGCGTACATCGCCGATTCTTCAATATCGATAAACGTGTTGAATCCCTCGTCCATGAATGCATGGCGCCGCTCATTCGATCCCACAATCATCGGAAACCACTGGTGACCGATCTCATGCGCCGTGATCCAGAACAACGCCTTGCCCTTGTCCTGGTATCCGTCGAATACCACTCCCGGATATTCCATTCCGCCCGTGCCCCCTCCCACGCTCACCGCCGTGGGCCATGGATACGGGTACCAGTGCCTCGAAAACCTCTCGATCGTGTCTTTGGTGTACTCCGTTGACTTGTCCCATGCATCGGCCCCCACGCTCTCCGGCGGATACACGCTCATGGCCAGCGCCGTCTTCCCGTCCGGCAGATTCATGCGCGCCGCATCCCACACGAACGACTGCGACGCGCTCCACACCACGTCCCGCGTATGGTCCATGTGGAAACGCCACGTCATCATGCCGTCCTGCTTGGGCCGGCCCGCCTTCGCCTGCTCCTCCGCGAGCGTTCGAATGTACACCGTCTTGTCGCTGCCGCGTGCCTCCTCCAATCGCGCCATCTCCTCCGCCGTCAGCACTTCTTTCGGATTCATCAGCTCGCCCGAACCTGCCACGATCATTTCCGCCGGCACAGTAACGGAATAATCGAAGCTTCCATATTCCAGATAGAACTCGTTCCCCAGGTAAGGCAGCGTATCCCATCCCCGCAAATCGTCGTACACTGCCATGCGCGGATACCACTGCGCGATGTCGTAAATCTCTCCGTCTTTCACCGCCATCCACGACGTCCGGTCGCCCCACGTTCCCGGTATCTCATAGCTGTACACAATGTGGACTTTCAGCTTTCCCCCGCGCCCCTTCAACGGTTCAGGCAATGGCACCTGCATCCGCGTGTCGCTCACCAGGTACTCTGCCTTCTCCGTCTTGCCGTCCTGTTCCACGTCCACGCTCTTCAGCACAAACCCTTCGGTCACCGCGCTCTCGGGACCGAGAAACATCTTCATCCGCGGATTGCTCCTCATCCCCTCCAGCAGAATGTGGCCGCGCGAATCCTTCCGATAGAGATTCTCGTCGAGCTGGATCCACAGGCTCGTCAGCTCATCCGGGCTGTTGTTCGTGTAGGTGATGGTTTCTGTCGCAATGAGCATCTTGTGTGCAGTATCGAGCGTCGCATGCAGCTCATAGTCCGCTTGGTTTTGCCAGTAGTCGGGCCCCGGCGCGCCGTTGCTCGAGCGGTACGCGTTCACCGGGTTGGGCAGCGCCAGCGGCGCGAAAGTCAATCGCGGATCGTACGCCGGTGTGGCGCCCCCATTCTGTGCTCTGGCAGAAACTTCAATCGCGCCCAGGCAGGCAGACAGCCCGGACAGAATTGCAACGGCAATTGCAGGGGAATGACGGCGCATCTGCGGCCTCACTCTTTGATTTTGGAGCTGAGCAGTGAACAGCGCGGTTCGACCGGCGCTCGAGGATCACAGACTATCACGCCCCGCACGGCGTCACCGCGGCGCCGCTTGCTCCGCTTTCAGACTCGTCAAAAGATGTTCACGCCAATCGGGCGCTGGCTGAAGCTTCCGGGGATCTATTCCGGCCGCAGCCTCCGCTCGCCAAAATACAATGCGACCATCAGCGCCAAAGCCAGCGCACTCATCCATCGGCCCGCCACAACATCCGGCGTGGTCCTCCACTTTACAATCACGTCCACCGGTCCCGGCGTCACCGGCACTGCGACCAGCCCGTGTCCCGGCTCCATGGCCGTGGCCGCCGGTCGGCCATTCACATTCACCTGCCATGCCGGAAAGCTCCGCAACCGAAGCACGAGATAGCCCGCCTGATCCACCACCCCTTTGAAGGCCTTCAGCTCAGGCAGATTCAGCACCTGGTCAACTTTGCCTCGGCAAATGTCCTCGCTCCCCGCCTGCGCCTCGTGCATCACTTCGCCGGGCGCGCCTGAGATACTCGCCAGGTCGTTGAGATTGCCGATCACGCAGTTGCCGGGCACATCGGGCAGCACCAGCAGGTACGGCACACCCGGAGGAGCATATTCAGGCTTCCCATAAGCCCCGCCTTGTTCCGCCCAATTCTCCAGCGCCGTGTTAAAAAGTTTGCAATCGCCTACGCAAAACGACCAGGCAACCGTGCTGACAACAAAAAACGCGACCGCACACGCAGCCAGGCTCGCAATCCGCCTGCGCATGGGGACAACCCACACCGCCGACGCAAAAAAAACTGCCAACGAGGTTTGCATCACCAGCAGCCATCGCCACGGGAACTGCAGAAACCTCATTTCGGGCAGCCAGTTCCATATGGGCAGCGAGACGGGCAGAAGGAGAAAGAAAACGACAAACGGAATCACGGCGAGCACGATCGCCGGCCTGCGCTCTTTGGGAAGGGTGCCGCGCTTCCACGCCACAAACAGCGATACCACAGTCACGGCGAACATCAGGGTCGCAATCACTGACACCTTTTGCAGCAACCGGTCGTGAGGCCACCATACCGTATCGGCGTGGTGCTGAAAGAGCCAGCTGTTCTCGACGCGAAAATCCAGCCGGGTCACCGCCTCCTGAAAATTAGCCGCTTTCCGTTCCCACACTGCCGGAACCAGGTAAAACGCATCGAGCGCCATGCCCAGCGCCACGCCGGTCGTCGCCCGCAGTAGCGGGGCCCACGATGCCAGCAATGCTGCGCATAGAATCGCAACCGCGAAGGCCAGGTAATTGGCTTCGATGCCGAGCGGTCCGTTGCTCAGCCAGATGCCTGCCATCACCAGCGCCAGCGGCGCCGCGGAACCGTCGAAGGCCCGCTTCCACACCGTTCCTGACGGATTGCGGTCGCGCAACAGAAACATGAGCAGCAAGGGAAGCCAGAAGCCACCGGTAAGCTCTGCAAAGTCGCAGCGCAGCGAAATGTCTGAAATGTCGCGCCCCAGAAACATCGCCGCGCATCCGGCAAGAGTCGCCGGCGCGTCGTCCATCAACTCGCGCGCGAACGCGCGATTGGCTAGACCGGTCCCCGCCATCAGCAAAAAAGTAAACGCCAGCGGCGTCGCCCTCCATGGCAGAACCAGCCCAAGCAGGGCGCCGGCCATCCAGCTCAACGGCGGGTAGAAAACGAATCGCGGCTCCCCGTAGCCAAAGTTAGGGCTGTTCGCCCAGTGGGGATACAAAATCCCCTGGAGCATGCTGCGCTGCGCATCGGTCCATGAAACAAAATGGAAATAGAAATCGCCGTTGCACGAGGGGCCGGTGACCACTTGCGGCCACATGGCCACGATCGCCGCAACCATAATGATCCCGGGCCCCGCCAGCGGCAACAGCCGCGACCAACGCGACCCTCGCGCTCCCGGTTTCTTCACGCGCGACCTTGCTTTTTGCGTCATTCGAGGCACTCAGCGGAACCAGGGTTCGCTTCGATGGAATCCGCGGTGAAGCAAGATTCCGCGGCCTTCCGTTGGCTCCTGATCTTGGCGGATTGAGGTGATTGTAGACGAAAAACAAGGGGCGAATCTCTGAGAGCATCTAATACGCAAACGTGCGCCGGCTCGCTAAACTGCGCAACCGCGCAACCGCGCCAGCCGGTCTCGGCGATGCGGCGGCCCTTTGCCCCGGCCGGCTCTGCTGTCGCTGCGCATTCCGCTATTCTTTCCCTATGCGCGCCGCCGTCTTTGATTCCACATCCAATTCCGCGCCGGGTGCATGGCTCTCCGTTGCAGACATCCCTCGCCCGCAGCTCGCGCCCAACCAGCTCCTGCTCAAAGTCCTTGCCTGCGGCGTCTGCCGCACCGATCTCCACATCGTCGAGCGCGACCTTCCGCCACTCCTGCCGCGCATCGTTCCCGGCCACCAGATCGTCGGTGCTGTGGTCGAAGGCGCGACCTCAGATTTGCCACTCGGAGCCCGTGTCGGCGTGTCCTGGATCGGCGGCGTTGACGGTGACTGCTGGTTTTGCCGCCACGGCATGGAAAACCTCTGCGACCACCCTACCTTCACCGGCTACTCAGTCAATGGGGGTTATGCTGAGTTCGCCGCCGTCCGCGCCGATTTCGCCTGTACCCTGCCGGCCGGGCTGGAACCAACCGCCGCCGCGCCGCTGCTCTGCGCCGGCATCATCGGCTTTCGCAGCCTGCGCGTTGCCGGTGTTGAGCGCGGAGAGCGCGTCGGCCTCTTCGGCTTTGGCAGTTCCGCCTCACTGGCTATTCGCGTCCTTCAGTCGTGGGACTGCGAGATCTACGTCGTCACGCGCGGCGATGCGCATCGCCAGACCGCCGCATCGCTCGGCGCCAAATGGGTCGGCGACGAAAACGCCAAGCCTCCCGTCGCGCTCGACCGCGCCATTACCTTCGCGCCCAGCGGCAAAGTCGTGGTCGACGCCCTCTCTGCGCTGCGCAAGGGAGGCGTGGTCGCTATCAACGCCATCCACCTCGACCAGATGCCCGCCTTCGATTACGACCGCCTGCTCTGGGGCGAGCGCCAGTTGCGCAGCGTGGCCAACATGACGCGGCAGGACGCGCACGATTTCCTCGCCCTGGCGCGCGATCTCAACTTTCGTCCGGCTTTCCAGACCTTCCCGCTCGAGGGCGCCAACCACGCGATTGAAGCTGTCAAGCACGAAACCGCAGACGGCTCCGCGGTCATCGTGCCCTAGACCGGGTTCAGAGTTGATGCTGCCGGTCTTCGCTACCGTCAGGGTGGCTTTTTCTTATGGGAAAAAGCCACTTGGCTTTGGCGGCTTCGAGTACAGTAACGGTGAAACCGGTGCAGGCTGATTGCATGATCCCGCTTTGAAGCGGCACGCCCTGAGCCCCGCCGACAGGACGCAAAAATACCGGGGCCTCAGCCCTTGAGGAATTCTGAAATCCTGACTCGCGCCATGGTCCTTACGGCACCGTGAACCCGCCGCTGGTCCCGACGCCCGTGGCGCCCCCGTTTGCGCCGAGCGGTTCAATCGATGGCATGGTCGACAACGAAACCTCTGCGCCCCAGTACGCCTGGCTCCCCGAAGGCGCCGCAACAAACCCGGCAAGTCCGCTGAGATTGGGAAACGTCACGGTGTTTGAGCCGCTCAGATAATTCCCTGTGGCGCTCACAATCCAGTAAAACTGGTTCTCGTTTTCAACCCATTCCAGCTCTCCGGTCTCCACCAGGCCGGTTGTCCCCGTAATCCCGGAGTTGGCCATATCAAACACGGGCTGCGCCGAGGCTGTGGGCCCCGCGTAGCTCCACGGAGCGGGAAAGCTCACGGTCAGCGGGCCGCTGGTGGGGGTATTGGTGTCAACAAATACCGATTGCCCGATGTTCGAGCTGGTCTGGCCGAAAGCGCTGGAATCAAAGCTGTAGTAATCTCCGCTCTCGGCTGCGCCCGCCGCAACGGCTGGATATTGAGTCGTTGCCTGGTTCGAGAGCAAAATTCCGCCCCCATTGCTCCAGACATATGTTGCAAGCGTCCCCGGCGCCGAGAATCCGCTCTGAACATTCTTATAAGTAATCGGCTCTTCGGTCACTTCATCCGCCGCTCCCAGCGTCACGGCATTCCCGCCGTTCACGGCCCCGGGAACGTTCACGCCATCAAAGTTTCTCGCCGCGGCCAGCGTCCATACCGAATCGGAGCCGTTTTCGCCGGACGTGTAAATATACCCAGCCACGGCAACGCGATCCGTTCCCGCCGGCGCCTGCGCGCTGAAGGCCGCCGCGGTGTTGCCCGAAAGCAAATCTTCCTGAGATGAGCTGCCGTTGGATGCTGCCACGCCCACATCGTTCACTGCCGGGATCGCGCTCGCATCCAGATCCCCCGTCAGCGTTCCGGTCGAGCCGATGGACCCTCCCTGGCACGCATCGGAAAACGTCGTCCCATCCAGCGTGCTGGCCTCGATCACCATCTGCCACGTAGCCGTGATCTGGGTGCCGTTCTCTTCGGTGCCCAGAACTTCCTGGCATACATAGGCGACAGCAAAGCCGTTCGTCCCCGACGGAATGCTGAGCGTCACGCTGCTCGATGGCGTCACCGAGGTAAACGAGCCCGCGCCGATCTGTGTGGCGACCGCCGTCGGCGTCCCGCCCGTAAACTTGAACGTCACAGTCGTGGGGCCGCCTCCACCACCGCCGCCTCCGCCACCACTACCCTTGGAACCACTTGAACCGCCACAACCGGCCGCAACCAGGCACACCATGGCCGGCACAACTATCCTCAGGACTGCGGAGCGCATAGTCCTCCCTTTAAGCTGCTTGGGAAATGAAAGTGCTTCTACCTGAATTCTCGCGCCATTCTATGCGCGACGCCTTGAACACGCAAGTGGCCTTGCGCGTGGCAGATGTGAATGGGTGAGAAGATCCGCGGCAGGTTGAATTCGCGAGAGAGCAGCGCCGCCCAAACCTGATGACGATGAATATTTCCGCGACTTTTCTTGTCGCCTTGCTCCCTCGCTCCCTGTTTCCTAATCGCTCTTGCGCCTCGCTTTCCTGCTCCCTTGCTCCCTCGCTCCCTTACTCCCTGTTTTCGCCTTCTCTCCTGGCTCGTGCTTGACCGCAATCGGCGCCATGTCCGGCCCAATGCGCTTCACCTGCGTGTCGATCATCTCGTAGTCAATCGTGCGCGGAGATACGGGCCGCGTAATTCCGGTCGCCGCATCGCTGACCACGTTGTTATTGCTCGCCAGCAGGAAACTGAACGCCGGCACGTTGCCTTTTGGCGTGGTCTCGGTAAACACGCGCACCGGCAAATAACCTTCAATCGGATGCAGCCGGAACGCCGTTTCGTAGCGGTGGTGTTTCAGGCTCCAGGTGAAGACGCGTACCTGGTCGAAGTCGAAGGGCAGGCCCGAGCCCGGCGTGAGCACCATCAGATATTCGGGAACCTCATGGTTCGGCGCATCCGACTCGGGATCGTTCACTTTGGCCAGCATCCACGCGCCCACAATGCGTTGCCCCTCGGCATACTGCGCCACATCGTCGGGCACATCGACGTCCAGCCGGCTCGCCAGCAGCCAGCCCGTGTGTCCCTGTGCATCGCGCGCCAGCCACCAGTCCTCCATTTGCGGCGGCTCCGCCGGCTGTGATGGCGCGGCTGGCGCCGCCCCGGTTTTCTGAGCCTCCGTGCGCTTTGCTGCGCTCAACCCGGGCAGCGGGCCAATCGCTTCAGCCGCCTTCTTGGGAGCCGTTGCCCGCGCCAGCAACTGCACCTGCGTTTTGCCCGCCAGCAGGTAAAACCTCTCCGTCTCCCGCCCCGGCAGCAGATGCATCGCCAGGTCGTCGTTCAGCGTGGCTGTCGCCGCTTGAGGATCATCCTTGTGCCTTTCGGCCAGCTGCACGAACCCATCGTAAGTTTTCTGGTCGATCACCGCCCGCTCTTCGATCCAGCCGATCTCGTTCTTGTCCGTCTTGACCTTCAGAAACCGCCGCCCGTGTTCCAGTACTTCCAGCGCCTCGCCGTTTGTCACTTCGGCCACGCGGTTCGACACCGGCGCCACGCGGTCGTGAAGAAATGTCTGCCGGATGCAGACGTACACCATCTCGTGCCTCTCGTGCCGCAGGCGGCTGCAACCCGTCAGCATGCAAATGGCCAGCAATGTAAAGAGAATGGCGCGCAAGCGCCGTCGAAGTGAGCCGGAAATGAAGGGGAGATGCAGCAGCACAGCTCGTGTCGTTGCCTTGAGGATAGCACTGCACAGGGGTCAGTGATCAGAAAGACACAGAGCGAGGGAGCAAGCGAGCAAGGGAGCGGGGTCGGCGATCAGTGGTCAGAAGCCGATTGCGCTCGGATTAGTTTTGGTCTGGTCTCTGGTCTCTGGTCTCTGATCTCTGACCACTGATTCCTGACCACTGACCACTGTCCTTACGGCAGCGCCGCAATCGCGATCGCGCCTACAGGATCGGTTCCGGTATTCGTGCTCTTAAAGGATGTCAGTGTACCGGAACTCATTGTGAATGACTCAAGATCGGGGTCGCCGCCGTTCGAACCGCCGTCGCCTTCTGACGCCGCCAGGACGTAGGTTCCAGTACTGTCTTCGGCCAGACCAATGGGTTGAATGCCGATCCCTGATGTGATTGCGCTGCCCGATGACAGAGAGTAAGTGGATCCTGAGGCCGCAACCGGGAACCAGGCTATATTGCCCGCCGCAGTCTGGCCCTGTCCGTTGGCGACATAGACATAATCGCCATTTGCCAGCGGCAGGATTGCATTCGGCGCGGCGCCCCCCGAAGGTCCGCTGGCAAGGGGCGAGCCGGAAACTTCGGTTGTCGTGCTGTAGTTGAAGAAACGCAACCCCGGGGTACTCGTCGCAATTGCATTCGTTTCGCCAATGTAGAAGAGCCGATTCGTGGGATCGACGGCGACCGAAAGAGCCGATCCTTCGTTTTGCAGCACGGGAATTGTGTGTGCGTTCAACCCCGACGGAAACGGGCCCGACGAATTGAAGGGAACAACAATTGTTCCGCCCGTGCCGAGAGCAACAAACAGATTGTCATTGTCTGAAGAAAGTGCCATCTGCTTCACGTTGGGCGTTCCACTGCTGATGGTAAAGGCCGCCGTCGGCACCGTTGCGCCGGAGCTGTATGTGCCGCTTGAATTCAAAGGAATCGCATCAAACGTCACTTGATTGCTCGCATTGACGAAGGCATCGATGAGCCATGTGCTGCTTGTGTCCACGACGATCGCTGATGCAATGTCGTAGGAAATCACCTGGCTGTTGTTGGTCAGCGTAAGCGCGCCACCGGAGCCGATGCTGTAAACGAAGATGCCGCTCAGAGTGCTTACGTAGAGGTAATCCTTGTTGGGAGCAATGGCAATCGCTGTTGGGCCGGCGACATTGTACGTGCCTACATTCGTTATCCCCGACGACGAAATGCTGTAAGCGACGATCTGCCCCGTCGTTTGGTTCAGCACGTAAAACACGCCGCTGGCGCCACTGCCTGTGCCGCTGCCGCTCCCGGTGGATGGCAGTGGATCCCAGAACCCCTTGCATCCGGCCAGGACCAGGGAAACAGAAAGCCAAAGCATCGCCCAACTTCGGATCTTCATCACGTACTCCTGGCCACCATTCATTCCAGAGCCGTTATCCCAAGCTCAATGGAGCAAAATCTTCCATACAAAGGTTATCG
>Ga0335072_10004729_pt1 | contig 20121 bp, 15 predicted proteins | sample Lox_Sample_21_FD_206725 | JGI IMG/M metagenome (GOLD analysis project Ga0335072, IMG submission 206725) | Soil microbial communities from Loxahatchee National Wildlife Refuge, Florida, United States - Lox_Sample_2.1 | ecosystem: Environmental > Terrestrial > Soil > Wetlands | place: USA...
GCCCCGGCCGGACGGCACCTGGCACGCGCTGGCCCGCAACGCCCGGCGTCTGCAATCGGGGGATGTGCTGGATTTCGAAGGCGCCGCGGGGCTCGCGGCCACCGTCCTGCAACGCGATGCCGACGGTAGCGTGGCGCTGGCCTTCAACCTGGAGGGCAGCGCTTTCGCTGCCGCCCTGCACGCGGCGGGCGCACTGGCGCTACCGCCCTACATCGCTCGTCCGGACGGTCCGCTGCCCGAAGACGAGGCCGACTACCAGACCGTATTCGCCGCGCACGAGGGGGCAGTGGCAGCGCCCACCGCCGGCCTGCACTTCACCCCCGCCTTGCTCGCCGCGCTCGATGCCCGCGGCGTGCATCGCGTCACGCTGACCCTGCATGTTGGCGCCGGCACGTTCCTGCCCGTGCGAGACGACGACATCTCCCGCCACCGCATCCACGAAGAGCGAGGCGAGATCAGCGGTGAGGCGGCGGTCGCCATCAACGCCGCGCGTGCGTCGGGTGGGCGCGTGGTCGCGGTCGGCACGACCTGCGTGCGGCTGCTGGAAACGGCGGCGGATGAAGCCGGCAAGGTTCAGCCCTTCGCAGGCGACACCGCGTTGTTCATCCTACCCGGCCATCGCTTCCGTGCCGTCGACCTGCTGATGACCAATTTCCATCTGCCGCGCTCGACCCTCTTCATGCTGGTCTGCGCCTTCGCCGGCACCACGCGGATGCGGGCGGCCTACGCTCACGCCATTGCGAGAAGCTACCGGTTCTATTCCTATGGCGATGCGTGCCTGCTGGAACCGTCCCCGTAGCGCCGGTCCGAAGGACCTTACGGCCGCCAGACGTCGGTCCGGCGTCCGATCGTGTTGCGCGCCCGCCAGAGCTGGAAGCGGAACGCCAGCCAGGCAACCACTCCGGCGGCCAGCGCGACCGGCACCAGCAGGAGCGCCAGCCAAAGCGCAAATGCGGCAAGCGCCAGGCCGCCCGCGATCACCGCGATCACGGTCGCCCAGATGAACAATCGGGTCAGCAGCGGCGGGCGAGGCGGCGTGCGGAAACTGCCGTCCACGCGCATTTCCAGTTCAGGCGGATAGCGATCACTCATGCGTCACAATTGGCGCTGCCAGCATCACGGATCAAGGCTTTCTCGGGGTCAGGCGGAGTGGTGGCCCGCCAGGTCGGCGTCTGTCAGTGGCCGCGGCGCACGTCGCTGCCGGACGGTCACCATGATTATGCCGGCCAGCAGCAAGGACGCCGACAGCAGGATGGCGGTTCCCAGGAAGCCGCCGGTCGCCTGCTGCAAGTATCCGCCGACATAGGGGCCCACATAGCCGCCGAGGTTGCCCAGCGCGTTGATCAGGCCCATCGCCCCACCCACCACCACCGGCGGCAGAGTGCGGGAAGCCGCGGCCCAAAACGGTCCGTCGTACGCCATGGCTCCGCCCATCGCTAGGCACAGGAAGGCCACCGACAGCCACAACACGGCCTGGCCGATCATCACCGAGGCGATCAGGCTTGCCGCGGCCAACACCATCGGCAACAGCACGTGGCGCGGATAGGCACCGCTGCGGTCGGCCAAGACGCCGTTGCACCACATCAGAACGATCGCCGTGAAATAGGGCAGCGTCGCGATCAGGCCGACCGCGCCGATGCCTGCTTCGGTCAGGTGCTTCAGCAGCGTCGGCATCCACATGTTCAGGCCATAGAAACCGACCTGAATCAGGAAGTACACCGCTACCAGCCGCCATACCATGCCGGTGCGGAAAATGGTGGAGAACGGGGCCTGCTTCGGCTGCTGGGCATTGTCACGGGCAAGCGAGGTTTCAATGTACTCGCGCTCGGCCGGCGGACACCAGGGTGCTTCGCGTGGCGTGTCCTTGACGAACACCAGCCACAAAGGCAGCGCGATCAGGAACGGTAGCGCGCCTTCAATGTAGAACAAGGCACGCCAGTCGGTGACGGAGACGATCCAGCCCGACAACGGCTGAGTAATGATGGACGAGATGGCGAGATTTGCCATCCAGAAGCTGTAGGCACGCGCGCGTTCGCGCACTGGGAACCAATGGCTGATCAGCACCAGTACGGCGGGCCAGATGCCACCTTCGGCCACGCCCAGGAAGAACCGCGCGATCAGCAATTGCGTATAGTCGTTGACGGCGCCGCACAGCACCGCGATGGCGCCCCAGAACACGATCATGACGGCGATGAATTTCTTGGCGCTCCAATGCTCCGCCAGCCAGCCGCCGGGAATCTGCAACAGCATGTAGCCCACGAAAAAGATGCCCCCGGCCGCACCTTGCGCCGCCTTGCCGACATGGAAGTCGCGGCCGATGCCGGCGAAGGCGTAGCCGATATTGGTCCGGTCCATGAACGAGATGACGTAGACGATCATCGCGATCGGGATCAGCCGGAACCAGCGTGTCATGCCGACATCCGGGGTCTCGATCGGTGTGTAGCTGCCTGCCATGCGCACGGTCTCCGCCAAGCGGAACGCGCGCCACGCGGTCACGGTTGTGGGACCGTGGATGAACACGCCGCCACAATGCCGCCGTCCGCCGCAGTGTCTCGTCGGCGGCGCCGGGCGCTATGTCCGCAATGCCGGCCGCTGGGGGAATACGCGTTTGGCACGCGCCGATACCCTCACTTCGCGGTTTCGGGCTGGCGCTGCAATTCCGCCGCCAGCGGGGCGTGGTTAAGCAATGCCACCAGAGCCACGCCGCCAATGGTATTGCCAATCAGCGTCGGCACCAGGAAGCCAAGCAGGAATTGCGATATCGTGCCGGTCCCCGCAAACACCACGAAGCCCGCGTCCACCGCGCCAGCCACGGTGTGCGACAAGCGCCCTATCGCCACGACGTAAGTCAGCACCATGATGACCAGAATCCGGGCGGAGCGTGCACTGGGCAGAATCCAAACCATCAGCGCAATCAGCCAGCCCGCGAACACCGCGCCCAGCATGGTGGGCCAGAACGCACCGCTTATTGCGTCATGTCCGGTTTGCTCCAGCGCGTGGCGCACGGGATCGGGGAACAATCCAGGCGGCGAGATCAGCGCCGCGAACATCAGCGCGCCGAGCAAATTGGCGACGAGCACTACTATCCAGAACCGCAGCACGGAGCAAAACGTCGTCCAGTTTCGATTTACCAGCAGCGGCAGCATGGCCGTGACGGTGGTCTCGGTGAACAATTGCTGGCGTCCCAGGATCACGATCAGGAAGCCGACAGTGTAGCCCGCGCTGTCCAGCAGACGACGCCACGGTGCGTCCGGCAATCCGCTGCCGATCAGGGCGAGCGTCAGGAACGAGAAGCCCATTGAGAGGCCCGCTGCGAGCCCCGACCAGGCCAGAGCGCTCGACGGGCGGCGGAGACCTTCCTCGCCTTCCTCGCGGATCAGTTCATGAATGATGAGCGCATGCGGCGCCTTGTGCTGCGCTGCAAGCTTCTGGTCCGGCGCGTCGAGGTGCGGTGACGTCGCGCCGGCGCCCTGTCCCGGGTCATCGTCCTGCCGCTGATGGTCCATGCGTGTGGTGGGCCCCGCCACTGCCAACGAAGCTGCGTAGGTAGGCAGCCGGTTGCGGAGCGGCGATCACGTTGGCGTAGGCCGACGATTGCTCTGATGTCCGGCGGGCCTGTCCCGGGCCGGCCCGGGGCGGTGGCTCAGCGCTGCATCCCGCGCACACGGCGGACGAACGCGCTCACGTCCGCGGTGAATGCCTCCGATTGCTCTAGCGCCGCAAAGTGCCCACCGTGTTCGAATTCGCTGAAATGCACGAGGTTGTACGTGCGTTCCAGCAGGCTGCGTGGCGGGCGCGGGCGAATTTCGCAAGGGAAGCTGGCGAAGCCGGTCGGTACCTCGATGCGGGTGCCGGCTGGAAGCTGCCGCGCCCCTTCGGTGTGCGCGGCGCGATAGATCCACGTGGCGGTGGGAAAATTCCCGGTCGCCACGTAGAACATCAGATTGGCTAGCAATGTGTCGAGGCTGTGAACCTCACGCAGATCCTTGCCGCCGCGGAGATCGGACCATGCATGGAACTTGTCGACGATCCAGGCGGCCTGCGCCACCGGATTATCGGCCATCGCATAGGCAAGCGTCTGCGGCGTGGTCCGGTGTGTTTCGGCATAGGCGCGGCCGTCATGGATGAACGGCCGGCAGCGTTGTTCAAAGGCGCGCTCTTCGTCGTTGGCCGGGCCGGTGTCGGCGCGGGTGCCGAGCATGTTCAAATGGATCCCGATGCAACCGCCGCCCTGCGCTGGACCATGATTCAAACCGGACATGGCGGACACCATGGAACCCCAGTCTCCGCCCTGGGCGATGTAGCGCTGGTAGCCGAAGGCTTCGCGCAACAGCCGGTCCCATAACGCGGCGACGCCACGCGGGCCGATCGGCATCGCGGGGCGGGCAGAGAAGCCGAAACCGGGCAAAGCGGGGACAACGACATCGATGCCGTCCTCGGGCGCGCCGCCGAAACGCTCCGGATGGGCGAAGCGGTCGATCAGATGCAGAAATTCGACGATCGAGCCAGGCCAGCCATGCGTCAGCACCAGCGCAACGTCGTGTGCGCCGGAGCCGGGTTCATGCAGGACATGGATGGTGTGACTGCCGAGGGGGACGAGGAATTGCGCAAAGCGATTGATCGCGGCTTCCTGCGCGCGCCAGTCGAAGCGGTGCAGCCAGTGGTCGCACAGGTCGCGCATGAATGGCAGGCTGGCGCCGGCGGACCACGGATCATGCCGCTCTTCCAGGGGCGGGATGGCGTCCCAGGCAAAGCCGCGCACACGTTGGTGGATGGCGGCGATCGTTGCGTCCGTGACGGCGATACGGAATGGGGTCATGCACGGCAGTCTACCTCTCCCGCGCGGGGTGCGGGAGAGGCAAGGAGTTGCGCGGACACAGTCACCGGCTGGCGCGCATCACCGTTTCCCAACCGTCGATTACTGGCAGGACCGTGTCCGCCTTCTCCGATTCCAGACTGAACACCACCCGCTTCACGCCCAGATCTTCGTAGCGCTTCATGATGTCCGCATCCTGGCGCGGGAACCACACGGTGATCTCGATCTCGTCGGGATCGCGCCCTGCCGCGGTCGCCATCTTGCGGAATTCCGGAATCATGTCGGCGATCTCGGCGTAGGTCCCGCGCGCGGCATGAGGAATCCAGCCATTTCCGTAGCGGACCGCACGCCGCGCGGAATACGGAAACGCGCCGCCGACGATCACCGGTGGGTGTGGCTTCTGCACCGGCTTCGGCCATGCCATCATCGGATCGAAATTGACGAACTCGCCATGATATTCTGGCTTGGTCTGCGTCCAGATCGCCTTCATCGCCTCAATCCGCTCGCGCGCCACCTTGTGGCGGTCGGCGAACCTGACGCCGTGGTTCTCGATTTCGTCCTGGTTCCAGCCGTTGCCGATGCCGAACAGGAAGCGGCCACCCGTGACCTGGTCGATCGAGGCGACCAGTTTGGCGGTCTGGATCGGGTCGCGCTGCGTGACGAGGCAGATGCCGGTACCGACCTTCAGCGTCTTGGTCGCCATCGCCGCCACGGTGAGCGTGACGAATGGATCCATCGTATCGTAGTACTTTTTCGCCAGTTGGCCGCCCCCCGCGGGCGCCGTCTTGCGGCTCAGCGGTATGTGCGAATGCTCTGGCGCCCACACGGACTCGAAGCCACGATGCTCCAGCGCGAGGCCCAGCTCGTCGGGGCGCATGGAATAGTCCGTGAAGAACATCGAAGCGCCAAATGCCAGCATTAGTTTCCTCCGTTACGATCTGCCGCGGCGGCGGCCGAGGCGCCGCGTGTTCCGGCCCGGGTCGGGGCTTGCCGACGGTTCATGGGTGCGGAACGTCTCACGCCCGGTCCCGTTGTCCGCATGCCGTGCCCGCCGTACTACCGAAATGTAAGGATGCAAACAAGGCTTGACCCTGGGGCGGAGGTCTGTTGCTGTAACCTTTACAGGGGATAATTTCATGCGGCGCCCGCCCGAAAGAGGCGCTCGCACAGCGAAGCGGGAGACCACGATGGGCCAGCGCAACCTTCAGGGCATGATCGACCGGGTGAAGCGAGGGCGACTGTCACGCCGCGCGTTCATCCAGCGCATGGCCGTCCTGGGTCTGACCGCGCCGATGGCAACACAGTTGCTGGCGATCGGCGGCGTGGCGATGGCGCAACCGAAATTCGACTACAAGCCTACCAAGCGCGGCGGCGGCGGCACCCTCAAATTGCTCTGGTGGCAGGCGCCGACGCTGATCAACCCGCATTTCGCCACCGGCACAAAGGATCAGGACGCATCCTATTTGTTCTATGAGCCCCTGGCGGTTTGGGATGCCGATGCGAACCTGATCCCAAAGCTCGCCGCTGAAATTCCCAGCCGCGACAATGGCGGCCTTTCCGCCGATGGCAAGACGGTGGTCTGGAAGCTGAAGCAGGGCGTCAAATGGCATGACGGACAGCCTTTCACCGCCGATGACGTGGTGTTCAACTGGAAATACGCCTCGGATCCGGCAACCGCCGCGGTGACCGCCGGGGTATATGCGGACATGACGGTGGAGAAGGTCGACGACCATACGGTGCGCATCAACTTTGCCAAGCCGACGCCGTTCTGGGCGTCAGCCTTTGTCGGCTACAATGGGATGATCATCCCGCAGCACGTGTTTGAACCCTATAGTGGCGCCAAGTCGCGCCAGGCTCCCGCCAACCTCGCCCCGGTCGGCACCGGCTGCTACAAGTTCAAGGAATTCCACCCGGGCGACTTCGTCACGGGCGCAATCAACGAAGACTATCACGAGCCGAACAGACCGTTTTTCGACGCGGTGGAAATGAAGGGCGGCGGCGATGCGACCTCCGCCGCGCGTGCCGTGCTGCAGACCGGCGAATATGACTTTGCCTGGAACCTGCAGGTCGCGGACAACGTCCTGAAGCAGCTTGAAGCCGGTGGCAAGGGCCACATTCAGCTCACCAAGGGCGCCAGCGTGGAGCATATCCAGCTCAACCCCACCGACCCGAACAAGGAGGTGGACGGCGAGCGGTCGAGCATCAAGACCGTGCATCCCACGTTCAGCGATCCGAATGTACGCCAGGCGATGAAGCTGCTGATCGACCGTGCGTCGGTGCAGAAGTATATCTACGGACGCACCGGCGAGGCCACGGGCAACTACGTCAACGGGCCGTCCCAGTTCGTTTCGAAGAACACGTCATGGGAATTCAATCTCGCAAAGGCGAAGGACATTCTGGACAAGGCCGGCTACAAGCCCGGTCCCGACGGAATTCGGGTCAAGGACGGCAAGAAGCTGGACTACCTGTTCCAGACCTCGATCAACGGGCCGCGGCAGCAGAACCAGGAGATCGTCAAAGCAGTCTGCAAACAGGCCGGCATCAACATCAACATCAAAGCGGTCCTGGCATCGGTATTCTTCTCCTCCGATGCCGGCAATCCGGATACCTATCCGAAATTCTATGCCGATATGCAGATGTACACCACGCAGCCGGGACAGCCTGACCCGGCGATCTGGCTGCGGTCCTTCCTTTCCGACGAAATCGCCAACAAGGCGAACAAGTGGTCCGGCCGTAACGTGACCCGCTATCGCAACCCGGAATTCGACAAGACCTGGAACGCGGCCCAGACGGAAGTGGATCCGGTGAAGCGGGCGGAGCTGCTGATCAAGTGCAACGACCTGCCGGTGAACGACATCGTGGTGATCCCGGAAATTTTCCGCTACGGCGTTGCCGGCGTGGCCAAGAATCTGCACGCGGCGCTGACCGGATGGGACAACGACCCGTCGAATATCGCTGACTGGTACAAGGACGAGACCGCTTAGCGCGCCCGCGTGCCATGCATGCTCTGTCCCCCGGTGTCATCGCGAGGAGCGTAGCGACAAGGCAAGCTCGGTCAAGCCGACAGATCGTGGCCTGTGCCAGAACAGACTGCTTCGTCGCCATGCTCCGCGTCGCGGCGATCCGGGGATTGGCCGAGGCCCCCCGCGTGATACCCGCCTGAATGTCCCGCGCCTACTTGCTCCGGCGCATCGCACTGGCGATCCCCAGCCTGCTGGCGATCAGCATCATACTCTACACCATTCTCGCGCTTGCCCCCGGCGATCCGTTAGGCGAACTCGCCACGAATCCGAACGTTCCCCCCTCGGTGCAGCTCGCGCTACGCGCCAAGCTCGGCCTGGATGACCCGGTTTGGCAGCGTTACCTGCACTGGTTGCTCGCCATGCTGCAAGGTGACTGGGGCTTCTCCTTCACCAGCCACGAGGACGTCACCAAACTGATCATGCAACGGCTGCCTGTCAGTCTCGCGTTGTTCGGCTCGTCCGAGGTACTGGCGGTGCTTGTGGCGGTCCCGGTTGGCGTGCTGGCGGCCGCACGCCCTTATTCCCTGTTCGACAAGATCGCCAACAGCGTTGCCTTCTTCGGCTTCTCCCTGCCGACCTTTTTTACCGGGGTGGTGCTGATCCTGCTGTTCAGCGTCAAGCTCGGCTGGCTCCCATCCGTGTTCGACAGCAGCGTGACGGCGCACGGGTTGTCCTGGTGGTGGGTCGAATTCAAGCAAAGCATCATGCCGATCGCCGTCATCGGATTGTTCCAGGGCGCTTCGCTGGTACGCTACGTCCGCTCCTCCATGCTCGACGTCATCAAGCTGGACTACGTGACCACCGCACGCGCCAAGGGCATCGGCAGCCGCCGCGTGCTGATCCGCCACGTGGTGCGCAACGGATTGATCCCGGTGGTGACACTGGTCGCGGTGCAACTGCCGATCGTGTTTGGCGGCACTATCGTCACCGAGCAAATCTTTCGCGTTCCCGGCATCGGTTCGCTGCTGATATCATCGATACTTGCCGCCGATACGCCGGTGGTGATGGCTGTTACCTTCGTCTATGCCTGCCTGGTCGTTTTCCTCAACCTGCTGGCCGATCTTTTATATGTCTGGCTCGATCCACGCATCGCCCTCCGTTGAGGCCATTGGCCCGGCTGCTGCCGCGGCGCCTCGCGCCACGGCACCGCTGTCGCCGACGCGCGAGGCATGGCGCCGGTTCCGCAAGCACCGGCTGGCGGTTGTCAGCCTTGTCGTGCTGACCCTGATCGTGCTCGGCGTCCTGACGGGTCCGGTACTCTGGCCGACGCCAATCGACGCGATAGACTTCGCCGCCATGCTGCAAGGCCCTTCCTGGATGCATCCCTGCGGCACGGACGCGCTGGGCCAGGACCTGCTTGCGCGGATGATCTACGGCGGCAAGATTTCATTGGCTGTCGGCGTGGCCGCAATGCTCGTCGCCGTATTCGTGGGCATGCTGATCGGCGCGATCTCCGGCATGGCGAGCGGCAAGCTCGATGCGGGCCTGATGTGGGTCACCGACATGTTCCTGGCGCTGCCGCAGCTCCCGCTGCTGTTGCTGCTGATCTATTTGTTTCGCTCCGCGCTGGAGCAAGTGCTGGGCGTGCAGGGCGGCATCTTCGTGCTGATCGTCGTGGTGATCGGCGGATTGCGCTGGATGCCGCTGGCGAGACTGGTGCGCGCGCAGTTCCTGTCACTGCGCGAGAAGGAGTTCGTCGAGGCGGCGCGCGCGCTTGGTGCCTCGAAACTACGGCTGGTGATGCGGCACATCATGCCGAACGCGATGGGGCCCGCGATCGTCGCGGGGACCATCGAGGTCGCAAATGCGATCATCGCGGAATCGACCCTGTCGTTTCTCGGCGTGGGGTTTCCGCCGGATGTGCCGAGTTGGGGACGGATGCTGTACGATTCTCAGGACTACATGCAGATGTCGCCGCATTGGGCACTGTTTCCCGGATCCGCGATTTTCCTGGCCGTGCTGACGATCAACTTCATCGGCGACGGATTGCGCGACGCGCTCGACCCGCGGCGGGTGATTTAGATGCGCGGGAGCGCGGCGAGCCGATCACAGTCCCCCGCGGCGGTGCGCCCGGTCGGCGCCGCGGCGCAACCGGTCTCTGCCGCAAGCGGACGGGGCGAGATTGCCGGCGGCGGCGGCAGGGAAGCCGAAGTTCTGCTGGACATTCAGGATCTGAGAACCTGGTTCAAGACCGATGACGGCATGGTCCGCGCGGTCGATGGCGTCGACCTCTCGGTACACCGCGGCGAAACACTGGCTGTGGTGGGCGAATCCGGTTCCGGGAAGACGGTAACCGCGCGCAGCGTTCTGAAGCTTATCGATATGCCGCCCGGGCGCTTTGAATCCGGCAGGATCATCTGGCATGGCCGTGACCTCATTCCGTTGCCGGCGGAAGCCATGGATGACATTCGCGCCCGCGAGATTTCCATGGTGTTCCAGGAACCCATGACGTCGCTGAACCCGGTCTATACCATCGGCGAGCAAATCGGCGAATCACTGCGCATCCATCAGAAGATCTCCCGCAAGGCGGCTTTGGAAACCGCGGTGGAGATGTTGCGCCTGGTGCAGATTCCCAATCCGCAGCGCCGGGTGCACGACTATCCGCACCATTTCTCGGGCGGCATGCGGCAGCGCGCGATGATAGCCATGGCGCTGGCTTGCAAGCCGCAGCTTCTGATCGCCGACGAACCCACCACCGCGCTCGACGTCACCATCCAGGCGCAGATTCTAGAGCTGCTCATGGACATGAAGTCGCGCTTCGGCATGTCGGTGATGCTGATCACCCACGCCATGGGCGTGGTGGCGGAGAACGCCCAGCGCGTTGCCGTGATGTACGCCGGCAAGGTGGTGGAGCAAGCCCAGGTCGAGGATTTGTTCGCCAGCCCCCATCATCCCTATACGCAGGGCCTGATCCGCTCGATTCCGCGCGTCGACCGCGGAGCGGGCGCGCGTGCCCGCCTGGTACAAATCCCTGGCACCGTGCCCAGCCTGTTGCATCCGCCGCGCGGCTGCCGCTTCGCTGACCGCTGCGCGTTCGTGCGCGACGACTGCCGTGCGGAACAACCGCCGCTGCGCGAGGTTGCCCCCGGCCATCGTTCGGCCTGCGTGCTGTGACCGGGCCCGAGCCGCTGCTGTCGGTGACCGCGCTGCGCAAGGATTTTGCGCTGAAGGGCGGTCTGTTTTCCAAGGACGCGCCCGTCGTCCACGCGGTGGACGGCATCAGCTTCGCCATCGCACCCGGTGAAACGCTTGGACTGGTCGGTGAATCCGGCTGCGGCAAGTCCACCACCGGCCGCTGCATACTGCGCCTGATCGAGCCCAGTTCCGGTCAGATCATGTTCAAGGGCCGCGACGTCACCGACCTGCAAGGCGAAGAACTACGCGGCCTGCGCCGCGACATGCAGATCATCTTCCAGGACCCGTTCGCCTCGCTGAACCCGCGCCATACCGTCCGCGGCATTATCGGCGAAGCGCTGGTGATCCACCGCCTCGCGGCCAATCGCAGAGAACTGGAAGAGCGGGTGGTGGAGCTGTTGGAAACGGTGGGCCTGCAATCGGGTCATTTGCACCGCTTCCCGCACGAATTCTCCGGCGGTCAGCGCCAGCGCATCGGCATCGCCCGTGCTCTGGCGGTACAGCCCCAGATGATCGTCTGCGACGAACCGGTGTCGGCGCTCGATGTCTCGATCCAGGCGCAGGTCATCAACCTGCTTGAGGACCTGCAGGAAAAATTCGGCCTGACCTATTTGTTCATTGCCCACGACTTGTCGGTGGTAGAGCATATCAGTGACCGTGTCGCGGTGATGTATCTCGGCCGCATGGTGGAGATCGCGCCGTCCGACGCGCTGTATGACAACCCGCGCCACCCCTATACCGAAGCGCTGCTGTCGGCAGTGCCGATTCCCGATCCGCAGTTGAAGCGAAAGCGCATCGTGTTATCGGGCGAAGTGCCGAGCCCGATCCACCCGCCCGCCGGCTGTCATTTCCATCCCCGCTGCCCGCTGGCGGAAGCGCGGTGCAAAGTGGAAGTACCGCTGTTGCGGGAAAGCACGCCCGGCCATTGGACGGCCTGTCACGTTCGAGGATAAGGCAGCGGCGCTGACGATCAGTCTGTGGCCAGATCAGGCGGAGCAATCGCTATGCGCCGGGGCGTTCGCTGCCAGTGTCCAGCAATCGCCGATACTGCATTTCCACGTCCTTACGCCGAATCCGGGCCGTGCCGGCGCGAACCACGGCAGCGGTCCCGGCGGCCACGCCCCAGCGCAGCGCATCCGGCAGCGAACAACCCCGCGCCAGGGCGAGTGTCATCGCACCGGTGAAGCTGTCTCCCGCCCCCACCGCGCTGCGCACCTCGCAGGGTAGCACCCGCTGCCACGCCACGCCGTCGCTCGAGGCAAGCAATGCTCCTTCCGCCCCGAGCGTCACCGCGACGAGTTCCGCGTCCCCGGACCGAACCAGGGAAAGCGCCGCATCCTCCCGCGCAGCGAGGTTGGGCAGCGTGCGGCCGACCAGTGTCTCCAGTTCGCTCAGGCTCGGCTTGATGAGCGTGATCCCATTGCCGAGTGCCGCTCGCAGTTGCATGGCAGAGGTATCGAGCACAAAACGCTGACCCCGTCGCCGCGCCACGTTCGCGATATCGGCGTAGGCACCATCCGGCAGGCCACGTGGCAGGCTGCCGCTGGCAACCAGCCAGTCGCCCTCGATGGTCTCGAGCGCGTCCTGCATCCGGCTCCAGTCGGATTGCGCGACCTCCGGCCCCTGTTGAACGAAGCGATATTCCAGGCCGGTGGCGGCTTCGAAGACATTGAAGCTGATCCGCGTGCGGCCCGGGATTTGAATATTCCGGTGCGGCACACCGGCCTCGTTCAGCATCTCCTCGATCAGCGCTCCTGTCAGGCCGCCGCCCATCATGACCGCCAAGGCGTCGCCGCCCAGCTCGTGCACGACCCGCGCCACGTTGATGCCGCCGCCGCCGGGATCGAGATGGTCCTCCCGCGTGCGGATCTTGTCGGTATGCACCAGGCGATCGACAGCGCAGCCGGCATCCAAGGCGGGGTTCAGCGTCAGGGTGATCAGGCGAGGAGGCATGGCAATCGTCCGTCTGCGGCGCGGCGTCCGCATTCTCGCCGATTGCACGCGCCGGCTGATTGATCAGGATCAATGCCCCTGCGCCGCGGCGCGCGCATCACCGCACCGGGTTTTGGAGGGCACGAGACATGCTCGGCATCAGCCTGACGGCGGAGCAAATTCGCGCGGCACCACCGGAGGTGCGGCACTGGCTGGAGCAACAACTCGCCGGTTTGTTCTCGCCGGTGGCGGAGGAGGCGGGGCACGCCGCGCCGCGCCATCTTGCCTTGCTCGGCGCCGGCGACGCCCAGGCGGTGCTGGAGCAAATTGAGGACATTCTGCCGGTTGTGACAGTGTTCTTCGAACTGGGGCGCGAAAGTGCCAGCGTGCCAACACAGGGCCTGCGAGTGTTCCGTCTGGCTGAGGTCCTTCGTCATACGCGGCTGGAATCGGTGGCGCAGGTGATCGAGTGCCTGGACGTGATCAACGATGCATTCCGTCATGTGCGCCGGGACCCCGAGGCGCTGATCTGTGCCGTGGACCGCGACGGCCGCTGCTTCGTGTCCGAGGCGACGTCGCACTCAATTCTTGTGCTTTGGCAGGGCATCGTCGCATCGCGTGGCTTGCCGACGCCAGAGAAGGCGGAAATGGGCCCGGCGTTGCCGGCGCAAGTGGACTGACCCCGTGGAGCGCGTGGCACGCGACCTGACGCCGGTCGTCGATCCCTCGCTGGAGGCCGGCACCGGCCCCTTCCGCACACGGCTGCCGGTCTATGTCGATCTGTTGCCGCCCTGCAACAACGCCTGCCCGGCGGGAGAGAACATCCAGGGCTGGCTTGCATTCGCCCAGGCCGGCGAATTCCGCAAAGCGTGGGAACTGCTGGTAGCCGATAATCCGTTGCCGGCCACGCATGGACGCGTCTGCTATCATCCGTGCGAAGGCGGCTGCAATCGCGGGCACATGGATGCCGCGGTTTCTATTCACGCTGTCGAACGCTTCCTTGGCGACATGGCAAAGGCCGAGGGATGGGATTATCCGCCCTGCGCTCCGCCATCGGGCAAACGTGTGCTGATCGTCGGCGCCGGCCCGAGCGGGTTGTCGGCGGCGTACCACCTGACCCGGCTCGGCCACTACGCGGAAATCCATGAAGCCGGACCAGTGGCCGGCGGCATGCTGCAATTCGGCATCCCGGCCTATCGCCTGCCGCGCGCCGATCTGGCGGCGGAGGTCTCACGCATCGAGCAAATGGGCGTGAAGATCGTGCTGAACCATCCCGTCACCTATGTGCTGGCCGAGCGCGACGCCGGGCGGTTTGACGCGGTGTTTGTCGCGATCGGCGCGCATGTCGGCCAGCACGTGGATATTCCCGCGCGCGACGCGGTGCGCGTGCTGGACGCTGTGTCGCTGCTGCGCGAGACGGGCACTGGAGAGAAGCCACAGCTCGGCCGCCGCGTGGTGGTGTACGGCGGCGGCAATACGGCGATGGATGCCGCCCGGACGGCCCGCCGCTTGGGCGCGGAGGAGGCGTTGATCGTCTACCGCCGCGACCGCGCGCACATGCCGGCCCATTCCTTCGAAGCGGACGAGGCGATCGAGGAGGGCGTCAAGATCCACTGGTTGACGACGATCCGCGAGATCGTGGGGCCGACCCTGAAGGTCGAGCGGATGACGCTGGACGATAAGGGGCGCCCGCAGCCCACCGGTGAGTTCGACACGCTGGAGGCGGACGCCGTGGTGCTGGCGCTGGGCCAGGTCAGCGACAGCGCGTTTCTGCGCAATGTGCCGGGTATCGTGGTGAAGCCGGACGGCGTGGTGGACGTCGGCGCCAACATGATGACCGGCCATCCCGGCTTGTTCGCCGGCGGCGACATGGTGCCGAGCGAGCGCACCGTCACGGTGGCGACCGGGCATGGCAAGCTGGCGGCGCGCAACATCGACGCCTGGCTGCGTGGCGGCACCTACCAGGCTGCGGCGCGTCCGGCGGTGGTGAATTTCGACATGCTGCATTTGCCGGTGTTCAGTGACGTCGACGTTGCACAGCAACTCCGTCTTGCCGAGAACCAGCGGACGACCGGCTTTGAGGAGGTGTTGGCCGGCCTGAGTATTGCTCAGGCCCGTCACGAGGCACAGCGCTGCCTGTCCTGCGGCGTGTGTTTCGAATGCGACAACTGCTATGCGGCATGTCCGGAGCAAGCGATCGCCAAGCTGGGGCCGGGCAACGGCTACAGCGTCGATCCCGCGCGCTGCACCGGCTGCGCCGTCTGCTTCGACCAATGCCCCTGCCACGCGATCGAAATGGTCGCCGAGTTCCCAACCTCTGCCACGCCGCGCGCGGGAGAGGTCAAGGCGCATTAGCGACCGAAGATTTGGGTGGTCGGGCCGGTATGAACCCAGGTGCGCCGGCACGATCACCCTCACCTTCGGCCCTTCGACCTCTCCTGCGGATGCAGACGCGAAAGGACTTTCCATGCTGCGCAATCCCGCGACGATGGATGGCAATACGGCGGTGGCGCATGTCGCCTACCGGGTGAACGAAGTCTGCGCCATCTTCCCCATCACGCCTTCCTCCACCATGGCGGAACTGGCCGACGAATGGTCGGCACGAGGCACCACCAATATCTGGGGCAACGTCCCGATCGTGCAGGAAATGCAGAGCGAGGGCGGTGCCGCCGGTGCGGTTCATGGCGCGTTGCAATCGGGTGCGTTGACCACGACGTTCACCGCCTCGCAGGGTTTGCTGCTGATGTTGCCCAACATGTTCAAGATCGCCGGCGAACTGACGCCGACCGTCTTCCACGTTGCGGCCCGCGCCATCGCCACCCAGGCGTTATCGATCTTCGGCGACCATTCCGACGTCATGGCGACGCGTTCCACGGGATTTGCGCTGCTGTCATCAGGTTCCGTGCAGGAGGCGCACGATGCGGCACTGATCGCGCAGGTCGCGACGCTCGCCTCGCGCGTACCATTCCTGCATTTCTTCGACGGGTTCCGAACATCGCACGAGATAAGCACGATCTCGTTGCTGGATGACGCGCAGATTCGCGCGATGATCGACGATGATCTGGTGCGCGGCTTTCGTGCCCGTGCGCTGACGCCAGAGCACCCGGTGGTGCGCGGCACCGCACATAACCCAGACACTTATTTTCAGGCACGCGAGACGGTGAATCCCTACTATGCGCGGACGCCGGCCATCGTGCAGGAGGCGATGGACCGTTTCGCTACTCTTACCAATCGTCAGTATCACCTGTTCGACTATGACGGACCGCCGGATGCCGAGCGCGTGCTGGTCCTGATGGGATCGGGCGCCGAAACGGCGCGCACCACCGCGGCAGCGCTGCGGCAACGTGGTGAGAAGGTCGGCGTGTTGCAGGTGCGGCTGTACCGGCCTTGGGCGCCCGAGGCATTCCTCGCCGCTCTGCCGGAATGCGTGACCGGCATTGCGGTGCTGGAGCAAACCAAGGAACCGGGAGCGACCGGCGAACCGCTGTATCTCGACGTGGTGACGACCGTGGCCCAGGCCGCCGCCGCCGGACGATGCCGCATGCCGGTGATGATCGGCGGACGCTACGGACTTTCATCGAAGGATTTCAACCCGTCGATGGCGAAGGCCGTGTTTGACGAATTGACGCGCGACGCACCGCGCAACGGCTTCACCGTCGGCATCAATGACGACGTATCGCATACCAGCCTGACGCCCGATGCTTCCTACGCAGTCGAACCGACGGATGTTGTGACCGCGGTTTTCTATGGCCTGGGCTCCGACGGCACGGTCGGCGCCAACAAGAACAGTGTGAAGATTATTGCTGAGGATGCGGGGCTGTACGCGCAGGGATATTTTGTTTATGATTCGCATAAGTCCGGCGCACAGACCGTATCGCATTTGCGTTTCGGACCGCAGCCGATCCAGGCGCCGTACCTGATCCAGCAGTCAAGTTTCGTCGGCATCCATCAGTTCCAGTTTGTCGAGCGGCTGGATATGCTGCGCCTCGCGGCCCCGGGCGCGACGCTGCTGCTGAATGCGCCGTTTGGACCGGACGAGGTGTGGAACCGGCTGCCGCGAGCCATGCAGCGGCGCATCATCGAGTTGGGGTTGAAATTCTACGTCATCGATGCCTCCGGCGTGGCGGCGAACGCCGGGCTGCGCGGGCGCTCGAATACCGTACTGCAGACCTGCTTCTTCGCGCTGTCCGGCGTCTTACCGCGCGAACGTGCGATCGAGCATATCAAGCAGGCGATCCGCAAGACCTATGCGCGCCGCGGCGAGGACGTGGTGCAGCGCAATTTCGCCGCGGTCGACGCGTCGCTCGCCAATTTGTTCGAAGTCCAGGTACCAGCCGCGCCAAGCAGCAATTGGGAACGTCCGCCGATGGTACCGGCCAACGCTCCGAAGTTCGTGCGTGAAGTGACCGCGATGATGCTGGAAGCGCGCGGTGACGAAATTCCGGTGAGCAAGCTGCCGGTCGATGGTACCTGGCCGTCGGGTACCTCGGTGTGGGAGAAACGCAACGTCGCCGACACGGTGGCCAGTTGGAACCAGGATTTGTGCATCCAGTGCGGTCAATGCAGTTTTGTCTGTCCGCACGGTGTGATCCAAGGCCGCTATTTCGACACCGCCAGGCTTGAAGGTGCCCCGGAAAGCTTCAAATCCGCTCCGATCAATGTGCGTGGTTTCCCTGACGTGCGCTTTACCTTGCAGTTCTCGGTAGAGGACTGCACCGGCTGCGGGCTGTGCTACGAAGCCTGCCCGGCGGCAAGCCCGACCGATGCTTCGGCCAAGGCGATCGTCATGCGTGACAAGCTGCCGCTGGTCGAGCCGGAACGCGAGAATGCGCGCTTCTTCGCCAACCTGCCGTTGAACGACCGCGCCCGGGTCGATTTCGCCAATGTGCGCGGTGTGCAGTTCCTGGAGCCGTTGTTCGTTTTTTCCGGCGCCTGTGCCGGATGCGGGGAAACGCCGTACCTGAAGCTGCTGTCACAATTGTTCGGTGACCGCTTGCAGATCGCCAACGCCACCGGTTGCTCTTCCATTTATGGCGGCAATCTTCCGGTGACGCCGTGGTCCGCCAACCGAGAGGGCCGCGGCCCGGCATGGTCCAATTCCCTGTTCGAAGACAATGCGGAATTCGGGCTGGGCTTCCGCCTGGCCGCCGACCAGCATGTGGAACTCGCGCGCAAGCTTGCGAAGGGATTGGCGGACCAGCTTGGCGAGGAGTTGGTCCAATCGATCCTCGACGCCTCGCAGGTGCGAGAGTCGGAGATCCGCGCGCAACGCGTACGGGTCTCGATGCTGACGCAGAAACTGCGCTCGCTGGGCGACCTGCCGGCCGCGAAGGATTTGCTCTCGGTGGTCGATCATTTGGTGCGGCGCAGCGTTTGGATCGTTGGCGGCGACGGCTGGGCCTACGACATCGGCTATGGCGGTCTGGACCATGTCCTGGCCAGCTCACGCGACGTGAATGTGCTGGTGCTGGACACGGAGGTGTATTCCAACACCGGCGGCCAGGCCTCCAAAGCCACCCCGCTTGGCGCGGTGGCAAAGTTCGCAGCCGCGGGAAAGCGCGTGGCGCGCAAGGACCTGGCGTTGCAGGCGATTGCGTATGGCAACGTCTACGTGGCGCAGGTGGCGATGGGTGCCAATCCGCAACAGACCCTGCAGGCGTTCCGCGAGGCGGAGGCGTATCCCGGCCCGTCGATCATCCTGTCCTATTCTCACTGCATCGCGCATGGCATCGACATGCAATCCGGAATGCAGCAGCAGGACCTGGCGGTGGCGTGCGGCTACTGGCCGCTGTTCCGTTACAATCCCACCCTGCGTCACCGGGGCGAGAATCCGTTCGTGCTGGACAGCCCGCGGCCAACGATGAAGTTCCGCGACTATGCGTACAACGAAATCCGCTACCGTTCGCTGGCGCAGACGCGTCCGGAGGAGGCAGAGCAATTGATGGAAGCAGCGCAGGCGGCGGTCCTGGAGAAGTATCGGACCTATGAGGAGATGGCCGGCTGGTCGGCGACACGGTTCCATCCCGTAGGGTTGATGCGTGGACCGGAAGCGGCGGATGCGTATCCTACTGTTCCGCATCCGGAATGGGAGCAGATTGGGGTGCGGGGATAGGCGCCGGCATCGGACGCGCGGACAAAAACAGCAGTACGTTACTTGCGCCGAAGCCGCTTGGCGTTTGCGCGAGAGCGCCGGACAAACGGCGCGACAACTGCCGCTCCGCTGCGCCCCATTGCCGCGGCGAACGCCGCGCTCTGCATCGCGGCCAGCTTCTCACTGACCATTCGGCGATATTCAGCGGGCGAGCAAGTGCCCGAGGCCATCAGAAGGGAGCGACGCAGGATCGTTTCCCACGACGCCAAGGTCAGCCGAGCCACGGCCCGAGGCATTGCTGTTGATGCAGAGCGGCGGCGTTTGCGCATGGCTCAGACATGGGCCATTGCCAGAAGGAATGCCAGCCGACCAGCATCACGATTAACGTGATCTGGTCGAGCATTGTCTCCATGACGCCCTGACCATCCGGCACATGGCCGCCCCGGTCACGACTCCCTTCCAGGCTGACAGAATGCAGCGGTTGCGCTACTCCTGCGGATACCGCCACGGCTTGTCCGGCTGCTTGGCGCCCTCATCCAGCGTCCATTGCGGCAGCGACAGTCCGTCGGCCACATCCGTGAACACCATCCGCATGCGCGATCCCACGCCGACCTGTTTCACCAGCTCCGGCGGCGCCAGCTTGCCGTCGGCCGTCGTCAGATTGCCGATCACGCGTAACGCTTCGTCCGGCGATGGCTCGCCCTTCTGCGTGTCCAGCTCGACCAGAAGGATATGATACGGTGTGTGAGTCTTGAACGCCGGCTGAATCGCGTGATGCACTTCGGTGTAGGAATGCACCTCGCCCTTGCCTTCCACGCGCTGCCAGGTCGATGTCAGGCAGGTGCACCACGGACACGCCGTGGTCGGCGGATAGCGCAACCGCTTGCAGTCGTCGCATTGCTGCAAGTGGAAGTCATGCGCGGCGCAGTGCTTGAAATATTCAAGGTTCTCGATGTCGAGGTCATCGACCGTCAGCATCATCCCGAGGTATTCGCCTTTCAGTGCCATGGTCCGATTCCCCCTTAAAATCCGCGCCGCATGACCATGGACGATCCGGTCATCGGATTGGCCCAGCCGAGATTGCAGGTGATCTCGATGTCCTTCACCTGCCGGCAGCCGCCCTC
>Ga0335072_10004730_pt1 | contig 20121 bp, 14 predicted proteins | sample Lox_Sample_21_FD_206725 | JGI IMG/M metagenome (GOLD analysis project Ga0335072, IMG submission 206725) | Soil microbial communities from Loxahatchee National Wildlife Refuge, Florida, United States - Lox_Sample_2.1 | ecosystem: Environmental > Terrestrial > Soil > Wetlands | place: USA...
CGGCGTCGCGCGTGTAGTAGCGGACGAACCTGTAGCCGGTGCTCGCCATTTTCAGCAGCACCGGCCCGATCAGGAGCAGGCCGACGAACAGGTGTAGCCAGATGTACTGGCGCAACTGCGGGATCGTGAACCCGAGCACCGCGAGCAGGACGATCAAGATGACTCCAGTGACCGTCGTCAACTGCTCGTTTCCCTCCGGACCGCCCCCGGTGAGCGAGTCCGCGTCCTTCGGTCGGGCGAGGTCCGAAAAGCGACGGTGGCGCTCGCGCTCGCGGCGCGCGATCATTGCATCGTCGCTCGTCCACATGGAGCAGCGATGATTGCCGCGCAGTCGAAGTTTCCCGTGAGCCGAGGATGAGAATGCTCTTCGCCACAACGGACCACCCCGGGCCGCGGCTTTATCATCGGACCCCGCGCGACGCTGGAAGCGCCGGCACGTTGGCATGCCCGGATTGATCCAAGTAATAGAAGACGAGCCGGGGATTGTCGACTTCCTCGAGCGCGGGTTGCGCGCGCAGGGGTTCGACGTGATCTCGTCCACCGACGGCGTCAGCGGGGCGGTCACGGCGCTCGACGAGGACGTTGATCTCGTCGTGCTCGACCTGATGCTCCCCGGCCGCAGCGGCCTCGACGTGCTCTCGACCCTGCACGACGCCAAGCCGGGACTACCGGTGATCGTCCTCACGGCCCTCGGCGAGGTCGAGCATCGTGTCGCCGGGCTCGATGCCGGCGCGGTCGACTACCTCACCAAGCCGTTCTCGCTCACCGAGCTCGCGGCCCGGATCCGCGCTCAGCTGCGCGCCGCCGCGCACTCGCCGCGGACCACGCTCAGCGCCGGGGACATCGAGGTGAACCTGCTGACGCGCGAGGTCCGCCGCGGCGGCGAGCTTGTACGGCTGTCGACGACCGAGTTCGAGCTGCTCGCATACCTGATGCACAACCGCGGACAGGTCCTCTCACGAGAGCAGATCCTGCGCGCGGTCTGGGGCTACGAGTACGACCCCGGCACGAACGTCGTCGACGTGTACATCGGGTACCTGCGGCGCAAGCTTCGCCGGCAGGGCACGAATCCGCCGATCGTCACCGTTCGCTCGGTCGGCTACCGGCTGGAAGCGAGCCATTAACCGAAGGTCGAGGCCGATCGTGTCCGGCGTGCGCTCGCGATTGGGGCTTCCGGCCGGACTGCGGTGGCGGCTGACGGCGTGGGTCGCCGGCGTCATGGTGGTGTCGGCTGCCGTCGTGTTCCTGGTCGTCTACCAGGACACGGGCAGTCAGCTCGAGGGCCAGACTGACCGCGACGTATCCGGCGACACCATCCAGCTGACTCAGTCCCTGCGGTCGCTGCGCGGGGAGGCGCCTGCACGGATCCGCGCCGGCGCCACGCGCTACGTCCTCGCGCAGCCCTACACCGCTGACTCGACCTTGTTTTTCGTGCTGATCCCGGGCTCGGGAGCGGTCAGCAATCACCCTGACGTGTTCGGTGGCGGGCCGGCGGGCAGGACCGAGACCGAGCCGGCCGTGGAGAACGCTGAAGGACGAAAGCTCGAGGTGCCGCACCTTGGCTACTCGACCGCGCGCGTCCCTGACGTGGGGAAGATGCGGATCTTCGAGCAGCGCCTCGACCTCGGCACGACCCAGGTGATCGTCGGCGGAGGGGAGCCGCTGGCGCTGATCGATCGCGCCCAGCACGGGGTGGCGCGGGCGTTCGTCCTCGCGGGGGCGGTCGTGCTGCTACTGGCGCTGTTCGCGTCGTATCTCGCCGGCGCTCGGGTTTCGGCGCCGCTGCGGCGGATGGCGCAGGTGGCCACGCGCGTCGACGCCGGTGACCTCGGTCCGCGGATGGAGATCTCGGGCCATCGCGACGACGAGGTCAGGGTCCTCGCCGACGCGTTCAACCGCATGCTCGACCGACTATCGGAGGCGTTCGCCAGCCAGCGGGCGTTCGTCGCCGATGCTTCTCACGAGCTGCGCACGCCGCTGACGATCATCCGCGGGCAGCTCGAGGTCCTCGCGGCCCAGGAAACCCCGTCGAGCGCCGAGGTGAATCGAGTCGAGCGACTCGTTTTGGCCGAGATCACGCGGGTCTCGAGGCTGGTCGACGACCTGCTGGTGCTCGCGCAGGCCGAGCGGACGGACTTCCTGCGCGCCGAGCCGATCGACGTGCGTCCGTTCGTCACCGACATCTGGGATGGCATGAGCCTGACCGCCGACCGTCGATTCGAGCTGGGGAGGATCGCCGATGGGTCGCTGCACGCCGATCCCGACCGGCTCGCCCAGGCGCTGCGAAACCTCGCCCGCAACGCGATCGAGCACACCGATGAGCACGATGGCCTAGTGCGTCTCGACGTGACGGGGCTCGCGCCCGGCCGAATCCGCTTCGCCGTCCTCGACGACGGCCCCGGCATCCCCAAGGACGAGCGCGAGCGCGTGTTCGAGCGCTTCCACCGGACTGACAGCGGCCGCGCTCGATCCGCGCCGGGCGGTGCGGGTCTCGGGCTCGCGATCGTGCGCGCGATCGCCGAGGCTCACAAGGGCACGGTGCACGTCGCCGACTCGCGGAACGGGCACGGCGCGGCGGTAGAGCTCGTGCTGCCCGGCTTCGATCCCAGCTGAGATCCACCACCCACGATCGCCCTGGCCAGTTACCCTTCAGGGGCCGTGGGCTCCAAGCTCGTCGTCTTGCTGTTCGACCTCCAGGTCAGCCTGATTACGGTGATCGTGGCGGCTGGCTTCACGAGCTCGCCGCGACCGCATGTTCGATCCCGAATGTTCGTGCGATGCCTGACGGTGCCTGCGCTCGTGCTGTTCGTCGTGCTCCTGACGCCCGTGAAGGTGGGAGTGCCGCTGGCATGGATGGCCTTGACCGCGACGATGCTTATCGTCCCAGCTCTGTCGTGCTTGCGAATCGGTTCCTCACCGGGCCCGTCCGATGATGACGGCGGCGGGGGCTCCGGCCCCGATCTGCCGCCCGGTTTCCCCGAGTCCCCGCGTGGCGGCGTTCCCTTTCCCGATGCCGGTCCGTCGCGGATCCGAGTGCGCGACCACGCCAGCCCGAGGCTCCCCAAGCTGACCCGGTGGCGCGAGCGGGAGCCGGCGCGCGAGTCCACGCCCACCAAGCGGTAAGCAAAGCCACGTCGGTTGATCTGTATGTGGCGGCGTTCCGCGCGAGGTGCGACGCCTACCGCCGGCCGGGGCGGTCTGAGGTCGAGGAACCGGGAGTACACGGCCTGCTCCCGGGGACGGAGGATCCGCTCGCGCGGCTGCTGATAACCGACGACCGCGCGTACGACGTGCTCGAATCACTCCTGCCCCCGGTCAAGGCCGCGATCATCACCGCGTTCGCCTCGGCGACGCGCTGCGTCGACCTCATCGCCGCCCACCTGGACGGCAGGGTCACCACCCCGACGGCGATGGTCTGCCGCGACCTGCGGGCCGTCCCGGCGATCCCGCTGCCGGGCGATCTGACGCTCCGGCCCGTGCGTCGCCTCGCCGGCGACGCCCCTGACGGAGTACCGCTCAGGCAGGCCGCCGCCGTCGCGATGCGGGCCGATCCAGACATCCGCGGTGACCTCGACGCGTTCGCCGACTATCTTCGCTCGTTGCCGCCCGCGTTCCGGCTGCTGGCCGCCGTTGACCCGTCCGGAACGGCGCGCGCGACGGCCGGCTCCGGCGCCTTCGGTATCTACGGGAGCGTGATCTTCGTGGACACCGACCCGCGCTGGCGCGGTCGCGGCGTCGGGACCGCGATGACGTGCACGGCGCTGCACGCCGCTCGAGAGGCAGGCGCAACCAGGGCTTGCCTCGACGCCGCCGACGCCGGCGTGGGCATCTACCGAAGGCTCGGGTTCGAAACCGTCGGGCGATTGACGCGGTTCTATCGCCCGGCGTGACCGGTCGGAGCAGCCCGATACGCTTGCCACCGTGAAGCGGTACCACGTCACCACGTTCGGATGCCAGATGAACGAGCACGATTCCGAACGGATGAAGGGGATGCTCGAGTCACTCGGGTATGCCGAGGCTCCGGCGCGCGACCAAGCCGACCTGATCCTGTTCAACACGTGCTCGATCCGCGAGAAGGCCGACAGCCGGTTCGTCGCGCATCTGGGCGAGGCCAAGCGGCTGAAGTCTGAGAGGCCCGGTGTGGTCGTCGGCGTCGGCGGCTGCTGGGCGCAGTCGGTCAAGGACGAGGTGTTCGCGCGGTTCCCGTTCGTGGACGTCGCGTTCGGACCGGGTCAGGTGCACAAGCTCGCGGAGTTCCTCGTGAGCGACTCGCTGACCGCGCAGGGCTACTTCGAGTTCGAGGGGTTCACCGGCCACCTCCCCGCCAAGCGAGCGCGCGACCACCACGCATGGGTGCAGATCAGCGTCGGCTGCAACTGCGTGTGCTCGTACTGCATCGTCCCGTCCACGCGAGGCCGCGAGGTCAGCCGGCCGCCGCACGAACTCCTGACCGAGGTGCAGGCGCTGGCCGCCGACGGCGTGCGCGAGGTGACGCTGCTCGGTCAGAACGTCAACTCGTACGGCCGCGACCTCCCGCGCGATCACCGCACGACGTTCGCGGAGTTGCTCGGGCTGGTCGATGCCGTCGACGGGATCGACCGGATCCGCTACACGAGCCCGCATCCGAAGGACATGCGCGAGGACGTGATCCGCGCGCATGCGGAGCTCCCCGCGCTGTGCGAGCACATCCATCTACCCGTCCAGTCGGGGTCGAGCGCCGTGCTCAAACGGATGCGGCGCACATACACGCGAGAGCGCTACCTGGACCGTGTGGCGCTGATCCGGGAACACGTCCCCGATTGCGCGCTGACGACCGACATCATCGTCGGGTTCCCGGGCGAGACCGAAAGCGACTTCGAGCAGACGCTGGAACTGGCCGACGAGGTCGCCTACGACGGCGCGTTCACGTTCATCTATTCGCCGAGACGCGGCACCGAGGCCGCGGGACTGCCTGATCAGATGCCGCACGAGGTCAAGGTCGAGCGGCTGCAGCGCCTCGTCGAAGTCGTGCAGGGACGGGCGCTCGAGCGCGCTCAGAGATTTGTCGGGCGGACCCTCGAAGTGCTCGTGGAAGGGCCTTCGCGTACCGATCCATCCCGCTTGCGCGGGCGCTCGCGCCACAACAAGGTCGTGAACTTCAACGGCCTGGGGGCGCCCGGGGAACTGGTCGAAGTCGAGATCCAGGAAGCGACCAGCCAGACGCTGTCCGGTCAGGAGACGATCCTGAGCCGCGCCGCCGGCTGACATTCGTCCAGTTTCACGCACTCGGCGAAGCGGACATCCGTCCAGAGGCCGGGTTTGCAGCGGTTCCGGTGTTCGAGCGCGCCGAAACGCTGATTGTGGGAGTGATCCACGGATGTGTGGAGCGGTGATGGCCACCCTGGCGGCGGTCAACAATATGCCTGCTCTCGCACTGCTCGGCGAGGACGGCCGGCTCGAGCAGAGCACCGAGCCGTTTCGGCGGTGGTACAAGGAGAACGAGGAGCTGTGCAAGCAGTCTCCGGAGTTCCAGCGCGTACTCGACGGTCAGGCCAATGCCGCGGTGCTGAAGCTCGATGGGATCCCCGTCGACATCGCGGCCGTATCGGACCGCGCTGGCGCTCGCCACGTGCTGCTGACGCTCCCGACCGAAGAGCTCCCCTCGCTCGGCGACGCCGGCGGAGCGCTGCTCGATAGCGCGCTCGATGAGAGCCCCGCCATCGTGTGGCTGAAGGACCTCGAAGGACGCTATGTCCGCGCCAATTCTCGATTCACGACGTTCCTCGGCACGACAGAGGAACGGCTGCTCGGCCGTACCGACGCGGAGCTCCCGCCCGCCGAGACGGTCGACGGGCCTCGCTTGGAAGATCGCGAGGGTGACGTTCAGGAGCCCCTCCAGCTGGAGTACTTCGTCGGCCCCTACCAGGGGCGCGACGCGCTGGTGGTCCTCCGATTCCCGGTCGGCGACGCCAAGGGCGTGCCGACGCTCGTATGCGGTGTGGCGGCACCATCCTCCGAGGCCAACGTAGCTCGCAGCGAGGCCGCCCGGCTGCTGCGGATCGAGCGCTGGAGCCGCCTCGACGCGGAAAGTGTCCGCGCCGAGATGCTGGCTGAATGGGGCGTTCTCCCAGACGCGAGGGGCCGGGCGGCGCCGACGACGACCGGCGCCGAGCCGGGGGCGGCGGTGCCCGATCGCGACCAACAGGCGGCCGTCGCCGAGGCGCGGGCGGAGCGGGCGACCGCGGTCGCTGAGCGCGACGCTGCGCTGAGCGCTAGCGAGGGGCTTGCGGCCCAGCTCGAGGCGGCCAAGGGTCGCCTGGCCGACCTCGAGCGAAGGATCGCTGACGGGGACCTGGAGCGCGGCGATGCCGAGGTGGCGCTGGCGGCGCAAGCGGCGGATCTCGAGCGAGCCCTTGGCCGCGAGCGCGAGCGAGCCGAGGAGCTCGAGCGCACGCTCGGGCTAGTCAGGGAGCGCCTCGGTGACGATGCCGAGGCGGCCCGGACCGAGGTCAAGCGCGCCCGCGCTGACGCCGACGCAGCCCGGATCGAGCTCGAGCGAGCTCGAGCCGACGCCGAGGCCGCGCGGGCCGACGTCGACAAGGCGCGCGCGGAGGCCGAGGAGGCGCGGACGGCAGTCGTCTCCGAGCGCGAGTCGGCGTCCAGCGTGAGGGCGGCGCTGGAGCTCGAGGTCAAGCAGGCCCGCGAGCAGGTCGCGATGCTCGAGCGTCAGCACAGTTCCGACGATTCGGGCACTCAGCTCCTTCAGGCCGAGAAGGCGCGCGCAGCGGCGGAGGCCGCGCTCGCGGAGGCAGTGGCCGAGCGCGACGCCACGCTGAAGGCGCGCGCGGCCCTGACGGGTGAGCTCGAGCACGAGCGCAAGCAGATCGCGGCGTTGCAGGAGAGCGCAGCGGCCGCCGAGGACAGGATCCGCGAACTCACTGGGGACGTCGAGCGCGAGCGCGTCCGAGTGGCCGGCCTCGAGCAGGCACAGGCCGGTGTTCAGGAGCTCGAGGGCGAGCTGCGCGCGGCGATCACGCGGGCGGACACGGCCGAGCGCGAGGTCGAGCTCGCGGCCACGGCCGCGGACAAGGCCGAGAACCAGCTCCGGTTTGCGGTCGCACGGGCCGACAAAGCTGACGGGGAGCTCCAGCTGGCGGTGGCGCGGGCCGACAAGGCCGAGGGCGAGCTCCGGGTCGTGGGAGCACGGGTGGTCAAGGCCGAGAGCGAAGCTCAGGCCGCATCGAGCCGCGCCGGCAAGGCCGAGGAGGAGGTCGAGCGGTGGCGTGCCCGCGTCGACAAGGCCGAGGAGGAGGTCGAGCGGTGGCGCGCCCGCGTCGACAAGGCCGAGGGCGACATCGAGCAATGGCGGACCCGGGCGGAGCAGGCGGAAACCGAGCTGGCGCGCGGGTCGGGCCGGGTGGAGGGCCTCGACGGCGAGCTCGCGCGGGGGCAGACCCGCATCGAGCAGCTCGAGGCAGAGCTGAAGCTCGTCACCAAGCGGGCCGACGATGCGGAACGCGGCGCGACGCTCGGGCAGGCAAGAGTCGTCGCGCTGGAAACCGAGGTCGAGCGAGAGCGCGCCGAGGCGTTCGAGCTGGAGGGTGCTGTCGAGCGCGAACGGTCCCGGGTCGCCGAGCTGGAGACGGAGCTCGAGCGCGGGCAGTCCCAGGTCGTCGAGCTCGAGACCGAGGTCGAGCGCGGGCAGGCCCGGGTCGTCGAGCTGGAGACGGAGGTCGAGAGCAGTCGGGCCCGGGCGGAGGAGACCGAGGCGACGATCGCCGAGCTTCAGGAGCAGCTCGCCGAACTCGAGGAGCGGCTCGCCGTCCGCGCCGCCGGCCCCGTCACGGTCGCCGACGAAGACATGGCCGGCGACGAAGCGCAGGGTGTATCGGTGGCGGACGCCGACGAGGACCTAACCGCCGGCGAGGAGGTGCCCGCCGCGCTCGAGGAGCAAAGCGCCTCGGAGACAGATGCCGCCGTCGCGGAGACGATTGCTGGCGAACCGCGATCGGCGACCGAGCTGGCGAGGCTCGAAGCGATCGCCGAGGCGGACCATCCGCAGGCCGGCCCCGGCGTCAGCTGGCAGCCGACCGCCAAGCGGACGCTGGCGGCCTCCCTGGCCCGCGAGGCGGTGTGGCGCAACGTGTTGAAGGAGACCGTCCAGGTGATCGGATCGGAAGGCGGCTGGGACACCGTGACGGCATGGCTTCCCGACGAGTCGGCGGGCCTGGGGTGCGCGGCCACCTGGACCGCCCATCGCGGGCTCGACCGTTTCGAGGCCCTGACCTGGGAGGCGGGACTCAAGCGCGACGGCTCGCTGCTCGACCAGGCCCTCCAGGCACCCCACCTGACCTGGCTGACGGACATCGACGCGGTCGACGACGAACGGCTCCAAACCGCCGCCGCCCATGGCATGAGCTCGGCGCTGCTGCTTCCGGTTCGCAGCGGCACCTCGACTATCGGCCTGCTCGAGCTGCTGACGCACGACAGCGTCGAGCCCGACGCGCAGATCGCGCTCTCGCTCGAGGCTTCCGCGCTCCAGCTCGGCCGGTTCGGCCACCTGCTGAGCCTCGGAAAGTAGTCGGCTCGGGTCCGTCGGCGCGGGTCCGCCTCTCGGACGGTCATCTCGGGCCCGTCCAATCGGGTCCGTCCAATCGGGTCCGTCGTATCGGTCTGGCCTCTCGCGCCGATCCTCTGTGTTCCGTCCGAGGCGGATGCGAACATGCGTTCGTGCGCTGGAGCAACTTGGAGACCGAGATCGAGCAACGCGCCCGGCTGCCCGGCTACCACGAAGAGGCGGTCGTGCGCCACTTTGACGCGCCCGAGGCGATCGAGACGAGGTTCTACGAGGTCCGGGCCAAGTCGATCCTGAACCACGTCCCGCCGGCGTCGCAGATGCCCTTCCGGTGGACGATCAATCCCTATCGCGGATGCACCCACGCGTGCCTCTACTGCAGCGGGGGCGGAACGCCGATCCTGATGGCCGACGGACGCCACAAGCCGATCTCCGAACTCGAAGTTGGCGACGCGATCTACGGGACACGGGTCGCGGGATCTGGCTACCGGCACTACGTCCACACCACCGTGCTCGACAGGTGGATCACCGTGAAGCAGGCCTACCGGCTCACGCTCGAGTGCGGGACCGAACTGATTCTCAGCGGCGATCACCGATTGCTGAGCAATCGAGGGTGGAAGCACGTCGTCGGCAGCGCGCGAGGCCAGCCCGAACGACCGTTTCTGACCACTTGCAATCGACTGGCGGGGACGGGACCGGCAGCGCCACAGCCGGTGCACGACGATGACTATCGCCGTGGATATCTCTGCGGAATCATCCGGGGAGACGGTTTGCTGCGGTCATATGACTGCCATCGGGCGGGTGGCGCGCGGTACACCGGCTATCGCTTTCGGCTAGCCCTCGCGGACCTGGAGGCGCTCCACCGAGCGCGCGAGTTTCTAGCGTCGGTCGAGGTCGCCACCAGCGAGCGCGTGTTACAGGTCGCCGTGGGCAACCGGCGACAGGTGACCGCGATATCCGCCCAAGCGGCGTCGTCGTTCGAACGGATTAGCGAGCTCGTCGAGTGGCCGGTGCTTCCGAGCGTCCAGTGGTGTCGTGGATTCCTTGCCGGGACCTTCGACGCCGAGGGATCGCGTAGCGACTTTGCGCTGAGGATCGCCAACACCGATTCGGAGATCCTCGCGTGGGTGGAGGCGTGCTTGCGCCGGCTCGACTTCGACGTGGCGCTCGACCGCACGAGCACCGCCAACGGCCTCAAGCACATCCGCGTCCGCGGTGGCCTGTCCGAGCACCTTCGCTTCTTCCACGTCACCGACCCTGCGATCACGCGAAAGCGGAGCTTCGACGGCCAGATGGTCAAGACGTTCGAGGATCTCAGGGTGGCCGAGATCGAGCCGCTGGGGCGAGAGCTCCCGCTCTACGACATCACGACCGGGACTGGCGATTTCATCGCCAACGGGGTCGTGAGCCACAACTGCTTCGCCCGTCCGACCCACAAGTACCTCGACTTCAACCCCGGTCGGGACTTCGAGCGCGAGATCGTGGTCAAGGTGAACGCGCCGGAGCTGTTGCGCGCGGAGCTGGCCCGGCCGAAATGGACCCACGAGCACGTGGCGCTCGGGACCAACACCGACCCGTACCAGTGGGTCGAGGGGCGGTACAAGCTCATGCCCGGCATCTGGGAGGCGATGCGCGACGCCGGCAATCCGTGCTCGGTGCTCACGAAATCTCCTCTTCTGCTCCGAGACCTGCCGCTGATGAAGCAGATCGCCGAGCGCACGGAGTTCAGCGCCGCGCTGTCGGTGCCGACCATTGACGAGCGCGCGTGGCGAGCGACCGAGCCGCACACGCCGAACCCGCGGGCGCGGCTGGAGGCGGTGGCCGAGCTGACCCGAGCCGGTATCAGGACGGGAGTGCTGGTGGCGCCGCTGATGCCGGGAATCAACGACGCGCCCGAGCAGGTGGCGAAGATCCTCGAACTTGCCTCGGAGGCGGGCGCCGCGTACGTGACCGGCATCGCCCTCCACCTGCGCGGCGAGGTACGGGGCCTGTTCTTCGAATGGCTTCAGAGCCACCGACCGGATCTGGTTGATCGCTACAAGCGGCTTTATCAGCGGGGCGCGTACGCGCACCCCGATGAACGGAGGCGGCTCGGTGCGTTGGTCCGGGGCCCCGACCTGGCGCCGCGAGAGCGCATGCGGGGCCGGTACGGACCGCCAGGCAGCGGGCGGAAAGCCGAAAGCTCCGGACACGACACGGACCAGGAGGACGGAAATCCCGGGCGAAATGAACCGGCGTGGCCGCCGGAGCAGGGTCGCCTATTCTGATCGACAGTGAAACCCGCGCCGCCTGCCGGTGATAGGTAGAAGGCAGCGCGTAACCACCTAAAGAGGCAGATGCCACAACCACGCTTCAAAAAGCCATCGAGACCAGATTTCCGGCTCGACCAGATGTTCGACACCCACAGCGAAGAGTGGGAGCGCGTCGGCCTGGCGGTCGACTTCGACAAGAAGAGCCTCCGGAGTGGTCGGCGCCGCCTCATGGCTCTGATTCCGCTGTTCATCGCGGTGATCGTGGCCTACAGCAACTACAAGCACTGGTTCGGCACACCCGACAGTCATGTGGAGACGCTGATCCAGGTGGTGGCGGTGCTGTCGCTGCTCGCGCTCGGCTGGGCGATCGCCCGCGACATCGGGCGCGTCGCCGGTCCGACGTTCTTCCGCCGGATGGACCCGGGCACCGCCGGGACGGTCGGATTCCTCGTCCGGCTCGTGACGGTGGGCATCACGCTGCTCGTGGCGCTCGAGATCGCGGGCGTGAGCGCGGCCTCGCTTGTGGCGACCAGCGCGTTCACCGCGGTGATCCTGGGTCTCGCCGCGCAGCAGACGCTCGGCAACCTGTTCGCCGGGATGGTGCTGCTGAGCGCGCGACCGTTCCGCGTCGGCGAGCGCGTCCGCTTCCAGGCCGGTGCGGTCGGCGGACAGATCGAAGGGATCGTGAGCTCGCTCGGCCTGCTCTACACGACCCTCGCCCAGGGCGAGGACCGGATCATGGTGCCGAACAACGTGGTGCTGTCGGCCGTGGTGGTCCCGATCAGGGAGCCCGAGTCGGTAGACGTCAAGGTCCGGCTCGGCCGCGGCATCCGCGTCTCGCAGGTCCAGGACATTCTCGACGACAGGGTCAAGACGCCGACGAGGCGTAAGGCCCAGGTGCTGCTCGAGCAGCTTGACGGGGACGACGTCGTCGTCCGCGTCCAGGCCACGCCGGACCGCGCCGACGACGGGGCGCGGCTGGCCGACGAGATCATCGACGCGCTCGCGAGCGTGACCGGCGAGCACCCGGTCGTCGTCGATGACGGCGGCACGGACGGTGGCGAGCCGGCGCGCGAGGAGCCGAACCGTGAGCGCGAGGAGCCGAACCGCGAGCGCGAGGAGCCGAACCGCGAGCGCGGAGAGCCGGGGCGCGACGAAGAAGTGCGCGCCACCGCTCCCGGCCGGGTTACCGCCGCTTCTCGCCGGCGCTAAGCCGCCCTCAACCGCCGCCTCTCGCCGGGTCCAGATCGCCCGTATTTAGGCCCCGGCGGGAGTCCGCACCAGGTCCTGGGCGGCGGCGACGATCGCATCGGCGTCGATCCCGTATGCGTGCACAAGCTCCTCGGGCTTTCCCGAGCCGGGCATGTCGGTGACCGCAAGCTTGCGCACGCGGACGCCTTCGAGCTCGGCCAGCGCGCCGAGCACCGCGTCGCCGAGGCCGCCTTCGGGCCAGTGATCTTCGACGGTGACGATCGCACCGGTGTCGGCGGCGGCCTGGCGCAGGGTCTCGCCGTCGACGGGCTTGACCGAGTAGAGGTCGATCACCCGCGCGGCGATGCCCTGCTCGGACAGCTGCTCGGCCGCCTTCAACGCCTCGTGGAGCGTGACGCCGGCGCCGACGAGCGTCACCTGGTCGTCGTCGGAGGAACGCAGCACGCTCGAGCCGCCGATCTCGAACCGGTCCTCGGGCCCGTAGATCGTGGGGTAGGCGCCGCGACTGGTGCGCATGTAGGCGATCCCCGGATGGTCGGCCATCAGTCTCACGAGCGACGCGGCCTGGTTCGGATCGGACGGGTACAGCACGATGCTCGAATGGACGGCGCGGAACATCGCGAGGTCCTCGAGCGCCATCTGCGAAGGCCCGTCCTCGCCGATTGACACGCCGGCGTGCGAGCCGGCCAGGCAAATCTTCGCCCGGCTGATCGCCGCCATCCGCACGAAGTCATACGCGCGGGTGAAGAACGCCGCGAACGTCGACGCGAACGGGCGGTAGTGGCGCACCTGGAGGCCGACCGCGGTGGCGACCAACTGCTGCTCCGCGATGAACATCTCGAAGTAGCGGTCCGGATGCGCCTTGCGGAACAGCTCGGAGAACGTGGAGTTGGACACCTCGCCGTCGAGCGCGACGACGTCGGCGCGCTCGGCGCCGAGCGCGGCGAGCGCGTCGCCGTAGGCGCGCCGGGTCGCGACCTTGTCATCCGCGCCCCAGGTCGGCCACTCGATCGCGGGGCCCGGGTCGATCTTGTGCGGGGTGGCGTCTCCTTCGGGCTTTGCGACGTCGACCCCTAGTTCGCGCACGCCGCCGAGTTCCTCGATCGCCTTCTCGGGGTCAGACAGCGGCTTGCCGTGCTTGCCCTCGAGGTCCTCGACCTCACTCGCGCCCTTGCCCTTCTTGGTCCGCGCCACGATCACGCTCGGCTTGCCGTCGATGTGCGATGCCTCCGAGAGCGCTCCGTCGATCTCCTCGACGTCGTGACCGTCGATCTCGATCGCATGCCAGCCGAACGCACGGGCCCGGTCGGCGTACGAATCGAGGTCCCAGCCGTGCATCGTCTGGCGCGTCTGGCCGAGCCGGTTGACGTCGATGATCGCGGTGAGGTTGTCGAGGTTCGCGTAGGCCGCGTGCTCGAACGCCTCCCAGATCGATCCCTCCGCCATCTCGCTGTCGCCACACAGCACCCAGACCCGGTAGGGCAGCTGGTCGAGGCGCTTGCCGGCGAGGGCAACGCCGACGCCGATCGGCAGGCCCTGGCCGAGCGATCCGGTCGCCACGTCCACCCACGGCAGCACCGGCGTCGGGTGGCCCTCAAAGCGGCTGCCGAGCCTGCGGAACGTGAGCAGCTCCTCGTCGGTGATCGCGCCGGCGGCCTTCAGCAGGCTGTAATAGAGCGGGGACGCGTGCCCTTTCGAGAAGATCAGATGGTCGTTGCGGGGATCGTCCGGACGCCCGAAGTCGTAATGCAGGTGGTTGGCAAACAGCACCGCCATGAGGTCGGCCGCCGACATCGACGACGTCGGATGGCCTGAGCCGGCTGCGCTGCTGGACCTGATCGAGTCGACGCGGAGCTGCTGTCCGAGCTCGCGCCAGAAGGCGGGATCGTTCATACGGCGATCGTACCCACGATCGCGTGCGGGGAACAGGCCGCCCCGACCCGTCCTCGGTGCGGTCCGCGGTCTAACGCTTGTCGCGCTGCCCGGCCGCGATATCCGCCGCGACCCGGTGGCTCCCCAACCGCCGGCTCACGGCCGACGCGAATGCCGGCGCGACGACTCCGATGCTCGCGCCGATCCGCATCGACAGCGGCGCGACCACGACCTCGCCGCGATTGCGGTCGATCGCCGAGAGCAGCGCTCGCGCGACCTCCTCCGGCGACCGCGTGCCCACGCCGGGCGGGAGCGTGGCCTGCGAGTCGGCGAACATCCCGGCCTCGCGGACGAAACCCGGCAGGACCACCGACACGCCGACGCCGTGCGGGCGCAGGTCCTCCCGGAGTCCGAGCGCGAATCCCCGCAGCCCGAACTTCGTCGCCGAATACACCGAGGACGCGGGCGAGGCCGTCTTGCCCGACAGCGAGGAGATGAAGGCGAGGTGGCCGCGGCGGCGCTCGACCATCCCCGGCGCGAGCGCCCGTGCGAGGGCGATCGGGGCGCGCAGGTTGACCTCGAGCATGCGGTCGATCTCCGGCTGGGTCAACTCGGACAGGAGGCCCGAGGCGGGCAGCGCGGCATTGGCGATCAGCACGTCGACCCGCCCGACCTCCTCGATCAACCGCGACACATCCTCCCGGCTCGAGAGGTCGCAGCCGACGACGCGAGCCCCCAGGTCCGCCGCCAGCGGCTGGAGCACCTCGGTCCGGCGGGCGGTCAAAACGAGATCCGCGGTCCGCGGCGCGATCGTCCGCGCGATCGCATGGCCGATGCCGCCACTCGCGCCGGTGAGCAGGACGTTGCCGCTCAGGCGGCTCATGAAACCCGCGGGAACACGGCCAGCGTCGCCGTGAAGCCGTGCAGGAAGCTGCGGCCTCCCACCGGCCCGATCTCTCCCGCCGCGAAGAACCCGGCCGCCGGTGCGCCTCGGAGTTCGCGCTCGATCGCCTCGGCGTCGTGGTCGGAGATGCCGAACATGGCGCTGCCACGGCCGTTGCACGAGAACACGAGCGCGCCCGCGGGCCGTTCGCCGGCGAGGGCCTCGACCCGTAGCTTGAGCGCTTCGCGGAGGTCCTCGTCGGCTGAGCGCGCGTCGCGAGCATGCAGGCGCACCACCTGGCCCGGGGCGACCTGCGTGCCGACCACGAGCGAACCCGACTGGCTGTCGGCGCCGAGCACGCCTCGAACGAGGAAATCGCCCTGCTCGTACTCGGGTTTGCCGCCATCGATCACGACGCCGATGAGCAGGCCGCCCGCGACCAGCCCGCGCTCGCGCGGCGAGAGCTCGGAGATGATCTGCTCGACGGTCTGGAGCGCCGGACGTCCGGCGAGCTCGTGGATGATGTTCCCCTCCGACGCCGTGATCGTGACCTCCCGGCCGAGCGGCGCGGCGCCCTGCGACACGCACGGGAGCATCTCGACGTCCTGGAAACTGACGCCGACGGCGCCGCTGTCGACCACGCTGTCGCCGAAGAACAGGGCGCCTTCATCCGCCGATGTGCGTCCGCTGGCCAGACCGCCGAGCACCGGAACGGTCGGCGCGTGCTCGGCGAGCGACTCGAGCACGGCGTCCGTGGGGAACGAGTAGGGGTCCGACAGCATCAGCATTCCGCTCGACACCTCGAGGTCCGGAAGCCCGACGAGACGATGCTCTGAGTCTTCTTCGGTCAGCGTCGCGTGAAACGGGGTGGCCGTGCCGGCGCCGTCGAACGCGGCGGCCCACACCGCCAGTGCCGTGCCGGATTCGAGCTCGCGCCCCGAACCGAGCACCCCGCCGGCCCCGCATCCGACGAGCGCCTCGGGGGCGAGGGCCGCGTGGACGCCCTCGAGTAGGGCCTCGGGGGCGACCAGATGCGAGCCGCTTGCGAACACCACGGCGAGGTCCGCGGGAGCCCCGCCGAGGCCCAACGATGCGGAGTGCGCCGCCTCTGTCCCGGCCTGGAGCGGGTCGTGCTCGGTCGAGATTCCGGTACCGATCCTGATCGCTCCACGATACTCCGGCCAATGCCGCGCGCGGACGTGATCGCCCTGTTCGGGCCGACCGGCGTCGGCAAGACCGATGTCTCGATCGAGGTCGCCCGACGCTTGCGGGAGCTGGGCGAGCGACCGGCGGCGGTGTCGGCCGACGCACTCCAGGTCTACCAGGGCCTCGAGACGCTGACCGGAGCCGCCACGCCGCAGGAGCGAAGGCAGCTCGAGCACCGGCTGATCTCGTTCCTGCCCGTCGATGCCAGCTTCAGCGCCGGCCAGTACGCCGAACTCGCCCACGCCGAGATCGATGCGCTGGTCGCCGCCGGCGACCGGCCGATCGTCGTCGGTGGAACCGGCCTGTACCTGCGCGCCGCCCTCGCCGAGCTGAGCCTGCGTCCGCCACCTCCCGAGGGGGCCCGCGAGTACTGGGTGGCCGAGCTCGAGCGCCGTGGCGCGCCGGCCCTGCACGGAGTGCTGTGCGAGCGAGCGCCGTGGGCGGCATCGGAGATCGACCCCGGCGACCGCCAGCGAATCGTCCGCGCGCTCGAGCTGCTCGACGCGGGCGAGCTGGACCGCCACACCGAGAGCTCCGAGCTGTGGACGAGCGAGGTCCGCCATCCCACGCTGCTCGTCGGCTTGGTGCTCGAGCGCCAGCAGCTGTACGACAGGATCGAGGCCCGGGTCGACGCGATGGTCGCGGCGGGCGCGGAGGACGAGGTGCGGCGAGCTCACGCCGCCGGCGCTTCACCCACCGCGCGCAAGGCGCTCGGGTTCGAGGAGCTACTGGCCGGTGACGTCGACTCGATGAAGCGGCGGACCCGCAACTACGCGCGCCGTCAGCTGACGTGGATGCGGAAGCTCGCCGACGTCAACATCGTCGACACCACCGGCCGCTCGCCCGCCCAGACCGCAGACGAAGTGGTCGCGCTATGGGTAGGGGACGGACCCTGAACCGCGCGCAACGCTGCTCACGGCAGCGGAGTGAACGGATACATCACGACGACGGCGGCGAGCACGCTCACCATCCACGCGATGCACAGCGGTCGGCCTGGACCGATCCGTCCGATCAGGTCGGCGACCGCCACGTAGACCCCCGGCATCACGATCACCATGTAGTAGAGGTAGCTCGTCCGGCTTTCGAACAGGCTGGTCAGGACGAACGGCGCGTACGTCCCGATGAACCAGGCGAGGCCGACGAGCCCGACCTCGTCGCGGGGACGGAACCGGCGCCCGGTCACGCCGAGCGCCGCGAACACGATCGCCGGGATCGCGAGCAGCAGGATCGGCGGGCTGATCACGCCGAGGAAGTGCACCGCCGGCGAGATCTCGTTCAGCTGGGCGGTCGGGTGAGACGGGTTTATCTGGAGGTAGGTGATCGGCTTGATGTCGACCAGCCAGTCCCACGGGTAGGACGCGATCCCCTGCGGTCCATGCGGGCTCGTCTGATTCGCGGCGTAGCTGAGGATGCGCCAGATCTCGCCGAACGGCAGGTCCGGCACCAGCTTGCCTGTCTGCGGGTCGAACGGATGCGCGATTTGAGTGAGCACGGCAAGCAGCGCGACGAACGCCCCCGCGGAGGCGATCACGCACGCCGCCAGCCGGCGAACCGCGGCCACGGCGCCGGCGCGCCGCTCGATCCACCGCAGCACCTCGAGGACCACGAGCGCGAACAGCACGTACGGCGTGACCTCCTTGGCGCAGGCGCCGACGCCGATCACCACTCCCGCGGCCACCGGTCGGTCGCGCAGGTACAGCGCCGCCCCCCAGATCATCGCCGCGGTGGCGTAGATGTCGAGCGTGCCGATGCGGCTGTGGACCAGCATCAGGTTGTCGGCGGCCATCAGCGCCGCCGCGCCGAGCGCGGTCCACCGGCCCCCGCCCGCCGCCCGGACCAGCGCGAATATCCCGAGCAGCGCGATCGTCCCGAGCAACACGCTCGGCAGGCGCCAGGCGATCGGGCCGTCCCCGAACAACTCGATCCCGCCCGCGATGATCAGCTTGGCCAGCGGCGGATGCTCGGAGTTGGGATCGGTCCCGAGCGGCGAGTTCGCGTAGGGGACGCCGTTCGGTGGCGTGATCCGGTCGATCACGCGCGCCGCGTTGACGTAGTAGTCCTCGTCGAAGATCAGGATGTGGTCGGTCGACGAGCGGCACGGCGCGCGGCACGGCTCGTCGATCCACGCCAGCCGGGCCACGGTCGACACCACGAGCAGGGCGGCGAGCAGCCACAGCGGCAGTAAGGGCCTCCGGCGGGCCCAGGCTTGCAGCCGCTTGAGCATTGCGGGCGCGACGGTACAGATTCGATCGTTTGCGGCGCCTTAGCGATGGTCGGCGGCGCCCTAGACTGGCGCCCCGTGGAGTTCGAGAAGTGGCAAGCCCTGGGCAACGACTACGTGATCCTCGAGGCGGCAAACCTGCCGTTCGAGCTGACCGAAGCGCGGATCCAGGCGATCTGCGCGCCGCACACGGGCGTGTCCTCCGACGGCATCCTGTTGCTGTGTGAACCCGACGACCCGGGCTACGTGGCCCGACTGCGGATCTTCAATCCCGACGGATCAGAGGCCGAGCTGTCCGGGAACGGGGCGCGCGAGGCCGTCATGTACCTGCGCCGCCACGAGTGGACCGCCGCCGACTCGTTCGCGATCCAGACCGCCGCGGGAGATATCCGCCCGACGATCACCTCCGCGACCGAGTGCACGGTGGAGATGGGCCGTGCGCACGTTCAGAGCTCCGGCTATCCATCCGGCCCCACAGACGGCCGCGGGGAGCTAACAGCGGGCGGGCGCACCTGGCGGTTCCAGCACGTGCAGGTCGGGAATCCGCAAGCCGCGATCCGCGTCGCCGACGAGCACGAGCTCGCGACGCTGGACATCCGCGCGTTCGGGGCGGAGATCGAGCACAGCGAGCTGTTCCCCAATCGCACGAACGTGTCCTGGTTCACCGAGCTCGCCCCCGGACGGATCCGCGCGCGGATCTTCGAACGCGGGGTGGGGGAGACCTCGGCGAGTGGCACGGGCGCGACCGGCGCCGCCGTGGCCTACGTGCTCGACGGCGGCGGCTCGCCGGTGACGGTCGTGCTCGACGGCGGCGAGCTCGGGGTCGAGGTCTCCGGCGAGCTCGACATCAAACTGTCCGGGTGGGCCGTGCCGGTGTTCCGCGGCACGCTCGCCGAAACCTTCATCGAGGAGCTGAATGCGACGCAGTAGCCGACTGGACCTGATCCCCCCGTACATGTTCGCCGAGCTCGAGCGGAAGGTCCGCGAGAAGCGCGCCGCCGGCGTCGACGTGATCAGCCTCGGGATCGGCGATCCCGACACACCCACCTATGCGCCGATCGTGGCGGCCATGCGGGAGGCGGTCGCCGACCCGAGCACGCACCAGTATCCGAGCAACCGGGGCCGCCAGGAGTTCCGCGAGGCCGTCGCCGCGTTCTACGCGCGCCGCTTCGGCGTCGAGCTCGACCCCGAGACCGAGGTGATGCCGGCGATCGGCGCCAAGGAGTGCATCTTCAACCTGAACCTGGCGTTCCTCGACGCCGGCGACGTGGCGCTCGCGTCTGACCCGGGTTATCCCGTGTATACCGGCGGACCGCTGCTGGCCGGCGGCGAGCCGGTGCTGCTTCCGCTCCAACCCGAGCGCGGGTTTGCCCCGGATCTGGAAGCGGTCTCGTCAGACGCTCGCGAGCGCGCGCGGCTGATGTACCTCAACTACCCCAACAACCCGACCGGGGCGATCGTGCCGGACGGGCTGTTCGAGCAGGTCGTCGCGTTCGCCGGGCAGAACGAGATCCTCGCTGTGCACGACAACGCCTACAGCGAGACGACGTTCGACGGCTACGTCGCCCCGTCGTTCCTCCAGACCCGGGGGGCCAAGGAGGTCGGCGTCGAGGTCTTCTCACTGTCCAAGGGCTACAACATGACCGGCTGGCGGTGCGCCGCGATCGTCGGCAACGCCGAGGCGATCGCGCACTACTGGCATCTGAAGTCGAACATCGACTCGGGCAACTTCGAGGCGGTCCAGCTCGCCGGGGCGGCCGCGCTCGCCCCCGAGGTCGACGACTACAAGCGCGAGATGAACGCGGTCTACCAGCGCCGTCGCGACCTCGTTTGCGAGGCGCTCGCCCAGGCCGGCGTCGAGGTCACGCCGCCAAAGGGCACGATCTACATCTGGGCACCGATCCCGGCCGGCTTCGATTCC
>Ga0335072_10004732_pt1 | contig 20119 bp, 18 predicted proteins | sample Lox_Sample_21_FD_206725 | JGI IMG/M metagenome (GOLD analysis project Ga0335072, IMG submission 206725) | Soil microbial communities from Loxahatchee National Wildlife Refuge, Florida, United States - Lox_Sample_2.1 | ecosystem: Environmental > Terrestrial > Soil > Wetlands | place: USA...
AGCGCTTGGCGGCCATCGCCACCGCCGCCACGGAGGTCTTCGGGCGTTCCGGCTACCGGGGTGCCCGCACCGCGGACGTAGCTGCCAAAGCGGGCATGTCAGCAGGCTTGCTGTTCACCTACGTCGAGTCCAAGGAAGCCCTCTTCCATCTAGTATTCCTTCACGGACTGGGCGTGCTCCCGGACACGGCTCCAGCGCTGCCGCTACCAACACCGGGGCCTGGAGAGACCACCGCCCTGATAGGACGGGCCCTGCGCGAGATTCCGGTGCGCCGCCTCCGAGCGGCCCTGGCGGGGAACGAGCCCGCAGACGTCGAGCAGGAACTAACCGAGATCATCGAGGAGCTCTACGACCAATACGGACGGTATTGGCCATTGCTTGCAGTCATCGAGCGCTGCGCGGTGGAACTACCCGAGCTGGATGCCGCCTGGTTCGGCGGGGCCCGCGCCGACATCTTCGCCGACATGCGCGAGTACCTAGAGTGCCGGATGGCAAGCGGGCGGCTACGCCAGATGCCCGATGCCATGGCGGCGGCCAGAGTGATCATCGAGCCGGTGGGGTGGTTTGCGCGGCACCTCCGTGAGGCACCCGACTCGGCGATATACGACGACCAGGTAGCCAGGCGCACGGTCATCGAGTTCGCCTGCGCGGCCCTAGTGCCGGAGAGCGCCCCGGCTGGCGCGGAACGTCACACCGCCCGCCGCTCATCACCGCCAGGTTTAACTACGAAGTCCGCGCCGAAGGAGCACTGATCATGGACAGAGCCGTCAGCGACGATCCGGTCGGCGAGCTGCGCGCATCGGGAGCTGGCGACCGGGAGCTCTCTGAGCTAAGCGATGCCAGTCGGTTCGACCGGCGCGTGATCTGGGTTGGCGGCGTCGTCTTCGCCGTGCTGATGGCGCTGTCGGCGCGGTATGGCTTTGACCGCGACGAGCTGTACTTCCTGGACGGCGCCCGGCATCTGCAGGCCAGCTATGTTGATCAGCCGGTGCTCGCGCCGCTCTTCGCGTGGGTGTCGCTCAAGCTGTTCGGCGTGTCGCTGCCCGGGCTGCGGGTGTGGCCCGCGCTCGCGTTCTGGGCCACGGTGGTGGTCGGCGGGCTGACCGCCCGCGAGTTCGGCGGCGGCAAGCGCGCGCAGTTGCTGGCGGCGATCGGCACCGCGACGATGCCCGTGCTGCTGGGCGCCGCTCATGTGGCCAACACGACTTCCTATGCAGTGCTGGCCTGGGCGGGCCTGGCGCTGGTGGTGGCCAGGATCGGGCGGACCGGCGACTGCCGGTGGTGGCTGGCCGGGGGCCTGGTCGCGGGTCTCGGCGTGGCTGACGACCACAGCGTGAGCTTCTTCGCCATCGCGCTGGTGATCGGCGCGCTGCTCAGCGGCGGCCGCCGGATGATCTGGAATGGCTGGTTCCTGGCCGGTGCGGTGATCGCGGTGGCCTTCGAGGTCCCCGACTTGTGGTGGCAGGCACAGCACGGGTGGGCGACGATCGCCATGACCGAAGCCCTGAACCGGGAAAATGGCGGCCTCGCCAACATCGGCACGTGGGTCGCCGGCCAGCTGGGCGTGGTAACTCTGGCCATGGCCTGGGTCTGGGTGGCCGGGCTGCGGTTCCTCTGGCAGTCAGACCGGCCGCTGTGGCGGGCGATGGCCTGGGCGTACGGGCTGCTGTTCGTCCTCTTCGCGGTCACCACCGGCGCGCAGGTCTACTACCTGGCCGCCGCGTATGTGTACCTGCTCGCCGCCGGCGCCGTGGCCATCGACCGATGGCTGGAGGAGCGGCCTGGCCGGCTGCGGAGCCTCCTCCTCGCGAGCGCGCTGACCACCGCGGTCGCCCTGCCGATCGTCTGGCCGGTGCTCCCGGCGGCCGACATCGCCTGGACCTACAAGATCAACCCGACACTGGGCGAGACCGTCGGCTGGCCCCAGTTCGTGCAGACCGTTGACGGGGTGTGGAAGTCACTGCCACCGCGCCAGCGCGCCAGCGCGGTGATCTTCACCGGAGACTACGGCGAAGCCGGCGCCATCAACGAACTCGGCCGCGGAACCGGGCTGCCGACTGCTGTGAGCGGTGACAACACCGAATGGTGGTGGGGGCCGGGAAACCCGCACGCCACCACCGTGCTAGCCGTCATGCCCGGACCCATGGATATCACCGACCCTGCCGCCTACCTCGCGCAGTACTTCTCCCACGTACGAGTGGCGGCCACGCTGTCGAATCCGTACGGCCTGCACAACCAGGAATGGGGCGGCCACGTCTACGTTTGCACCGGCCTCCGCCGCCCGTGGGCCAAGCTATGGCCACGGCTACGTCACTACGGCTGACACAATCCGCACGCGCTGCAGTCATCCGGCTGGGGCGCCACCGTCTCGGTTCATGCTGTCGGGCAGCTGGCCAAACCAGCGCAGCACCGCCGTCCCGTAGCCGATTCCGAACGCTAGAGTGGTTCGCTGTTCCGCGGGCACGCCCGCAGCGGCGAGATCCCGGTCTAGGGACGTAGATGTCCAGCCGACGCCTGACTGGCTACGCTCGCCACGCTGGCCGGATCCGGGCACGGACCTCGGCCCGGACACGTTGCCGCCATGTAGGATCTCACGCCGCATTACATATTGATCTTGTCTGACCTGCGAGTTCTCGGTTGTGTCACGGCGATGCCACCAAGATCAGTCTCAAACCCATTGCATTTCCTCGGCCGTGGTTCGGGTAGCCGATTCGCCTGCCCGCCGCCCAGCCCCCGACGGACGCGGCTAGCCGGACTTGAACTGGGCCACTTCCCCTCGCCGCGCCGAACGGGAGAATCCTGCGGGAAGTCGAACGGAGGATAGCCTGGCACATTCGGCGGACCCCAGGCCTGCCCCGCCAGAACGCGGGCACACCAAGGCCGGCCCGCCTCGGCCGTCATCACTAAGCCGAAGTCTCCACGAGGGGAACCCCGGGTGATGAGCCGGAGGGTTTCAGCTAGTTCGGTGACCTCGGTGGTGTCGATGCACGTCTGGGGCATGGCGGTGCCGGGATTAGTGCTGCTGGGCGGCGCGGGTGACGGCGTAGCACTACGGCCTGAACACTATCCGCGCCGACCTGGACCGCTTCACCTTTCTCCTCGGCGGCAACGACGGCGAGTTCCTCGACCAAGACCCGCCCTGACCATCCCAATCAGTGCGGTCGCTTCTCACGAACAAAAACAGCCCGCCCGGGCGCCAGGTGCGTCAGAACCAGCGAACAGGGGCAGTCGAAACTCACGAACGAAACCGCCTGCGGTGGATATAACCATCACCCTCACGCCTAGGAACACCGGGTGCTTCCACGATCAACGGGCGGACGTCGCTCCACTCGCGGCCGCCGTTGCCGCAGCCGAGCGGAGGGATCGCGATGGAGTCGATTTGCCGTTCTTCGATGACCTCACGCAAGCTGGCCAGGCCAGCCTTGATGTCACTCAGCCTCCGGGGCGAGCTCGTCAGCAATGCAAGAGTAGGCGTCCATACCCATCGGAGGGTTGTACGTGCCGTGCCAGCCAACCAGCGTCCGACCGAGAGCGTCTGTGAAGTATCGCGTTCCCGCCGGGATCGCGACGATGCCACCCCCGTAGGCGACGTGCATCTCCGCCACCGCGTGACATGTCACCGCCTCATCCCAATGGTTGCTGGACGGCAGCAGGTCAATGTCCGAAGGCGCCTCCCACAGGTCGTTCGCTCCCGTGCTAGCTGCGCGGAGAAGGTCGGCGAGACCATCGTGGCCGCGATTCTTCGCGATATCTGCCGGGGTCTCGCGGTTCGCCGCAGCAGCGTTCACCTTGGCACCCCACCGGATTAGTTCGCGGCCCGCGGCCTCGTTGCCAAAGTAGGCGGCTTGGTGCAGGAACGTCCATCCTGACGACGCATTGCGGTAACGGCTGCACACAATCGCAAACACTGATGCCGCCCCCCACCAGGCCAGTAGTTCGTCCCAAGCGCCCTGCTTGGCAATCTGGTACGCGTGCGCGACGACCAGCGATCGCGATGGGTCGAGCGCAGACTTTCCGGGCGACGCCTTGTCATTCATAACGGGGGGAGTCACGCCGACGTCGAGGAGTGCCGACACTCGCGCCCAGACCTCGTGCGTCTGAGCAGCCACGCCTGACAGTCCGCTAGCGCCATCCGTGGCGAGATACTGCACGTTCTGTAGCCGCATGCGGATGCTGCCTGTCGTGAGATGCGACAGCGCCGCGAGTAGCTCAGGCGTGGCCTTCACGCCGTGGTAAAGGTATGACAGGCACACGGCCGCGTCATCGCCCTTACTCCAAACGTTCATTCGCGGGTCTCCGTGACTCTCTCCTGGGCGGGAACTGACGATCCTATTCAGACCGCTTCGTAGACGCTAGGGTCTTGGCCACTTCTTACTGCAGCGGTACTTCGAGTCATCCTCATGTCCCGCGGTCAGTCCTGATCGACCGCAGTGCGATCACCGGCTCGTCCAGGAGTTGCGGTCGAGCAGCCAGCCCCGCCGGAAGCCCCGCAAGAAATCGCAGGTTGCCCAGCTCTGCCTCCGGCGGTTCGCTCCAGGCCTCATATCGCCAGCTGCGCCGCTCCACCACATCCTTTGTCCATGCCGCCTTCGTCCGCCTCGGGAGTGTGCTGTAGACACAGCGCTGGTCCTCGCCGACGGCCAAGTCATCGATGCGATCGACGGCATCTGTCGGAGCCCTCGGCCCGAGCCCGCAGCTCGCCGTTGGGCGCGGTCATGCGCGCACTTACGACGCACTACTACGAGTCCGTGAGAGTCGGCCGAGTCCGCTTCAGAACCTTTCTGATGCCTCAACAGCGGATCGCCGAGGAAACCACGTCCGTCAGCGGGCTGCGCGGCAGGCATGGAGTTCTGTGCCGACACCGCCAAGACGCAGCGGCCGGCTCCGTTCACCAGATCCCAGGGATGAGGCGCTTGGTCCGCGCCGAGTAGGCGCGGTAGGGGTCACCGAGCACCCGCACCATCTCGCGCTCTTCGACGTGGATCCGCCGCAGCAGGGCCAGGGATGGGAGCACGGTGCACAGCAGCAGAGAGAGCCAACTTGCGAAGGCGATGCCAAATCCCAGGGTGATGACGAGCATTCCCGTGTAGGAGGGGTGGCGCACCCAGCGATAGGGACCCTTCGTGATAACAGGCTGGCTCTGGCTAACTTCGACTGTGGTGCGGAAGGCTGCTCCAAGAGTCGTTATAGCCCATACGCGCAGCGCGAAGCCGAGACAGACGACGACTAGCCCCACGGAGCGGAACCAGACTGGGTCAGGCACGACAAGTCCGCGCGCGGTCGAAGACAAGTCGCCGGCCACCACTACCGTTCCGACGACGAGGAACGCATTCAGCAGACGAGTGCCGCGATCAGCATCTGCACGCCCCCGGTCGTGGCGGCGGTCGCGCACGATGAGCAGGATTTCAAATGCAACCCACGCGGCCATCACCACGAATACCAGGACCTGGAGCACGTCTCACTATAGGTGTGATGGCACGCACCCACAGATCTGGCGTGCAATGCCTCAGCGGCCCCTACTCCAAAGCACTGAGGGCTAGCAGGACGGCGAACAGCGTTTGTAGGTTCTCTCCCTCCGCGGGGTGAGTCGGTGCGCTGGTCCGATGGCGGGGCCCCTCGAGTTGAATTTCACGCTGGGCGAAGCCGGAGACTGGCTGGTGACGTCACCAAGATCAGACTCAATCTCGTGGGTTTTCCTCGGCCGCTCGTAGACGCTGCCATGCGTTCTGCTGCGGCGCAGCCGACCGGCCGGGGCCTGCATTCGGCTGGTGCGTGGACCAGCACGCTGGCCCGCCGGCACGGCATCGACGTCGACCCTCACCTGGACCGGGACGCAGACATTCCCGTCCTCACCGGGCCGCAAGCCCAGGGCGACGTCGCCACGGACTTGCTCAGTCTGCCTGTTGCGGGCGTTCCGACGGCCGGGCGCGGCTTCTGGTGAGCCAGATGCCCGTCGCGGCGATCCAGGCCAGCAGCAGCGGACCTGAGACGTATACCGTCCAGGCCAGCGGGTTTGCCAGCAGCACGTAGTCCAGACCCGACGCGGCCAGTGCTGCGGCGGCCAGGGCAGCGGTGGCCCGCAACCAGTTCGGCTGGTGGCGGTCGCAGGTCCTGCGCGCGGACAGGTAGGCCGCGACGACGGCGAGGGCGAGCATTTTCACCCCGTCAAGGCGGTTCACCAGGTCCGACAATCCGCCGGCACGTGCGATGTCATGGTGGGTCGCCGCGGTGATCAGGAACATGCCGATAACAGCCTGCGTGACCGAGACGGCCGTGGCAGCGGCGGCAGCCGCGGCAGCTGGCCAGCGGAGCGCTGGGCCGCGGTCTCTGCTAGAGATCACGGCAATGGCGAGGACCACAGCGAACAGCAATCCGGCTACACCTTCGGTCAGCAGGTACTGACTCACGGCACCGGCCGGGTGCGCCCGGTAGGCAGCCGCGACCTGGGCATTTGTCGCGTTCAAGGCCAGGTTCGCGGGCCAGCAGGCCAGCCCGGCCGCCCAGGCGGCCACGTAGCAGATCCCGGCCCAGGCGGGCATCAGGCGGGGCCAGAGCTGCGGCGCGCGACCTCCGGCGGCGGGCAGTGCCCGGCGCCCAGGGCTTGCGCCCGCCTTGGCGGCCCGAGCAGGCGAGGTAGCCACGTCATTCCCTTCCGGTCAGGGTCACTGGGCCCCAGACTTAACGCAACGGTGTGTCGCGATAGGGGCAGCCTACGCCGGATAGGCTGCAAACGCAACTTGCTGTTGCGATAGTATGACGCCGTGAGCACACCAGGAACATCCCGGCCTGGCGGGCGCACGGCCCGGACCGCAGCGGCAGTCTTCGCCGCCGCCATCAGCGAACTGTCAGAGCGCGACTACGACGACATCAGCATCGAGACCATTGCCGCCAGGGCCCGCGTGCATAAGACCACGCTCTACCGCCGATGGCACAGCAAGGCCGAACTCATCACGCAAGCGCTGGCCAGTAGCGCGCTATCTCTGATACCGGTTCCGGACACCGGCCGCGCCGACACCGACTTCTGCGGCCTGGCCCGCTCAGTCCAGGAGGTCCTGTCCACCCCACGTGGCGCTTCCATCACTCGTGCCCTGCTGGCAGGATCAGCCGCGTCGCCTGAGATCCGCCGTGTGATGCAGCAGTACTGGGCTGAGCGGCTCGCCGCCATTTCCGTCATAGTCGACCGCGCCGTGGCCCGCGGCGAACTGCCCGGCGGCACCGACCCGGAAGCTGCCATGCGCGCCCTCGCTGCGCCGCTGTACTACCAGCTCCTGGTCACTTTCGAACCGATCACTAGGCAAGACGCCGACCAGGCAGCCGCAGCGGCCCTCGCCGCCGCGCGAGCGCACGTCTTCGCCCAGCCTGCTTAGGTCTCAGTACCTGGGTATGCCCGGTCCACCACGGGTCCGTAGGTCCGCTAGCGCTGGGTGACAGCAGCGACGCTTGCCGTCGACCACGCAGCATCTCCATGCCTTCCCCGGTCCGGATCTCGTGGGGCCACCCGTGATCCTCGATCAGGCGCGGCCGAAGCGTCATTCCGGACGCTGGCGACGGTGGTCGGGCGAGGGGCCTGTTGGTGGCCGGTGGCGTTCGCAGGTGGCATGCACGGACAGCCAGTCCCGGTAAGCATGGTGCCCGCGGATGTTACGAGTACTGAATCCAGCTGCTGCCAGCACGGCGGTGAGCTCCGGTTCGCGGTAACGCGTGAACCAGCGCCTGCGGTCAGAACCGTAGGGGGTGGCCACCTCAAAGCCCGCCCCGTCGCCTTCCGCGATTGACATCACCAGGCTGCCGCCTCTGCGTACGATGCGGGCGAACTCCGCAAGGGCCTGCGGCAGTGCTTCGCGAGGCAGATGCACCAGCGCGGCCCAGCACCAGATGCCACGCACCGAGCCAGCCTGCAGCGGCAGGCGGCGCATATCGGCCTGGACGAGCCCCCGAACATCACTGGCCCGGAGCTGCCCCAGGGACAGGTCGATACCAGCAACATGCAACCCGCGCGCACGCAGCATCCTGACATCACGCCCGGGTCCGCAGCCGATGTCAGCGACCACGCTCCCCGCAGGAACGCTGGCCGCCAGCTCGTCAAGCCGCTCGGCAACCTCCGCTGCCGCGACCGAGTTCTGCCTGGCGAACTCCGAAGCGATCAGATCGTAGGTCTGCTGGGTCTCCGCGATCTGCTCCTGGCCGCCCGCCAGGGCATGCCTGCCCAGTTCCGTCACCCGGCCAGCATGTCCCGCTAGGCTACCGGCCCTCCAGGGTTTCTCTATCGGCGATGACGATCTGGCTGGGATCCTGCATGGCTGCGTCGGCAGCCCGCAATCGCAGTCACCGCGAACTCTGACTTGGCTCGGAAGATCCGTGGTACCAAGAGGCAGCTCGTGCTGACAGGCCGATACGTGTCTTCTGTGCGCCCGAACTGCGGCCGACGCACTTGCTGCGCGGTGCTAACGCCAACGTGCCGGGAACAACGGCGCCGGACAGGTCCTACTGCTCAGATATCCCGATCGCTGCTCATGTTGGCGCTCAAGTACAAAGCCGAATGTTCAACTAAATCAGTTCCCTACAGGGCGAGAGGGCGGGGTGACGTGTAGGGTTTCACGTCGCGCCGCATATCGACCTCGTGCGACCTGCGAGTTTCGGGCTGTCTCACGACGATGTCACCAAGATCAGTCTCAGGCCCGCTTCATTTTCCTACGCCGGGTGCGATTCCGCTTAGATTCCCGCCCCGGGTGTGCGGCGGGACGACGTTGCGGCGCCGACTGGTCGAGTCGGCCTGGCGGTCGACGTGACGGCCGCTTGCGATGCGGGTGACGATGCGGCTGCGCGACCGGAGTGCGTGGAGTGCCAGTCGCCGTCAGGGCGCGAGCACGATGCGGCCGAATACTTCGCCTGCATCGATACGGCGGTGGGTGTCTGCGGCGGCGTCGAGCGGCATGATGTCATGCACGACTGCGTGGAGCTCTCCCCTGACTGCGGCGGCGAACTGCTGCGTCCGGACGCGTGCCAGTTCAGCTCGGGCAACGGTGTCGAGGCTCAGCGTGCCGACGGAGATCGAGCGCTGGAACGCGCCGAGGATCGCCATGCCGAAGTCCGCAGGCGGGTACCCGCCCACGACGCCGCCCGCGACCAGCCGGCCGTTCGGCGCGAGCCGCTGAATGAACGACGGCAGATTAGGCCCGCCGACGATGTCGATGATCACGTCGAACACGTCCGGAGCCTGCTCGTCGCCAGCGCCCGCGCGGTCGAGCACGTGCGTCGCTCCAAGTGCGCGGAGCCGCTTCCCGCGTTCGGGGGACGAGGTGGTGACGCCCACCGCTCCGGCTCCGGCGCGTGCAGCGAGTTCGACGGCCGCGATGCCGATGCTCCCCGCCGCGCCGCGCACCAGCACGGTCTCGCCCGCGCGCAGGTGTGCGTGCTCGAACGCGAAGTGCGCGACCGGTGCCGCGCTGCCGAGTGTGACGGCGTCGGCTGTGGACAGTCCCCCCGGAAGCTCCACGACGTCATCGAACTGGGCGATTGCTTCCTTGACGTATTCGCCGCCTGTGCACGTGAACGCCCAGATCCGGCGGCCGATCCAGGCACCGTCCACGCCTTCGCCGGTCGCGGTGACGATCCCGGCGACCTCGCTGCCTGGGATCATTCCCTTCCGGGAATCCGCCGAGCGTGCCGCGGCGGATCACCGCGTCGACACCACTGACCCCGATCGCCTCCGTACGGATCACCACCTCGCCGGGTTCCGGGGCGGGCGAGGGCCGGTCGACGACCTCCATGCCATCGGGGTCGCCAAAGGCGCGGATGGTCACTGCGCGCATGTCTTTCCTCCTGATCGTCAGCCGTGGGCCGTTGCCCGGATCGGACGCTAGTGGACGCCCGGGCACCGTCGTCGCCCCGCCTTGGCCTGGAAACCGTCGTGCAGGTCACGCTCCACCCGGCGACGCTCCGATTCGGCCGCCTCTACGGCCATCGCGCGCGCTCGGGTGAGCCGGACGATCTCCGCGGACTCCCGGCTCGGTCCCAGCAGCGCCCGAGCCAGCGCCGCGTCGATCGCGGCGGCGGCCAGCAGGAGCTGCACCCGATTGGTTTCGGGCTGGTGGCAGGACAGGACAGGTGATCGAGCGGGATGCCCGTGCGCCGGCTCAGGCGCAGCCGCAGGCTTCCTCACCAGGCCAGCGGTCGTGCCGCCGCTAAGCCTGATCCCTACAGTTCCCTACAGGGAGGACCGTCGCGGATCGGCCGGCATGCTGAGAATGTGAAGCGAAAACTGATGACGCTTTTAAATCGGCGCCATGTCCACGAAGCGGCTGTAGTGTCCCTGGAACGCCACCGTCACGGTCGCGGTAGGACCGTTCCTGTGCTTGGCCACAATCAGGTCAGCCTCACCAGCCCGCGGCGACTCTGGTTCGTACGCGTCCTCACGGTGGAGCAAGATCACGACGTCCGAGTCCTGTTCAATTGATCCCGATTCGCGTAGATCGGCCAGCAAGGGACGCTTGTCCGTTCTCAGTTCCGGGCCCCGGTTGAGCTGCGCCAGCGCTACGACAGGCACGCTCAGCTCCTTGGCGAGCAGCTTTAGTGAGCGGGACAGTTCCGACACTTCCTGCTGGCGATTCTCCACTCGCTTCGGTGAGCTCATCAGCTGCAGGTAGTCGACGATTACCAGCTTCAGTTCGTGCCGCTGCTTCAGTCGCCGGCACTTCGAACGGATCTCCATCATCGACATGTTCGGCGAGTCATCGATGAACAGCGGCGCGTCGACGACCTCGCTCATTCGCCGCGCGAGTCGCGTCCAGTCGTCCTCACTGAGCTGGCCGGTCCGCATCGCATGCAGCGGAACCCGCGACTCGGCTGACAACAGGCGCATGGTGATCTCGTTCCGGCTCATCTCCAAGCTGAATAGGACCGACGTGAGTCCCGCCTTAACTGACGCCGCCCGGGCGATGTCCAGGGCCAGGGCCGAGTTATGAGTCGGGATCATCGAGCGACTGGCTAGATAGAGACTGTCCCCAGCATCTACCTGGACACACCTGACCGGTACGCTCGCGGTCTCGCGCACATCGACGATCATCCGCTGGGTAGCGCTCAGACCGGGGCTGGCCGACCTGCGCTGCCGATGGACTTCGCGCTTGCGCGAAAGCCGGAAGACGTCATCGCTGGTAGCAAACGTGATTGTGAAGGCGGCGGAGAATCCTCGAGCCAGGCTCGGCATGCGCGCGCGCCGGAATACGCACCGGTAGCCGAGACTGACGACCAGTTCCCGCACGTCGGCAGCCAGCCACGCACATGTCGATGTGAACTGGACCGAGCCGGTCGGACTGACCGTCCCGTCCTTATCCAGCAGCCCAGCCAGTAGTGCCATCCGCTGTGCCCGGCTTGCGCGCAGGTACCGAACCGGGATGCGCACGTCAGCCACGTTCCGCGTGCAGGCCAGCTGTGTACCCAGCACATACGGGGGAACCGGCAAGCCACGATCGGGTAGCTCAAGCGGATGCGTTACCAGGATCGCATGGTTAGCGCTGCCGCCGTCGGAGGCCAGCAGCGTCCCGGCAATTTCGCGAGTGGTGTGAACTCCTAGCGGACAGATCGCCAGGCTGGACAGCAGATGGTCAGGGACGCCGATCCGGGAACGGCCAGTCGCCAGTGCAGCAGCCAGCACTCGATCAGCTGCCATGGTGGTGACCCACTGATGCTCCGCATCCGCAACGATGCTGGTGTGATCGTCAAAGACAACCTCATAGCACGGGCGGCTCAGCAGCACATCGGTCGCCGCGATCACCGTGACCGGGCGACCATCGGAGCCGAGCAGCTGGTCGCCGATCTGGACCTCACCCATGGTCGTCCAGCCGGTCGGCGTCGGCAACGGCGTGTCCAGCGCCAGCGCCTTGCCCATCGCAGGACGGGCTGCTATCACTACCATCTGCCCTGGGTGCAACCCGTTGGTCAGCGCATCGAGGTCGGCGAATCCGGTCGGCACTCCCGCCAGTGACCCGCCCCGGCTGCCGATTGCCTCGATCTCATCGAGCGCGCCGGGCATGATCTCCGCAAGCGGAAGGTAGTCCTCGCTAACCCGACGATCTGTTACCCCGTACACCTCGGCCTCGGCGCGGTCGACGAGCTCATCAGCGTCGCCGTCGCCTGCGTAGCCGAGCTGCACGATCCGGGTGCCGACCTCCACCAGCCGCCGGAGGATGGCGCGCTCGCGCACGATCCGTGCGTAATAGCCGGCGTTGGCGGCAGTCGGCACCGACGCGATCAGCGTGTGCAGATACACAGCGCCGCCCACCCGGCCGATGTCTCCGTTGCGCGTCAGCTCAGCGGCGACCGTCACGGCATCGGCCGGCTCACCCCTTCCGTACAGGTCGAGAATGACCTCGTGGATGACCTGGTGAGCTGGGCGGTAGTAATCGTGCGCCCTGATGACGTCGAGAACATCAGAGATCGCGTCCTTCGACAGCATCATGCCGCCCAGCACGCACTGCTCGGCTGCGAGGTCGTGCGGCGGCGTCCGCTCGAACTCCTCGCCCCGAGGCATGATCTCCGCGACGCTCACCCAGCGAACCTTCCTTGTCGAGGCCAGCGATGTCGGCGCCAGCCCTGCCACAACAGCCAGTCCCGCACCGCGGCCGACCGTTTGCCACGTTTATCTAGTCCCGTAACGCCCGCCCATCCCGTATCGGCCGCCACCGGGCCCATGCCTGTTCTATCGAACACCTCGGACAGTCTTCAGCGTGTCGCGCAAAGCGTCGACTCATGCTGTGCACAGGTCTGGGGACAGGCTGTGCAGACACGCCGGCACTGCTGTGCGCAGCCTGGGGACACCGTTGTGGAAAGCTCTCTGGAAAACCTGAAAAGTAGCCTCCTGCCTGGGCGGATGTCCTGCCCAGGCTGTGTATTAAAGATTTTTTGACCTTGGAACAACCGGGCCAGCAGCCATGAGTTATCCACACTAGGAATTTGACGTCCAACGTCAGCCAGGAACTCTGCCGGGCCTGGGCGAGGCGGCTAGCAGATCCTCCGATTTGCCGGGCGCGCGAGTCGGCGTTCGGCTACGCTTCGAGTATGTGTTCGAACGGCTGCCGGCCTGAGCCACAGAAGCAAGCGGTGGCAGCTGTCCTGGCACAGGCAATCGACGAGTTAGCCGCAGCAGCCAGCGCGGGCGACGATGCCCAACTGGCCGCGCGGCTGGCCGGCACCTGGGCGATGATCACTGCTGCCGATCCCGAGCTCGCTGCCCGGACCGAGAAGTACTCAGGCTCGTAGGACGCGGGAGGGGCACGCCCTGACGACGGCCCCTCCTCAGCTGTGTCCGAGACCCAGCTCGGGCTGCAGGCTAGCTCCCCGTGACCTCGACGTCCAGGGTGGCGCTAACCTCCGGGTGAAGACGGACAGCGACCTGATGCGAGCCGATCGTCTTGATCGGGTTCTTCACCTCGATCTTGCGCTTGTCAAGCTCGGGTCCGCCGGCGCTCACGACAGCTGCGGCAATGTCGGCGGTCGAGATCGAGCCGAACAGGCGACCACCGCCGCCCGCCCTGGTCTGCAGCCGGACCCGCAAGCCGGACAGCCTGGCGGCTGCGTCGCGTGCGTCGTCGAGGCCGCGGATCTCGCGCGCAGACCTGGCCCTCTTGATCAGCTCAATCTGCTTCTCCGAGCCGCGAGTCCAGGGCATGGCCAGCTGGCGCGGGACCAGGTAATTACGGCCGTAACCGGCCTTGACCTCTACGACGTCACCGGGCGCCCCGAGACCAGTGACTTCCTGCGTCAAAATGAGTTTCATCGGCTTGCCGCTCATGGCTGAGTTACCTTCCTCGGCCTAGCGGGCCGTGCTCGTGTAAGGCAGCAGCGCCATCTCGCGGGCGTTCTTGATCGCCGTCGCGACGTCGCGCTGGTGCTGTGTGCAGTTACCGGAAACTCGCCGCGCGCGGATCTTGCCGCGGTCAGAGATGAACTTCCGAAGTAGCGCGGTGTCCTTGTAGTCCACCCTGGTCACCTTTTCCTGGCAGAAAAGGCAGACCTTCTTCTTCGGCTTGCGGATCGGTGGCTTGGCCATCGTGGTGCTCCTTCACAGTCCCGGAGTCGCCGGGATGAGTGAGCCCCGCCTTCGGCGGGGATGGTCGGTTTCTTCTGTTTGTACTGGAGTGACTAGGACCGGAACAGCAGTGCTTACTAGGCGGTGCTTACTAGAAGGGGGGCTCGTCCGAGAATCCGTTGTCGGCCGGGTCAGCAGCCCACGGGTCGTCGCTAGCGCGCGCTCCGGCGCCTCCACCATACCCGCCGCCCTGCCCAGCCTGGCCGCCGCCACCAAAGCCACCGCCGGTCGATCGCGTCGACCGGCTGACCTTGGCGGATGCGTTCCGCAGCGACGGCCCGACCTCGTCAACCTCGATCTCGTAGACCGTGCGCTTCTCGCCTTCCTTCGTCTCGTAAGACCGCTGCTTGAGCCGCCCGGAGACGATGACGCGCATGCCGCGCTGAAGGCTCTCTGCCACGTTCTCGGCGGCCTGGCGCCACACATTGCAGGACAGGAACAGCGAGTCGCCGTCCTTCCACTCGTTGGTGGTCCTGTCCATAAATCTTGGCGTCGAGGCGACCCTGAAGGTGGCGACCGCCTGGCCGGTCGGGGTGTAGCGGAGCTCCGGATCACTGACGAGATTGCCGATGATCGTGATCGTCGTGTCGCCTGCTGCCATCGGGGGTACTCCCGCTCGCTCGGGTCGGGTTGTGGTCGAAGCTCGGCTCTCGGCCTAGCCGAGAGCAGGCTCAGTGCTGGTCGGGACGGATGATCTTCGTCCGCAGGACCGCCTCGTTCAGGTTGAGCTGGCGGTCGAGCTCCTTGACGGCGTCCGGCTCGGCGTTCAGTTCGATGACGGTGTAGATGCCCTCGGACTTCTTGTCGATCTCGTAAGCCAGCCGGCGGCGGCCCCAGACATCGACCTTGTCCACGGTGCCGCCGGCCGATGTCACGACCGTCAGGAACTGGTCAAGCGAGGGCTGCACAGTGCGCTCTTCTAGCGCAGGATCGAGGATGACCATCATCTCGTACTGGCGCATGGGGCTAACCTGCCTCCTTCGGACTCTGGCGGTCACGGTATTTCCGTGACAGGAGGAGCTGCGCACCGCCCCGTCCGGCGGCCTATAGCAGCTGCGCTAGCCTATCAGCACGGCCCGACAGTTCCTGCCGGTCCGGGCTCGCGCCGATGCCGGCAGGCGCGTCGGATGTTCCGTTCCTGCGTGCACGGGAACACACTGGTAGCTGATACGCCCTGAATCGATCCTGAACCCGTCGTTGGGGGTAGCGATGCCCGAGGCCATTGGCACGCCGACGCAAGCCCGCGCGCCGCGGCTCACCCTGAATAGTGATGGCGAGCGGCACACTGCGCTGAACGTCGCTACCATCCTGACCTTTATCGGCGGCATCATCGCCTTCGCGCTCGGCTTTGTCGTGAATGCCCACCTTCCCGCGACCATCATCGGCCTTGCCGTCTTCGGCCTGGGCATGGTGACCCAGCTGCTGTCCGCAACCAGGGAACAGCGGATTTTCGTCGTGGCCGGCATCATTGCCGGGGCAGTCGGCGCTGGCCTCGCGATCGCGCACGGCGGATTCGGATAGCCGGCCGGGCGGCGCTGCCAATCCCGTCGCCGCCCTCGCCCCCGCGAGGCACCGTCTGACGGTCCCGATACTCTCGTCAGATGACTCGGATCGGTGCGCATCTGCATGATGGTGACCCTCTGGCACAGGCCCAGGCAATTGGCGCGGAGGCCGTTCAGTTCTTCCTGGGCGACCCGCAAGGCTGGAAGGCCCCGACGTTCCCTGGCGAGCCTGACGAGGTCCGGGCGGCGTTCGCGAGCTCGGGCATTGAGCCCTATGTGCACGCTCCGTATGTCATCAACGTGGCGTCACCGAACAACCGCATCAGGATCCCCAGCCGCAAGCTGCTCGAGCAGCAGCTGAACGCGGCCGCGTCCGTTGGCGCCAAGGGGCTGATCGTGCATGGCGGGCATGTCACTGAGGGCGTGGACGTCGCCGAAGGCTACGACAGCTGGCGCAAGGCCATCGAGCGGATCGAGCGGCCGCTGCCGATGCTGATCGAGAACACCGCCGGCGGTGATGGCGCCATGGCGCGGGGCCTCGACGCCATCGCCCGGCTCTGGGATGCGGTTGGTAGCGCGGACGGCGGCGAGGTCGGCTTCTGCCTAGACACCTGTCACGCGTTCGCATCGGGCGAGGAGCTAGCGACCATTGTCGACCGGGTCAAGGCGATCACTGGCCGGATCGATCTCGTGCACTGCAATAACTCGCGGGACGAGTTCGGCTCCGGCCGGGACCGGCACGCCGGCCTGGAGTCTGGCGAGATCGACCCCGCACTGCTCGTTGAAGTGGTGCGGTCCGCCGGCGCGACTGCCATCTGTGAGACGCCGGATCCAGCAGCCGATGTCCGGTGGCTGCGGGCGAAGCTCAGCTAGTTCACTCCCGCCGGATTCTCGTCGCATCAACTGCCGCGGTACACGGCTGAATAGGCGACGGCGTGCAGGTGGGCGACGCCGAGTTGCTTGGTGACGGCGACGGCGTGGACGAAGTGCACTGGCCGAGGAACTGGCAGCTGGGCGACGGAGACGGCGAGTTACCGCCACACGGCTGACCGTGACCCAGACCCTGGCACGACGGATTCGGGTTCGGATGGAGGCAGAACTGCGCGCCCTTCGGGCAGGTGCAGTTCTGGAACTGACCCGGCTTGCAGGTGGGCTTGGCCTTCTTCAGCGCGTGTACCTGGATCCACGGTACGAAATTGACGTTGCTCGTCGGGAACAGCGGAATGACTGGCGCGTTCTTCAAGATCTTCGTCAGGTAGTCGCCGAAGATGGTGGCCGGCCATGCGCCACCATAGGAACCCTGGTACACACCTAGGCTGCCGTTAATGGCCGGCAGGACGTCCAGATTCTGGCTCTGGAGATTAGTGAACAGTGCCACCGACATGGCGTACTCGTCCGGCGTCGCACCGATGAACCAGGCCTCGGAGGAGTTACTGCCATTACCTAGGGTGCCGGTCTTACCGATCAGGTCGCCGGGACGGAAATTACCGAGGCTGGCCACAGCCGTAGCCCCTGAGTAGCGGTTGTCCCACGACAGCGCCCAGTCGATGTCGGCTGCCTGCGTTGGGGTCAGCACCTGCCTGGGGGCCGGGAGAGGTGACGCGATATTGGTCCCGTTTTGCTGCAGCGACGCAATCACGTGCGGCATGTGGTACAGGCCGTCATCCGCCAGCGTGGCGAAGGTCGACGCTTGCTCGACCGGCGTGAGCGGGTTCTGGCCGAGCGCCATCTGCAGCGAGCCCGGGGTATTGACCTTGCCCCGGTCCTTGCTCTCCGGACTGAAGTTCACCTTCAGCCCGTTGCCCTTGTACCAGGTCTTTCCGATCTTGTAGTTGGGACCCGTCATGTCGTTACAGGCCGCAATCGTCTGCGGCACCGTGGCGTTCGAGGGGGCGGCCGGACAAGGGTTCACGAAGGGGGTCTGCCCGACACCGAACGCCTTGGCCATGTTGATCACCGGGTCGATGCCGGCCCGGTGCAGCAGGTCCTCGTACGCCGCGTCGGACGAAACAGCCGTGGCCACATAGACCTGTAGCGGCCCGTAGTTCTCGCCGGCCTCGGCGAATTTGTACCAGTAAATTGACCCCCCAGCCGCAGGGTATGTATAGCCGCCCACCGCCGATGCCGGCTCTGAAAGACCGGCCGGCGGGTGGTGATTCGACGAGAGCGTCAACTGCGCATTGGTCCCCGACTGAGGGATCCAGATCGGGGAATAGCCGTCGAGCTTGCTGGTGTAGACGCTCATGCCCTGACTGACGGCGGTGGCCAGCACGTACGGCTTGAAAGACGATCCGACCTGCTCGGCATCCTCGGCCGTGTTGAGGTAGCAGTCAGCCTGGTCGCACAGCTTCAAGGCACGCTTGGTCGACGAGGTTGGCCAGCCAGGACCACCGTAGATGGCAACGATGGCCCCGGTTTTGGAGTTCTCGACCACCGAGCCGATCCGGTCGTACTTCTGGAACGGGGACATGCCCTGCTGCCCGGCATCCTGCCGCATCTGCGCTTTCGCCTGGCTGACTGTGCGAGCGAGCGCCGCCATCTTCGCCGGGCTGAAAGTCGTGGTGATCCGGTAACCGCCGGTGTCGATCGCATGCTGCGACAGGCCGTACCCGCCGTCGGCCTTCGGCGCTTCCATTTGCTGCTCGACCATGTTCATCAGGTACGCCGTGGTTCCGGTCTCCCCGTTGCCCGCCGCGGGCGGGCTGTACTTGGGGAACTTCTGCGCGTTGGCCTGAGCCTGAGTGATGTTGCCGTCCCGGACCATGTTGTTGAGCACGTACTTCCACCGGGCGACCAAATTTGTGTACGCGGCGCCCGCAGACGGATCGGGGCTGAAGGCGCCGGGTGCGTTGGGCATAGCCGCCAGCATCGCGGCTTCCGAGATGGTCAGGTGTTGCGCAGCGCCTGGCTTGGTGAGGTCGAGGCTGAAGTAGTTGTACGCGGCAGCGCCCAGGCCATCAACAGTCGGGCCGAACGGCACCGTGTTGAGGTAGTTCGTCATGATCCATTGCTTGTCCTTCAGGTGGGCAAGCTTCTCCGCAATGAAGATCTCCTTGAACTTCGTAGTGAAGTTCCGCCCGGTGTCCACGCCGGCGTAGTGGTTCTTGGCGTACTGCATGGTGATAGTCGAAGCACCTTGCTCGTTCCCGCTGCCGAAAATATCCTCCAACGCTGACCGCACCAGCCCGGTAAAGGAGACGCCGCCTTCGGTGTAGAAATGCCGGTCCTCGGCCGCGGTCATGGCGTCGGTCATGTACTTGGGTATCTCGCTGGGCGTTAGTAGCACCCGATCGATGACTGTCCCATTGACGGTGTCGTCGAAGGTTCCCATCGGCTTGCCGTTGGCGTAGTACACCGTCGAGGACTGATCCTGTGCGATCGCCTCGGCCGCCGTCGGGATCGGGGTCTTCTCGTACAGGTAAAAGACCGCGGCCACAGCCAGCAGGACGACACCGGCGATTGCGCAGCCGAGGACCGCCAGTGCCTTCTTCCACGTCCAGTGCCGCCACCAGCTGCCTTCGACCAGCCAGTCCCTGAATCGCTCGCCTCGGCTGCGCGGGTCGGGTCCGCGCCTGCCGCCGCCAGGACCGCCACGGCCGCCGCCAGGACCGCCACGGCCGCCGCCAGGACCGCCACGGCGGACGCCCGGCCGCTCGGCAATCCTGGAGCGCAGCCCGCGGCCAGCGGGCTCATCGGCCCAGAAGTCATCGGCATGGTCGCGCAGCGCGGTGCGGCCGCGCGGCATTACGTCGCCGGTCTCATCGACGCCCAGAGCGGCCCGGCGTGCGGGCCGCCGCCCGTAACCGCCGTCGGCCTCGCGGCCGAAGCCGTCCTGCTCGCCCCGGCTCGACCGGCCCGGGCCGCGGTCCCGGCTCGCCGCTGAGCCCCGGAGGCCCAGCCGATTCCTGAGGTCATCGGCAGTCCGCCGTCGGCTCCCTGAGCGGGCGGGGTCCCAGTCGCCCTCCGGCGCGCTGCGCCGCGACCGGGGGCTAGCAGTCCCTGGCTGGTCCGACTGGCGATGTCCGTTGTGCCGCGCCGGGCGAGAGTAGCCACCGCCCTGATCGCGGCCACGACCGCGATCATCATCGCGCCAGAAGCCTGCGCCGTCGTCCCAGGCCGATTCCGCACGCGCAGGCCCAGAGCGGCCAGAGCGCGATCCGGAGCCGTAGCCGGCTTCGTCCTGCTCCTGCCAGTACGGCCCGGGCAAGTCTCGGTTACTCACGCGTCCTCGCTGGTCGGGGTCAAAAGCAGTCGCAAGCGAGCAATAGTCCGCCAGGGAGACACGTTACCTGGCGATAACTACCGTCCCGGCACGTATTACGTCACGCTCGCGGCGCCCGGCCACGGCCCGCGCGGTCGCGGACCCGAGCGGACCGACGCTGGCGCGGGCCGCTCTCACTCGCTGGCCCTGGCCCGCCGACTGCGCCGGGGAGTTGGCTCGCCAGTGCCGAGAACATAGGACGACGCGAGGTGGTTCCAGGCACAACTCTGGCAGACCTCGACCACATAGACCTGGAACTCCGCATATTCG
>Ga0335072_10004734_pt1 | contig 20118 bp, 18 predicted proteins | sample Lox_Sample_21_FD_206725 | JGI IMG/M metagenome (GOLD analysis project Ga0335072, IMG submission 206725) | Soil microbial communities from Loxahatchee National Wildlife Refuge, Florida, United States - Lox_Sample_2.1 | ecosystem: Environmental > Terrestrial > Soil > Wetlands | place: USA...
CCGCTAGGGAGCTGCGGCGAACGCGTCGATGGCGGCGGCGACCTGGCGGGGCGAGGCGATCATCGTGAGGTGCCTGCCTGGGACGTAGACGGGGGCGGGCGCGCCGATCCGCGACGCGGTCGCGACCGCGTCGGCGTGAGACATCTGCGGGTCGCTGGCGCCGACGATGACCAGCTTCGGCACCGGGGCCGCCCGCAGCGCGGCGAACTGGGCGCTGGTCATGCTGGTGATCCCATGGCCCAGCGTGTAGCTGATCTCGGCGCCGAACCCCGGCTGCTCGAGCGGCCAGCGCCAGGTGTTGACCTGCTGATGGCTGAGACGCGGGCAGCCCGGCCCGCACTGCGAGCTGTAGACCGACTGGATGAGCGCATCGGAGCTGAGCGCCAGCCGAAGCAGGGTGGTCCTGAACGGGTTGATCAGCAGCGCGCCGAGGAAGGACGGACCTTCCAGCGGTGTGGCGTCCCCGTCCAGGAAGACCAGGCCGCGCACCGCGTCCGGCGCGCGGACGGCAGCGATGCCGACATCAGCCGCCCCGGCCGAGTGCCCCGCGAGGATCGCGGCATCCGCGCCGGTCAGGTGCTCTGCGCGCAGGAAGGCGATCACCTGGTCGGCTAGGTGATCGGCGCTGAACGGCGGGCTTGGCGCGCTGTACCCGGTGCCGGTCAGATCGATGGCGAAGACCCGGTGGTGCTCCGCCGCGAGGACCGGCCCGAGCTGGTCGAACGTGTCGGCGGTCTCGAACGCGCCCGGGATGAGAACGATGGGCGTGCCGCTCGCCCCCCAGGCGAGGTACCTGGTGTCGAACCCGCCCGCGGCGAGGAAGCGCAGCCCGGCCGGGCGCGGCGGCGTTCCGTCCGTGGCGAGGTTGTAAGCGAAGCTGGCGGCCGTCACCGCGACGAGGATCGTCATCAGGACGGCGAGCACCCGCCTGAGCCAGCGCGGCAGCCGCGTCCAGCCCGGCACCCGCACCCACCCGGGAAGACGCAGCCTGGCCCGCATCCCAGCGGCGTCCACGCTAACGCGGGCCAGAATCGAGGGCGACGACGATGGCGCCGCCGATGACATCGGTGATCACGGCGGGCAGGCTACTGCCATAGCCGGCCTCGTGCCAACGCGTGCTTCCCTCGAGCCGGTCGGGGCGGCGGCGGCCCTAGGGACTCGGGTCCACCACAAGCGCGCTGCCGCCGCCCAGGCGGACAGGCTCGGCTATGGCCTCGTAGTGGTCAGGGCCGAGGACCTGCAGTGCGGTGGCGTCGCCGGGGTAGTTGTCAAGCGGCAGTATCGGCCCGGTGGCGAGGCTGAACTTCTCGCCGAACTCGCTCGTCAGCTGCTGTGCCAGCGCGCTGTTGTAGAAGTCGGGCTCGGCCAGGGAGGTGGCCGAGTTGGTCTGGCTCACCCGTGGGGCCGCGAGCGCGGCCGGCAGCGACAGGCCGAAGTCCACATGGTTAACGATGATCTGCAAGATCGTCGTGATGATCGTGGACCCGCCGGCCGCGCCCACGCTGAATACCGGCTTGCCGCCGGAGAGCGCGATGACCGGTCCCATGCTTGACCTCGGCTGCTTTCCGCCGGCGGGAAGGTTGGGATCGCTGGCGCCGGCCGCGGGCGGGGCGAAGTCGAAGTCCGTCATCTCGTTGTTGAGCAGGAAGCCGTAGCCGGGCACGGTCTCCCCGCTGCCACCGAAGAAGTTGATCGTGTTGGTGTAGGCGACGATGTCACCCCACTTATCGACGGTGACGATGTTGTTGGTGTGGCCACCTTCCGGCGCGGGCGCGGGCGCGGACGCCGGAGGCGGGCAACCGGCGTAAGGCGGGTAGGGGGCGCCTGGCGCGGCGGGCGAGGTCAGCGCCTGGCTACCGATCAGGCAGCGCCGGGTGGCGGCGAACGCGGGGCTCAGCAGGCCGGCCAGCGGCACGCTCACGTAGCCCGGATCGCCGACGAAGGCGTTGCGGTCGGCGTACGACAGCCGGGATGCCTCCAGGTAGTGGAACAGCGCCGTCGCACGAGGCTCGGCGGAGAGGTTGTACCCGCTCAGGATGTTCAGTGCCTCGCCCACGGTGGAGCCGCTGCTTGACGGCGGCGCCATGCTGTAGATGTCCAGGCCGCGGTAGCTGACGTGAGTGGGAGGCAGCACCCTGGCCTGGTAGGCGCGCAGGTCGCTCAGCGTCATGAGGCCTGGCTTGGTCACCACCGTCTGCCCGGGAGCCAGCACGGGATGGTCGTCGGCCGCGACGATTGCCTGGCCCAGCGGGCCGTCGTACAGGTAGGAAGGGCCATACCGGGCGAGCAGCTGGTAGGTCCGGGCGAGGTCGGGATTGCGCAGCAGGTAGCCCACCGGCAGCGGGTTGCCCGCGGGGGTCAGCAGCAGGGCACGGCTGGCCGGGTAGGCCTGCAGCTCGGGCAGGTCCGACTCGGTGAGCTGCTGGAAGTCGGCGTTGACGCGGAATCCGCGCTGCGCCACCGCGATCGCCGGCTGCAGGTCGGCGGCCAGCGACTTGCGGCCGTAACGGCTGATCGCCTTGGCCCAGGTGGCCACCATCGACGGCACGCCAGTGGCCAGCGGCTGGTCCGACGCGTCGGTGTAGTTCAGCGGCTGGCCGGTCTGCGGGTCGGTGAACATGGTCGCCGTGCAGGCGGCCGGGCAGTTCTCGCGGCCGTCGATGGTCACGACCTGATGTGACCGGGCGAGGTAGATCACCATGAAGCCACCGCCGCCGGGGCCGGCCACGAACGGGATCGTCACGCCAAGCGCGCTGGCCGTCGCCACGGCGGCATCGATCGCGTTGCCGCCGTGTTCAAGCACGTCAATGCCGGCCTGGCTGGCATCGGGGTCCATCGAGGCAACGGCGCCCCCGGAGCCGACCGCGACCGGTTCCGGCACCGGGGCGGCCCGCCCCTGGCCCGCGGCGGCGCGAGCCCCCGGCGAGAACGTGAGCGCGACCGCGGCCGCGACCGATAGCGCGCACAGCACGGGCAAGCTACGCATGAGCACCTCACCAGGAGGACGTGGAGGCGAAGCCAACGTTGTCCCTATGCTCGCTGCGGACCGCACTCAAACAGACATCAACCATCAAATGGCCCGGAAACCACGATGGCTCGCACCGGGGGAGCGGGGCAGGAGAGGGCCTCACCGGGAGGCTCGGACCTGTCCCGCGTCCATCCCCGCAGCTGGCGTTAAGACGCGGTCAGTGCCGGGAAGCCGGCGGGCACCCCGGCGATGACGGCGAGGCACTCGGTGAAGAAGTAGATCGCCTTGAAGAACTCGAGCACGTCACCCTGCTCAAGGAGGATCTTGCGGTACATGACGGTCCGCTGCGCGTCGTAGCCGCCGTGCAGCGCCTGCCAGTCCGCGTAGTCCATGCCGAGCAGGTACGTGGCCTCGTCGTGCGCCTCGGGCCCGGCGATGTGGCAGTCGGTGACCCTGCCGCCGCCCCACTGGACGTACAGGTAGGCCGGGCTCGCGCCGATCGCGGCGGGCAGGTCCCTGCAGCCGAGCGCCCACGACGACGCGCAGCTAGCCTGGACCCGGTCGAAGAAGTCCCAGTACATCGACAGCTTCCCCGCGCGGGCCTGCTCCGACGGGCCGGCCACCAGCGCGTCCCTTACCGCCTCGGCCCACTGCGGGGTGAAGAATCCTGGCTCGGTCATGGCGCTTCACCCGCCTGCCAGGACCGGCTGCACCGATCCGAGCATGGCCTGCAGGTCAGGTGGCAGGCTGATGCCGACGTCGTTGAGCTTGCGGCCCAGCTGCTGAAAGAACAGCATCTGGACCTCCCCCTCGGTCCAGCCGAGCGGCTCGTAGACCACCTCGCGGCTGGCCACTCCGGACAGGATCAGGATCGTCCGCAAGGTCTCGTGGACCTCCCTGATCATGGCCGGGTCTTTCCGCACGGCGTCCTGCAGGTACTTCATGCCGCCCTGCACGTGGCGCGACTCATCGCGGCACGTCGCGGTGAAGCCGGTGTAGTAGGCGGGCAGGAACCCCCGCCAGCGGGCGTACGACAGCGTGACCTTCATGACCGACAGGGCCAGCACGCCCTCGATCCACAGGAAGTAGGTCGTACCGTAGCGCACCCGTGCCCGCTCGTCGTAGGGGTTGCGGCGGACCTCGTCGGCCTGGTAGGCCAGCAGCCCGAAGGGCCCGACGAACGTCTCGGCGACCCAGGGGAACGACGCGTCGAGGATGTCCATGATGTCATCGCCCTGCAGGCCCACGACCTCGCGGTAGAACCGGTCGAAGAACACCGTGTGCCGGGCCTCGTCCTCGATCTGGGCGGAGATGTGCAGCTTCTCCTCCTCGCCCGCGCCGATCATGAATACCGGCAGCTCGATCTCGACCTGCCGCTCGCCGTGATGGAACCCCGACGCGATGGCCAGGAACGACTGCCGCTCCGCCTCGGTCATCTTCTCGGTCCAATCGATCTTGTCCTGGGTGAAGTCCAGGTCGTAGACGTTCCACCGCTGCTTGAGGTACTTGCGGTAGAGGGTCGTGTAGCCGGGCAGGGACTTCAGGTCCTTGTGGACGTACTCGATGACATCATCAATGTCGACGCCGAGCACGCCCGCCAGATCGGCTCCCTCGATCTGGCAGACCTGCTGGTCAGTGAGCGCCCGCGGGCCCTCATGGAGCACAGCCGTTGGGCTCTTGCGTTCGGTCATGGGCAATCTCCGTTTCTCTTACTTGGACCGGCGACAGCGCGCTCACGACGCGCACGAGCAGCGCGGACCACTCCGCCTCGTCGACCGCTCGCAGGTCGGGTGTCAGCAGCGAGCTTCCCAGCGAGAGCAGCAGGCAGAAGTGAGCCAGTGCGTCGGGCGGCAGCGCGGGATCTATCTCGCCGCGGGCCTGCCCGGCCCGCACCAGCCCGGCCAGCCAGCCCGCGCGCTCGCTCGTGTACTCGCGCATCGGCCCGGCGACCTCCTCGCTGCGGCGCGCCGCTATCAGCGCCTCCACGATCAGGTAGCTGCGGTCGTCCCGCTGCCTGGGCAGGCAGCGGCCCGCCTGGAGCAGCAGGTCGGTGACTGGCTGGCTGGGGTCGGCGGCCAGCAGGTCAGCCAGAACCCGCCCGCCGTGGGCGCGCAGCGACGCCACCAGCAACTCCGCCTTCGACCCGAAGTGCGCGTACAGCGCGCCGTTGCTGACGCCGGCGGCAGTCGCGATGTCTGCCACCCGCGTGCCGTCATACCCGCGCGCGGCGAAGACATCAGCCGCCGCGCGCAGCAGTCGCGCCCGCGTCTCCGCGGAAGTCACTCCGGCAACACGCCCCATGAACTGATTAAAAAATCATTCATTTAATACGTCAATCCCTCTCGGCCATTGGCTTGGACGGGCTTGCGGCCAAGCCGAGTCCTGCCTGCCTTACGGTCCCTCCAGGCTGCAGGCCCGCGCGTGTGGGCCCACACGGCGGCCCCACACGGGAAAAGTGATATCATTTTGCTAGAAGATGGATAGCGCGGGTCGCCACCAGACAGGGCGTGCGGGCCGCAGATCACAGGAGGCCGCCATGCAGGCATCAACCCCAGCCAGCCACCCGATGATCGTCACGACGACCGAGAACATCCCGGGGACGCGGGTGGTGAAGACGATCGGCCAGGTGTTCGGCCTCACCGTCCGGTCCCGGAGCCTTGGCGGCAACCTCGCCGCCGTCCTCAAGGGCCTCGTCGGCGGCGAGATCGGCTCCTACGTCAAGCTCAACGAGGACTCGCGGCGCCAGGCCCTTGACCGCATGATCGCGAACGCGGCCGCCATGGGCGCGAACGCGGTCACGATGATGCGGTTCGACTCCACCGAGATGGGCGCGGCCATGAGCGAGATCGTGGCCTACGGCACCGCGCGGGTCATCGAGCGGACCGACGCGCAGCCGGACGCCGCAGGCGACCAGGCCTGAGGAGGCTGCCATGAGCGTCACCAACTGGATCCTCATCGTGATCGTGATCGTGGGGATCGTCGCCGCCTTGCTCGGCCTGGACCGCTACCGCGGCAGCCGCAAGAGCGCCAGCGGCAGCACCGCCGAGCCGACGGACGAGGTCTTCATCGACCCGGAGACTGGTCGCACGATGCGCGTCTGGTACGACCAGCGCTCAGGCAAGCGCGAGTACCGACCCGACTGAACACGGACCGCCTCGTCCCGGTAGAGTTCCCGTGGCACGCAACACGCATCACCACTGTGGCCTGGACAGGGAGGGCGAATGCCGACGAGCCGCCGTACGATCCTTGCCGCCCTTGCGGCCGGCGCGCTGGCTGGCTGCCAGGGTCCCGGCGCCACGGCCAGCGGTCGTCCGTCCGCGGCCGTGGCGGTGCCGCGCGCGGTGGTATTCACCCCGACGGCACGGCCGGCCGCGCCAGTCGCTCCCGCGGTGACTCGCGCGGAGATCGTGGCCCGCTACGGGCAGCTGAGCCCGGATTACTGGGGCTTTGGCGCGCCGGGGGTACTACGCCACGCACAGGCGAGCGGACAGGTGATCGCGCTGACCTTCGACGCCTGTGGCGGTCCTGGCGGCAGCGGCTACGACCAGGCCCTCATCGACTTCCTGCGCCAGCATGAGGTTCGGGCGACGCTGTTCCTCAACTCCCGCTGGATTGACGCCAACCCGGCCGCCTTCCGCCTGCTGGCCGCCGAGCCGCTGTTCGAGATCGGCAACCACGGCACCAAGCACCTCCCGCTGTCGGTCTCCGGCCGGTCGGCCTACGGCATCTCCGGCACGCGCAACGCGGGCGAGGTCTACGACGAAGTCGCCGGGAACCACGCCAAGCTCACCCGCCTGCTTGGCAAGCCCCCGCGGTTCTTCCGGTCCGGCACCGCCTACTGCGACGACATCGCCGAGCGCATCGTCGCGGACATGGGAGAGCGCGTCGTCACGTTTGACGTGAACGGCGACGGGGGCGCCACCTTCACTCCCGCCGAGGTCACAACCACCGTGACCGCGGCCGAGCCAGGCTCCCTCGTCATCGGCCACATGAACCACCCAGAAGGGGGCACGGCCCAGGGCATCGCCGCGGCTGTTCCCATCCTGGCGGCCCGCGGCTACCGCTTCGTCCGCCTCTCCGATCAGTAGCCCTGGCCTGGCGCCGCCGCGGCGCTGAGGGCGGCGAGTACCACGGCGATGTGGGGCGCCTGCTGCGATCCGCGGCGGACCGCCGCGTAGACGTGGCGCGCGGGCTCGGCGCCAACCACGGCGTGGATGCTGACGCCGGGGCGGTGCGCGTCGAGCGCGAGCTCAGGCACGAGGGCTACCCCCGCGCCGCACGCGACCAGGGCAGTGGCGGCCTCCCAGCTATCGACGCGGTGCACTACCCGGGGTGATATGCCAGCAGCCGTGCAGGCGGCCATGGTGATCTCTGCGCAAGGGTGCCCAGTCGCTCCCGCCACCCACGCCTCGCCGGCCAGGTCGCCGATGTCCAGGCGCTCGTGGGCCGCGCTGGGGTGGGCGGACGGCACCACCAGGCGCAGCGGGTCGCGGCCCAGTTCCGTCCGGTGGTAGCGCGGATCGTCCCGGCTCGGGCCGAGGGCGTAGTCCACGGCCACGGCGATGTCCAGCTCACCGCTGTCGAGGCTGGTGAGACAGCCGGGAGGTTCCGCCTCGTCGACGTGCGGTGAGATACCAGGGCGCTCCCCGGCAAGGATCCGCAGCGCGGGAACCACGAGCCCGGTGATCGCGGTGGCGAAGGCACCGATCCTGACTACCCCGGCCTGGCCGTCCTCGAACGCGGCCAGTCTGGCCCGGGCGGCCTCGAGCTCGGCATGCACCCGGTCCGCGTGCTCGAGCAGGATGATGGCCTGCGGCGTGAGCAGGACTCGCCGGCCATGCCGGGCAAGCAACGGCGCGCCGACCGAGCGGGACAGGGCGGCAACCTGCTGCGACACGGCGGACGGTGTGAGGTGCAGGGCCTCGGCCGTCGCCGTGACCGTGCCGCGCTCGCGCAGCTCCCGCAGGGTACGGAGCTGACCCAGCTCTATCGTGAAGCCATTCTGCATGGTATAGCCCAGATCTTTTAGATGGACGCGAGGGTCCGGGAGGGACACCATAGCAGGGAGCCGCAGCGAGCGGACGTAACGTCAGGGAGTGGAAAGGACGGGCAATGACTATCGGGATCGTTGGCGATCGCAACCCGGCAAATGTCACCCACGCCGCGACTGACACCGCCTTCGCCCGGCTTGGCGCGCAGACGCGGTGGATACCAACGCCGTCGGTGGAAGCGGACCCGCCGTTGCTGGCCGGGTACGACGGGCTGCTGATCGCGCCGGGTAGCCCGTACCTGAGCATGAACGGCGCGCTGGCCGCCGTCCGCTACGCCCGCGAGAACGACGTGCCGCTGCTCGGGACGTGCGCCGGGTTCCAGCACATCCTGGTGGAGTACGCGCGCGACGTCCTCGGGATCGCCGCGGCCGCCCACGCCGAGGTGGACCCGGATGCCCCTGATCTCATCTGCGTTCCGCTGACCTGCTCGCTGGTCGGCCAGCAGCGCCAGGTCCTGATCCAGCCGGACACAGTCGCCGCCCGCCTGTACAAGGCGGCGACGTCAATGGAGCCCTTCTACTGCATGTTCGGGCTCAATCCCGCCTACCGCGAGCCGGTTGAGCGGGCGGGCCTGCGGTTCAGTGGCTTTGACGACGACGGCGAGCCGCGGATCCTTGAGCTGCCGGGGCACCGCTTCTTCCTTGGCACGCTGTTCGTGCCGCAGGCGGCGCCGGACGCCGGGCGCCCGCACCCGGTCCTGGCCGGGTTCCTGGCCGCGAGCGCGAGGCAGCCGGCCTGACCGCCGCCGGGACGCCCCGACGCACTACACGCTGACCGACTGACCGTGCTCCTCCGCTACGGGCTGCCTGGTGAGGACTCCTTCCGTCCGGGACGAGTCGTGTCCTCGCAGCCAGCGGAGCATGAGGGCCAGTGCGGTGCCGTAGCCGATGGTCGAGGCGATGGCCGCGGCCGCGACTCCGGCGACGGGCAGCAAGACGACAAGCAGGAACACCGCGCCGATGGCGGTGGATCCCTGGGCGGCGGCTACGAGTCCCGGCCGGCCCAGTCCGCGGAGCAGGTCGCCGGCCACCTGGCCGCTGGCGAGGAAGATCCCGCCGGGGGCAAGTACCCAGAGCAACGGAACCGCGCCCGCGTAGCCGGGGCCGAAGACCGCGGGAATCAGCCAGCAGGCGCTCACCGCCAGCGGCAGCAAGATGGCGCTCGCGATGGCGGCGCCGGCTGCGGCGGCGGCCACCGGCACCTGGCTGGGGCCAGCGGCGCTGCCGCGCCGGGCGGCCAGCCGGGGGAAGGCCACGTTACCGATGGCGGACACCAGCGGCACGGGGACCATGGTGACCGAGACCGCGATGGCGTAGCGGCCCAGGTCGGCCGGAGGGACCAGCTGGGACAGCACGAGCTGGTCGAGGCAGGAGTTGACCGCGGACGGAGTGATCGCCCCCAGCTGCGCGAGCCCGACGGTGGCGAGCGGACCGATCAGCCGCGACTGGGCGCGCCCGGGCGCCAGCCCGCAGCGGCGGCAGCAGTAGTAGGCGTAGCCGAGCTGGAACGTCATGCTCACCGAAAGCGCGCCGATGGCGGTATCGAGCGTAAGCAGCCGCAGCAGCCGCAGCCCGATGAGCACCCCGAGGGCGAGCGCGGGCTGGCTGACCCGGACCAGGTTCCACCGCTGCATGCTCGCGGGCTGAAGCGCGTAGGTGTAGCTGGTGGCGGTGAAGGCGACGGCCGAGCCGGCAAAGATAATCCGGTAGGCGGCGGAGAAAGCCGGGTCCCCGTGGGCCAGGACGGGTGCGACGGCAAGGCCAGCGGCCAGGGCGCAGGCGCCGCTGGCCATCATCATCGCCCTGGAGGTGGCGACGTAGCCGCGGCCTTGCCGCGGGTCGCTGGCGACGTGGAGGCACACCGCGGCCGACTGGCCCAGCTCGCCCACCAGCAGGAGCGCATTGAACCACGCCATGATGGCGGCGTACTCGCCGCGCACGGCGGGTCCCACCGTGCGCGCGATGATGATGCTGCCCAGTGCGACCGCCGCCGCTGCCGCCGAGTTGAAGCACGCGGTGCGGGTGATGGCGCCGAAGTCGCGCTTAGACAGCACGGGCTGATCGTCCGCGACCTGTGCGGACCGGGCCGTCATCACTCAGTGATTATAGGCAATTACATTCAGTCAGTGAGGTTGAATCAGGGACCCCGCGGGGGCGCCAGCCTCAGCGGGGCCTGTCCGCGAGCGTAGCGATGACCTCCACGGCGGCGGCGATGTCGTCGTCGAGCGGGTGGTCCTCATCGTCGGCGGGCAGGTCGTGCAGGCACTGGTCGTGGAGCGCGCGCAGCCGGTCGCCCAACGGCGTGATGCCGCGCTGACGCAGCGCGCGCACGGCCGCGACCAGCTCGCAGGCGAGCAGCGTCCGCAGCCGCGGCACCATGGCGGCCGCCGCCCGAGCCGCCTGCGGGGAGAAGGCCGCGTGCTCCTCCGAGCCCCGCGATAGCACCGCGGCGCCGAGCGTCACTGGCCCGGCCAGCCCGCGGATCTCCGCCAGCGCGGCGCTCGCCGTGTACTCGAGGATCATGATCCCTGAACTGCCCTCGGGACCGCCGGCGAGGAACGCGCGCAGCCCGGTCCTGTCCGGCTCGGTGAGCGCGGCGAGCCGAGCCGGCGACAACGCGGCATCCGCGCACAGGGCCAGCCTGGCGTGGTCGAGCGCCAGTCCCAGGTAGGCCCCGTGGAAATTGCCGTTGTGCAGCACCTGGCCGCTCGGGGCGTGGACCAGCGGGTTCTCCGCCGCCGCGTTCAACTCCACCGCCAGCACGCGCTCGACCTGGGCAACGGCATCCACGGCTGGGCCGTGCACTTGCGGCAGCGCCCGCAGGCCGTAAGGGTCCTGGACGCGGGCGCCAGGGCGCGCGGCGTCCGGGCCGAGGAGCTCGCGCAGCCGCTGGGCGCTCGCCAGCTGGCCGGGATGCGGCCGGGCCGCGTGGACTTGCTCCGCGTACGGCTGCGCGGAGCCTGACATGGCCAGATGGCTGAGGGCGGCGATCTCTAGCACGGCATCGAGCAGCCCGGTGAGGTCCTGCAGCGCCAGCGCGGCCTCGGCCAGCGTCACGGCGTTGGACGAGAGGAAGGCGAGCGCGTCGTCGTCGGCCACCGCTGCCGGCAGCAGCGCGCGCTCTCGCGGGCCATCAGCCCCGCGCCAGGGCCGCTCGCCGATGAGCGCGAGGGCCGTGGTCGCCAGCCCGGGCAGGTCCCCGGTTCCGATCCCGCCGAGCACGGGGAACTCGGGAGCCAGGCCGGCGTTGAGCGCGGCCGCGATGGCGGTGAGCCAGGCCGCGTCGGCGCCAGAGCCGCCGGCCGCCAGCTGGTTCAGCCGGACGGCGAGTGCGCCTCGCGCGACATCCGTGGAGACAGGGTCCCCGGCCCCGCTCGCGTGGCTGCGCAGCAGCCGCAGGCCATGGCCGTTGCCCGGCTTGACCCTCACCCGGCCGTTGGCGCCCACCCCGGTGGTCCGGCCGTAGAACGCGCCCCCGTCCACCGCCGCCAGCGCCGCCCGGTGGGAGGCAGCGGCCCGGGCCAGCCCCGCGGGCGCGATCGAGACCCGCGCACCCGCGCGGGCCACGGCGGCCACGGTGGCACTGCTCAGCGTGGTGCCGTCCATGACGACAAGGTGGTGGATGGGCACCCGCTTATTCTGTCATCGCCGCGCCCACTCCTCGGCCAGCAGTCAGGCTGCTCCCACCCTGATCAGTGACTTGATGGCCCGGCGCTCGTCCATGGCCTGGTAGGCGGCGGCGACGTGGTCGAGGTCGGTCTCGAAGTCAAAGACCAGGCCGGGGTTGATGGTGCCGTCGAGAACGTCGCCGAGCAACTCGGGAATGTAGATCCTGGCCGGGGCGGGACCGCCGCGCCAGCCGGTGTTGCGGAAGAACGTCTCCGTGAACGGCACCTGGCCGTGCGGGACCCCGACGATGCCGACGGTGGAGCCGGGCCGGGCGACGGCGAAGGCGGTCGAGATGGACTGGCCGGTGCCGGCGCACTCCAGCGCCGCGTCGGCCCCGATGCCACCGGTGAGGTCGAGGACGGCCTGGGTGGCCTCATCGCCGCGGGCCGCGATGATGTCGGTGGCGCCGAGCTCGCGGGCCACCCGCTGGCGGCCCGGGTGGCGGCTGAGGGCGATGATGCGCTCGGCGCCGAGCCGAGCGCAGGCCAGGACGGCGCACAGGCCGACGGCCCCGTCTCCGACGACCGCGACCGTGTCGCCCTTCTTCACCCCGGCGACGACCGCGGCGTGATGCCCGGTCGACATCACGTCAGACAGTGCGAGCAGCGACCGCAGCACGGCGTCAGGGTGCCCTGATCCGGGCACGGGGACGAGGGTGGCCCCGGCCAGCGGGACGCGCACCGCCTCGCCCTGGCCGCCATCGGTCGTGCCGTTGCCGAAGCCTCCGCCGGAAGGGCACGAGATGGTCGACCCGTTCAGGCAGTGGGGACAGGACATGTCGCTGTAGATGAACGGGGCGACCACCAGGTCCCCGGGGACGATGCCCCGCACGTCCGCGCCGGCCTGCTCGACGACGCCGATGAACTCGTGGCCGATTGAGCCAGCCGCATGAGGGGACTCGCCCCGGTAGTACCACAGGTCCGACCCGCACACGCAGCCGAGCACGACCCGCACGACCGCGTCGGTCGGCTCCTGGATGACCGGGTCGGGGCGCTCGCCGGCATTGACCGCGCGGGGCCCGCTGAATATCGCAGCTTTCATCGCACCAGGCTCCTTGACCTCAGGAGGCTTTCACTGCCTCGACTCCAGGCAACCACCGGCCGGCGGGCGGCGGGAGGGCCGGTCGTTCGGGGTACTGGCAGGACCCCTTTCGGCCCGTCGGCACAGCGGAGGTGCAGAGCAATTCACGAGGTCGCGCAAACATCGCATTGCTATATAGATCATTTGACTGGCGTGATGTTAAATCATTGTAAACGTGGCCGGCAGACTGACGGGGGCGGTCGGAAAGGACTCTCGAATGGCCCGGCGCCCCCATGAACCCGAACCGCACGTTTCCGCTGGCGATCCGGCGCACCGGCGGCAGGTGACCCTGGCGGCCATCTCGAGCGTGGTCGGCACCTCGATCGAGTGGTACGACTTCTTCTTGTACGGCACGGCAGCGGCGATCGTGTTCCCGTCGGTCTTCTTCCCCCATTCCAGTGCCTACTCCGGCACCCTGGAGTCGTTCGCCACCTACGCCGTGGGGTTCGCCGCCCGCCCGTTCGGCGCGGCGATCTTCGGCCACTGGGGAGACCGGCTGGGCCGCAAGGCGACCCTGATCGTGACGCTGCTGCTGATGGGGATCGCCAGCGCCCTCGTCGGCGTCCTGCCCAGCGCCACGTCCATCGGCATCGCGGCCCCCATCTTGCTGGTGGTGCTGCGGGTGCTGCAGGGCATCGCGGTCGGCGGCGAGTGGAGCGGCTCGGTGCTGCTGTCGATGGAGTGGGGCAAGCAGCAGCGGCGCGGGCTCATGGCGAGCTGGCCGCAGGCCGGGGTGCCCATCGGGCTGCTGCTTGGAACCGGGGCGATGACCGCGATCGCGCTGTCCACCGAGGCCGCGTTCAAGGCCTGGGCGTGGCGGATCCCGTTCCTGGCCAGCCTGCTGCTCGTGGCGATCGGCCTGTGGGTGCGGCTGAAGGTGATGGAGACCCCGCTGTTCGCCCGCCTGACCGCGCGCCAGGCGGTGGCGCGGGTCCCGGTCGCCGAGGTCATCCGGCGGCACCCGAAGGAGATCATCCTCAGCGCGTTCCTGCGGATGTCGGAGCAGGCGCCCTTCTACATCTACACGACGTTCGCGCTGTCCTACATCAAGGACGACCTGAAGCAGAAGGAGGGGATCGCGCTCGCCGCGGTCAGCGTGGCCGCCGCGTTCGAGCTCATCCTGATACCGGCGTTCGGCCACCTGTCTGACCGGCTGGGCCGCCGGCCCCTGTACGCCACCGGGGCGGTGCTCATCGCGGCGGCCGCCTTCCCGGCGTTCCTGCTGCTGAACACGAAGTCCGCGGGCCTGATCATCGTGGGAATCGTCATCCTCGCCATCCCGCATGCCATGCAGTACGGCCCGCAGTCGTCCTACATCGCGGAAAGCTTCCCGACTCGGCTCGCGTACGGCGGCAGCGGCCTGGGCTACCAGCTGGCGTCGCTGATCGCCGGCGGCCCCGCCCCGCTGCTCGCGACCTGGATGCTGCCGCACTTCGGCTGGCAGGCGATCGGCGTCTACATCATCGCCTGCTCGGTACTGACGCTCATCGCGATCGCCCTGCTGCCCGATCGCCGCCACGCCGACCTGGCCGCCGTGGCACCGCCCCTGCCAGCGACCGCGACAGACGGCGCGGCCGGAGGCTGACGCCCGCCCGGCGCAGGCCGGCCCCGGCGAACGGCCTGCGCCAAGTACCTCGGGGGACGGTGCCCTTCGTGAGACGGTGCCCCTTCGTGAGACGGTGCCTCAGGAGAACGTGGGGCTGGTGCCAAGGTCGGTCGTCACGTCCTGGTAGACGTTGTTCCTGGCACCATCGACGGTGATCGGGCCGCCGGCCGCGAACACCCCGAAGTCGTCGTCGCTGATCACGTTGCCGCGCACCGTGATCGTCAGCGGGCTGGCGTCGCCGAGGTAGACGCCGGTGGTGCCGGCGTCGCCCTCGGAGCCGCGCAGGTTGTTGCGGCCAATCCAGTTGCCGGTGACGACGTTGCCGCTGAGGTTCATCCCCGGCGCGTGGGCGTGGACGTCGAAGCCGGCGTGGCCGTTCCCGTCGAACGTGTTCCCGTCGATGGTGTTGTCGAACACGCCGCCGGTCGCCCCGGCCAGGATGACGCCGCTGCCCGCGGACGCGGCCGTGCCGGTCGGGGTGCCGAGCCCGTTGTCATTGGAGACGTTGCCGATGACGCGGTTGCGGGAGATGCCCTTTCCGGTGTGGTCAGCCAGGGCGATGCCGCAGCCGCCGGCGTTGTCGTCCGCGACGTTGCCGATGATCGCGTTGCCGGTCGCTGGCTGCAGGAAGTCGTCGGAGACGTTGATCCCGACCGAGTTGCCTGTCGAGACGTCGCCGATCGCGGACGAGTCCGTGGTGCTGTTCAGGTCGATGCCCGAGCCAGCGTTGTTCCTGGTGACATCGCCCGTGATCGTTATGTAGCTGGCTGGTGTCATTGTCCCGCCGACAAGCCCCGCGGTGACGATGCCGTCGGCGAGGGTGCCGCCCACGCTGGCGTTCTCCACGGTCAGGCCGCTGACCGTCACGTGGGACGCGGCGACGCCGACGCCGTAGCTATCTCCGCTGGCGTTGATCACGGCACCCGGGCGCCCGGCCAGCGTCAGGGACCTGGTCACCGTGACGCTCTCGTCGTAGGTGCCGGCACACACGGTCACGGTGCCGCGCGTGGCCACGGCCAGCACGGCGGCCTGCACCGAACTGAAGGCCGCCGTAGCGCACGACCGGTCGGCCGCGCCTGCCGTGCCGGCCGGCGAGACGTAGACCCGGCCAGCCGACTGGCTCGCGGGCTGCGCGACCGCCGCGTTCGCGGTGCCCGCGACGAGCCAGGGCAGCCCAGTCACCCCGGCCGCGACAAGCAACGTCAGTGCATGACGCATGAGATTCCCCTTCACACTCAGAATAAGAGAACAAGCCCCCCGTGCCGCAGACCAGGCGGCACCCCAGTGTGATCCGCGCTGCTCAACAGGCGATCAACAAATCGTCAACGGGCCTGGTCATAGCGGGTGATGTCACCGTAGGGCGCGTCGGCGGGCCAGCTTCCCCGCTCGACGTGGGCGTTGAGGAGGGTGCCCTGGCCGTCGGTCATCGTCGCGCGGGGATGGTGCAGGTGCAGGAGCGGATCGTCGTAGCGGCGGAAGGCGCCGACCCGGGTGAGGCGGGCGTCGACGTCGTCGTCCTCCCCGCCCCAGCCCTCGAACCGCTCGTCAAAGCCAGCGACCTGATGGAATGCTGCACCGGTGACCCACAGGCATCCGCCCGGCGAGCCGCGCTTGAGGAAGCCGCGGAGGACCTCAAGGGGAACGTCGGCATTGCCGTCGATGACCCGGTGCCTGATCGCCAGGGAACTGGCCTGCTCACCAAGGTTGAAGGCCCACAGGAACGGCAGGTGCGCCACATGATCCGCGCCGCCGCCGAGCCGGCCCGCGTTCCGCTGCACGAAGTGCCTGTCGACCAGGATGTCACTGTCCAGGACACACAGGAGCCGATGGCGGCGCGGGCTGCTGGCCACGCCCACGTTGACGGCCCACGACTTATTGAACGCGCCAGGCTTGCGCGCGAAGAGGTACACGTCGGCGACCGGCTCGATCAGCGGCTTCCACAGCGGAGCCGCCGCCGCCTCGACGACAGTGACCGTGTACTGGTCGCGGGAGGCCGACTGGTCCCTGAGCGCGTGCAGGCAGGCCAGCAGGTTGCGGACCCGCCCGCCGGACGCGTCATCGCCGAAGGGGATCACGATCTGCACCGGGGTGTCAGTCGGCGCCGGGCCGGGCGCCGGCCCGGGAAGCCCCGACAACTCCTGGTAGGAGACTTCAGCCGCGGCGTCCTCAGCGTAGTCAGGGCCGAGGGCGTGGTCGATGAGAATCTGCTGGTCGGCGGCGAGAACGGCGTCAGAAAGCCGCTCATCCACGGTGACCGCCGCGACGAACGCCCAGTAGGCCGGCCGCGAGGCCGGCGTGCGGGCGAGCGCATCCAGGCGCTCCCGCACCGTGGGGGAGGCTCCGGCGCGAATCTCCGCCACGACCGCCTGGTAGTGCGGCTCGCTGAACTCCCAGAAGTCGACGGCTTGCTCCTTGACCGCCGGATCATGCGCCAGCACGACATAGTCGGCTAGCCGCTGAGCCGTTCCCACGCCCGCACCCACGAGGCTATTTAACATCATTTGGCCGATCGCCTGATAGACAATCACTCCCGTCCCGAAGAAACTGGCTGATAAGCCCCGACCGGGGGCGGTACCGCCTGGCCGACCTGGAGCGCCTGTGACCACTCCGGCGTCATCGACCACCACGACAGGAACCCGCCAGGTCGCGGGGCACCGCCCCAGGCACGGTCGGCCCGTTCCCGGCGAACGGCCTCATCCCCGTATTCAAGTCACTGTACGACTACAGCTGGGTCGTCGGCTTCGCCCTGTACCTGATCCTCTCTCTGCCCCTGTTCGGCCGGACGGAGGACGCGCCCACTGGATGACACGCCACTGGATGCAGCCACCCCAGCGGAGCGGCTTCTGGTCGCTTTTCCGGAAGCATTTTCCTGTTGCGTAGCATCTGCGACGTTCTGACGTACAAAAGTCTTCACAACCGGGAAATCTTTCACAAAAGCTTGGTTCGTGTGGAGCTGCTGAGAGACGTGGGGCTGGAGCGGTCCAAGCGCGACCGCCCGCCGGCCCGCGGGCCCGCAGGCCCCCAGCCCCGCCGTTCCAGCCGAGCACCTGCCTCGGGCCTGACGGCCGCAGGCTGCGGCGTCTTATGCTGTTTCTGGCCAGTCGTTGGGCTGGGCACCTCGAGGCACATAGGCGTCGGCGTGTCGGCCGGTCGCGGGAGAGAAGGCACCATGGCGCGCGGCATCCAGGTCGGAGACAAGGCTCCCGACTTCACCCTCCCGTCGCAGGCCGGAGAGCAGGTACGGCTGAGCGACCGGCTCGGCCAGCGGGTGGTGGTCTTGTACTTCTATCCCAAGGACGAGACCCCTGGCTGCACCAAGGAGGCGTGCGCGTTTCGCGACAGCTACGAGGTGTTCGGTGCCGCGGGCGCCGAGGTGATCGGGGTCAGCTCTGACTCGGTCGACAAGCATGCCGCCTTCGCGGGCCACCACTCGATCCCCTTCACGCTGCTCAGCGACGAGGGAGGCCAGGTGCGCAAGAGCTACGGCGTCCCGTCAGCGCTCGGCGTCCTGCCCGGCCGGGTCACCTACGTCATCGATCGCTCCGGGACGGTCCGGCATGTCTTCAACTCGATGACCAACATCGGCCGCCATGTGGGCGACGCCCTCGACGTCGTGAAGGAGTTGTCGGCCGAGCAGCCGACGTAACGGGCGCTCCCTAACCGGGCCACCGCCGCGACTGCGCGTCCACGAGGGACCCGGCCTCGGCCAGGGCCTCGGGGTGCCCGAAAAGGCCAGGCAGGCCGCCGGTGTGCAGCAGGGCGGTCGGCTCACCGGGGCGAACGTCGCCGTCCCGGACGGCCGCGATGAGGCCCGCCAGGGCCCGGCCGGTGTAGACCGGGTCGAGGACGATGCCTTCCGTGCGGGCGGCGGTGACCATCGCCTCCCTGACCTGGCCGGTGAGCGCGGAATACCCTGCCCCCACCTGGTCGAGCCGCAGCCGCAGCCGGGCGCCGCCCAGATCGCCGGCCAGGCGCGCGACGGCCCGTTCCGGGTCCGGGACCGCACCGCAGTGCACGCCAAGGACACGCTCTGCCCCCAATGCCATAACGAGCCCGGCCATTGTCCCGCCGGAGCCGACCGCGACGACGGCGCTGGTGAGCCCGGGGAGCTGAGCCAGCAGCTCCTCCCCGGCCTCGACGTAGCCCTGGGCCCCCAGCACGCTGGAGCCGCCGAAGGGAATGATCTCCGGTTGTCGGCCCTGGGCCCGCAACTGCGCGGCGACGTCAGCCACGGCGTCTCCCAGCGTCGCGTCGTTCACCTTCCCGGCCCAGACGATCGCGGCGCCGAACAGGCCGTCGAGGGCGATGTTGCCGGTCGCGGTGTCGCCCGGCTCGCCGGCGAGGACGAGCACGACGTCCAGGCCGAGCCGTGCCCCGGCCGCCGCGGTCAGGCGGGCATGGTTGCTCTGGGCGGCTCCGCTGGTCACGAGCGTCGTGGCCCCGTGTGCGCGGGCCGCGCCCGCCGTCCACTCCAGCTTGCGGGCTTTGTTGCCGCCGCCGCCCAGGCCAGTCAGGTCGTCCCGCTTGATCCAGAGGTCACCGGGCTCAAGCCCTATCGCCTGGGCCAGGCGCGGCGCCGCCTCCAGGGGAGTGGGCCGGCTGATCAGCGGCGCGCGCATGACTTCCCGGTCCGTTTTCGGCCCGTTTTGCACCCTGCTCATGGATCCATCTTCGCCTGCCGCCTGGGGCGACACCGAGCCGGGTCGCGGTCCGAGGGCGGATACGGCAGCACCTGTGCCGCCGCCGCAGGTCCGCGAGCGGCCAGAAATAGTTAGCTCGGGAAATGACCTATCCTGGTAGGGCGTCATGGAGCTTGACCAAGAGGCCGTCCCGGGCCAGGCACGACCTGGCCGGCCGGGCATGCGGAGCGAGAGGAGCTCACGGAGCGTGAGCAAGCAGGGCAATCGGCATGCTGGAGACACCTCGCCGGGCATCGACCCGCTGCACGGCAACGAGAAGCGCTGGCTACGGCGGCTCCTCGGCTACACCTGGCGGTTCAAGCGGGACATGATCTTGTCGGTCATCGGGGCGCTGTTCTACGTGACGGCCTCGCTGGTCATCCCGCTACTGCAGCGAGACGTCATCGACAACGTCATCGTGACGCACGCCGAGTCGGTGTGGCCGCTGGCCATCGGGCTGATCATCGCGGCCATCGTCAACTTCGGCGGCGTGTACCTTCGGCGCTACCACGGCGGCAAGGTGGCCCTGGACGTGCAGCATGCCATGCGAACCGATCTGTTCGACTCGCTGTCCAAGCTGGACGGCAGCCGGCAGGACGAGATCCATACCGGCCAGCTCGTCGGCCGCTCCATCTCCGACGTCAACATGGTGCAGCAGCTCACGCAGTGGGTGCCGCTGATCCTCAGCAGCCTCATGCTCTTCGCGTTCTCGCTGGTCATCATGCTCATCTTGTCGCCGCTGCTCGCGCTGGTCGCGCTCGCGGTCGCCCCCGCGCTCTGGCTGATCGCCATCGCCTCACGCAAGAGGCTCTTCCCCGCGAGCTGGCACGCCCAGCAGCTCGTCGGCGAGGTCTCCGCGACCGTCGATGAAGCCGTCGGCGGCGTCCGCGTTGTTAAGGGCTTCGGCCAGGAAGAGCAGGAGATGCAGCGGATGGAGGCGACCAGCGAGGAGCTGTTCGGCTCGCGGATCCGGATGGCGCGGATCACCGCCCGGTTCAACCCCGCCCTCACCGCCATCCCTTCCATCGGCCTGATCGGCGTGCTCATGCTCGGCGGCTGGCTCGCC
>Ga0335072_10004735_pt1 | contig 20116 bp, 19 predicted proteins | sample Lox_Sample_21_FD_206725 | JGI IMG/M metagenome (GOLD analysis project Ga0335072, IMG submission 206725) | Soil microbial communities from Loxahatchee National Wildlife Refuge, Florida, United States - Lox_Sample_2.1 | ecosystem: Environmental > Terrestrial > Soil > Wetlands | place: USA...
CGATCTGGCGATCCAGATCCCGGACTGACCAGCCGCCGCGCAGGGCCTCGTGCTCATAGTAATCGCGGGCGGCATCATCAGCTACCGTGAGCAAGCGCACGTAGTGGGACCAGGACAAAGGGAAGGGTAGATCGAATTGTCCAGACAGCGTCTGAACAATTCCTGCTTCGTCAAAAAGTCCAGACGACGTCTGGACTCTAGCCCGGTAGGTAAGGTAAAACTGGCGCATTTGAAACACGTTGGAGCGAGAAAACCCGCGGCCAAATCTTGCCGACAAATCTCGGGCTAGCTGTTCCACAATCCGTTCCCCGTAGCCTGCTCGCTCTCCTCCACGCTGCTCCTGCTCAAAAATCCGCTTTCCAACCCGCCAATAAGTTGCTGTCATCAGGGCGTTGACAGCCCTGCCCGTCTGCTTACGTGCTTGCTCCAGCCATTCGGTTATGTCAACCAGAAGAGCACTGTATTCCTCCAACGAGAGAGACTGGTCGTTTTGTTCGGGCATCGTGACCGATTCTACTGCCTTAAGGAAAGTGATCGGCTTTGTGGCATTGTTGGGGTGTGGCGACGATTCGCTACAAAATGTGTCATTTGCGCGGCTACGTCAAACGAAAAAGCGTACGGTGCATCCAATTGGATGTGTTCGCCTTTTCTTCGCTATAATCTCCCCATGTTTCACGGACCAACTTCTCGGCTCTGTGATTTCGTCATTGCCTGCAAGCGCTGCCGGGAACACATCGCTGCTCCGGTTGAGACGATGCCGGATACCTGGATAATCCACACCTGTCCGCTGTGCGGCGAACGTCGGCGATACCTGCCCGCGGAGATTTTTAGAGGCCGGCTATCACATAGGTACGAGGATCTCGTGCGGAGGAGGGGCCGTGTTTGATCCCTACCGGGACATGCCGCGCATCAATCGGGGCATGGTCTATCTCGGGGCCTGCCTCATCGCCGGCATACGGCTGGCGAGAGAGAAACAGGTGAATGTCAGGGTCATACCGACGATCACTGCAATCGAAGAATCCGTCGAGTTGGCCTACGACATTTTCATACGGGTTTTCAGCCGGGCGGCGCGGAAGGTTGAGAGAATAGATTAGCCATGAAAATCAATGAACCGACTGTTTTGGAAGAAGAGCTCCTTCTCTGCGAAGTCGATAACGCTCTCGCCCAGGCGTTCCTGCGTGATGCAGTCAAGGCGGTGAGAAACGCAGGAGTCGATGATCTCCGCGAGCTGCAGACTTGCGTGATCAAGTCGATGCTGGTTTTTCATCAGCATCGCGAGGCATGCGAGGATTGCGGCGAGATCTAGAATCGCGTCGCAAGTAACCGGCTGCCGATTACAAAATATCTGCAAGGGAAAACAAACCGGGGGATAGTCGAATTCGCCGGCGCCCGTTAAAGTTCGAGCATTGAGTAGCACTTGGAGGAGGGCTACTGAATTGTGTCGCCAGTGGACAAACTGTTCACTGGCGTTTCGCATTTAGCGCTTCCGTCGACAAACCCAACGACAGCTATTTCATGAAGATGCCGGTTTGCTGTGTCGTAGACTACGATCGTGTGCGGCCGATACCAGCGACGAAGCGACAAGCAGAAAATTGCCGAAGCTTTTCACCTTGGCAATGTCGATGGCCTGGCGGTTGAGTTCGCTCCCGATTACAACGCTGCGCCGCAATCCATGCAGCCGGTTATCGTCTGGGATCAAGCGGGAGGCACGCGCCTTTTGCAGATGATGTTCTGGCGCTTTCTGCCGCCCTACGTCACCGATCCGAAGAAATTCCGGCTCGATACGATCAACGCCAGGGGCGAAACGCTGCTCGACAGCAACGTATGGTGCTATGCCTTCCTGCATAGCCGCTGCCTTATTCCGATCGATTCGTTCGTCGAATGGCGCCGCGTAGATCCCAAGACCAGGCTGCCCTGGCTATTCGGGATGAAGGATGACGAACCTTTCGCTCTCGCAGGCGTTTATCGGTACTGGCGCTCTCCTGATGGAAAATCGGAGATGAATACGTTCGCAATTATCACTACGGAACCGAATGAACTGGTCGTCGAAAAGACCGGACACGACCGCATGCCCGTCATCATCAGACGGCAGGATCATCAGCGCTGGCTTGAGCCTGGCGACGAAGCACGGCCGCCAATCGACCTCATCCGTCCGTTCGATTCAGACAAAATGAAGGCATGGCGCGTCGACCGCCGCGTGAACAACGTGAAGAACAATGAGCCCTCGCTCTGCGAGCCCATTAAGGAAGATGCCCCTCCCGAGAAGCCCGCGCGCACGGAAAAGCCCGGACACAAAGCGAAAACAGTTGAGAGCGGGCAGCTGGGAATGTTTTGAATTCTTCCGTTCGAATGGACTTCCGGTAATGGCTCAGAAAAGCGGCGCAGCCTTCATCGAAACAATGGATTGTCTACCTGTCTCCAAGCTTCCCGAGGGTCCGGAATGGACGTACGAGCTAAAGCTCGATGGGTATCGGCTTGAGGCAGTCCGGGGCGAAAAAGTGGTTACGCTCTATTCTCGCCGGCGGAAGGTGCTGAATGGCCGTTTCAGCTACATCGCCAAGGCTTTGGAGCATTTGCCCGCAGGCACTGTCGTCGACGGGGAAATCGTCGCCCTTGGGCCAAACGGGCATGCTGACTTCTATCTTCTGCAGAAGTTTCGGGCTGCGGAATCACAGATCATCTACTACGTTTTTGACATTCTTGTTCATGAAAATCGCAACCTGACGCGTCTGCAGCTTTTCGAGCGCCGCAGACTTCTCGGCGAGGTCGTAAAACCGAACCAGCATGTCGCATTATCAGCGGTGTCTGATCGCGGCGCGGCGGAGATGCTGAAGTTTGCGAAGACACACGGAGTCGAAGGGCTTATAGCCAAGCGCGCCGACAGCGTCTACCAGCCCGGAAGGAGAACGGGCCTCTGGATGAAATATCGCATTAACCTTGGACAGGAGTTCGTGGTCGGCGGCTATATTTCCGGCCACCTCGGGGTTGATTCGGTGGTTGTAGGCTTCTATCGCGGCGAAGACCTTGTCTATGCGGCGCGCGTCCGCGCCGGTTTCGTTCCCCGGACCAGACGCGAGGTGTTCGAGAAGATCGGACGCTTGAAAATCGCGAAATGCCCTTTCGCGAACCTGCCGGAGACTGAGCCAGGACGATGGGGCCAAGGCCTCACGGCGGAGAAGATGAAGGAGTGCATCTGGGTCAGGCCGGAGACCGTCGTACGAATAGATTTTTTGGAATGGACGGGCGCGAACCATTTGCGGCATGCGAAATTCTTAGCGCTGCGCGATGACAAGGACCCTCGCAAAGTCGTGAAAGAGATCACGCATTAGGGACTGCATGCGGGAGAAAGAGCCGAAGCATGCCGGGCTCGAAACCGCCGAGCGTTTCCTGGACCAGCTGATGAGCACCTTTGAGGCCCTCGCCCAAATGCCGAAGATGGGCGTTCTGTGCGGTTTCCGCAAACCGGCAACCCGCCGCCTTCGACGCTGGCCGGTGAATGGATTCGAGAACTGGCTGATTTTCTACCAGGCCAGGCGTGATGGCGTGGAGATCGTCCACGTCATGCACGGAGCCCGCGACATCGAAAGTCTGTTAGGCGGGTAGCCGGATCGTTACGGCCCGGCACATTTTCGTTGCCTACTTCGCTACTCCGCCCTAAGGCTTTTGGAAGCTATGCTATAAGGATGGTTCGGTTGTAACAGTTGAATCTAGAAAGGCAGACCTCCGCGAACCCCCCGCAGTGGATTTGGATCATGGGTTGCCATGCAGAATGGAACTAGCAAAGACACCGCCGAGCAACCCTCACCCGGCATCAGCGCAGACTTTCTGACGGGAAGCACGGATATCGGCCTCGACCGTATCCGCACCCGCCTTCTTGATCTCACGAACCGCAACAAGCTGCTCAATTTCAAGCACCCCAATGCGTCCTCTCTGCGCGTTGTCGATGTTCCGATTGACCCGGTATACGGCCGCCTGCGCGAAAACGAAAAGCTCATTTTTTCGCCCGTGCCCGATCCCGGCGTTCACCGCATTGACGTGGTGACCGCGAAGGACTACGCCGACGAGCTGGGTTGGAACACTTCCTTCGATTTGAGCACGGAGGAGAAGGATGACGTTCAGTCTCTCCCGGTCCTGCATTACCAAGAACCGCTCGATACGGTAAGCCGAAAGATTACGGCTGCAGCGAAGACGGCGATTGAAGAATCCGGCATGAACATGCTGTATCTGGTGTTCGGATTTCTGGAATGGTACGAGTCCGACGACTCCAAACAGCCGCACCATGCCCCGCTCGTCATTGTGCCCGTGACCATTGATCGCACCGCAGGAAAGGGGAGGGTGATCGAAACCGTTCTCGAATACTCCGGCGAAGACATTGAGACCAACCTGTCGCTCGTCGAAATGATGCGCCGTGACTTCGGCCTCGAAGTTCCGCTTTTGGAGGATGACGATACTCCCGAGCGCTACTTTGACCGATTCGCAGACATCCTCAAACTGAAGAAGCGGTGGACAATCCGAAGGCAGATCACGCTTGCCTTGCTCAGCTTTGGCAAGCTGCTTATGTACCGGGACCTCGATCCAAAGAACTGGCCCAAAGACCAGAGCATCGCAAAGCACCCGCTGGTGCGCGAATTGTTTGAAGGATCGAAGAAAACGGAAGTCGCTCTCGCCGACGAGTATCCGATTGACGCGCCGGAGCTGCAGAAAGACGTTCCGCATCTCATCCGGGACGCCGACAGCTCACAGCACAGTGCGCTCATTCACGCGCTGCGCGGGCAGAGTCTGGTCATCGAAGGACCACCGGGAACCGGCAAATCCCAGACCATCACCAATCTCATTGCAGCCGCCCTTGCACGGGGCAAGACGGTGCTCTTCGTCTCCGAAAAACTTGCCGCGCTGGAAGTAGTGCGCAAACGCCTGGACGACGCGGGTCTCGGAATCTTCTGCCTGGAGATTCACAGCCACAAGACGAAGAAAGGCGCGTTAATCGCGGATCTGGCCCAACGGAATAAGGCGCGGCGAACCTTCAGGGACCCAATTGATCTCGACAGGCAGCTTTCATTGGTCGACGAAAAGAAGCGGCAGCTGACACAGTACGCGGCGCTGATTAACAAGAACATTGAGCCGTTCAACGCGACTGTTTTCGATATTCTCTGGGCGCGCGACCGATGCGGCCAGGAAATCGCACGCCACCGTGATGGTCTCGGGCAGATCGCATTGCCGGGAATTACGACGTATACAAGGAAGAAGTTTACGCAGGCGGAGCAATTTCTGTCGGTCTACGTGCAGCATCTCGTTGCCGTCATCGCACCGTGGAACATCCTGGAACAGCATCCCTGGGTCTGGATAGCGAGGCCGCTGAGTTTTGAGGAAGAAGAACAAGCCGTTCGTCTTCTGGAGGAATTCCGGGATACCGTGCGGCAGGCGGAGGAATGTTGTGATCGCCTCCAAGAGACCGCCGGACTTAAGCTGACCCGAACCGCATACGGCCTTGAACAGGCTGCGGACATGCTCGGTCGCCTGCCGGATTCCGAAATCTCGCTGGCCTCTCGCATTCTGGCGCCCTGCCAAAGCGCAGCGACAAGGGCGAAGCTGGCGGCCTTTGTCGCACAGGTGGAATCGTTCCGGCGCACCTCAGACAATCTGTCTCACTATACGGGTGATGTCAGCTCTCTTCTTACTCCGGGTATGGCCGAGAAACTTGCAGGGACGCTTGAAATCCTGCGTCTTCGGGGATTGGAGGACCATTCAGTTGCAGATATCAGACAGCTGCTGGACCTCGGCACCGAGGCGGTGAAGCAGCTTGGCCAGGCGCATTCTTCTTTCCGCGCACTTCTCGACGTTCTTGGATGCGAAGCTCCGGCCACCTTATCCAGCGCCGCTTTCCTGATGGAGACGCTCAAGATCGTGGAGAGCGCGCCGTTCGACCGACTGCACCTCCGCCGGCCGTCGTTTGAATACGAACACACTAAGCCTGCTCTGCAAGCCGCCCGGCACGAGGCGGAATCGCTCAAGGAAGCGGAAATGTCGCTCCGCCGGGACTTCGATCTGTCCCTGGGGGGAGGAGCTTACAGTCCGTCCCAGCTACTTGAATGCGCCGCCGCCCTTGACGAGGCAACGATAGTGCAACAGCTATTTGGTAAAGCCTATCGTCATGCCGCCAAGGTCTACCGGCGCATAGCCCTCGCGAAGAAAAAGGCAGCGCGGAGAGATATGAGCCGCGCGCTCAGGGCGCTTGCCGGCTATGCGGAGCGCCGCGCACAGTTCGACAGCCATGCCACTTATCAGGAGTTGCTGGGAACGCAGTTTCAGGGTGTGCATAGTGCGTGGGACGATTTTGAAAAGGTGCTGCTGTGGTATGAACAGATTTTCATTGCTCTGCCGGAGCATCAGCCCCAGGCGGAACCGTACCGCCGACTGATGTTTACGGCACGGGTTGAGCGGCTGCGGGCAATCAAAGCCAGTACCGATTCCGCTCCCGAACACCCCGAGACGCTCCGTCTGACCGTCGCGCGCGCCGCAGACTTCACACGGTCCGTCCCGAGCCAGCGCGCGCTCATGGCGTCGGGGTCTTTCGAGGATGTTCTGGCCTGCCTGCAGCTGCTCAATCGCGAGCTTGGCGAGGCGCTTCAAGTGATCGACCGGGCCGCAATCCGGGACGACGTGGCGCTCAGAAACGTTCCGAGCATTCTGATGTCCGCAAGGCAATGTATCGCGGATATGACCTCAGTCGGAGCCGGCGCAGAACTGCCCGCTCTCCTTGGCGAAGCGTATCGCGGCGTCGATACCGACATTCTCTCCATCAGACAAACGCTTCAGTTCGTCGAGTCCATAGTCTCGGGGAGCCTGCCAGCGACAACCGCAGAATGGCTTCTGTGCGAGGACTATCGAAGCCGCTTTGAGCAGCTTCGCGCATCGCTCAGTACCGCCGCTTCCTGTGGCACCAGACTTAATGCGCTCACGCAGAGCATCGCCGCATTGTCGGGATGGCAACGCTGGAAATCCATACACAACGGCTCCTGGGACTCGTTGAAGGCTGTTGCCGACGACGCTCTCTCAAATCCCGAAGAACTGCCACGGTGGAACCATTTCCTCCGCCAGCAAATCAAGAGCCGGGAAGCCGGTCTCGATAAACTGACCGCGCTGGCCGAATCACGCACGCTGGAGCCGGACGAGCTTGGACGCGCCTTTCGATTTGTTTTTTACAACACGCTCGCGCGTTGGATATTTGCCGAGCACATGGATCTCACGCAAATGACCGGCGTTACCCAGGAGACGCTGCAGGGGCAATTTGCCGCCGCAGACAAAGAAGCGATTCGGCTTTACAGCGAACGGGTAGCGGCGTTGATCGACCGGCGCGAGGTTCCATACGGCAACCAGGGAGGGCCAGTGCGGACCTGGACCAACATGGCGCTCATCACGAATGAAATTAACAAGCAAAAGCGCCACATTCCAATCCGGCAACTGGTTCGACGTTCCGCCGACGCCTTGTTGGCGCTCAAGCCCTGCTTCATGATGGGCCCACTGTCGGTGGCGCAATATCTCGCTCCCGGCCAGCTGAAGTTCGACCTTGTGGTGATGGACGAAGCGTCACAGCTCAAGCCCGAGGACGCCATCGGCGCACTCGCGCGAGGCGGACAGGTCGTTATCGTCGGAGATCCCAAGCAATTGCCGCCCACCAGCTTTTTCCAGCGTGTGCCGCTTGACGAAGATGATAAGACTGCTGAGGAGTCGCGCACGGCGGTGGAGGAGGGGGAGAGCATTCTCGACGTGGCCAGCACGCTATTCCAGCCGGTGCGACGGCTCCGCTGGCACTACCGATCGCGGCATCACAGTCTCATCGCTTTCTCTAATGAAGAGTTTTATCAAGGCGACCTCATCATTTTTCCGTCGGCCTATCATGACGATCCGTCGCTCGGTATCAAGCATCACTTCATCCATGATGGCGTTTGTGAGAACAGCCGTAATCCGCGCGAAGCAGCTGTAGTGGTCAACGCTGTCCTTGAGCACATGCGTGAGCATCCCGACGAGTCGCTTGGCATCGTAACCATGAACTTTGAACAAAGGGAGCTTCTAGAGGAATTGCTCGACCGGCAACTCAGAAGTGATCCGGCTGCTATTGCGTTTCAGGAGCGGATGAGAGGCGGGCAGGAGACGCTCTTCATCAAGAACTTGGAAAATGTCCAGGGCGACGAGAGGGACGTGATCTTCATCTCCACCACATATGGTCCCGATGCGCGGGGAAATCCGTACCAAAGATTTGGCCCCATTAACGGTGAAAACGGGCATCGCAGGCTCAACGTCCTCTTCACACGCTCCAAGAAGCGTACAGTTGTTTTTAGCTCACTCGATCCAGACCTTATTAAAACTGGCGCGTCCAGTTCATTGGGGCTTAAGGCCCTCAAGAAATACCTGATTTACGCTCGTACAGGGATTCTCCAACAGTCCGATGGAGGTGGTGATCAGCCGACCAACGATTTCGAGCGCTCTGTTGGAGCAGTCCTCAAAGAAAATGGTTATGACGTTGTGCCGCAGGTTGGCGTCGCAGGCTTTTTTATCGATCTTGGAGTAAGACACCCTGCGAAGGGTGGCGCATTCCTTCTCGGGATAGAGTGCGACGGCGCAAGTTATCATTCGGGACGTTCGGCGCGGGACCGGGACCGGCTCCGTCAGGAAATCCTCGAAAATCTCGGTTGGAAAATCCACCGGATATGGTCCACCGACTGGTTCAAGAGCAGGGACAGCGAGATTAAACGGCTGCTGAAACGCACGGCGGAACTCCTGGAGCATGACCCGGCCTATCGCAAGCAGCAGGAGAAAGCCAACAAAGGCCAACAGCTACGCCGCCGTCTAGTTGCGTTGCGCGACTCAGAAATAAAAGCGGATTTCCCCGATACGCCTCTGGAAAAGGGACTCCTTAACCCAAGCCTGTTGGAGGTATTTGTGGAGAAACGCCCCAAAACCAGAGATGACTGGTTCCAAAGAATACCGCAGCAATTCCGGACGAACGTCGATTCCAAGCAGGTAGGCAAGTATCTCGACAGGGTGTTGGAACTAATTGCCGATAGCGACGGCTAGATTGCCGGAGCACTCAACGGCCGAGACATGCACAGATTTCAGAAGGGAATGTCGTCCTCAGCAACAAGCGTGGGTTCATCCCGTTTCTCAGGGGCGGCCTTGCGGCGCTCTAGACCTTCGATGAATTTGATGGCACTTGTGACGTGATTGAAAATGAGCAGGCTTTCATCGTAGTTGAGAATCGGGTTGTCGTGGGCAAAGCTCTGCTCGTTACGGACGCGATTGAATGCCTCCAATATCGAGATGCTTGATTTCAGAATGCGTTCCGTCATCTCGCTTTCGATGTCGCCCGCTTCCTTGAGACGCTTGATATATTCCCCCACCAGGCTGTGGAGCGGCTTGTCGCGTTCAGTCGTGATGCCCCGTTTTTCGCAAAGCACCCGCATGTACTTCACGACAAAAGTATGCAGGCGATCCAGCCCCGATTCCGGCTCATTCTTCTCTATGGACTCCCGGACCGATTTTGCAAGGACAGCAAAAACCTTTTCCGCTGAGTTTGGAGTGATCGCTTCAATCTCCGGCACCGGCTGATTCTGTGACAGGCGTTGCACGACGTGGCGGCAGCTCTCCAGGAGCGGCTGCTCATCCTCACTGATTTGCCGTTCACTTGCGTATGCCAGGAGATCGCCCAGCAGTTTTCCGACGACGTAGTTGCTTTCAATGCTCCAGAAGGCACGGAGCCGATTCGCCTTCGAGCCGCCCCCTGTTTCATATTCACCCGCGTAAATGCTCTTTCCGGTGCTGTCCAGTACGAATTCATCGAAGGTTCGGTTAGAGAAGTCCAGGACATACCCACTTCCCATGCCAAGCAATCTTTCAAGGCTTCTCTTTTCGATGTTGGTCAGATCTGACATCTTCGTCCCATAGCGTACTACTTTTCTTTTTCTGTGGTGCCCACCACAACGCCTTCAGCAAACTGCTCAATCTGACTAATGAACCAGGCAAGGTATTGACCCCAGGGTCCGCCAAGATCAGAATGCGGCCAGATTCAATGTCTTGCCTTTGCAAGCGCCGGTTGACAATGTCTATCATTGGCCGATAGACAATCAGGAAATAGAGGGAGTCTCTGAGATGTTTTACCAACGTTCGCTTGAGATCGAACGGCGCTTGGAAACTGTGTTACGCCTCATTCGTTCAGGCGGCTACTCCACCCCCATGATTGCCGAGCAGCTCGGCATTTCAATTCCGACCGTTTCCCGTGATGTGACTGCTTTGAGGGAACGAGGGCACGACATTCGCTCTGAACGAAAAGACGAAGGCTGGCGATATGTTCTCGTCCGTGATTCGACGAAGATCCCCGCGTCTGGGCGCACTGAGCTGACGGAAGCGAGACACTGACTGTGCCCATAACGCATGTAGTGCAAGGAAAGGTAAGGATCGCATGAACGCCGACATTCTAAAACGCGTGGTTCGTGCCATCGCTGACGGCTCGCAGAGCGATCTTGATCGCCTCGCCGACAAGATCGTTGAAACAGAGAGGCGCACCGGTCATAAAAGACTCGCTGATCAATTGGAAGCCATTCTTAAGCAGCCCCGAAAACGTATCAACGGGCACGGGCCGACTGGGGATATAGACCGCAAACTCACTGAGTTGCCCCTTAGCCGACGGAATGCTGAATCACTTGCCACGCTCTTCCCGGCCGAATCGCTTGAGCATCATATGGTGCTGCCTCCAGAGACCGAGGAACGCTTTGCGCGGATAGAGTGTGAATACGCGGCCAGGGAGCGATTGGGTCAGCACGGACTCCGCCCGAGGAAGACCATTCTCCTTTACGGTCCACCCGGCTGCGGCAAGTCGCTCGGTGCGAAGCGCCTGGCATGGAATACGGGCCTGCCACTGATGAAGGTTCGCTTTGATGCACTGATTTCATCGTATTTCGGTGAGTCAGCAGTCAACCTCCGAAGCATCTTCACCGCAGCGAAGGAGCTTCCCTGTGTTCTGTTGCTGGATGAATGCGATTTCATCGCGCGTTCGCGAAACAACACGAAGGATATCGGCGAAGCTTCACGTATAGTCAACTCACTTCTCCAACTTATGGAGGATTACGATGCACCAGGTCTGCTCGTTGCGACCACTAACGTTGAATCGTCCCTCGATTCGGCAATATTCCGGCGATTTGACGACGTGTTTCTTGTCCCGTTACCCAGCCCGACAGAAGTTAATAAACTTCTCCGCGTGACACTTTCTTCCGTACGACTCGCTGAAATGATTAACTGGGAGCGCATTGTAGACCAGTTGTCAGGCGCTTCCGCAGCAATGGTTGTCAAGGCGGCTCAGGACGCTGCCAAGGCTGCAGTGCTTGGAGAGAAGAAAGGCGTAACTGAATCTCATCTTCTGCAAGCCGTCGCGGAACTCAGGAAAAATGACACTTCTGCGCGGGAAGAATAGCAAATGCCGGGCCAGCACAACTTTGAACATCTTCCCTTGTTACTCCGTTATCAGGGGAGGGCTCGTCTGCGAGGCGGTGGCACTCAGTCACCGCAGACGCGAGCGAATAGAAATGCCCGCCAGGCACACAGCACGGCTTTGCTCGATGCTTCGCGAGCACTGAGCGCCAACTGGCAAGAGCGCAAGGCACAAAGACAAAACCAAGACCTTCCAGTCATCCCAGCGGGAATACCGATTCTCTTGCAGGTAGATCCCAGCTTGGAACTGGATGTTCTACGTGACAAGTTTGCCTTCGAGATCGTCGCGGAGCAAGAAGAGGGCTACGTCATCGTTGCCTCGGAAGATATCGAGCTTGCCCCGTTCTTGGAGATGGTCAACGGGTTCGCGGTGCAGATACATGGTTCGGCAACTATCGCTTCCGTGCACCGATTATTCGATGATCCAAACCAGACCGACCGTCTTCGCCGCATCCTGTCGGACCGCCTCTTCGCGGAATGGCCTGCTATCAACGATGATCAACTCTATATCGTTGATGTCGGCGTCGCCTGCACGGGGACTCAGGAAATTCCTGCCTACCCTAAGAAAGGGAAGCGTGACACTGATGCGGACTGGGCCAGAAAAGAGCGAGACTGGTCGCAGGCTCGCTAAGTTGCACGTGAGACCGAGATTGAACAGTTTGTCCAATTCTATAGGGCAGACATTCTCCACCTCATCGATGGTGCGGCGTTCGATGCTGCCGTTCTCCCTGACAGCTTTACTATCCGGCTCAGGATCGCCGGCAGAGGCTTGAAGGATTTCATTCTGAATTATGCCTATGTCTTTGAGGTGGTCGAGCCGGAAGATATCGCCCTGCCACAACAAGCCGCCAATGCGCGTGAGCAGCCCGGAGAGGCCGGAGCACCGACTGCACCTAACGCCAACGCTCCCGCCGTGTGTGTGATCGACAGCGGAATCCAGGAAGCCCACAGCCTCATTCAACCGGCTATCGATCAGGCGACATCGTACTGCTTCTTGCCCGGAAAGAATTCCAACGAGGTGAGCGACTACGTTGCTCCTGGCGGCCACGGCACGCGCGTGGCCGGTGCCGTTCTCTACGGCGAAAACGTCGCCCAAAACGGCACGCCGCAGCTACCTTTCTGGATTCAGAATGCTCGTGTGCTCGATGAGAATAACAGCATGCCGGTGGAGATGTTCCCTCCGGAGGCAGTGCGCGCTGTGGTTGAACGCTTCCACAAGGGGCCGCGCCAGACACGAATCTTTAACCACTCGATCAATGCATCCGCCGCCTGCCGCACTCGCTACATGTCAGCATGGGCGGCGGAGATCGATTTGCTCAGCGCCACCTATGATGTCTTGATCATTCAGAGTTCTGGCAATCTGCCTTTATCGGGTAACAATCCGCAGCCGGGAGTGAGAGACCATCTGACTGCTGGACGCGACTACCCGACGTATCTGTATGAGGCATCCGCGCGAATTGCCAATCCTGGGCAGAGCCTTCAGGCTCTCACCGTCGGTTCGGTTGCGTACGGCTCATTGGAAACAGGCGGCTGGAGCACTTTCGCTCAGGAACGAGGAAATCCATCAGCCTTCTCACGATCCGGCTTCAGCATTTGGAATGTGATTAAGCCAGAAGTCGCAGAATATGGTGGCGATGATGTTCGCACAGCAAATGTGCCGCCAGACGTGCAAGCAGGAGGACGGATCGCGGCGGCATGCCCCGAATTGGTTCGCTCCACGATGTTTCCCCCTGGTCCGCCATTTGATCGCGACGAAACGGGAACTTCTTTTTCCGCGCCGAAGGTGGCTCGCATCGCGGCAGAATTACAACGACTTTTGCCCGACGAGCCAGCGCTTCTCTATCGTGCCCTAATCGTCCAGTCTGCCCGGTGGCCGACATGGGCCGAAGCGCTCTTGACAGAACTTCGACGACCCGATACACGCCACGACCAAGTGCGTCGACAGCAGTTGCTCGATCAGGCTTCACATATCATTCGTTCCATCGGGTACGGCATACCCAGCCAGGAAGCCGCCACAGTCAACACTGACCATCGCACCACACTCATCACGACGGGCGAAACAGAGATCCACGCACTTGAATGCCACATTTACCAGGTTCCTATCCCGCCTCAGCTGCGCGGTCAGGCCGACGAGTTTGACATTCGTATCGAAGTCACACTGTCCTATGTGGCGCAACCGCGTCGTACGCGTCGCAATCTGCGCCGTTATCTTTCAACGTGGGTGGACTGGAAAAGCAGCAAGCTGGGAGAAGGGATCAACGACTTCCGAGTGCGGGCGTTGAAGGAAGAGGAAAATGATGCCGAGCCGCTCCCCGGCTCCGTCCTGCCGTGGACCCTTCATGAGAAGTCAGATGCTGGCTGGATTCGGGATACAAAACGGAACAGCGGCACGGTGCAGAAGGATTGGGCCGTCGTCAAATCTAACACTCTCCCCGATCACTTCTGCATCGCGGTTGTAGGACATCAAGGCTGGAGCCATGACCCTGATTCAGCCGCCCGATATGCGCTTGCTGTGACCTTTGAGATTCTCGGCCAGGAAATTGCCGTTTACGAACCGCTACGGACAGCAGTCCTTGAGCTGCAAACGCAAGTTGAGGCAGAGATAGAAGCAGAAGCGGAAGCAGAAGTCGAAATTGATGAATAGTGCCCCGTATATGAAGAGATTCAACCGCGCCTGCGCATCAGGGTGCGTCCGTAGATCGGAAGGCGTGACCAAGGGTAATTATGACTAAGAAGGCACGGAAGGAGGATTCAGGAAAAGCTAAAACCACCTCTGAGAGTGATTGCCTCATTCCTCCTGCATTGCCGAAAGCGGAGTTGCATAAGCTCCTATTTCGGCATTCCGCCCAAGAGTCCAAAGAAATCAAAGACTATGTTGAGTGGCAGGCCCACGGCGAGGAGAAGGTACTGCACGTTGAAAAGGTAGCAAGCGAGCGAGTTTTTGGTCGGGACTACGATGTGTGGGATGTACACACAGACAAAGAGCGCTGGTGGGTCGTCACCAGTCCCACCAATCTCTACTCTCAGACTTTGATGCCAAGCCTAGACTACACGCTGTCCTTCCACATCGGTTTGATGGCTAGGGTTGCCGCCCGTCGTGAACCTCAGGGCTCTGAGGCTGAGCAGGAATTCCTCATTGTCACCAGTCGCAAACTGGTTCAGGCGAGCGAAGCTTTCGACAAGGCCGACGAAGCGGAGGAATTCCAAGCGGTCGGAATGCGTTGCAGAGAGTGCCTACTCGCGTTGATTCGGGAATTGACCGACGGAAGCGACATTGCGGTGGGGGAGAATCCTCCCAAAACAGCTGATTTCCCTGCCTGGAACGAGCGAATTGCAAATGCCATTGCACCAGGCAGTTCCGCAGAACACATTCGAGCTTACCTAAAAACTACAGCCGAGCGGGCATGGCGGCTCGTAAATTGGCTAACACATGCTGCGAATGCAACAAGGAATGACGCTCATCTTGCCTTGAACGCAACATCCCATGTCGTCAGCAACTATGCGTCATCTGTTTTGAGAAGAAAGGCGGCCGCACCAGAGAGATGCGAGCGATGTAAGTCTTATCGGATCACAATAGACTGGCGACCTGAACTTGGCCGAACCGGGCTTTATGTCCCGCGTTGTGAGTCGTGTGGCGCAGAAAAGTTACCTGCACCGCCTCGAAGACGGTTAAAGAAGCCTGCTCCACTGAACAACTAACCCGAGCGTTCCGCAGAAAGGCGACCAGTGTCAGGCGCCAAGCAAAACATTTATGGCCTTTTGAAGTTCGGGGAGAAGCAGCATATCGAGTCGCTTCGTAACGAGGGGTTGCTCTATATGAAGCCGCTGGCCGACTTTTCTAAGCTCGAATCGGATATGGCAAGGGGCGACGCCTTTGAGGGAGCGACAAGAATTATCCAACCGAAGCACGTAGGAGAGCTAATATTCGACTTTCCTCCGATGGGTAAGTTCACTGCGAACCCGTCAGACCTGGCCGGGCCACTCCAAATTGGCTTGCACAAAACGGCAGCGTGCAACGTGTATTGTATGTTTGCCGTGACGAAACCAGTGGATGGAGAACTGGTTGACCGGCAAAATTTTCAGTTCGGGGATGCGTGTGTGCTAGTCCTGAACCCGACCGAATTCTTGAGCCGCGTAGTTGGTGCTGCTAAAAACGCCGGCCTTAGCTACCTCGAATACCGGTTGGTCGAATATTACGATGCCAAGGATTACTCGGGTGAAGTCGGGCGCTTTCGCAAGCGTTCAATATTCGCGTATCAAAATGAGTTCCGAATCGTCGTGGAACCCGGCTCTGATACACCTAGAAAACTCTTCGCTGGCAGTCTTCTCGACATCACATCGGAAATCTTATCGTTGTCTGAGGTTAATCAACATCTCGATTTCAGCACAAGAAGCGCCCGAGAAGCCGGACTTTCGTGGTAACGCAAGAACGAGACAGCCACTCGACTTCTATTGCGGATCGAACGCAACGAGAGCCTTGGCAGCTGCCACCACCATAGCGCGTTGAAACGTGAGATAGGATGCGACGAGCCCCGGCTCCCACTCACAAACGGAGCGGTCCAGCGCGAAGAATGGCAGCTTTAAAGGCGGCGCCCGGAACCTCGAAGGGAGAGGGCGGGCAGGGACCGGGTGCTCCATCAGCACAGTGATACCGGGCAACGAGTAAACGACCGCCGATACGTGCGTTGTCTGTGCGAATCGACCATCGTGAAGCAGCAGGTGTAATTATTCCCAGGAAATCTGAATTCGCTGCTTTCACTTTTGATACTCCATGAGCCGATGGTGAACACTAATCCGGTCTAACATGGTCGCGAGGCTACGTACAACGACGCTCCCAGGTCCCCGAAGAGCTGCGCCACTACATCATCCAGTGTTTTGAGCTTGGTGAACGCCGAGGGGGGAAGCACATGATGATTTTTGCGCACCGGGCGGACACCTTCAGCGTTGTGGGTTGCACGTTTTGGATTCGGATACCTTGAGATGTCCGGCAACGGCTTACCGGGAGCGCCCCCGAACCACATATATGGCCCCAGCTCCAACGTGTCCCTGTTAAGACCAATCCACACCACACATCCGCTTGGTTTGTTCGCCAGGGCGTGCCCTCCTGACACTTTTCCAGCAGCCTGTGTCTTCAGCTGAACGTGGCGTACGACGGGCCCGCGGCTCATGACTACGCCGTACCCGTGCGCATCAAACTCAGGGCGTAGGATTTCCACATCGGTGATGCCCCAGCACTTCCCCGACGAAAACGTGTTCGACAATGTGTTCGCGAAATGTCGAATGTGTGAAGTGACGCTCTTCCGTTGCCATGTCGCCTCCGTTATCGTGAGTGATCGTGACTCCGGTCACGCTCTTGTGCAGCCAACTCTGCGTCAATCATGGCTTTTGCACATTCGTAATGCCAGTTTGTTCTCGTGGAAGTCGGAAACCGCTTCGTCGCACATCCAGGCGTTCCCGGCGGAAACTCGGAATTGTAAAAAACTGTCTTCCTTTTGTGGAGGGCTGAAGTGAGGGAGCAAAACAGTGGGACATAATCCTTGCCGCCGAGAAAGACGATCTCTTTGTCTGCCTTATCTGGCAGCCTGCAAAAATCGCGATACCGGTCTCCCTTGCGTCGGCGTTTGTAACCCTCCGCACCTGGGCTGAATGTGATGTCGTAATACGGTGTCAGGAATGCCGCGTTGATCAAGCCCCATCCCCTCTCGGACTGTATCCCGCATGTCAGCTCTACGAAAACCCGGTCTATGGGCGACTGGCTGAGGTATTCAGCTCAAATCTGTACATATTGTCCGCCGGGCTGGTCCTGAAAGCCTGAGGGGTTATATAGAGAGGAATGCAATCGCTCTCCTGAGCAATCATGGGAAAGAACACCTTGAACCTGCGTCTGCGCGGTGACCTAGTGCGATCAAAATCGGAATGGATTATTGCAGATAAGCTCCATTGGGCCGGCATTGATTATCAGTATGAGCAGCTAATCATACTTGATAGTGTTGAGCGTTATCCTAACTTCACCATTGTCGATGATGACAGCGGCACGACATGGTATTGGGAACACAATGGCATGCTCAGCAACGAGGAATATAGGCAGCGCTGGGAACGAAAACTAGCGGCTTACCGTCGGCAGGATATCCGGCCGTTGGCAGAGGGCGGCGGTAAAAACGGGACACTGAACTCTGGCTGGCAAACTCGGGTGAGCGCCGGATTGCTGGCTCGAGATCGAGCGGTCGTTGAGGGAGAGAAGGAAGCCTGGCAATTCTTTCAAAATCCGTTACAAAAGTGAAGTGCACGCTTTTTCTCCTTTAACCGTGTTCCGCTCAACAGCCCTCTACCGTCCACGGGCACACTTCTCCGTCAGAAAAGTGAAGTACACACTTTTTCTCTTTTAACGGCTTACCTGTGTCCCCCTCCTTCCGATGCGCCAGTTCGCCTGTGTGCTATGGCGCAACGTCCGTACTCCATCGATTGTTTTTCTCGCTTGTTTGCACCAAACGCTAAGAACTGGTCTCATTCCTCAGCACGAGGGCACCCGATGAAGCAAAAGCTCATTCGCGCCACCGAATTGGCAGAGTTCGTTTATTGCTCGAAAGCGTGGCACTTGAAGTATGTGGTTGGCGCTGAAGTATCGCCTGTAGCTCGCGAACTGCAAGCTGAGGCAAATGCATGGCATATCGAGCAGGGTAGATCGCTTGCTCGTGGCGACAGCTACCGATGGGCAGGTTTCGCCGCCCTCGTGCTGGCGATTATTCTCATTGTCTTCTACTGGCTGGGTTGGGCGAAATGACCGTGCTTCTGATGGCTGCTACAGCGATGGTGCTGGCGCTTCTGTTCTTTTGGTTGAGCGCCCGGTCCCGCAAGAGGACCGGAATACCGGCTGGAGAGGTGTTCTATCAGGATCTTGTTGGGCAGCCCTTCGCAGCACGGGATCTGCGGTCTCCAAAAATGGGCATCTCAGGAAAGCCAGACTGCCTCATCCGAACTGCTGAGGGGATTGTGCCGGTCGAGCTCAAGAAATCGAAGAGGCCACCGGCCCGAGGCGAAGTGTATCCCAATCACATGATCCAGAACCTGGCCTATTGCGCACTCGTCGAAGAGCAACTCGGGGAACGGGTTCCCTACGGCCTGGTGATTTATGCAGGGCAACAGGTGCGGCGAGTGGAATTTACGGACTCCAACCGCAGATGGCTCCTGCACACGATCGCTGCCCTTCAGGCAGCTCGACTTCGAAAGCAGACAACGCGCAATCACAATCAGCGCGGCCGCTGCTCCGGATGCGGTGTGCGTGACAAGTGCGATCAGGCTCTGCGTTGATAGTTCTCATCGGGATCCAAATATTCGCCGCGATCAAATGCTTCGTTCTCACGTTTGCTTTCGCGGGTTCGCAGCAATTCCGCATGCTTGGGAGCAAACACATATTCCTCCAGGAACCGGATCCGTTGCGGCGGCCAGCGGCGAGTGATCAGAAGATTCCTGTGTTCCTTGCAGAACCTGCGAAGAGCCGCGAACTCTATCGAATATACTGGCTTGCCCGTGCGCGTTTGCTCGCGCTTTGCCTGGAGAAGCCCCTGCTCGATCCAACTCATGACTTTGCTGTAGCGCACGCCAAAATGTGAGCAGACCTGACGCAAGCTGAGTAAGTCCTTGCCGTAGTGCGTGTAGCCACGGCGATGGATCAGGTTGTAGAGGGTCTTGGCTTCACAATGGAACCGCTGGGATGCCGCCTTCACACCGTGTTCCGACACAAATTCAATGATCGACTCGACGGTGGTCGGATCGAAAGTTCGCCTTGACCCCGACCCGGGTCTCTCGACACCGTGCTTTTTCAGGAACCGCCAGCAAGCAGCTTTGTCATAACCAGTTAGAGCTATTAGTTCTTCGCATAGCCGGACCGGATGTTGCTTCTTCTGCGCGATATTCACTGCCTCCGCGGGCCACAGATACTTTCTGGGTTTCCGGGGAGGCACATCCTTTGTAGCCATACCGCACCTCAGTCTTCCATATACACACAATCTGGAGAAAAAGAAGAGAGGTTTAGAGATTTTCTGCGTATTTTTTGTGATTTCGATGAGAGCCTATCTCGTGCTGAGGGCGAGGGACGCTGGCCCCGACTGCGCGTCCCCTCTACTGATATAAGGCATTTTGGAGTGCCGTTTGGGGCCATCGGAGCTGGATTTTTTTCTGTGTTTCATCGCGAAGCATAAGTTCAAGGTTAAAATTTGGATTGCAGCATACTGCGGCAGAGTGGCTCAAAAGCTGACGTCGCAGGAGGTCCCGTTGGACAGGCCCCCTCCCCCTTCCAGTGAATACTGGTATGTGGGGTCGCAAGACCGAACCGTGGATGATCTTTTTCGCCGGGTTTGCGCCCTTGCGTGGCCTTACGCTCTCTTCTGTGCAACGCGCTATCTCCATGACACTCACGCCGCCCACGACCTCATGGACGCAGCCGTCTCGAATGCAGAGCAGTACTATGAACGGTTCAATGGCAACCGGACCTCTGCTCAGATCTTCTATCGCATCATCAGTGTCCTGAAGCGACTTTCCAAACAGCGTGTCCAGAATAACCGCGAGATCCCTTCCGGCTCCTTGCCTGACCTGGATGAAAAGGCACGTGCGTTATCGTCGAAGCCTGAGGCCGAAC
>Ga0335072_10004736_pt1 | contig 20112 bp, 15 predicted proteins | sample Lox_Sample_21_FD_206725 | JGI IMG/M metagenome (GOLD analysis project Ga0335072, IMG submission 206725) | Soil microbial communities from Loxahatchee National Wildlife Refuge, Florida, United States - Lox_Sample_2.1 | ecosystem: Environmental > Terrestrial > Soil > Wetlands | place: USA...
GCCGTGATGGTCTTGCCCATCTCGGTCGTCATCATCGCCGCGATGGCATCTCGCTCAGCATCAAGGATGTCAGCGGCCTGCCGCATCCAGCTCGCCCGCTCCTCGAAGCTGGTCAGCCGGTACTCAGCGTGTGCGGCGGCGGCAGCTGCGAGACAGCGCTCGACGTCGGAGTCGCTGAGCTCGTCGAACGTCTTCAGCGTCTCCCCGGTGGCGGGATTGATGGTCGCGATAGCCATGTCGGTCCTCCTCGATAGCGCGTCACCCGCCAGCGACAGGCAAGCTCATTTCCGGGCCGCTGTCAGAGCTGTCCGGTACAGCGCCGCCAGGCGAGCGCCGAAGCGGGCGGCGTACGATACCGACGCTAGCTTTCCGCCTTGCTCGTAGCCGCCGATGACGCCGATCACAGTGCCGGCGCCGTGGAACGGGGCAGCGCCGGCGAGCAGCGGGCTGCCGCTGGTGCCGTCGGTAAAACCGCCGCAAGCGAACTCGTACTGAGTGGGGCTGAACTCAAGCGCCGTGTTGGCACAGCTGATGGGCGCATCCGCCAGGTCCGGGTAGCCGGCGACCTCGACGCGCTGACCAGCCGAGACATCGATGCCGACGGCCTCGCCACCGGTGAGTGCCTGGATGGCCTCGTGGCTGCCAGGCTGGCGGACGACGAGAAAGGCAAAATCGTCATCGGGATCGCGCGACGACATCCACTGCTGATCCTCGAAGATCTGGGTCACTGTCCAGACGCCGAAGGGCTCCTGCCCCTTGGCGTATCCGGGCACGAAAGCCACCTCGCCGGCGCCGTACCGCGCCATGCAATGTGCCGCGGTCACAATCAGGTCCCCGGCCGGGCTGTCGACGACGCTCGCAGTGCAGAAGTGGCTTCCCAGCTCGCCTGACGGGCTCAGGCTGAACAGGGCTCCGACTGCCGAGGCCTGCCCGTATCCGGCGCTCTCGGCCCTGACCGTCGTCATGGGCGGGCTGAACACCGCGCCAAGTACGGCGGCGGCGGAGACGAGGGTGATGGTCACAACAGACCGGCCCAGACGCAGGCGCATCCACCCTCCATCCCAGTGTCGGCCCGTGTCCCGGGCTGCTTCGCTGGGCGCGATGCCCAGCATTGTGACCATTTTGAGACCGCGTCAAGACCCAGACAATACCCGCTGTGCGCGAGCACGCGGCAATTCGCGAGCGGCGGCCGCGGCCGCGCTGCATGGCGGAATAGCATGATAATCAGCATATTTCAGCTGCCCGCAGAAGTGACGACCTGCGGCCTGATCTGCGAGTGCGCCTTCAGCTGAGGCCGTTGTGCTGACGGCGTCACCTCGTGACGGGCACCACATCAGCACACGGGCATAATCGGCTGCGGAGACAGGACACCGTAACGAGTGATCGTGGGGGCGGCTGTGGCGGGGAGCGCGGTCCCACAGCGCCCCGGTGAGCCGCCCGAGCCCCATCGCCTGCGGCCGGCCGACGGGATCTATGGCACCATCATCACCGCGTCCGTGCTGGCCTCTGCCGGGGAGGAGCTCGCCGCCGGGCCGCTCGCCGTGGCCGTCCTGATCACGCTCGCGGTGTACTGGCTGGTTGACGTGTACAGCGAGCTGCTGGGCGGTCACTTCCAGCGGGGTCGCTTGCCATCATGGCCGGAAGTCCGCCACGCCATGTTCATCGCCTGGCCGATGGTCGGCGCCTCGTTCATCCCGCTGGCCGTGCTGGGGGTCGCCAGGCTGAGCGGGCTCTCTGGCCCGGCCGCCGCCACAGCCGCCCTGGCCGCCGCCATCGTGATGCTGGCGATCTATGCCTGGGCCGCCGGGCACGCGGCCCGGCTCCGGGGGATGCGGCTAGCCTTCGTTACCGGCATCGCCGGGGTGCTGGGGATCCTGATGATCGTGCTGAAGAACGTGGTGCTGGTCCACCTGCACTAACCCCGAAGCGGTAACCAGCAGTCTCACGCGCCAGGCCAGGAGGCCGCGGCAACCGCCAGGATCTCGGCCCGGTCGGCCGCGAGCAGGAAGCCGGCCTTGATGGCGGCATCCAGCGACACCTCGAACCGGCCCAGGTAGTCCGCCTGGCCGCCGGGGTACAGCCGGGCCAGGTCGGCCGGCGCGAGTTCCCTGGTCGTGCCGAAGAGGAATGCGAACAGCTCGCCGCGCTGCCCCGTTCCGGACAGGATGGCCACGGGAACGTCGGTCCAGGGCGTCCGGATGCCGCCGGTCGCGATGCCGAGCTCATCCCGCGCGAAATCCTGTCCGTCCGCGCTCAGGCTCAGCCGGTCCGCGGCCGGCGGCGCGGACCGGCCCGCCACCCAGGCGTCAAGCTGCTCGATGGCCGCGCACTCCACGTAGTGATGCTGCGGGCCGCTGTTGATCGGCGACTCGGTGTGGCCCATCAGGATGTCGGTGGTCGGCCGAAGCAGCTCGGCCAGCCTGGCGGGCGGCAGGCTGCCATCGTCCAGGCCGCTGGCGAACAGCAGGTAGGTGTCCGCATGGGCCGCGCCCGCGATCTCCCAGTTGCGCAGCAGCTCACTGTCGCTCTGGTTGGCCCGGCCGCTGCCGAGCAGGGTCACGTCGGTCTCAGACTGCAGGACCAGGACCGGGACGCGCAGGTCCGCGCGGATCTGCTCACCGGTGCCAGCAGTACTTGCGCCCGGGTTAAAGCCGGTATCGAGCGCCGCACCCGCGCCGGTCCTGCCGTGCACGAGGAAGCCGTCGTAGACGACCGCCAGCGGGTCGACCGCGTTGACGTAGGTCACCAGGAAGGCCCCCGACTGGGAGTGCCCGCTGGCCAGCAGCCGGATCGGGCGCGCGCTCACCGGCGGCGGCAGCACTCCCGGCTCGCCCCGCAGCGCGTGCCCGGCCTGGCTGAAGATGTCGAACGACCAGGCGTCACCGGGATGGGACAGCGACGCGTACCGGTCCGGGTGCGCCTTCTTCAGGTGCAGGCTCTCGACCATGCCGCCGCCTTCGATCCCGGCCCGCTGGGCGGAGACGCCGGCCCAGGCATGCCCGCTGCGCATCAGGTGCGTGTGCGTCAGCATCCAGTCCGGCGCTGCGTCCAGGCCGCCGGACACGTTCAGCCACTCGACCACGACCGTGCCGCTGAAGTCGTCAGCGTCGGCCGGCTGCCGGACCACCACCCTGGTGCTGTACTGCGCGGGATCGGCAGGCAGGACGGTCCACCGGCCGTCGGGCGTGCGCTCGGCCGCGAGCCGGTACGAGGTCGCCGTGCCGGTCAGCAGGAACTCCTGCTCGGTGTAACCCAGCTTGGCCAGGTCGTAAGCGCCGGCCGGATCGGGTACGCGGCCGGGCAGCGGGCGCAGGCCCATCAGGCGGCTGACTTCTCGAGAATGTGAATGGCGCAGGCGCTGCCAAGGCCGATGACGTGGGTGAGGCCGACCTTGGCACCCTGGATCTGCCGGTCGCCGGCCTCGCCGCGCAGGTGAGTGGACACCTCGTAGATGTTGGCGATGCCGGTGGCGCCGAGCGGGTGGCCCTTGGACAGCAGGCCGCCGGAGACGTTGACGGGTATCTCGCCGTCGCGCCAGGGTCCGCGCTTGTCGATCCACTCGCCGGCGCCGCCGTCGGGGCACAGCCGCAGGTTGTCGTAATGACGCAGCTCAGCGGTCGCGAAGCAGTCGTGCAGCTCGACCAGGTCCAGGTCCTCGGGGCCGACCCCGGCCTGCTCGTAGGCCTTGTCGGCGGCCTGCCGGGTCAGGGTGTTCACGTCGAACTGGACCGAGCCGCCGTCGACGTACGGGTCGGAGGTCAGCACCGACGCCGACACCTTGACGGCGCGCCTGCGGATGACCTGCGGCATGGACTTCAGCCGTTCCCCGCTGCACAGGACGGCGGCGGCGGCACCGTCGCCCGTCGGGCAGCACATCAGCAGCGTGTTGGGGTAGGCGATCATCTCGGCGTTCATGATCTCCTCGAGGGAGAACGCCTTCTGGTACTGAGCCAGCGGGTTCAGCGTCGAATGCGCGTGGTTCTTCTCCGCCACCCGGGCGAACTGCTCGAAGCCCACGCCATCGTGCTCGTAGGCGTACTCCATGCCGGACTGGGCGAAGGTGCCCGGCATCAGGCTCGTTCCGAGGATCCCCTCGACCGGCCCGACCGCGCCGTACCGCCCGGCCGGCTCATACGGCTTGTCCTTCCTGGCCGCCTGGGCGCCGAGCAGGCCGAGCTTGCCCATCTGCTCCAGGCCGACCGCGAGGCCGATGCTGGCCTCGCCGGACTTGATCGCCATCGCGGCGACCCGGAACGCGGTGGCGCCGGTGGCGCAGGCGTTCGTGACGTTGTAGACCGGGATGCCGGTCTGCCCGATCTGCTTCTGGATCCGCTGGCCGATGCCGTTGGTGTCGTACAGGCAGCCCGCCGCGAGGATGTCGGCGTCGAAGATGGTCAGGCCGGCGTCAGACAGTGCCGCCAGGGCTGCCTCGCTGCCGAGGTCGATGAGGTCCTTGTCCTTGTAGCGCATGAACTTGGTCATCGCCACGCCGATGATCCAAAGCGAGTCGGCCATGGTAGCTGCCCTCCAGTGATCTGCCTTCCACCATAGCGTCGAATGCGCCAGGCCTCACGGGGCGAGCGGGCCGGTGCGGGCGATGCCGGGGCGGAACAGGGTCTCCTGCGCGATGCCTGCCGCTAGCACGCCGTGCCGGGTGAAGATCCGGCCGGTGTACATGCCGCGACCGCCCGAGGTCGACTCCGGCTGCAGGTCCATCAGCACCCACTCATCGAGCGCCGCACGGCGGAAGAACCACACTGAGTGGTCGATGCTGGTCAGCGGCCCGGTGATGGTAATCCCCGGAGCCGCCGCGAGGCCGGTGAACATATCGGAGACGTAGGCCAGCGCGCACGCGTGCATGATGTCGCCGTCTAGCTTGTGCCGCGACCTGATCCACATCCGGGACGGCCACTGCTGGCCGGGCTGCGGCTGCGCCGGGAGCCGGATCTCGACGCCGTGCATCCGGTTGAGGCGCTGACTCTCCGGCAGGTCCTCGGGCGGCTCGACCTCCGGCATCGCGTGCGCCTGGTAGTCCGAGCCCTCCTCGGCGACATGGAACGACGCTGCCATGTTGAAGATGACCTTGCCGTTCTGCACCGCGATCACCCGGCGGTTGGAGTACGAGCCGCCGTCCCGGTCGCGGTTAACGGTCAGCAGCACGCGGTGCGAGGCATCTCCTCGGCTGAGGAAGTAGCCGTGCAGCGAATGCGGGTGCCGCCCTTCGGGCACGGTCTGCGCCGCGGCGCGCAGCGCCTGCGCTGCGACCTGGCCGCCGAACAGCCCGGCTGGCTCCCGGCTGACGACGACCGTGCGGTACATGTCATCCTCGATCCGCTCGAGCGTGAGCACCTCCGGCAGCCCGGTGCCAGGACTTCCGATGACAGGCTCAGCCAGACTCGCCATGGCGACATTGATATCACCCTTGACCCCCGTAAGCTGCGGGCAGAGCGTCGACGAAGGGACCTGGCATGGGTGCACTGGACGACCGGGTTGCCGTCATTACCGGCGCAGGCCGCGGTCTCGGCCGCGAGCACGCGCTGCTGTTCGCGGCCGAAGGCGCGAAGGTCGTGGTCAACGACCTCGGCGGCGGGCCGGACGGCTCGGGCAGCGACGCGACGCCCGCCCAGCAGGTCGTCGAGGAGATCCGCGCGGCCGGCGGTCAGGCGGTGGCGAACTCCGACGACATCACCTCCGCCGAAGGCGCCGACCGGCTGGTCCAGCAGGCGATCGACGAGTTCGGCGCATTGCACGTGCTGGTCAACAACGCGGGGATCCTGCGGGACCGGACGATCGTCAACATGACCGACGCGGAGTGGGACGACGTCATCAGGGTGCACCTGCGCGGTCACTTCATGCCGACCAGGGCGGCCGCCCGGTACTGGCGCGAGCAGTCGAAGGCGGGCAGCACGCTGCGGCCGTCGCTGATCAACACGACCTCGACCTCGGGCCTGTTCAGCAATCCCGGCCAGGCCAACTACGGTGCGGCGAAGACCGGCATCGCCACGCTGACGATCATCGCCCAGCGCGAGCTCGGCCGATACGGCGTGAAGGCGAATGCGATCGCCCCCGCTGCCAGGACCAGGCTGACGCTCGCCACGCCTGGCATTCCCGACACGATCGCGAAGACGCCGGAGGAGGGCTTCGACTCCATGGATCCGGCGAACGTATCGCCATTCGTCGCCTACCTGGCCACGGCCGGCTGCCCGATCCAGGGGAGAGTCTTCTTCGTGGCGGGCGGCGGGATCCACCTGTTCCAGCCATTCGCGATCATCGACAGCATCGCCAACGACGGCAAGTGGACGGTCGCCGAGCTCGAGGAAAAGGCCGCGCGCCTGGCTGACGTACCGTTCGACCTCGGCCGGATCCAGCTGTAGCGAGTCAGGCGGGCCGGTACCCGAAGGCCACTGCCTCCGTTCCCTCCGAGTCAGTCCCGATCGGGAACGTGGTAAGCCTGACCTTCATGCCGAGCGCCACGCTGCCGGGCTCGGGGTCGATGTCGACGATGTTGGCCTTGACCACGCCGCCGCCCTCAAGGTCGACGATTCCCGAGACGTACGGCACCGTGACGTCCGGCGTGGCCCGGTGCACGATCGTGAATGCCCGCACGACGCCGTCATTGGCGAGCCGCCGCTCGCCGAAGTGGTGCCCGCCGCAGTTCGCGCACGCGTTGCGCCGGTCGAAGAACAGAGCTCCGCACGAGCTGCACTCCTGTGCGACCAGATGCGGGTCATCGCCCAGGCTGAGATAGCCGACGTACGGCACCTGTCGAGGCATGGCGATCTCCCTGGTCCTGACGCGATAAGCACAACGCTAGCCTGCCAACCGCGGTTACGGGGCAAACGTCGCGGCCGGCTCGGTGGCATAGCGAGCCATGATCGCGCCCACTGCCTGCGGCGACATCGGCTCCCCGGCCGCGATCATGTCGTGCAGGTCCCGGAAGTACTGCACGTAGTGGTCGGGCGTGAAGGTGTTCAGCAGCACGACCGGCTCGTCGCTAACGTTCGCGAACGTGTGCGGCGCGCCGGGCGGGATGACTACGAGCGTGCCCTGCGGCGCGCGCACGGTCTGCTGCCCGACGGTGAACTGCGCGGTTCCGGACACGACGTAGAAGCTCTCGTCGTGCTGGGCGTGCCGGTGCTGAGGCGGTCCCTCGGTCCGGGGCGCAATGGTGATCTCGGCAATCCCGAGCCGATGTGATGTCGTCCTGCCGTCCTCGAGGATCCTCAGCTGCGTAGCGCCCGCGAGCGCCAGCTCGCCTTCGCCGGGCAGTACGACCGATACGTCAGTCATCGCGTTGCGCTCCTTGCCCCGGTGTGCCCGCCAGCGAACTCCGTGACAGCCGTCAGCAGCTCGCCGGGAGTTTCCAGCTGGGGGAGATGGCCGGCGCCGGGGATCAGGCGGAGCTGCGCGCCCGGGATCGCGCCGGCGTAGGCCCGCCCGTGCTCGGGCGGAATCATGCGGTCGGCCGCCCCCCAGACGACGAGCGTCGGGATCGTTATCGCCGGCAACCGGCCGAGCAGGCCCGGGTCCGCCGTTGACTGGCCGCCGTAGGTCAGCAGGGCCGCCCGGTTCGCTGCCATCGCCGCCTTGCGCTCGGCCGGCAGCTTTGCCAGGTCGATCCGGAACGCATCGGGGTTGAAGTAGCTCAGGTCGAAAACCTGGTCCAGGGTGAGCGAGAAGAAGTCCGCAGCCGGCGCCTCGGCGATCTGCAGCCCGGCGGCATTGACGACCACGACCGAGCTGACTCGGCAGTCGGGCGCTGCGCTCTCGGCGAGAGCGAGCTCGGCAGCGATCCAGCCGCCGATCGAGTTGCCGATCACGCACACGTCGCTCAGTCCGAGCTCGCGGAGCAGCTCCGCGTAGACAGCGGCCAGTGATGCGACGGTGGCCAGCTGGCCGGGACGCGGCGTGCCGTCGAAACCCGGGTGCACCGGAACGATGACACGGGCGGGCTCTGATGATGCCAGCAGCTCGGCGAACCCGGCGACCGAGAACGGCCCGGCACCGCCATGCAGCAGTAGCACCGCCCGGCCGCTGCCGTGCTCGGTAAAGCTGACCGGCACGGGGCCGAGGCCGTCGACGGTGAGTGTTCTGGTCACAGTGCTCATCTTGTGCTCCTCAGGTCGGAGTTTCGTAAGAGTTCACTCTCACGAAGTCGACACTAGATAATCATGGCTCGTTATGCAAGCTTACTCTTATAATGAGAGCGAGCTTGACTAACCTCGGTCGTGCGGGCAGAGTAGGAAGATGACCACGCGCGAGATGGCCGGGCGAGCGAACCAGAAGCAGCGCACGAGGACGGCCATCGTCCAGGCGGCCCGCGAGCTCATCGGCAGCAGCGCTGAGGTGACGATGCCGCTAGTGGCCAGGGCAGCGCTGGTCTCCGAGGCGACCGCCTATCGCTACTTCCCTGACCTCGTGTCGCTGCTGCGCGAGGCGCTCGACGGGGCCTGGCCGACCGCGGCCGAGGCGCTGGCTCCGGTGCAGGACTGCGCCGACCCGGTCGACCGCATTGCCTACGCCACCGATTACCTGCTCCGACACGTTCAGCGCTATCAGGGTGCCGTCCGGGCGATGATCTCCGCCGCAATCGTCCGGCCCGACTGGGCGGCCATGCGGCCGGGGTACCGCTTCGGACTCATCGATCAGGCGCTAGCGCCGCTTGAGACGACTCTCGGCAGGCACCAGCCGGAGGCGCTGCAGCAGCTCAAGCAGCGGCTCGCCATCATCGTCAGCGCCGAGGCACTATTTACCCTCACCGACCTGTGCGGCCTGCCCGCAGAGGACGCCATTGCCACCGCCGTGCATGCAGCCCGCACTCTCACTGCCGCTGCACTGGCCGATGGCTAGCGCCGGTCTCAGCCGGTGTTCTGCAGCCCGGCCGCTACGCCGTTGACAGTTAGCAGCAGGAATCGCTCCAGTGCCGCCCGCTCCGCTGGCTCCTCGCTGGCCCGCAGCTCCGTCAGCGCGCGCAGCTGGAGATGTGAGAGCGCGTCCACGTACGGGTCGCGGAGCGCTACCGCGCGCGACAGCACCGGGCGGCTGGCAAGCAGCCGGTCGTGGCCGGTGACCGCCAGCACGAGCCTGGAGGTCAGGTCGTATTCCGACAGGACTCGCGCGGCGAGCCGATCGTCATTCCCGAGCGCGAGATAACGCACCGCGATACGGCGGTTGGTCTTAGCCAGGCTCATCTCGGCGTTGTCCAGCAGCACCTGCAGCAGCGGCCAGTCCCGGTAGGCGGCGCGCACCGCCTCAAGGCCGCCCGGTCCGCTGGTCGCTGCGGCAAGCCCGCTGCCCAGGCCATACCAGCCGGGAAGGTTCACGCGCGTCTGCGCCCAGGCGAACACCCAGGGGATCGCGCGCAGATCGGCCAGGCCCGTCGGAGCATCCAGGCCGCGGCGGGCAGGCCGCGAGCCGAGCCGCATGCCGCCGATCTCGGCCAGCGGGCTGAGCCGGGCGAACCATTCCGCGAAGCCGTCCGCCGTCACCAGGTCGCGGTACGCGCTCAGCGCGCCAGCCTCCAGTGCCCCGATGACTGACGCCGGCGCCGACGGCGGCGCGGCATGCAGCGCCGCGTCACGCGGAGCGCTTGCCGATGCGAGCAGTACCGCCGATGTGACCTGCTCAAGGTGCCGCTGCCCGATGGCCGGGTGGCCGTATCTGGCGAAGATGACCTCGCCCTGCTCGGTCACCTTGAACCGGCCATCCACCGATCCGGGTGCCTGGGCGAGCACCGCACGGCCTGCCGGGCCGCCGCCGCGGCCGAGCGCGCCGCCGCGACCGTGAAACAGCACCAGGGCCACGTCGTTCTCCGCGGCCCAGCGGGCCAGGCGCGACTGGGTGTCGAACAGCCGGAGCGTCGCGCTGACCATGCCGAGCTCCTTTGCGGAGTCGGAGTAGCCGAGCATGACCTCCATGCGCCTACCGGTGACAGCCAGCCGGCGCGCGACGGGCGGAAGCTGGACCATGGCGTCCAGAATCTGCACCGCGTTGGCCAGGTCCTCGCCGCTCTCGAACAGCGGCGCGACATCGAGTACTGGCGGCCCACCAGGGCAGGCGAGCTCGGCCAGCTCGTGCACGGCCGAGATGTCATCGGCGCTGGTAGTAAAGCTGACGACGTACCGGCGGCAGGCGTCGACGCCGTGCCGCTGCTGTATCGCGGCGATGGCCGCGAACGTCGCCAGCACTTCCCTGGTCAACGCTGACGGCTCCTGGCCCGCCCGCAGCTCACGCAGGGCCGCTGCATGCACCGCGCTGTGCTGCCGCACCTCCAGCTCAGCAAGGTGGAACCCGAACGTCTCGGCCTGCCAGATGAGCTGCTGCAGCTCCCCGTAGGCCTGCCGGTCCGCCCCGGCCTCGGCCAGGGCTCGCTGCAGCAAGCGGAGTTCGGCGATGAACTCGGCGGCCGATCCGTAGGCCAGTGCCAGCGGACGGCTGTCCGCGCCGGGAAGCTCCCGGCCCTCGCCGGTCAGCCTGGTGGCGTGCAGGCGCTGCGCCGTATGGAGCAGGAAGGTGCGGAACGGCTCACCCGGCGCATGCGACATCAGCTCACGCAGCAGCGCCGGCCTGGCTTGCGTCAGTGCGCCGAGTGCGGCATCCAGTTCGGTCAGGGCCGACGCGGCGGGAGCGCCGCCGCGATTGATGGCGGCATCGGCGAGCAAGACCGCGTCGATGGTGAGCGACCGGCCGATCCGGGTGGCGGCGGTCTCCAGCGCACGCAGCGCGTGATCGGCGTGGATCCGCGCAGTCTGCTCAGTCACCGCGGCCGTCACGAACGGGTTCCCGTCGCGGTCAGCCCCGATCCAGCTACCGAAGCGCAGGAACGCAGGTGCCTGCGGCACGGCCGCTCCTGAGGCCTCTGGCTGCAGTGCCTGATCGAGCGCGCGGTAGACGGCCGGCGCGAGCTGAAAGAGGGTCTCGTCGAAGACGGCGGCACCTGACCGGACCTCGTCCAGCGGCTGCATCGCCTGGCGTCGCAACGGCGAGGTACGCCACAGCAGGTCGATCTCTTCCTGCATCCGGCGCCGCGCCTGCACGTGTGCTGACGCTCCGGCCCGCGGGTCGTCCAGGGCGTCCAGCTGCCTGCTGATCCGGCGCAGCGCCTCGGTCACCGCCCGCCGCCTGGCCTCCGTTGGATGCGCTGTGAACACGGGGTGCACGTCAAGCCTGCCGAGCAGCGCAGCGCGCTCGTCCGGGCCGATCGCGTCTCCCAGCGCAGCCATCGCGGCGGCCAGCGACTCCCTGACGGGCTCGGTCCCGGAGTCCCGCTCCCGCAGTGTGCGGATGCGCTGGTGCTCCTCAGCAAGGTTCGCCAGGTGAAAGTAAACGGTGAAGGCCCGCGCGACTGCCTCGGCCCGTACGAGCGGCCAGCCTTCCACCAGCGCTGCGATATCGGCGTCCGCAGCTGCAGCGCTGCGGCCTTCGCTGCCGTGGTGCTGGCGGGCGGCAATGACCCGGTGGCGCAACCGCTCGACATCGTCGAGCAGGTCCTGGCCATCGGACTCGGCGATCACCTGGCCGAGTATCTTGCCGAGCAGCCGCACGTCCCGCCGCATCGCGGCAGGCACTCGCTCCGAATCCGCGTTCCTGCCCTGAGTATTGGTTGCCACTCGCGCCAGCGTAACCGGCTCAGCTCAGCCACAGCCCAGCCGCGACCACCGGGGGCGCATGCACGGAGTGCTGCGGTGATGACAGAGTTAGGTGCCATGTCGTCGAGCGGGCCCGGCCAGCAGCGCAGCACCTGGTGGCGGGTGTCGTGGTCGACGTCCGCGGCGCTGCGCGCTGTGCGCGCGACGATCGTGATCCCGGCTTTGCTCGCCCTGACGTACAAGGTCATCGGCGATGCTCAGATGACCCTTTTCGCTGTGTTCGGCGGCTTCGCCACGCTTGTCGTGGCGCGGTTCGGCGGCACCCGGCGCGACAAGGCGCTCGCGCACCTCGGCCTTGCTGTGGCCGGCAGCCTCGTCATCGTGATCGGAACGCTGGTCAGCGGCTCAAGCTGGCTCGCCGTGATCGTGACCGTTCCGGTGGCCTTCGCGGTGTACTTTGCCGGCTCGGCCGGACCAAACGCTGCGTCGGGCGTGACGGCGTGCCTGTTCGCCTACGTGCTGCCGGTAGCAACGGCTGCGCCCATCAGCGCACTGCCGTCCCGGCTGGAGGGCTGGTGGCTGGCAGCTGCGGCCGGCACCGCCGCGGTGCTGCTGCTGTCGCCACGGCCGCCAGGCAACCGGCTCCGGGCGCAGGCGGCCAGGCTGGCCGACCGGACTGCTGACCAGCTTGCGGCCGTGCTCTCAGGCCGCCAGACGCCGGCAAGCTGGGATGCAATGCTGACGGCCAAGCACGAGCTGATGAGCTCGTTCACCGACACCCCGTACCGGCCGATCGGCCTCGCCACAGCCGACCGCGGTCTCGCGAGTCTCATCCATCTGCTGGAAGGGTGTGCCTCGCTCGTCGGTGATGCGTCGGACGGGCACCTGGACCTTCCCGGCTCGGCGATCGCCGACCGCCAGCTGATGGAGTCGTCGACGCAGGTCCTGCATCAGATCGCAGCGGTGCTATCCGGCCGCGCAGGCAGCATTGACCTGGACCCGCTGTGGGAGGCGCGGCTGGCGAGCGCCAGGCACCTGCATACAGTCGCCGACGATCCCGCCGTGGCCATTCGCCGGGCCGACCACGCCTACCACGCCCACGCGATCGGTATCGCCACCTCAGCCGCGGCTGGCGAGGCGCTCATCGCCGCCCGCCTGGCTAGCCCGGCGGACGTAGCTGCGAAGCGTCGCAACTGGTTTGCTGGCCTGTCCGCCCCGCAGCAGGCCGCCTGGCCGGACGGTACGGGTGACGGTGAGCCGCCAGGGGCCGGGCTGTCCGAGCGCGGCATCGATGCCATCGCGACCGACGCAAGCATGCGCTCGGTGTGGTTCCGCAATAGTGCGCGCGGCGCGATGGCGCTGGCAGCAGCAGTGGCGGTGGCGAGGCTGACAGACGTCCAGCACGCCTTCTGGGTCGTGCTCGGGACGCTGTCGGTGCTGCGGACAAGCGCGGCCGACACCGGTTCCACGGCGCTGCGGGCACTTCTCGGCACCACGACGGGCTTCGTCATCGGCGCCGCCCTGCTCGTCGGCATTGGCACCAGCCCGGTCGCGCTGTGGATCGCGTTCCCGTTTGCCATCCTGGTCGCCGCCTACACGACCGGCACCGCGCCGTTCGCGGTCGGGCAGGCAGCGTTCACCGTGACGATCGTGGTCCTCTACAACGTGCTCGTCCCGGCCGGCTGGAAGGTGGGGCTGCTGCGAGTCGAGGACGTCGCCATCGGGTGCGCAGTCAGCCTCGTGGTCGGCTTCCTGTTCTGGCCCCGCGGCATCTCCTCGGTTGTCGGCGACAACCTGGCCGATGCGTTCCGCAGCGGAGCGGGATACCTCGGCGAGGCGGCCAACTGGGCGCTCGGTGACCGGGCCGCTCGGCCCGACCGCGCCAGCGTCGCGCTCCTGGCGCGTAACCGCCTCGATGATGCGCTCCGTGGGTACCTGACTGAGCAGGGATCCAAGCGGCTGAGTAAGTCCGACCTGTGGGCACTGGTCATGGGCGCGACCCGGCTGCAGCTCACGGCGCACTCAATGGCAAGCCTGCCGACAACGCCACATGCGCATGCCGATGACGGCAGCCTGCATGCCGCGCTCCGGCGCCAGATGGCCGACCTATCGGACTTCTACGACCGGCTCGCGGTCGAGGTCGGCAGGCCGGCCCGCGGTACGCCGCAGCCGGCCTTGCTGCCGCTGCCGGCCAGCGGAATCGCGGCTGCCACCGTCGGTCCGTGCGGGGCCGCGGCGGCCTACCGCGCTGACGGACTGTGGGTGGGTCACCAGCTCGACCACCTGCAGGCGCATTCCGCAGACATCACCGGTCCGGCGGAGCGGCTAGCCGCGATCCGCCGCCGGCCGTGGTGGCGCTAGCGCCTGCCGCGCGTGCGCTAGCGCGGCGAGCCATCCGCGTTGGCGTCGGGATCGGGCAGCAGCGCAGCTGCAATGGGCGCGGGCTGACCGCCACCGGCCCGTGCTCCGGCCGCTGATGTCGCCGCGTGCGGCGCCACTACCAGCTCCTCAGGACGCCGCTCTGGCACCGGCCTGCCCACAATCCGGTAGACCTCGGCGCCATCGACGGTCTCCTTCTCCAGCAGCAGTGCCACGAGCTGACCGAGCTCATAGTGATGGGAGCGGATGAGCGAGACCGCCGACTCCTCGGCCTCGCGCAGCAGCCGGGCGACCTCCGAGTCGATGGTGGCCTGGGTGGCCTCGGCGAACGGCCGGCTGGACAGCCCTGATCCGCCACCGCCCAGGAAGACCGAGCCCCCTTCCGGATAACCGACCGGGCCGAGCGCAGCCGACAGCCCGAACTCCCTGACCATCTTGGTGGCCAGGTCGGTGGCGGACGCCAGGTCGTTGGCTGCGCCCGTCGAGCCCTGTCCGAGCTCGACGAGTTCCGCGGCCCTGCCGCCGAGCCGCACCGCGAGCGACTCCTTCAGGTAGTCCTCGCCGTACAGGTGGCGCTCGAACAGCGGGAGCTGCTGTGTCACTCCGAGCGCCTGGCCGGCCGGCAGGATGGTGATCTTCGCGACCGGATCGGCATGCTCCGACAGTGCCGCCACCAGCGCGTGCCCGGCCTCGTGCACCGCCACCGAGTGCTTCTCCTCCGGCAGCAGGACGTTGGAACCCTCCCTGCGCCCCAGCAGGATCCGGTCCCTGGCGTTATCAAAGTCGGCTCCGGTCAGCACATCGCGGCCGTCCCGTACCGCGAAGATCGCTGCCTCGTTGGCCAGGTTGGCCAGATCCGCCCCGGAGAAGCCCGGCGTTCCGCGTGCCACGACCTGCAGGTCGACGTCCGGGCCGAGCTTCTTGTCCCGGCAGTGCACGGCCAGGATCGCCGCCCGCTCGTCGAGGGTCGGCAGCGGGATGACGACCTGCCGGTCGAATCGGCCAGGGCGCAGCAGCGCAGGATCGAGCACCTCGGGCCGGTTCGTGGCGCCGAGCACCACGATCCCGGTGGACACGTCGAAGCCGTCCATCTCCGCGAGCAGCTGGTTGAGGGTCTGCTCGCGCTCATCGTTGGCGACAACGGCGCCTGATCCAGCCCGGCGCTGGCCGATAGCGTCGATCTCGTCGATGAAGATGATGGCCGGAGCCGCCTTGCGCGCCTCGGCGAACAGGTCGCGCACTCGCGCCGCGCCGACGCCCACGAACATCTCGACGAAACTCGAGCCGGTGACCGAGAAGAACGGCACCGATGCCTCGCCGGCCACGGCGCGTGCCAGCAGTGTCTTGCCGGTGCCCGGCGGGCCGACCATCAGCACGCCGCGTGGCGCCATCGCGCCCGCCCTCTGGTACCGACCGGGGCTGCGCAGGAAGTCGACGACTTCGGTGATCTCCGACTTGACCCCGTCGTAGCCGGCAACATCGGTGAACCTCGTCGTCGGGCGCTCGGCGTCGAAGACTTTCGCCCGGGACCTGCCCACGCCCATGACCCCTTGCAGCGAGCTCCCCGTCACGCGCGCCATCCGCCGGAACAGGAACACCACGATCCCGAACGGGAGCACGATGAAAATCAGCACCTCCAGCAGGATCCCGCCGAAAGAGCTGCTGGGCGCGCTGAAGCTCGGGGTCACCCCGGCCGCGTGCAGGCTATTGAAAGTCGGGTCGCCCGGCACGATCGGCGGCGACACCACCGTGAAGTCCTTGCCGTTGGTCAGCGTGCCGGTAACCGTGACGTTTGCTCCGGGCGATGACGGGCTCGGGACGTTGACGTTCTTGATCTTGTGTGCGGTTATGTCGCTCTGAAACTGCGAGAAGGTCAGCGCTTCCGTAGGCGTCGGGTGAATGAACGCCGGGAGGATGTACAGCAGGGCAACGGCCAGTGCGAGGAACCACAGCCAGTGCCGCCACGCAGGCGGAGCCGGAGGCGCTGTGCGCGCGGGCTTGTCGCCGGGCGGTGGAGCAACCGGGGTTTTGCTCATGAATCATTGTCGCGCATCTTCGGGCCAGATCTTGCAGATGGCCCCGCTGTCACGCCGCGATCGGCACGGCCTCAGCTCCCGGAGCTTCGGGCGCAGCAGCCACCGCCGGCCTGAGCCTGGCGCGGAGCATCTGCCGGCCGCGATGGATCCGGGACATGACGGTCCCGAGCGGCGTGCCCATCATGTCGGCGATGTCCGCATACTGATAGCCCTCGACATCTGCCAGATAGATGACTGTCTTGAACTGCATGGGCAGTTCGCCCAGTGCGCGCATGATTGCCGAGTCACTGACGCTGTCGAGAGCCAGCGCTTCGGCCGAGCGTGACGCTGGTACCAGTCCGGCGCGGTCATCCGCCGGGTCGTGCAGCTCGGCGGCGAGCACCTCGGCGGGCCGGCGGCTCCGGGACCGGCACATGCCGAGGAACGTGCGCGACATGATGCAGTACAGCCAGGCGCGAAGATTCGTGCCGGGAGTGAACTGGTCAAACTTCCGGTACGCCCTGGCGAAAGTCTCCTGGATCAGGTCCTCAGCATCGCACCTGTCGCGCGTCAGTCGCAGGGCCGCCGGGTACATCTGCCGCATATACGGGATGGCGTCTGCCTCGAATCGCGTCCGGTAATCGCTGGGGGGGTCAGCGTAGACCGTCACAAGTCCTCCTTTGCCCGCGCACCGGCGGAGGACAGGCTGCCGCCCACGGTCGCAAGGTGCCGAGGCGGCAGAACTGGCCCGGGGGGGAGCCGGAGCTGCGGGTACAGCCAGTAAATGTGCTACCAGCAGCAAGACTCCCTCATCAGGGCGATCGGCGCATCGGGCCCAGCCTGACCTAGGGCGGGCCCGAGCCTGAGTTAAGCCGGACTGCCCGAACGGACCCGATCAAACCTGAGCGATCTCCGGCAACCGATCACGATGACGCAAACCGGGCCGCATGCGCCACAAGCTCGCGCCGCCCGGACTGGCCTGTCTTGGCAACGAGGCTGGCCACGTGAGTCTCCACAGTCTTCGGCGAGATGAAGAGCCGGGCGGCGATCTCGGAGTTGGAGAAGCCCTGGGCCACCAGGAGGAAGACGTCCATCTCTCGGCTGGTGATGCCAAGGCGGCGCATCTGCGGCGGTACCTGCGCAAGCCCGCGGCCGGATCGCGGTACTCGCTCGCCGGCCTTCCGCAGGATGCCGCGGCACGCCGCTGCGAGCCGGTCGTGGCCAGTGGCCTCGAAGCCGGCCGCCGCGTCGCGCATCCAGCCGACCGGCTGGCCCCAGCCGTCCCGCAGCGCCGCCGGCGCCACCAGCCGCTGCGCGAGGTGATTCCACCACGGCGCGAACGGCGCAAAGCACGCGCTGCCCTCGGCGGCGAGCGCGGTTGCCCGATCCCGGTCGCCAGCACGGCCCGCGAGCACAGCCTCGGCGTAGGCCAGGCAGCCACGGTTCCAGCCGGCGGCCGCGCCTGCCGACTCCGCCCGCTCGATTGCCCCCCGGGCGTCTCCGTCACATGCCGCCTGCAGCAGCGCGGCCAGGCCCCACGACCGGCCTCTGGCCACGAGCGGCGCCTGGGCTGGCGAGTAGAAGCCGCGGCCGTGCTCCGGCCCGTTCAGTACCTGCGTCCCATAGGTCGACATCGCCTCGCTGCTGTCCCGCAGCGCACGCGATACGTCGTCCCGGAAGAGCGACGCTACGACGACGACCTGACCCCGGCTATGAAGCATGGCCTCGGGCGCGTCCGGAAGGATCGCTTCCGCGCGGTCAGCGGCCTGCTCCATGCCATCGCTGTCGGACCTGATCGCGAACACGAGGCCCTGGAGGCAGAGCGCCATGGCCTCGATCCGGTGCGCGCTGACCTGAATGGCGCCGCGCTCGCACAGCCGGGCAGCGGCCAGCGCGAGGTCAAGATCCTCTCCAAGACTCCAGACGTTCGCGAGCTGCAGGTCGATGATCGTCGCAATCGAGATGATGCCGGCCTGCTGCGCGAGCTCGCGAACCTCGCGCAGGCTGTCAGTACGTCCGTCAGCCAGCAGGTCCAGCGTCGCCAGCTCGTGCAGCATCCTGATCCGCCACACGCCCAGGGCCTGCTCTCCGGCGATCTGATAGGCGCGTTCGAACACGGCACGCGCGACGGCGACGTGCCGGGCGCGCTCCCGGCGCCCGATGACTTCGAGCGACTGCAGCGCGACTTCAGCTGCCCATCCCGTCAGGCCAGCCGCCTCTGCCGCGGCCAGCGACCGGGACGCAAGCTCCTGTGCCCGGTCAAGGTCTCCGGTGACAAGCGCGTACCGCGCGGCGACCGCGTCGACCCGGCTCGCCAGCTCGGTGTCATGCAGCTCAGTCGCTATCGCACGGGCTTCCTCCAGGTGCGCGGCGGCAGCGGCCGGATTGTCCTCGGGCCTGGTGCTCGCCGCCATGATCTGGATCAGCGCCTGCCGGCGCGGATCCGCCCCCAGCGCCGTAAGGCGCGCGATCAGGTCATCCGCCAGCAGCGTCAGCTGCTCGAAGTCGCCGGACAGCGCGAAGGCTTCCGCCAGCGACTCGTCGATCTCGATGTCGAGCATCGTGTCAGTCTCGGCTGCGTTGGCCAGCAGCTTCTGCGCGTCGTGCAGGGCATCGATGGCGCTGGTGAGCGCCCCCTGGCTGATCGCCCGGCAGCCCGCGGTCAGCAGCAGCCTGGCCGCCTTCAGCGGCTGCCCGGCTTCCGCGCGCAACTCGGCGACGAGCTCACACCAGCTGCCCGGCAGGCCCGGCTGACTACGCTCGATGACAGTCGCCGCGCGCTCGGACCGGCTGGCGCGCTCGGGTGACAGCAGATCGGACACGATCGCGTCGCGCGTGAGGCTGTGCCGGAAGCGGAACGTGTCGCCATCGGCGGTGACAGGCTCGATGAGCTGCACGCTATGTGCCTTGTGCAGCGCCTGCAGGACGTCGGCCTCGGTGACCTCGGCAACGTCGGGGAGCAGCCGCCAGTCGAACTGCCGGCCGAGAACGGCCGCGGACACGATGATGTTTCCGGCCCGGGGCCCGAGCGCCGCTAGCCGGTTGCGCACCGAGCCAACGATGGACGCGGGCAGCCCGGTCACCACGCCCTCGTTGACCTCCCACCCAGATTGCCCGTGGACAAGCTCCCCGGAGGAGACAGCCGCGGCCAGGATCTCCTCGACCGCGAACGGGAGGCCGTCGCAGTCGGCCAGCAGACGGCTGACCGCGCGCGGCACGTCCGAGCAGCTAAGGCATGCCGCGGCCATTTCCGCTACGGCCCGGCGCCGCAGCCTCGGAACCTCGATCCTGGTCGCCACCCGGCGGGCGGACAGTGAGGTCATCAGATCCAGGCACGCCGACGGCCCGGTATCGCGCAACGTGACCAGGCAGAGCACATGTGAGGAGGCGACGTTATCGGCCAGGTACTCCACGATCGCCAGCGTCTCCGGGTCCGCCCACTGCAGGTCCTCCAGGATCAGCAGGCACCCTGCGCCGCCTGGCACCGACAGCAGGCGCAGCAGGGCCTCGCCGAAAATGACCGGCGATATCTCGGAGTCGACGTCGCCCGGCCGGCTCCACTCTGGGACTAGCGCGCCGAGCGCTGCGCGGTAGTCAGCGATGGCCGGCGCGTCCGGCACGGCGCCTGCCCTGGCAACCCCCATGAGCGCTTCGCTGATGGGGCGGAACGGGACTGGAACCGATGACTCCACGGCCCGGCCGAGAAGCACGCGGAACCCGCGCGAGCAGGCCAGACTGGCAGCTTCCTTCGCGAGCCGAGACTTTCCCACCCCGGCATCACCGGTGACGACGACCGCCCCGCCGCAACCTTCTTCAGCGGCATCCAGCGCGTCCGAGAGAGCACCGACCTCGACATTTCGGCCGATGAGCACCGGACACAGCATCGACTCCATCAGCGAGATACTACAAGAGGGATCGGTATGCTTACTATCTGTCATTCCCGCAGGTCCGGGGCATCGCCGACACCCTTACCGGGCAAACAACCCGGCTCGCCCGCATCGCCTCAATCGCCTATCTAATGCTATTTCGTCACACGTCAGAGGCCTTTCACTGCCGGTTGCAGCCAGTGCGGCAGAATCCAGCAAGAGTGTGAAGCGACTGGAGGCGCGCGGATGTCCGCAGACCGCAGG